>Ga0137379_10003676_pt1 | contig 14359 bp, 15 predicted proteins | sample SagtaG_18_FD_104812 | JGI IMG/M metagenome (GOLD analysis project Ga0137379, IMG submission 104812) | Vadose zone soil microbial communities from Sagehorn Ranch, Mendocino, California, USA - Sage2_L_80_16 metaG | ecosystem: Environmental > Terrestrial > Soil > Vadose zone | place: USA...
GGACGCCCTCATGATCGAGGCGACCGGCACCGCCGCCAAGCTGGACGCGCTGGAGGAGCGGCTGGCGGTGTTCGGCATCACCGAGCTGTGCCGCTCGGGCGCCATTGCGCTCGAGCGCGGCTTCAAGACCCTCGCCCCACCACACCTCAAGGAAGGATGAACGCCACCATGGCCACGATCTACTACGACAAGGACGCGAACCTCGACCTCGTGAAGGGGAAGAAGGTCGCCATCATCGGCTACGGCAGCCAGGGCCACGCGCACGCGCTCAACCTGCGCGACTCCGGCGTCGACGTGCGCGTCGGCCTGCAGGCCGGCTCGAAGAGCAAGGCCAAGGCGGAGGCGGCCGGGCTCAAGGTGATGAGCGTGGCGCAGGCCGCCAAGGAGGCCGATCTCGTCATGGTGCTCGCCCCGGATCAGACGCAGAAGAGGCTGTGGGACGAGGAGATCGCGCCCGGCATGACGAAGGGGAAGGCGCTCTTCTTCGCGCACGGCTTCAACGTCCACTTCAAGCAGATCAAGGCGCCCGAGGGCGTGGACGTGGTGCTGGTGGCGCCCAAGGGCCCAGGGCACCTCGTCCGCCGCCAGTTCCAGGACGGGCGCGGCATCCCCTGTCTCATCGCCGTCCACCAGGACGGGACCGGGCAGGCGAAGCAGCTCGGCCTCGCCTATGCCCGCGGCATCGGCGGCACCCGCGCCGGCGTGCTCGAGACGACGTTCAAGGAGGAGACGGAGACGGACCTCTTCGGAGAGCAGGCGGTGCTGTGCGGCGGCGCGGCGGCCCTGGTGAAGGCGGGCTTCGAGACGCTCACCGAGGCCGGCTACCAGCCGGAGAGCGCCTATTTCGAGTGCCTCCACGAGCTGAAGCTCATCGTCGACCTGATGTACGAGGGTGGGCTCGCCTGGATGCGCCACTCCATCTCCGACACGGCCGAGTACGGCGACTACACGCGCGGCCCGCGCATCGTCACCGACCAGACCAAGATCGAGATGAAGAAGATCCTGAAGGAGATCCAGTCGGGCCAGTTCGCGAAGGAGTTCATCCTCGAGAACCAGGTCGGCCGTCCCACGCTCGAGATGTTCCGCGAGCACGAGAAGGAGCATCCCATCGAGAAGGTTGGGAAGCAGCTGCGCGACATGATGAGCTGGATTCGCGAGGCCAAGAAGGATTCGAGCGAAGGGCGTTGACTTTCCTCGCTAAATCCTTATTCTCACACGTCCTTGGCCGCCCGGGGGCGGCCAGGACGTTCCTGAAACACGAGTGATCTCGGAGCGTTCCCCTGCGGGGCGCTCCACAGACGGAGGCATCGGCCATCGCCATCCAGCAACGAGACCCGCGCGACCGCGGCGGTAACCGTGACGCTCGCACCAATCGGCGCATCAAGGCGCGCGAGGTGCGTGCCGTAGGGCCCGACGGAGAGCAGCTCGGCATCCTCCCGATCGACCAGGCACTGGCGCGAGCCCAGGAACTGGGGATGGACCTCGTCGAGGTCAGCCCCATGGCCAAGCCGCCTGTCTGCAAGATCATGGATTACGGGAAGTTCAAGTACACGGAGAAGAAGAAACAGAACGAGGCCAAGAAGAAGCAGGTGGTGGTGCAGCTCAAGGAAGTGAAGCTGCGGCCGCGCACCGAGGAGCACGACTACAAGACGAAGATCGGCAAGATCCACGAGTTCTTGCACGAGGCCAACAAGGCCCGCGTCACGGTCATGTTCCGCGGCCGTGAGATCACGCACCGGGAGCTCGGCCAAAGGGTCCTCCAGCGCGTCATCGAGGACACGAAGGAGGTCGCGGTCATCGAGTCGGCGCCCCGTATGGAAGGGCGCCAGATGTTCATGATCCTGGCTCCGAACCCGAAGATGCTGCAGCGGCAGCGCGACCAGGCCAAGGCGGCCGCCAACGCGGCGCCGTCCAGCCAGCAACGTCCGCCCGCGCCGCCCGCGGCGCCGACCCCCGCGCCCGTCTCCGCCGAAGCCCCCGCCGAGGCCCCGCCGGCCGCGCCGACCACGAGTTAAGCAGGACGCGGCCTCCCGACTCGGGGTGCCGCCATCACGGAGAATCACCGACATGCCGAAGCTGAAGACGAAGAGCGGCGCGAAGAAGCGCTTCCACGTGAAGAAGAGCGGCGCCGTGAAGTTCCGCCGTGCCGGCGTCCGCCACCTGGCGACGTTCGGGAAGACGAAGAAGCAGAAGGTGGAGCTGCGCGGGACGGGCCATCTCAAGGAGATGGACGCGAAGAAGATCAAGGAGTGCTTCCCGTACGCACGGTAGCCGCGTGAACCGCTGCGGCGGGGGATGAACCCCCGCCCTACGGTACGCAAGGTAGCCGCGTGAACCGTTTCGGCGGGGGATGAACCCCCGCCCTACGACCACCGGCCGATGGCGTCGGTCGCGGGCGGTGCCCGCAGCCGCTGCAGAGTAGGGCGGGGGTTCATCCCCCGCCGCCGATGTGAACACAGCGCCGTCACGGGGCACACGAAGCGCGGTCGCACGGCCGCCTCCCGCCGGCAAGGAGAAGGAAGATGCGCGTCAAGAAGGGGTTCAAGGCTCGTCGCCGCCGTAACCGCATCCTGAAGCTCGCCAAGGGGTTCCGCGGCCGGCGCAAGAATTGTTACAAGCGCGCCAACCAGGCGGTCGAGCGCGCCCTCAACTACTCCACCCGTGACCGCCGCCGGCGCCGGCGCGAGTTCCGCAGCCTCTGGATCACGCGCATCAACGCGGCCGCGCGCCTGAACGGCACGACCTACTCCCGCCTCATCGCCGGTCTCACCAAGGCGGGCGTGGCGCTCGATCGCAAGATCCTGGCCGACATCGCCCTCTTCATGCCGGGCGACTTCGCCGCGGTGGTGAAGGTCGCGCAGGCCTAGTGATCGGCCCTCATGGCCGACCTCCTCGCCCAGCTCGAGTCCCTCGCCGAGGCGGCGCGGCGCGACGTCGCCGCCGCCTCGGATGAGCGCGCGCTCGAGGATCTGAGGGTCCGCTTCCTCGGCAAGAAGGGCGAGCTCTCGGCCGCGCTGCGCGGCATGGGGCAGCTCGCGCCCGAGGAGCGCCCCCGCGTGGGCGAGGTGGCGAACCGCGTCCGCGACGAGGTGGAGGCGCTCCTCGCGGGCGGCCGGCGGCGCCTCGCCGACGCCAAGCTCGAGGCGGAGCTCTCCGGGCCGCCCCTCGACGTCACGCTGCCAGGACGGCAGCTCCTCTCGCGCGGTCATCGCCACCCCGTCACGCAGGCGGCCGACGAGATCGCGGCCATCTTCGCCCGCCTCGGCTACGAGGTCGCGAGCGGCCCCGAGATCGAGCTCGACGGCTACAACTTCGAGGCGCTCAACATCCCGAAGGACCATCCTGCGCGCGACATGCAGGACACCTTCTACGTCGACACGGCCACGCTGGGCGGTGCGGCCACGCCCGGCACGGTCGTCCTCCGTACGCACACCTCGCCGGTCCAGATCCGCGCCATGTTGAGGGCCGGGAAGCCGCCCATCCGCATCATCTGCCCGGGCCGCGTCTACCGCTCGGACTACGACCAGACCCACTCGCCCATGTTCCACCAGGTCGAGGGGCTGTGCGTCGACCGGGGCATCACCTTCGCGGATCTCAAGGGGACCCTGGCCGCGTTTGCGCGCGCCTTCTTCGGCCCCGGCACGAAGACGCGCTTCCGTCCGAGCTACTTCCCGTTCGTCGAGCCTGGCGCGGAGGTCGACGTCTCCTGCTCCCTGTGCGGCGGGACGGGCAAGAAGGACGGCAAGCGCTGCGGGACGTGCAAGGAGACCGGCTGGCTGGAGGTCCTCGGGGCGGGGATGGTCCACCCGAAGGTGCTCCAGAACGGCGGGATGCCCCCGGGCGTCACCGGCTTCGCCTTCGGCTTCGGCGTCGAGCGGATGGCGATGCTCCGCTACGGCGTCGACGACCTGCGCCTCTTCTTCGAGAACGATCAGCGCTTCCTCGAGCAGTTCTAGGCGGGGAGCCTCCCACCCATGCGCATCTCCTACCAGTGGCTCGCGGAGTACGTGGACGGCCTTCCCCCGCCGGAGGAGCTGGCGCGCCGGCTCACGGCCGTCGGCCTGGAGGTGGAGGGGCTGGAGCGGCGCGGGGCAGAGCTCGCCGGGGTGGTGGCGGCTCGCATCGTCGCCTCCGAGAAGCACCCCAACGCCGAGAAGCTCTCCGTCACACAGGTGGACCGCGGGGAGGGCGAGCCCCTGCAGATCGTCTGCGGCGCCAAGAACTTCCAGGTGGGCGACGTGGTGCCGCTGGCCACGGTCGGGACGGTGCTGCCGGGCGGGACGAAGATCGAGAAGGCCAAGCTGCGCGGCGTCGAGTCGTTCGGGATGCTCTGCTCCGCGAGAGAGCTCGGCCTCGAAGCCGACGCGAGCGGGCTCTTCCTCCTGCCGCGGGACCTCGCGCCCGGCACGCCCATCGCGAAGGCGCTCCAGCTCGACGACGTCCTGCTCGAGGTGAACGTCACCCCGAACCGCCCCGACGCGCTCTCGCACCTCGGCATCGCGCGCGAGGTGGCGGCCCTGCTCGGGCGCAGCGTCAAGCTGCCCGCGCCGAGGCTCACCGAGGGCGGCGGCGCCGCGAGCGACGCGGTGCGGGTGCGCATCGAGGCCCCGGAGAAGTGCGCTCGCTACGCCGCGCGCGTCATCGAGGGCGTGAAGATCGGTCCCTCGCCGGGCTGGCTCGCCCGCCGGCTGGAGGCGTGCGGCGTCCGCGCCATCTCGAACGTCGTCGACGCGACCAACTTCGTCCTGCTCGAGCTCGGCCACCCATTGCACGCCTTCGATCTCGACCGGGTCGCCGGGCGCGAGATCGTCGTCCGCACCGCCCGGCCCGGCGAGAAGCTCACCACGCTCGACGGCAAGGAGCGGGCGCTCGATCCGGACGACCTCGTCATCGCCGACCGTGAACGCGGCAGCGCGCTCGCCGGCGTGATGGGTGGCGGGGACTCCGAGATCGGGCCGGGCACGACCCGGGTGCTCCTCGAGTCGGCCTGGTTCGCCCCGCAGGGCATCCGTCGCACCGCTCGGCGCCACGGCCTCCAGAGCGAGGCGGCCTATCGCTTCGAGCGCGGCGCCGACCCGGGGATGGTCCTCCCGGCGCTGGATCGCTGCGCGGCGCTCATCGCCGAGCTGGCCGGTGGGAGCGTGCGCGCGGGCGTCGTCGACGTGCAGGCCGCTCAGGCCGCGACGGTCGAGGTCCGGCTGTGCTGGGCGCGGCCCGGCGAGCTCCTCGGCATGCCGGTGTCTGGCGAGGACGCCCGGCGCATCCTGACCGGCCTCGGCTTCCAGGTCCGGACGGAGGATGCCGAGGGCGCCACCTTCGCCGTGCCGAGCTGGCGGCAAGACGTGACGCTGGAGGAGGACCTCGTCGAGGAGATCGTCCGGAGCCTCGGCTACGACGCCATCCCCGAGACGTTGCCGCGCCTCGCGCTCGCCACCCCGACGCTGCCAGGCGAGGCGCAGGGCGTGGAGCGCCTCCGCCGCGCGCTGGAGGCGGCCGGCTTCTCCGAGGCGGTGAGCTTCAGCTTCATCGCGCCCGCCGATCAGCAGGCCTACGATCCCGCCGCCCTGCCGGTGGCGCTCGCGAACCCGATCAGCGCCGAGCTGGCGGTGATGCGGACGGGGCTCCTCCCGTCCTTGCTGCGGGCGGCGGAGCGGAACCTCCGCCAGCGCGTGGAGGACGTCCGCCTGTACGAGCTCGCGCGCGCCTACCGCCGCGGGCCCGGTCCCGGCGACGAGCCGGCCGACGAGTGGTGGGAGGTCGCCGGCGTGGTCATGGGCCGCCGCAGCCCGGTGGGCTGGTCGGTGCCGGCCGCGCCGGTCGACCTGTACGACGTCAAGGCGGCCGTCGAGGGCGTCCTGGCCGCGCTCGCCGTCGACGACGTCACGTACGCCTCCCGCGCCGAGCCCTGGTCGCACCCGCGCGCCAGCGCCGCCGTGCTCGGTGAGCGGGAGGCGGTGCTCGGCACGGTGGGCGAGCTGCACCCGCGCGTCGCCATCGCGTTCGGGCTGCCGCGCGGCGTCTTCGCGTTCCGCCTCGATCTGACCGCGCTCCTCGCCCACGCCGAGCTCGTGCCGCGCTACCGCGGTGTGCCGCGCTTCCCGGCCGTGCTGCGCGACCTCGCGGTCGTGGTCGCCGACGGGGTCGACGCCGCCGAGGTGGTGGAGGCGGTGGAGGCCGAGCCGCTCGTCGAGGCGGCCACGCTCTTCGACGTCTACACGGGCGCGCCCATCCCGGCCGGGAAGAAGAACCTCGCGCTGGCGCTGCGCTACCGCGCCGCCGAACGCACGCTGACCGACGCCGAGGTCGACGAGGCGCACGCGCGGATCGTGGCGCGGCTGCGCGAGGACCCGGCCATCCGGGCCGAGCTGCGCGGCTAGGGCGAGGACATGGCCGAGAACGCCGCCGCGCCGTCGCCGCCGCCCGGACGGGCTGCGCTCGGCTTCGCGCTGGCGGCGCTGGCGGCTTCCTGGAACCCATTCGCGGCCCCGCTCGGGCTCGTCGTCGGGGTCGCAGCCGCCATCCTTGCCTTCCGGGCCCTGAAGCGCGCAGGCGACCGGCGTCGGATCGCCGGCGCGGCGCTCGCGCTGAGCCTGTTCGCCGTGCTGGCGAGCGCCCTCCTGCTCGCCGTCACCGCCGGGACGGTCGGCGTCGACCTCCCGGGAGAACCGGTGCTGAAGGCCCGCACCCCCGAGGAGCTCGACCGGGTGCTCTCCGGTGCTGCCGAGCGGACGCGAGCGGAGCGGGAGCGGTCCCGCGCTGAGCTCGAGCGTCTCACAGGAGCTCCCAGGCGGGCGAGCGATGGGGGAGCGGCGCCGGGACCGGCGGGATCGGTGCCGGATGGAGGCGCTCGCTGACGCACCGGCGAGCAATGTTTGACAGTCCTCCAGCAATCAGCTAACAATCGCGAGGGTTTACAGCGGCACCACCCGAAGGGTCCTACGAGGGGCGACCGTGACCAAGGCCGACATCATCGAGAGCGTCTACGAAAAGGTGGGCTTCTCCAAGAAGGAAGCGGCCGAGATCGTGGAGATGGTCTTCGACACGATCAAGGAAACCCTCGAGCGCGGCGAGAAGATCAAGATCTCCGGGTTCGGCAATTTCATCGTTCGCGACAAAAAGTCTCGCGTGGGCCGCAACCCGCAGACCGGCGAGGAGATCGAGATCAGCGCTCGCCGCGTCCTGACGTTCCGGCCGAGCCAGGTGCTGAAGAACGCGCTCAACGCCAGCGCCGAGGCGGCCGAGGCCGCAGCCCACGCCGCCGCGGCGGCAGCGCTCAGCGCGAGCGGCGGCAGCACGCCCTCTTCCAGCTCCGGCGAGCACTGAGGGCATTTATCCGTCCGTAGGGCGGGGGCTTGTCCCCCGCCGTCCTTCGCGCGGCCGGTTCCGCGCGGGCGTCGTGGTGACCCTGCGGCGGGGCTCCGCAACGACCTTCCGCAATTGCACTGGCAAGGGGCCGCTACCGCTCGTCTTTCTCCGCGTCGCCGATGAGGCGATAGAGCGTCTTGCGGTCGATCCCGAGGATCTCCGCCGCCCGGGTCTTGTTCCCACCCGTCTCCTGCAGCACCTGCGCGGCATAGCGCTTCTCCAGCTCGGCGAGCGTCGGGCGCTCCTGCGTCGCGCCGGCGATGGCGGTCAGGGGGGCGGCCGCCGGCCGCGCGCTTCGAACGTGCTCGGGCAGGTCCTCGGGCGTCACCACGCCCGACGGATTCAGGGCGAGGGCGCGAGCCACCACGTTCTCCAGCTCGCGCACGTTGCCCGGCCAGCCGTACGCGACGAGCAGGTCGCGGGCGGGCGCCGAGATGGCTGCGCCCTCGGCCCTCCCGTGCTTGGCGGCGAAGTGCTCCGCGAGGAGTGGGATATCCTCGCGCCGCTCTCGCAGCGGGGGAATGACGATGGTCACCACGTTGAGCCGGTAGAAGAGGTCCTCCCGGAAGCGGCCATCCTTCACCGCCTGGGCGAGGTCGCGGTTCGAGGCCGCCACCACCCGCACGTCGACGGCGATGGTCTCGTTCGTCCCCACCCTGCGGATGGTGCCCTCTTGCAGGGCGCGCAGGAGCCGCGCCTGCAGGTTCTGTCCGACGTCCCCGATCTCGTCGAGGAAGAGCGTGCCCTGGTTCGCCTCCTCGAAGAGCCCACGCCGCATGGCCTGGGCGCCGGTGAAGGCCCCGCGCGCGTGGCCGAACAGCTCCGACTCGAGCACGCCCTCGGCGATGGCGCCGCAGTCGACCGCCACGAACGGCCGGGCCGCGCGCGGCGAAGCGGCGTGGATGGCACGCGCCACGAGCTCCTTGCCGGTGCCGCTCTCGCCCTCGATGAGGACGGTGGCGTCGGTGGCCGCGACGCGCGCGGCGGTCTTGTACACCTGCAACATGGCCTCGCTGCGGCCGACCACGTTCTCGAGCTTGTACTTCTCGCGCAGGTCGCGCCGGAGCGCCCGGTTCTCGAGCGCCAGCCGGCGCTGCTCCAGGGCGCGCGCCACCACCACCTTGATGCCGTCGACGTCGTACGGCTTCGACAGGTAATCGAAGGCGCCCCGGCGGATGGCGTCCACCGCGCCGTCGATGTTGCCGAAGGCGGTGACGAGCAGCACGGGGGTGTCGGGCGCGCGCTGCCGGAGCGCGTCGGTGAGCTGCAGGCCGTCGAGCTCGCCCATGCGGATGTCGGACACGACCAGATCGGGCGGCTCGCCCTCGGCCAACCGGTCCAGCGCCTCGCGCCCGTCCTCGAGCGCGATCACCTGGTGGCCGTCGGAAGCGAGGATGCGCGAGAGGAGCTCGCGGCTCACGGTGTCGTCGTCGACGACGAAGATGCGGGCGCGTGCCATGGTCACCTCGCGTTCAGCCTCCTCTCCCGGGCAGGGAGAGGGCAGCGGTGAGGGTCGCCGGCTGGAGGCTCGCCACCGCCGGCGCCGGGACGTACAGCGTGAACGACGCGCCCTGGCCTGGCGCGCTCTCCACCTCGATCCGGCCTCGCAGCGCCGCGGCGATCTCGCGGCAGATGGCGAGCCCGAGGCCGGTTCCCTTGCCCTTCGGCTTCGTCGACCAGAAGGGCTCGAAGATGTGCTTGCGCTCCTCGGGCCCGATCCCGGGCCCGGTGTCCTGCACGGTGAGCGCGATCTGGTCGCCGGCGCGCCGCGCCCGCACGACGAGCCGCCCCCCGTGCGCCATGGCATCGACGGCGTTGGCGATGAAGTTCGTCAGCACGTGGCGCACGAGCGAGGGGTCGAGCGCGAAGGTGCCCATCTCGGCCGGCACGTCGCGCAGGACCTCCAGACGGCCTCGCGCGTCGGCCGAGACGGTGAGCGAGAGCGCCTCGTCCACCAGCGCGGCGATCTCGACCGGCTCGGGGGCCGGGGTGAGGGCGCGGGCCGAGTCGAGGAAGCGGCGGATGATGGACGTCATCCGCTTCACCTCGCCCTCGATGACGAGGAGCTGATCCCTCATGGCGGGCGGGCAGGAGGGAGCACGGGCGAGCAGCTGCACGTGACCGCTGATGGCGTTGAGCGGGTTGCCGAGCTCGTGGGCGATGGTGCCGGACAGCTGGCCCAGGGCGGCCAGCTGCTCCTTGGCGGTGAGGTCGCGCCGCGCCTCGACGAGCAGGTCGTTCAGCTCCGCCAGCGCCCGGTTCTTGCGCGCCAGGTCGGCGGTGGCGTCGTCCACCTTCTCCTGCAGCTCGCTGCTGAAGCCGCGCAGGCGCACCAGCATCGCGTCGAGGCCGCGCGCCACCGTCCCGATCTCGTCATGCCGCTCGGCGCCCGGGATGGCAGGCGGAACGCCCGCGCCCGACTCGACCTGCGCCATCGCCTCGCTCAGGCGCGAGAGCGGCCGGGCCAGCATGCGGCCCAGGATGAGGGTGAAGGCGAGCGCGAGCACGAGCGCGCTGCCCAGGGTGACCCACAGGAAGATCTTGCGCTCCCGGTCGGCGATGTGGTCGGCGTCGGCGACGTAGGCCTCGATCCGGACGCTGGCGAGCGCGCGGCCGAAGGGATCGTTCACCGGCTGGTCGACCTGTGCCACCCGCCCGTCCGCCGAGTCGAGCAGCCGGGCCTGGGCCTGCGAGGAGAAGACCACGTCGCGCTGGTCGAAGGTGGTCTCCGGGCCGCTCTTGCCGAAGGTGATCCGTACGACATCGTCCTTGCCCGGTTTGCGGATGGCGAGCTCGGCCAGCCGCAGCCCGCGGTGGCGCGCCACCGCCGCCGAGAGCCGCGCCGCGATGCGCGTCCGGTCGCTCTCGCGCAGCTCGCGGGAGATGTCGATCTCGGAGACGATGGAGCGGGCGACCTCCACCGAGCGCTCGCGGATGCCCTCCTCGACGGCGCGGGAGGCGATCGACTCGCCCAGGTAGGCGGCGATGCCCATGGTCGCGACGAGGATGGCGCCGAAGAGGAGGGTGATCTGCAGGCGGAGCGACATGGCGGACGGGCGGCGGAGCCGAGCCTACCTCATTAACTCCTTGTCGTGCGCCGCACCGTCTGCCGGTTGTCCGACCTCCCGGAACGCCAGGGCTACCTGGTGGAGGTGGCCGGGGAGGCCATCGCGCTCTTCCGCGTCGGGGACCGGGTCCACGCCATCGAGAACACCTGCCCTCATCGGGAGGGTCCGCTCGCTTTCGGGGACCTGCGCGGCGCCACCGTCCACTGCCCGCTCCACGCCTGGCCCTTCGACGTCCGCACCGGGCGCTGCGAGGAGTTCCCGGGCGTCGAGGTGCGCACGTTCCCGGTGCACCTCGAGGGCGACGAGGTCCAGCTCGAATTATGAGTAGCGGAGGCCCATGCCCACCATCGACTACGCCGACTCCGGCCGCGCCCGCCTCGACGTCGAGTTCTCCTTCGCCGCCGCCCACCGCCTGCCGCGCTATGACGGCCCGTGCTTCCGCATGCACGGCCACAACTACCGCATGTTCGTGGCGGTGGAGGGTGGCGTCGACCCGCACACCGGCATGGTGGCCGACTTCGGCCTCATCCAGGAGATCGTGATGGAGCACGTCCTGGCCCGGGTCGATCACCGCACGCTCAACGACCTCCTCGACAACCCGACCGCGGAGAACATCGCCCGCTGGGTCTTCGAGACGCTCGCCCCACACCTGCCCGGCCTGTGCGAGGTCCGTCTCTACGAGATCCCCGGCTGCTGCGTGACCTACCGGGGTGGACGTGCGGGGTAGGGGCAGAGCCCGGGGCGAAGGAGCGCGCGCCGCCGCTGCCGCCATCTCCTCCTTCCTCGACGCGGTGGTCCCGGCGGAGCACCGCGGGGACCCCGATCTCGCAGGCACCCCCGCCCGCGTGGCCGAGGCCTGGCTCGAGGATCTCCTCGCCGGCTACCGGCAGGACCCGTCGTCGATCCTGGCCGACGCCATGCCGGCCCGCGGCCACGACCTGGTCGCGGTGACCGGCATCGACTTCCACTCCATGTGCCCGCACCACCTCCTCCCTTCGCGCGGCGTGGCCCACGTGGCCTACCTGCCGGGGAAGCAGGTGGTCGGGTTCGGACAGCTGGCTCGGCTCGTCGACTGCTTCGCCCACCGGCTCGTGCTGGAGGAGGACGTGGCGCGCCAGGTGGCCGAGGCGCTCGTCGTGCACCTCGGCGCGCGTGGTGCTGCCTGCGTGCTCGACGCCGAGCAGTCCTGCCTGAGCGTCCGCGGCGAGCGTCGGCGCGACGCCCGGGCCCACGCGCAGTGCTTTCTGGGGGCGCTGGCCGATGACGGACCGCTGCAGCGGAGATTCCTCGCGCTGACGAATCGGTCGGGTTCGGGGTCGAGGTCGGGGTCGGGGTCGCACTCATATCCCTCTCCCCCGCCGGGGGTGAGGGCCGGGGTGAGGGGCCGGTCGAAGTCGAGGAGGACCGGGTGAGTGGGCTCGACGGGAAGACCGCCATCGTCACCGGTGGTGGGCGCGGCATCGGCCTCGCCGCGGCCGACGCGCTCACCCGGGCCGGTGCGCGCGTCACCGTCTTCGGCCGCACCGCGAGCGATCTGGAGGCCGCCGTCCGGGCCGGCGCGGCGGCGCTGGCGGTGGCGGGCGACGTCGCGCGCGAGGAGGACGTGGCGCGCCTCGTCGCGGCGCACGAGGACGCCCTCGGCCCGTGCGATCTCCTCGTCAACAACGCCGGCGTTCTCGAGCGCGGGCTCATCGAGGAGCTCGCGCCCGCCGCCTGGCGGCGCCAGCTCGAGGTGAACCTCACCGGCGCCTTCCTCTGCGCCCGGGCCGTGGTGCCGGGCATGAAGCGCCGCCGGAGCGGGCGCATCGTGAACGTCGCGTCCATCTCCGGAACCATCGGCAGCGAGGGCGCCAGCGCCTACAACGCGTCGAAGTGGGGCCTCATCGGGTTCACGAAGTGCCTGGCCGAGGAGCTGCGCGCGCACGGCGTGCAGTGCCTGTCGGTCTCGCCAGGATCGGTCGACACCGCCATGCTGAAGAAGACGCCTTTCAAGCCGCAGATGACGGCCCCCGACGTGGCGGCGGTGATCGCCTGGGCCGCGGGCTCGGCCCCCGACGCCATGACCGGCGCCAACCTGGAGGTGTTCGGATGATCGCGTCGCGCGAGCTCGCGGCGGTGGTCGAGGAGCTCCGGGCCGCCATCGCCCCGGAGCGTGTGGTGGTCGACCCCGAGCGGCTCGAGTCTTACGGGCGCGACGAGTCGGACCTGGGCCTGTACCCGCCCGACGTGCTGGTGTTGCCGGAGAGCACGGACGAGGTCCGCCACGCGGTCTTGGTGGCGGCGCGGCACCGGCTCCCGATCACGCCCATCGGCGCGCGCAGCGGCAAATCCGGGGGCGCGCTGCCCCTCGCGCGTGGGGTCGCGATCTCCGTGGAGCGGATGAACCGGATCCTCGAGATCCGGCCCGAGGACCTGACCGCCCGCGCCCAGCCGGGGGTGGTGACCGGCGTCTTCCAGGCCGAGGTGGAGAAGCACGGCCTGTTCTACCCCCCCGATCCGAACTCGCTCGACATGTGCTTCCTGGGCGGCAACGTGGCGGAGAACGCGGGCGGTCCGCGCGCCCTCAAGTACGGGGTCACGCGCGACTACGTGCTCGGCCTCGAGGTGGTCTTGCCGACGGGCGAGGTCATCCGTACCGGGCGGCAGACCATCAAGGGCGTCGCCGGGTACGACCTCACCGCGCTGTTCGTGGGGAGCGAGGGGACTCTGGGCGTCGTCACCGAGATCACGCTCGAGCTCCTGCCTCGCCCGCGGCACGTCGCGACGGCGCTGGTCGTGTTCCGGAGCGTGCAGGACGCGGCGCGCGCCGTCTCCCGGGTGCTCGCCGCCGGGGTCATCCCGCGCGTGCTGGAGCTGCTCGACGACGTGGCCCTCCAGGCCTGCGCCCGCACCGCGCCGTACAAGTTCCCGCCCGACGCCGGCGCGGCGGTGCTGGTGGAGACCGACGGCAACGACGAGGAGCAGGTGTTCGCCGAGATCGTGCGGGTGGCGGAGCTCGTGCAGGCGGACGCCTCGGGCGAGGTGATCGTGGCGCAGAACGAGTCGCAGCGGCGCGACATCTGGGAGACGCGCAAGCGGCTGTCGGTGAACCTGCGCGCGCTCCACCCGCTCAAGCTCTCCGAGGACATCGTGGTCCCTCGCTCGCGCATCCCCGACATGGTCCGGGTGACGCGCGAGATCGGCGCCCGGCACGGCCTCGCCGTCGCGACGTACGGTCATGCCGGCGACGGCAACCTGCACGCGAACGTGCTCTTCGACCGGGAGGAGGAGCGGCCCGGGGCGGAGCGCGCGGTGGGCGAGATCCTGCGCGCGGCGGTGGACATGGGCGGCACCATCACAGGCGAGCACGGCGTCGGGCTCGCCAAGCGCGACTACCTCGTCTACGAGCAGGGGGAGGCGCTCGTGGCGTTGCAGCGGCGGCTCAAGGCCGTCTTCGATCCACTCGGCATCATGAACCCAGGGAAGATCTTCCCGCCCGTCTGAGGCGGTTGCGCGCGACGCATCCATGCGCGATTGCGCGCATATCCGAAAAAGCCGCGTGCCGGCGCGGGCTTGACCTGCGTCACTTCGTCTTCCGCACCTTGACACACCGGAGCCCGAAGGGGATAAGAATCACCCGATTTCGCAGCTCCGTAGAAACCCTGGTGCAGACGAACTGCTCTCACCGGGAGTGGGCGCGCCGGACCCCGATCCGCGGGGCCGTGGCCGACAGCGCGTCCGCGGAAGGTCGGTCGGCTCTCGATCCCTCGGAAGGAGCAACAGGGCCTCATGTCCAGCCACAGCGCGACGGCGCGTAAGCGCCTGCAGGTCGATACGGTCACGATCCGGTTCGTCGGCGACTCCGGCGACGGCATGCAGCTCACCGGGACGGAGTTCATGAAGGCGTCGGCGCTGGCGGGCAACGACCTCGCCACCTTCCCCGACTA
>Ga0137379_10003681_pt1 | contig 14346 bp, 17 predicted proteins | sample SagtaG_18_FD_104812 | JGI IMG/M metagenome (GOLD analysis project Ga0137379, IMG submission 104812) | Vadose zone soil microbial communities from Sagehorn Ranch, Mendocino, California, USA - Sage2_L_80_16 metaG | ecosystem: Environmental > Terrestrial > Soil > Vadose zone | place: USA...
GGACGTCCGCCGGGTGCTCTCGGAGGGGGAGATCGACGGGTGCTTCGCCCTCGACTACCACCTGAAGCACGTCGACACGATCTTCAAGCGCGTGTTCGGCGCGAGCTGAATCCCCCTCTCCCCGCTGGCGGGGTCGAGGTCGGGGTCGGGGTCGGGGTCGTTCCCCCTCTCCCCTGACAGGGGAGAGGGCCGGGGTGAGGGGTTCTAGAGATACCCCTTCGCCCGCAGGTTCCGCTCGATACGGCCGGCGACGCTCCCGACGTCCGACTCGAACTTCTGTCCGGTGAGGCGCTCGAACGCCTCGATGTACTTCATGGCGAGCATGACGCGGACGTCCTCGGAGAGCGGTGGCGGCTTCCCATGCCCGGAGAAGCCGTGCTCCTTGATGAGCCACTGCCGGATGTTCTCCTTGTCGAGCATCTCCTGCTCGACCCCGCGGGCGAAGCGGTCCGCGCAGCCGTCGGCCACCCAGTAGCGCGAGCTGTCGGGGGTGTGGATCTCGTCGATCACCAGCAGCTTGCCGTCGGCCACGCCCATCTCGTACTTCGTGTCGACGAGGATGAGGCCGCGGCTCAGCGCCCACTCCTGGCCGCGCTGGAAGAGCCGCCGCGCGACGGCGGTCGCCTCGCGCCACACCTCGGGCGCGACCAGGCCCTGCCGCAGGATCTCGGCCTCGCTGATGGGCTCGTCGTGCTTGCCGTACTCCGCCTTGGTGGAGGGGGTGATGACGGCCTCGTCGAAGCGCTGATCCTTCTTCAGCCCGGCCGGCCAGGCGATGCCGTAGGCGCCCGCTTTGCCAGCCTGGTAATCGCGCCAGAGGGACCCGGTGATGTAGCCGCGGATGACGATCTCGACGGGCAGCGCCTTCGCCCGCTTCACCACCATCACGCTCGGGTCAGGCGTGTCGAGGAGGTGGGTGGGCGCGATGTCCTTCACCTTGTCGAACCAGAAGTTCGTCAGCCGTGACAGCACCTCGCCCTTGAACGGGATGGTACCGAGCACGTGGTCGAAGGCGGAGACGCGGTCGGTCGTCACCATGACGATGCGGTCGCCGCGGCTGTAGTTGTCACGCACCTTGCCGCGGTACAGCTCGCCGAGCGCGGGCAGATCGAGCTGGCGGAGGGCGTAGGGGAGCTGCGCACGGACAGCGGGCTCGGGGATCATGGCGGCCTCGTGTAGCATCCCGCGCCGGCGGGGTGCGGCCGCATTGTAGCCGGGGAGGGCCATCTGGATCTCGACAAGGTCACATTCGTGCTGCACCGCCCGTCGTCCGCCGAGAACATCGGCGCGGTGGCACGGGTCCTGAAGAACTTCGGGCTGACGCGCCTCTCGGTGGTGGCGCCGCCTTCCTGGACCGGGCTGCCCCGCGGGGGTGGCCCGCTCACCGCGCGCGAGGAGGTGTTGCTGCGCGCGCGCAAGACCGCGCGTCACGCTGCCGATCTGCTGGAACGGGCCGACGTCCAGCTCGATCTGCGGGCGGCGCTGGCCGCCTCGACCTGGACCTGCGGGACGACGTCGCGCACGCTCGCGGGCCGTCCCCGCCTCTCGCCGCGGGAGCTCGCGGTGGAGGTGGCGGCGCGCAGCGCGCGCGGTCCGGTGGCGATCGTGTTCGGGGAGGAGCGGCGCGGCCTGTCCGACGCCGAGCTCACGCTATGCCAGGCGGCCTGCACCATCCCCACCTGCGCCGCCTACGACTCGATGAACCTGGCGCAGGCGGCAGCGGTGATGGCCTACGAGCTGCGGGTGGCCGCAGACGCCGGCGGTGCGTCAGCACCAGCCGGGCGCGGCAGCGAGCCGGCGCGGCACGCGACGCTGGAGGCGCTCTGGGCACGGCTCGCGGCCGTGCTCGGGTCGGCGGGCTACCTGAATGCCCAGAACCCGGAGCTCATCCTGGCCGAGTGGCGGCTCCTCCTCGCCCGCGCCGAACCGACGCAGCGCGAAGTGGAGCTGCTCGCCGCAGCGGCCAGTGCGCTCGAGAGAAAGCTGAAGGTGGGGTGAAGCAGGGCGGCGGGGGACGAGCCCCCGCCCTACGCAGGCACCGAAGGAGGGCGGGGGGCTTGTACCCCGCCGTTACTAACTCGCCGCAGCCTCCGCGGCCGGCGCCTTCTTCTTCAGCGTGGCGCTCTTCCGGCTCGCCTTCCAGGCGTCGAAGTGAGCCTGGCAGAGGCCGTGGCCGACCACCTTCTTCTTGCAGGATTCCTTGCCGCAGGTGTCGTAGCGGGGGGCGCCCAGGCCCGGCTTCTTCTCCAGCTCGCCGCGGCGCCATTTCTTGTAGTGGAAGAAGCAGAGCCCTTTCGCGCGGTAGGCACGCTTGCAGCTCTCGACGCTGCAGCTCTTCTTGCCGGCAGCCTTGGGCGCCGGCGGCTTCTTCTTCGTCTTCGCGGTCTTCGTCTCGGTCTCGGCCATGGGTCTCTCGAAAAGGCGTTCGCGCCCGAGGGGGCGCGAGGGGCGCTAGATAACCCCATGGCGGCGGAGAGCGCAAGCCGCGCGTGCCTGCCACCCGCGTCGAGCGGGGCCGCTACTCGTCCTCGAGGCGCGGCGCCTCGGCGGACACCCCGGTGGCGGGCGCCTCGGCTGGGGATTCGGCTCGGGGAGCCTCGGTCAGCGCCACCTGCACCGAACGCTCGGCCGCCCCGCGCCGCACCGTGAGGGCCACCTGGTGGCCCACCCCGGCCGTCGCCACGTACCAGCGCAGGCGGGCCGCGCTCGGCACCCGGCGTCCGTCGAACCCCGTGATGACGTCGCCTACCGCCAGGCCACTGGAGGCGGCCGGGCTGCCGTTCACGACGTCGGTCACCACCACCTCGCGGCCGTGGGGCATGCGCAAGGTGCCGAGGCGCAGCTCGCGTACCGAGACGCCCATCCAGCTCCGCAGCACGCGGCCGTGCTTCCGGAGCTGCGGCAGGATCTCCTTGGCCATGTTGATGGGCACCGCGAAGCCGATGCCCTGGCCGGTGGCGTTGATGGCGGTGGCGATCCCGACCACCTCGCCGCGCAGGTTGAGGATGGGGCCGCCGGAGCTCCCGGGGTTGATGGAGGCATCGGTCTGGATGAAGTCGTAGTAGCCGTCGCGTCCGGCGGGCACGACGTCGGAGCGCCCGGTGTGACTGACGATGCCGACCGTGACCGTGTGGGCCAGGCCGAACGGGTTCCCGACCACCAACACCCACTCCGCGATCTGGAGCCGGTCCGAGTCCCCGAGCGGCAGGACGGCGAGGGGACGTCCGGCCGTCACCTTGACGAGGGCCACGTCACTCGCCTCGTCATGACCCACGACACGGGCGGGAAGCCGCTCGCCGTCCTCCCCGAGCTCCACCTCCACCTGCGCGGCGCCCGCCACCACGTGCGCATTGGTCAGGATGTAGCCGTCGGCCTGCACGACGAATCCGGAGGCGAGGCCGCGGCGCGGCGCCTCGCCGCGGAAGTGGTCGAGGACGTCGTTCAGCGGATCGCCGGGCGAGAGGGGTGGCCGCGCACCTTGCGTCGTGACGATGCCTACCACCGCCGGCAGCGCGGCCTCGGCGAGCTTCGTGAGCTCCGGCAAGCCCGACGGGGAGCCCACCGTGGGCCGGCGCACCTCCGTGTAGAGCTGCGGACCAGAAGACGCGCTGAACGGAACCCACGCAGCCGCCGCACACCACGCGAGCCACCGTCGCGCCATGCCGCACCCCTCCTGCAAGGTGAGGGTGGAGTGCAGCGGCTACAAGCCGCGCCCCGGCGCTCCCGTCCCGTCGGCAGCGTGGCGCCCGGGCGGTGACACGTTTACGCGTTCAGGGAGCCCGCTCGGCCAGCACGCGCTCGAGCCCGGCGCGATCTCCGTCGGTGTGATCCTCGGTCGGCTGCGCCGGCCGGCGCATCGGCCGCGGCGCCGCCGGGCGCGCGGGGCGCTGCGCCTGTGCCCGGGCCGGCCGTGTGCGCGCCCTCTCCGGCTCGAGCCCGAGGGCGACCTTGGCCTCCTGCCAGCCGCGCGCGGTGAACTCGGCGGCGGTGGGCGCCGCGACCCAGCGCTGGAGCACCGTCTTGCCGCGCAGCGGCACGAGGGCGGCGGCCGCCGCGATGCCGCCGAGCAGGACGAGGGTGAAGAGGAACCTCAGCATGCCGTCGAGCGTGGCACCAGCCCGCGTCGCCGGCCAGTTTTCGGCCGCGGAGGGGAGGCCCTCGCTCACGGCCTTCCCGGCCTGGCCGCTACTCGATGAGTCCCTCGTCGCGCGCCAGGGTCCCGAGCTTCTGCTTCAGGCGCTCGAAGCGCTTGCGCAGGGCGGCCTCGCTGGCTGGCTCGCCGGCCCCGACGGCGAGCACGTGCGCCACCTCGCGCCAGGACAGGCCACGGCTCACGCGCAGGATGAGCAGGGTCTGCTCATCGGGATCGAGCCGGGCCCGGATCTCCTGCATGCGATCGATCCGCCAGGCCTCCTCGCCCACCGCCGTGCGGACCTCCTCCGCCAGGATCGACGCCTCGCTCGTCTCGAGGCGCCGCCCCCGCTGCCGGTAGGGGTCGCGCGCGAAGCGGGCGCTGGCGTGCCAGGCGATGCGGTACGCCCAGCCGCGCAGGGAGGACTCGCCGCGGAAGCCAGGCAGGCCCTTCCACAGGTCCTCCGCGAACTGCGCGAACACCTCGCGAGCATCACTCTCGCTGCGCAGCATCGCGGCGAGGTAGCCGAGGACCTGCGGCCCGAGCTCTCGGATGGCGAGCGCCGCCGCGTCCCGGCTCTCGCCCTGGTCGAGCAGCGCTCGGACCCGCTCGTCGAGTTGCATGTCGATCATGGTAGCGGGGCGACGGGCAGGAGGCGACCCGCTCAACCGAAGGCGCCGAGAGCGTCGCGCAGCTCACCCGAAGTGCGCACGGGAGGAGGAGCGCCCGCCGCCAGCAGGCGCTCCGGGGCGACGAGCCCCCAGGCCACCGGGATGAACCGGAGCGGCACGGCCCGGGCCGTGGCGAGGTCGACCAGGCTGTCCCCCACCAGCACCGCCTTCGCGGGTGCCACGCCGTGGAGCTCCAGGATGCGGCGCGTTCCCTCGGGATCGGGCTTGCGTGCGGCCTCGTCGCCGCCGATGACCACCGTGAAGCGCTCCGCCACGTGCAGGCCCTCCAGGATGGCGCGCGCCAGCCGGCCCGGCTTGTTGGTATGGACGGCGAGCGGGACGGTCGTGGACGCGATGAGCTCCGCCAAGCCAGGGAAGAGCACCGTGTGATCGAGCAGGTGGACCTGGTAGTGCTCCCACCACGCGGCCAGCGCCGCATCGCGCAGGCCGAGGCGTGGTGCCACCGCGCGCTCGACGAGGAGGGTGACGCCCTCCCCGACGAACCCCGTGACCTCTTCCAGCGAGCGCTCCGGCAGCCCGACCGTGCGCAGCGCGTGGTTCACCGCCAGGCAGAGATCGAGGCGCGAGTCGACGAGGGTGCCATCGAGATCGAAGATGGCGAGGCGGGTCACGGGCCGCGGCTCTCCTTGGGCGGCGGGGGTGCGCCGCCCGGCGGCGCGAGCTCCAGGATGGTGAGCTCGACGCGCCGGTTCTTGCCGCGCCCGAGCGCGGTGGCGTTCGACGCCACCGGCCGCTCGAAGCCATACCCGGCCGACTCGAGCCGCTCGGCGGCGACGCCACGCTGGACGAGCGCCCGCACCACCGAGCGCGCTCGCCGCGCGGACAGGTCCTGGTTGTAGCCGCGGCCGCCCACGTTGTCGGTGTGCCCTTCGACCCGCACCCGCCGCAGCTCGGGATGCGCCTTCAGCGCGCGTGCGATCTCGTCCAGGATGGGCCCGGACTCCGAGCGCAGCGTATCGCGCCCGGTGTCGAAGGTGATGGCGTCACGCAGGGACACGTGGGTCGACTCCACCTGCACCAGGGGCTGCTCCTCGGGCGGCGGACAGCCGTCGTACTGGGGGGAGCCGGGCTGATCGGGGCACTTGTCGTCGATGTCCGGGATGCCGTCGCCGTCGCGATCGGGGCAGCCTTCGAGGTCGGCCGGCCCGGGCTGATCGGGACAGCGATCCTGGGCGTCGGGGACACCGTCGCCGTCGCGGTCGCCCGGCGTGCCGGACGCGGCCTGGCCCGCGGCCGGGACGAGCCGCTCCCAGCGCAGGCCGGCGAAAACGCGGAACGACTCACGGCCGTAGCCGGCGTCGCCCACCCAGGCGAGCCCGGTCCCGGCGCCCACGTCGACCGCGAGGTCGCGCCAGACGCGCGCCCGCACGCCGGCGCGGAGGGAGAGGGGGGCGCGTGCGCGTGCGCTGCCGAGGTCCAGCGCACGCGGCAGCTGCCCCGACAGATCGGCGATGGCGCGCCAGGTGAGGCGGCCGATGGGAGGCAGGCGCGTCGATGCGGCGAGCCCGTAGGTGACCCCATCCCCGGCCACGAGCTGCAGATACTGGCCGCTCTTGCGGAAGAGGTAGCCGAGCGAGGCGTCGAGCCGGATCCGGCCGAGCACCCGCCCGGCGAGGAGCTGCGGGTTCACGGCCAGCCCGTCGGAGAGGAAGGCGCTGCCGTCGCCGGTGGGGAGGCGGAGGTCCAGGGCGAGCGCCAGGTCGAGCGTCAGGAGCCTGGGCAGCGGGACCTTCCCGACCAGCCGCAGGTCGCCGAAAGCGGTCGAGGCGATGGGGTCCACGAGCGGTCCAGTGACGCCGCGCGAGGTGAGCAGCGAGAGGTTCGAGCCCTGATGGAGCGCGAGCGGCAGATCGAAGCCGAGCTCGACCGGGCCGAGGGCGTAGCTCCCGAGCGCATGCAGCGCCAGGCGATCGCGGACGAGGTCGCCGGCGTGGGCGTCCCCCGCACGCAGCGCCAGCAGCCCGCGTGCATAGTCGAGGAGGAGCTCCAGCCGCGCCGAACCGGGGCCGGCCGGCGCCGCGCTCTCGACCGCGAAGGCGCCGTCGGCGAGGGCGGCCGGCCGGGACGGATCGACGTCGAACCCGCGCCGCGTCGGGTCATCGGCGCTCGCGGGGGACGAGAGAGCGAGCGCCACCAGCAGTGCCATTCTCCGCATGCGCCGACTATAGACGACGGCCAGGCGCTTGTCGCACCGTCCGTAGCACAGCCGATCAAGCTCCGGTCGAGGCGGCCACGCGCGGCGCCGGCGCCGCGGGGACCGTGGCCGCCCGTCGTCGCAGCACGCGAACGAGCGCATCACCGACGGCGGGGTCGATCTGCGTGCCGCGCAACCTGACCAGCACCGCCACCGCCTCCTCCAGCGCCAGCACCGGCTGGTAGGGCCGATCGGTGGTGCTGGCGTCGAAGGTGTCGACCGCGTTCACGATGCGCGCGACCATCGGGATGGCCTCGCCCGTCAGGCCGTCCGGGTAGCCCGCGCCGTCCCAGCGCTCGTGGTGGCTGCGCACCGCCGGCGCGGCTGCCTCCAGGAACGCGACGCCGCGCAGGATCTCGGCGCCGATGACGGGGTGGGAGCGCATCTGCTGCAGCTCGTCGGGCGCCAGCGCCGCCGCCTTGTGCAGGATGGCCTCGGAGATCCCGATCTTGCCCACATCGTGGAGGAGGCCGCCGTAGGCGAGCGCCTTCCGCGCCGGCTCGTCGAGGCCGAGCTCCTCGCCCACCGCCACCGCCAGCTCTGCCACGCGCTCGCTGTGGCCGCGCGTCGACGGGTCCTTGGCGTCGATGGCCGAGGCGAGGCTGCGCAGCGTGGCGAGGTAGCCGTCCTCGAGCGCCGCGATGAGACGCCGGTTCTCGCGGTCATAGCTCGCGAGCTCGCGCGACATGTGGTTGAAGGTGTAGGCGAGCTCGCCGACCTCGTTGCGGACCGCCACCGCCACCTGCCGGCCGAAGTGGCCACGGGCGATGTCGAGCGCGCCCCGTACGCACTCCGAGACGGGCCGCGAGATCCGCCCGGCGAGCCAGGCCGAGAGCGGCAGCGCCACGCCGAGCGCGGTCAGCCCGGCCAGGGCCGCGGCGCGCCAGCTGACCGTGGCGTGCGCCTCGTGCAGGAGCAGGACGGCCAGCACGGCCGCCGGTACCGCCGCCGCGACCAGCATGAGCAGGAGGGTGGAGCGGAACAGCCTCATTCCGTGTGGGTGGCCCGGCCGAGCGCCTTCTCGATGGTGCGGCGCTTGAAGGGCTTCTCCAGGATGGCGTCGGGCGCCTCGAAGCCCTCCATCTCGCGCATCGAGCTGTCGCTGATGGCGGTGAGCAGCACCGCCGGCATGGCCAGGCCGCGCTCGCGCATGGCCTTCAGCGCGTCGATGCCGGAAAGCTTGGGCATGAGAAAGTCGAGGATGACCGCGTCCGGCTGCTCGCGGGCGGCCAGCTCCACCGCCTCGGCACCGTTGGCCGCGGCCACCACCACATGCCCGAGGTCCACCAGCATGTCGGTGAGCAGGGCGCGGATGGTCTGGTCGTCATCGGCGATGAGCACCTTCATCGGTCGGCCTCTCCCGCGCTGCGCGGCCGGAGGATACCACTGCCGGACGCCGCTGCCCTGCCGTTGCGAGGTATGTGGCTCAGGGCCCCAATCCCACCCAGGAGGAGCCGTCCTCATAGACCTCGCGCTTCCAGATCGGCACCTCCTGCTTGAGGCGCTCGATGGTGGCCTCGCAGGCGCGGAAGGCTGGGGTGCGGTGCGGAGCGGCGCAGGCGATCACCACCGCAGCCTCGCCGGGCAGGAGGTGGCCCACGCGGTGGATGATGGCGACCGCGGCGCCGTGCTCCCGCTCCACCTCGGCTGCCAGCCGGAGGAGCGTGCGCTCGGCCATGGGGATGTAGGCTTCGTACTCGAGCCGCAGCACCGGGCGGCCGCGCGTCTCGCTCCGCACGTCGCCCTCGAAGGTCACCACCGCCCCGCGGCCCGTGTCGCGCACCGCCGCCACCGCCTCGTCGAGCTCGAGCGGGCGCTCCACCACGCGGCAGCGCGGCGCGCCGCCGGCGACGGGCGGGATGACGGCCACCTCGGCGCCGTCGGGCACCGCGTCCCCGTCGGCCGCCATCTCCTGGTTCACCGCCAGGCGGCAGCGGGGAAGGACGCGCCCGAGCGCGGGGTGGCGCTCGGCCAGGGCTCGGCGCAGGTCGGCGACGCTGCTCGCGACGTGCGGGATCGACTCCCGCGGCACGCCGGCCGCCTCGCGGGCGGCGGCGAAGTAAAGGACGGTCAGGGCCACCGGCGATGCTTAACACGAGGCGTGGCGGGCCGCTCATAGCGGCGGCCGGTTCGACTGATCCTGAGACGGATTCGCCCCGCTATGAGCCAAGATCCGGCGCCCTTCGGTCGCCTCTAGCGGGGGGAGAAACTCTCCCCCCGCACCCCCCCATCGCGGGCGTCACTTCAACTGGCCAGCGCCATCGGTTGGCCCGACCATCAAAGGTGGGCGCTCAGCTCGACCCAGCGGGACAGCTCGGCGCTCGGGGCGGCGCTCGCGATTCGCGCCACCTCGTTGCCGCGCTCGAAGAGCACGAGCGCGGGGGATCCCTCCACCAAGTAGGCGGCCGCTGCGGCCGGCTCGCGGACCGTGTCGACGCGCAGGCACAGCACCTCGCCTGCGCAGCCGTGCGCCAGGCCGTCCAGGCAGGTGCAGGCTGCCCCGGGGGCGGCGAAGTCGACCAGGACCGGCGCGGGCGAGGAGAAGATGAGGGCCACCAGCGCTGCGGCGTCGACCGTCTGAGGCGCGCCGCTCCGATCGAGCGCCGAGCGGCAGCGCCCGCACGAGGCCGCATCGAGCCGCTCGCTCCGATTCACGGCTCCGCAAGCCGCGCAGCGGTAGATCCCCATCGTCCTGGCCCCCGCGCCGACGATCCCAGCCGCTGAGTATAGCCGCTTGGCGGCCGCGATGGATCACTGTTGGTGCGTCAGCCGGTGCGTCGGTGTGGGTGCAGCCGCTCAGCGAAAGATGCGGGCGAGGTCTCCGAAGACCGTCACTGCGAGCAACAGGCCGAAGAGCGCCACGAAGCCCGCCATGTGGACGATGTTCTCCACCCGCTGGTTCACGCGGCGCCGCGTCACGATCTCATAGACGAGGAAGACCAGCCGCCCGCCATCGAGCGCGGGGATCGGCAGGAGGTTGAACAGGCCGAGCGCGATCGAGATGAACCACACGATGGTGATGAAGGGGGCCACCCCGGCGCGAGCGCTCTTCGCCATCTCCTGCGCGATGCCGACCGGACCGCGCAGCTCGGCGCGCTGCCGGCCGCTCACCATCTGCCCCAGGCCGGCCAGGATCTCGCCCGCGCGCTGGTTCGTCAGCCGCACGCCGGCCAGCGGCGCCTCGGCTGGGCTCGCCCGCACCACCCGCGCCGCCTGGCCGACGCCGACGCGGCCGGCGCCACCCACCGGGTCGGGCGTGGCGACGATCTCGAGCGGCGCGCCCGCCCCGCGCTGCACGGAGAGCCGTGCCGGGCGGCCCGGATGCGCCACCACCTCCGCTACGAGCGCGCCCCAGCTCTCCACCGGGCGGCCGTCGACGGAGAGCACACGGTCGCCGGGCAGCAGCCCGGCCCGCTCCGCGGCGCCGCCCGCCACCACCTCGCCCAACACCGGTGACGGGTCCGGCTCGCGGAATCCCATGGTGGCGAGCATCGCCGCCGCGAGCGCGACGGCAAACAGGTAGTTCATGGCCGGGCCGGCCAGGATGACGAGGAAGCGCCGCCAGGCCGCCTGGTTCGCGTAGGCGCCCGCGTCGGCGGGGTCGATCTCCTCCCCCGCGCCCATGCCGGCGATCTTGACGTACCCGCCGAAGGGCACCGCCGAGACCGCCCACTCCGTGTCGCCGCGCTGGCTGCGCAGGATCACCGGTCCGAAGCCCACGCTGAAGCGCTCGACGCGCATCCGCGACAGGCGCGCCATCGCGAAGTGGCCGAGCTCGTGGACGATGACGAGCAGACCGAAGGCGGCCAGCACCACCAGGATGACCACGGCGTAGTTGGCGGAGGAGCCGAAGAGGTGAGGCATCGTCCTTCCCTAACACGCGGCCGGGGCGAGGATCACGCGCCGGCGCCGTCACCCGGGATCTCCTCGGCCGGGAAGAGCTCCACCACCGCCCCCGGATCGCGCCAGGCCTGGGGTGGGAGCCCGGCCTTGAGGCAGGTGCGCTCCAGGAAAGTGCGCGCGTCCCATCCCTCCTCGATCGCCACCTGCGGCAGGAGCGTGCCGCGCTGCCAGCCGAGCTGGACGACGAGGCCGTGGCGGCCCACCTCGATTTCCGAAGGCTCGCGGATGCGCCGGCGCTCGCCCACGGCGGAGATGGCGACGTCGAGGTCGTCGAGCTCCTCCCGGCGCACCGGCCCGAAGCGCGGGTCCTCGGATGCGGCGATGCCCGCCATCCGCTCCACCGTCCGGGCGAGCGAGCCGTCGGGGGTGAAGGTGCCCATGCAGCCGCGCAGCTCGCCCTTCACCCGCAGCGTGACGAAGGCGCCGCGCGGCTCGCAGAGCGGGCCCGTCGCGGGCAGCGCGGGTGCGGGGCCGGCGCCGAGCCGGTGCCGCACCGCCGCGCAGGCGATGCCGAGCAGCGCGGCGCGATCGATCGGGTTCACAGCCGCCTCCGGGCTCCGGTGAGCACGTAGCGGCGGGCGTCGGCCAGGATCTCGGCGTGGTCGAAGACGATCCCGTCCGGCAGCTCCGACCATCGGAAGCCCTCCGCCCGGGCGGCGTCGTCGGCGCCGACCGGCTCGCCGGCGGCCCGCGCCAGGAAGACGGTGCTGATGGTGTGCTGCCGGGGGTCCCGCCGCGGGTCGGAGTAGGCGTGGAGCTGCTCCACCAGCTCCACCGCGAGCCCGGTCTCCTCGCGCGCCTCGCGCGCCGCCGCGGCTTCGAGCGTCTCACCCTCGTCGACGAATCCGCCCGGCAGCGCCCAGCCGCGCGGCTCGTTCTTCCGCTCGATGAGGACCACCCGGTCGCCGGGCAGCAGGATGACCACGTCGACGGTCGGTTTGGGGTTCCGGTGCTCGGGCATCGCTCAGGGCGGGACGATGAGGGAGCCGGTGGGCTGCGGCGCGTGAGGTGCGGGCGGCGGCGCAGGGGCCGGGAACGCCTTCTCGACCAGCAAGCGCGCGAAGGGGATGAGCTCCGGTGCGGTGCCGGTGCGCAGGGCGCGCGCGGCCGCGGCGGCGAGCCGGGCGTGCACCGCGTCGCCGGCACGGGTGAGGTGGTCGGCCAGGGCGAAGAGCCGTGAGGCCCACAGCGCCCGGGGCGGCCCGTCGAAGTGCCCCGCCACCGCATCGGCGAGGGCCCGGGTGCCCGCCTCGGCGCGCTGGCGCTCGTCGAGGTAGAGGCTCGACACCGCCACCTCGTCGAGCTTCTGGGCCAGCGCTCGCAGCGCCTCCTCGTCGGCGAGCCAGCCGCGCACGAGGGGCAGGTCGTGGAGGCGGGCGGAGGCCTCGACGGCCTCGCGCTCCTCGTCCTCCGGCAGCGGAGGGAACCGGCTGGCGGGGTCGGACGGCTCCACTGCCGGACCGAGGCGCGCCAGCCAAGCGTCGGCGCCGGCGGGGGGCGCGTGCCCGCAGGCGTCGTTGAGCCGGCGCGCCGCCGCGGTGAGCCCCTTCGCCAGCTCGCGATCGAACTCGACGACGCTCATGCCGCGGCCGCGCTCGAGGAGATCCTTCCCGAACTGACGGTACTCCTTGCGGCCGAGGAGGCCGAGGTGCAGGTCGAGGAGGCCCTTTCGATCGGAGAGGACGACCTGTCCCACCTCGATGCCCTTGCCGGGCACCGGGCGGCCGATCCAGAGGGCGCGCTCGCCGTGGCCGTCGAGCGCCGAGGCGAAGCAGGGTACCGGCGGCTCGGGAGCTGCCGCCGGAGCCGGCGCCATGGCGCGCGGCGCCTCGGGGACGGCCACCCCCTTCATGCGGAGTGCGTAGACGACGCGCTTCGCCTCCTTCGCCACCTCCTTGCCCGAGTGTGCAGCGGCGGCGGCGAGGAGGTCGAGACGCTGCGCGGCGGCGGCGGCGTGCAGGACGGCCAGCGCCAGCGGCGTAGGCAGGGTGAGCAAGTCCTCGGGCTTCGCCTTGGCGAGGCCGAGCACCATCCGGCTCGCGCGCGCGGCCTCCTCGCGCGGTACAGCGGCTGCGCTCGCGATCTCCTGCGTCTCCCGGTTGGGGTCGCGCAGCATCGCGAGGAGCTCGGAGGATTCGAGTACTGGCATTCGGGTCGGCAATGTATTCGCCATGGGGAGCACCCTCAACGGATAGACGAGGTGTGCGATGGCCGCGCCTGCGGCCGGCCTGCTTGACGGATGGCTGACCCCCTCCTAGGCTCTTTTCGCCCGGAAGAACAACCATTTTCGAGAGGAGCGATTCAATGACGAAGCGACTTCTGCTGAGCATCGCGCTGGCTGCCGCGAGCGCCTTCGCGCTGACCGTTGCGCAGCCCGTCTACGCCTGCGGCAAGGACTGCGACTGTGCCAAGAAGGCCGATGCGACCAAGGCCGACGCGAAGAAGCCCGAGCAGAAGCCGGCCGAGAAGCCGGCCCCGGCCACGCCGGCGGCCACCGAGAAGAAGGCCGAGGGCGCCCCCAAGTGCGAGTGCACGAAGGGCGGCAAGGGGTGCACCTGTCCGAAGGGCACGTGCAAGTGTGCGAACTGCGGTACGGCCAAGCGCGCCGCCTAGCACCCTCGCCTCGTCCAGCGAGCCACCGGCACGGGCTCGGCTTCGGGGAGCGGCGGCCGCGCGGAGCGACGCTCCCGGCACATCACCTCGATGCTGCGCGGCGAGGTCGTACAAGCAGAACAATCAGGACCAGTTCAAGCGGGAAAGGATCGCGCGCCCCATGACCCAGTCCTTGTCCTCCTCGGACATGAAGTCGAGTTCCTCCGTGAAGTGCGTGATGCGCTGGCGGTAGCTGGCCTTGGCGAACGAGTTCGTCATGTCCGTCCCCCAATAGCAGCGCTGCGGGCCGTATGCGTCGAACACACGACGCAGGTGCACAGTCATATCGCGGAACGGATATGGCTCCAGCGAAGCGTTGGGAGCTGCCGACATCTTGATGCTGACGTTTGGGTACCTGGCGAGCGCGACCGCCTGATCGATCACGGTCGGTATCGGTGCCTTCTTGTCTCTCCAGACTTCCCGTGAGACGCCCATGTGGTCGATGATCAGCGTCAGCCGCGGGTGGCGCTCCGCGATAGGGGCGAACAGCGGCAGCGTGCCGGCGGTGAGAAACATGACCGGAAGGGCGGCTTTCTCGGCCGCCGGCCAGAACCAGTCGGCGGTGCCGTCCGTGAGCCAAGCGGCAGCGCCGCTGACAAATGACAGCCGGACGCCGAGCATCCCCCGCTGCTCCCTCCACTTGGGCAGCAGCGCCGCCGATTGCGGGTTCTTGAGCGGGATGCGCCCCATGACGGCAAAGCGATCGGGATACCTCCTGACCGCCTCCAGACCGTAATCGTTACGATCGCCGATCCATGACGGCGGAACGACGA
>Ga0137379_10003682_pt1 | contig 14342 bp, 8 predicted proteins | sample SagtaG_18_FD_104812 | JGI IMG/M metagenome (GOLD analysis project Ga0137379, IMG submission 104812) | Vadose zone soil microbial communities from Sagehorn Ranch, Mendocino, California, USA - Sage2_L_80_16 metaG | ecosystem: Environmental > Terrestrial > Soil > Vadose zone | place: USA...
GCTTTAGTTCGAGCGCCGCATCTGTGCCTGCGTGAACGGCCAGGCCGCCATCTGTGACATCCGCCCCCCCGTATACGGCAGACTTCAAAAAACATTCCCAACTTCCGGTGAAGACGTGTGGCTTGTAGATGCCTTCCTCAACGTTCTTGATGACAAAAGCTCCGTCCGGCTTGGCTTCGAAAGCTCCGGAGTTCCAGGAGTAGGGGTCGGAGGCCCGCAACGCCACGTGGACGCTTTGTACCTCGCTCGGCGGCTTTTCTTCCCAGGCAACGTGGCCAGGCACATCTACACCGCGCGCAATTGTCAGGTTAACTCCCTCGACGTCCGCGTCACCGACCTCCACCTCTCGTCGGGCCGCATAATGTTCTTGGTTAACACTCCACGAGGCCCCGATGATGTACGAACCTGGAAACACGTCTCGAAATTCGAATCGTCCTTCTTTGTTCCAGACCTCTGCATTCTCTGATGGCAAGTCATTACCCACCATTCCACGCGACATTAGTGTTACGCTGACATTGCCATCGGCACGGCTCGAGATTGTGTTGAGCACTTTTCCGCGGACGGTCACAACATGCGTGGGCTTCAATAGAAAATCGACCGACGGGATTTCGTCTCCTGGGTTCACAATGATTGCCGCAGCCTTCAGCGGGTCTGCGGTATTCAGATAGAAGGTTGGCGGATAACTCTCCTTCGAACTCTTGGACGAGGATGGCTTAATCCCCATGACGTCTTTCCATCCCTGATAGTTAGCTCGAGCATAATAGCGGCCAGGCGCAAGATCAAAAATGCGATATTCGCCTAAGTCGTTCGTCGACGCCCCTCCGACAGCGCCAAGCTGGCTTTTCCCACTTCGGCTGGATGCTTGATACACCTTCACGTCAACATTCGGCAGGGGCTGCCCATCCTCGTCCATCACGCGGCCTGTGATCGATGCTGTCCGGGGTAGTTTGAAAACAAGGTCAGTTATCTTCTGACCGGCCGCGAGGCTGAGATTAGCCCCTGGATCCGTGTGCTTCTTCTGCCCATATCTGAGTTTCACAAAGCCGTTATGCGACGCGTCCAGGGAATATGTGCCAAGCTCTACCTTGTCGAATTGAAAGCGTCCCTGAGCATCCGTGATAGCGAACGCGGACTGCTCCACACTGTCGTGACTCCGAAGGATAACCGTGGCCTTCTTTAGCGGCTCCCCCGTGTCTAGCCTCACGACGGTTCCTGCAACTACGCATTTCTCATTGTTCTGGCTCTTCGCTGTGTCAGTCGGCTGCGGCGGCGGCGATTGAGCACCAGCTCGCCAACAAAGAAGCATCAGGAAGTATGCGATTGCTACCGGCCTCATATTCGCCCCCTTCCGGGGAAGCCAGGAAATCGTCAACACCGAGAAATTATAGACCGAGGTTGCGCAGGGGTTCCATCGGTAGTTCTCCGATACTAGGTAGTGACGCATCTTAATAAATTTCAGGCGCCGAGAGTGATGACCTACGATCGCTCCTCGCAGGCGAACCGCAGCACATGGTAGTTCTTACAAGCTGCGAAGGAACTGCATCAGGTTGGGATCATCACGCCATTTTAATTGGGTATTGGAGGATGAGATTCCCGGATCGCAAGCCGCCAGCGCTTTAGCCTTCATTGCGAGGTCAGTTTCAGCATAGATATTCGTGGTGTCCACCGAGACGTGACCAAGCCATGCGCGGATCGTATTGATGTCAACACCCGCGCGAAGCAGATGGGTCGCCGTTGTGTGCCGAATAGAATGAGGGCTGACTTGCTTGTTCTTCAACGACGGAACCTTATGGGCCGCGGCTTGGACGTGCCGCTCCACCAGGGTGTGAACGCCAAAGCGAGTCATGCGACCGCCATATCTATTGAGGAACAGATTAGCGTCGCCGGCCCGGCCACGCGTCAGCGGCACCAGTTCGGTCATAGTTTTTGCCCATAGTGGGCAGAAGCGGACCTTCCTCCCTTTTCCGTGGAGTTTCACCGATCCGGTTCCGTCGGGGTTCCGCTCCAGATCTTCGATCGTCACATGGACTGCCTCGCTGGCCCTGGCACTTGAGTTGTAGAGGCAGAGCAAGAGCGCATGGATCGCGGCGAGTCTCTGGTTGCGGGTACCAACCGTGCAACACCGCACCCTTTCAAGTTCCGTGAGAAAAGCCGTAATCACGTCACCCGAGAGATCATAAACTGTGAGTGCATCGACCCGTTTCTTGCAGAGTTTCGATGCGAACGGTAGCAGTAGGCAAAAAGCATCGCGGTAACTTTGCTGAGTATTATGTGCAAGGTTTCGCTCCGCAATGAGGTGTTCCAGCAGAAACCGTCTAATCCACGGACTGAGCAAGGAATGGTCAGCCATGCCGCACCTCCCCCGAAGTGTAGATCTCAAACCAGGAACTCAATCTGACTGCGCCATTCGAAGTTTGTCGGACTGCGCGAGGACAAGAATCCTCGAAGCGTGCTAGCCGGAAGTTATTCAACTGCCTTCTTCATTTTCTCAGCGTTGAATTCTTCCCCAAATCGTGACCGCGTAGTCTCCAGGAACTCGGGGACAGGACGGACGTTTTCCGCTCTGTAAGGGCATGTCGCAGTTTTCAAGTTTGCCCGCTGGAGCGATAGTGCGGGGAGTGAACTTCTCCTTCGCTCAATCCTAGAAGCGCTTTTTGATTTTTATGTCGATGCCGAAGGTGCCGTTCTGATCGCGCAAGCCAACGATGGAAACGTTGCGGTCCACGTTGTACTCCACCTGAATAACCTGCTGCTGTGTTGAACTCACGTTAGAGACGTAAGTGATGGTGAGGTTGCGGGCGATTTGCTGCTCGACGGTGACGCGCGCCGCGGCGTTTTGCTCCGAGCCGGTGGAACCGACTTCCCCCAGGCCGGGATCCACGCGAAAACGAGTGATGCCAAACAAACGCTCGAGACGACCGCCAAGCTGGCTCGAAATTGCTTCAGAGAGAATTGCGGAAGCATTGGCCGTTCCGCTTGAGGCTGTGGCTCCGCCACGGGATGTGGCGGCCTCCGAAGTGGTTTGCCCCAAAGCCAACAAAGTAACGATGTCATCCGCAGGCAAAGGGGGATCGGAACGATAAGCGAGCGTGAGCTTGCTGGCAGGACCGTTGAAATTCAGAGTGATCTCATACTGCTCGACGTTGGTGGTGGCTTCGACGTTGAGGACGGGATCCAGGCGGAAAGGATTGGCAAAATTCAAATCGCCGCGCGAAACACGATAGCGATTTCCCGCAAAATTCAAATTGCCAGAGAGGATGTGGATGTGTCCGAGAAGGATGGGATGTTCCCAAGTTCCGCGCACGCGGAGGTTGGCGTCGGCCTGGAGTTGCGCGCCGGGCCACTCCATGCGGGCGTCGGGCGCCGAGAGCCCTTCGACGTCGAACTGCAAATTGCGAAGATAGGAAGAGGTAGTCGAGGGGCCGGTGATTCCTTCTTTTGCGGAAACGAGCATACCGGCAACCTGGAGACCCTGGGTGAGAGTGACGCGCTCCACGATGACGCGACCGGAAAGAACAGCGTTGCTGGTCGTGCCGCTGAGACGGAGCGTGCCTCCGACCAGCCAGCTCATACCCTCGGGATAGCGGATGCGGACACGGTCGGAGCGAACGCTGATCTCATAGCGGAGAGGCGTCTCGGCGTAATTGACGCTGCCGGTAAGATGCAATGAGCCTCCGCCGGATTCCGCGCTGACGTTTTCAAAGTAAAGGCGGGTCGCGTCGAAGACCAGGTCGCCCTGTATGGCGCTGAGCCCCGTGGGGAAATCCGAAACGCGGGCGGAAGCGTTTTCAATGTGCACGCGCCCGGTGATGCGCGGACGATCCAGGTTTCCTTCGAAAGACACGTTAATCTGTGCGGGGCCGCGCGCGTCCAGGTCGGGGACGTAGCCGCTGAGAAGGCGAAGATCCAATCCGCCATTGAGGCGCAAGGCCAAGGTGCGGCGTCCCGCGAATTGGACGGAGCCTGCAACCTGGAGATTCGTGTCCGTTCCGCGAAAAGTAACCGGTTCGATTTCAAGAGAATCCCTTGAGGAACGAAAGTGAACGACGCCAGTGTTTTCCAGGTGGACCCTGGCGTAGTCCATAGCCATGCGAGAGAAATTCGCATCCACCACGATGCTCTCCGGGCGGCGAAGCGCGCCATTCAACGCAATATCGCCATCGGCATTCGCGTGGCCACTGAAATTTTGCAGGTGCAGAGCCGTGAGCAAGAAAGGATCCAGGTCGATGTTCTTGATGGAGATTTTTCCGTTCAAGTTGTAAGGCTCGGCCAGAGAGAGCGTATAGCCGCCGGATATTTCACCCGTGGCCATGGCGGAAGTCAGTTCGAGATGAGCGGTGGCACCATCCGATTTCAAGTTGCCTTCAAAACTGCCAATGACGGACTGACCGACGCGGAGGTCCACAACGCGAAACGTTCCTTCACCTTTGGGCGCGAGAGCGGAGCCCTCCGCCTTCATCCGAAAACTCAGCTGTCCGCCTACGGGCAAGCGGCGCGACTGCAATTTTTCAAAGTTTTCCAATGGCAGACCCGCGCCCACAAGATCAGCCGAAAAAGTTTGGGCATCGAAACGATAGCTCGCCGAACCGGTGATGATTCCGGTGCCGCGGCCGTTCTCTTTGCCGGGTGGAAAAAATCTCAGTTCCGCATTGGCGATGTGCGCTTCCTCCGGGGAGAGAATGAGCTGGCCACGGAGGCGGTTGAAAGAAAGGCCGTAAACGGAGGCATCGGCAAGGTCGAACAGGCCGGTCACGTTCGGTTCAGCGCGGGTGCCTCGTCCGTGAAATTGACCGGTCAACAGTCCCTTCACAGGATAGGACATACCCAGAAACTGCTCGAGGTTTTCGGTGGGAACTTTTTCAAAGCTAACGTCAGCAGTCCAATCGTTCTTAGGCCGGAAATTCCATTTGGTCAGAGACAGGTTGGCTTCAATGACGGCCTGCATTTGTCCGCGGCGGGCGGTGGCGTTAGCCAGAATCAGTTTCGAAGGCGAAAAGGTCAGGTCGCCTTCGAGGAAGTCCAGGAAAACGCCGTCGTAGCGAGCCCTTTCTCCGCGCACATGGCCTTGAAACGTGGCGCCGGAGGAGGGGCCGGTAATTTTTCCGTCCCATTTTACATTGCCGGAAAGGGGTTGAGCAGCTTCCTGAGAGGAAGGGGCGACGTCTCGCACGCCGTTGATGAAATCCTTATACGGTTCGAGATTCTGCGCCTCAAATTTTACGTTGAGCGCAGAATTATGGGGTGCGAGAAGGCCATCAACGGTTCCGTGAGACGACGGCGTCTCAAATTCTCCGCCCGGGGAGATCAGCAACGTGCTTGCATCGAAACGGTAGTGGAGCTGCCAAGAGGCGCGGACCGGCTGATGATGTTCGGCGATCTGGTCGGGGTAGTCCCAGGAGGTTTTTGCGAAGATTTCGAAGTGGCGGAAGGGGCCGGTCCAGGTTTCAACGGAGTCCGCCGAAATGCGCGAGTCCCAATGCAACTCGTCCACCGGGAAATTGCGGTGTTCGATACACGGCAGGATGGGGGCTAATTGCATGCCGTCGACGTGAGTTTTGGCCCGGAATTTCAATCCGTCCCACACCATGTCCACGCGTCCCGTCACGCTGCCGCCAAACGCGCCAGCAAAGAAATCGGGAATTTCGAGACCCGCTTTGTCCATGTGATAGGTGCCGCGGCTGATCAGACCTTTGGCGTGAAAAATCTCATAAGGCAAAGCGATGTCTTGCGAAGAATAATTGCCGGTTCCCTTGAGCTGAGCTTTCGACCATTGTGCTTCACCGTGAAGGTCGACGCGCCCGGCAGGCACGTAGGGGTCGCGCAGCGTATCGCGAATGTCGGTAAGCTCCACCCATCCGCGGTAACGGAAAGACCATTTCGGGTCGGCGAAGCCATGCATCTCCGCCTGGGCATCCACACGGGAATGGCCTGCGTCAAAGACGCCTTGCTCAAGGGCAAAGCCATCAGGCGAGAGCGAGAATTTAGCCTTAACGCCCACGGGAAGCGGCACGTAGCGCTTGGAAGTGAATTCGACGGTCTGCCATTCCAGATTGCCCACATACAATGGGCGTTCTGGCGTGCCGCCCGAATCGAGTGAGAAGCGCAAGTCTCCGCCGTGGACGGTGATGGGAGTCTTGACATCGTTGTAGAGAACCCAGCCATCCGCGAGCAATAGACGATGGATTCGCAATTGGAACAAGGTGTCGTTCCATGGCCGCTTGGCGGAAGCGGGGCGCTGGGGCGACGGAACATTGGTGGCGCCATTTTTTCCGACAATGATATGAATATTCGGCTGCTGAACCAGAAGCTCATTCAGCGAAACTCTTCTGCCCCAAAAAGAATCGATGCGCAGCGCCGCCTGGACTTCATCGGCCGAAAAAAGTGGTTCGGTGCCGGCGGGCTCGTTTCCGTGAATCACCAGATGATTGAGGGTGATACGCATAGCGAGCCAGCGAATGGACATTGAGCGAAATTCGGCTTTTCCCCCGGTCGCTCTTTCCAGGCGGCTAATCAGAAGGCGCTGCAGCAAGGGATTTCCGGCTCCGCTGAGGAAGAAGATGATCACGCCCAAGATCGCGAGAACCGCCAGGACCCAGGGCGTGTGAATGACCCAGGTCCAGATGGGGTGGCGGCGTTTTCCGTTCACTTCGCCACCTCGTCAAGAGATTTCTCAACGTGGAGGCGAAGGCGGCTTTCTTTCAGCCACTGCTCGGCCTGCTGGTTGATGCCATTCTGAATGAGCGCCTCTTGAATGGAGTCACGCGCAGCATCGAGCGTGGGCGGCTCTTGACCGCGGGCCTTCGCTCGGGGCACGATGGCCGTCTGATAAAAATCTTCAATCTTTTTTGGATCGATCTGCACAGCCGGGCGGAAACGGGAGTCGAGATAGTTGCTTAAATAGAGTTGTGAGGCCACCATGGCCCGCACATCCTGTTCGCTAAGGCCTGCCTGCTTCCTTCTCACTTCGTATTCCTGTTCGGAGCCAAACGAGTCCCTCACGCGGCTTAGACCGCGGTCGATGTCCGCTTCGGAAGGACGCGGCGAATGAGAGACGTCCGCCTCGGTTCGTACGATCCATTGGTCGATGAGGCGGTCCAAAATCTGAGCGTCAGTTTCAGCCTTGCCATCGAGGAATTGCTGGTAACGGGTGAGGGCGTGAACGTCGCTCAGGAGGATGACGTCGTTTTCGACGCGCGCGACGATGCGGTCCACCACTTCCTGCGCTTGGAGCCATATAGAGGCGGTTGCAATGGCGGCAGCAAGGACAATCCCGCGAGTTAGAAAGCCGCGCATCAGAAGGTGGACCCCAAGTTGAAGAAGATTTGGAATCCGGGCAGGCGCGTGCTCTTCTGGCCAAGAGAACCGGCAACGCAAGTGGGCGTATTCGAAGGACAGGGAACCGGGACGATGAAAAGAGGGCGGTTGAGCTGGTATCCAAGATCAATGCGAATCGGGCCGACCGGTGTTTTGTAACGGAAACCGAGGCCAGCTGTGTGAGCAAAGTAGTTCAGTTCGTTTGAGCAATTGGTCACGCACATCGGTACGTTGGCGGGCCCTGGCGGCTGCGAGGGGTTTTGCAGCGCAAGGGTGGGGCTTGCTAGATTCGTTCGAAACGAGATGCGGCTCAGGCGGCTGTACACGTTGCCGCCATCATAGAAGAAGGCGCCGCCGAGGGAGGTGCCGATGAATGGCAAGCGCATCGGAAAGCGAAACTCCTGGTTGAGTACGAGCATGGCCTGGCCGCCGACGGGAAAGCCAGAGATGGAGTCGCGCGGGCCGGCTTGATTCAACGCAAAGCCACGAAGGGACGTTCCGCCTCCGGCAAAGAAGCGTTCGGGCAAAGGGATTACCGTCGGAAGTGGCGGCGTGGTGGGAGCAGGAAAACTGAGCGAGACGGTGTCACGATATGGCGCAAGAATCCCAAAGCGCATGGATCGCGCGAAGCTGAACCGACGCTTGATGGGATGGTACGTGGAGTTTTGAAAAAAGAACCGCAGGAAACTTGCGCTGGAACCCAAGTAGGTGTCGGCGATGCCAAAATCGGCGCTGTTGAAGCTGCCCTTTGAGGCGTCCGCGGGATTGTTGCGCGAGTCGCGGAACCACGTTACGCCGAATTGCGAGACAAGGGTAGGCTGATTGAAGAGGGGGACTTCCTGGCTGAGAATTTTTAGGTCGGAGACACGCACCTGGCGGAAAGCGTAGCGAAACAGCACGGTCGTCAACGGGCTGATTTGATCCGTCAACTGCACTGAGCCTTCGTAGCGTTGTTCGGTGAAGGTGTTGATGTCGCGAGTTTTCTCTGCGAAGGCGGTGGCTTGAAAACTGAGCCGGGAATTGCCAAAAGTATTGGGATCGGAGTATCCGAGCAAAGCGCGGCCCTGGAGAGTGCTGCCGCGAAGCTTAAAGGAAAGCGTGTCCGCCCGCCCGGTCAAATTGAGTTTGCTGATTTCCAAAATGCCTCGCGGTGCCGCTTCCACCTGTCCGCCGGTGGGATTCGTCGTGCTTGCCAGCCGCTGCACTTCAAAACCGCCACCATAGGCCAGTGTATAGCGCTTGGCTTCCTCAACGAGAACCGCGATGTCTTTGTCCACGTCGGTTCCGGTGGGATTCTGGGGTTCGATGGTGACACGGTTGAAAATTCCGAGGTTGTAGAGGCGTCGTTGGGATTCGACTACGTCGCCTTCGCGCAAAGGCTCCTGCGGTTTGATGCGCACTTCCCTGCGAATCACTCCGGGGCGAGTGTGTTCATAGCCGCTGATTAAGATAGTGCGAACGCGCGTCTGCGGGCCTTCTTGAATGTGGTAGACAAGCCGCACAGCGTCCGCTTGCTCGGCCAGAAGCTTTGCCTCTTTCTTCTGTTCTTCCTTTTTTTGCGCCGGTGGGGACGACCCGTTATGAGAACTTGGGGGCGTTTCTTGCTGCGTGGCGTTGTTTGCGCTCGGCGGGGAAACACGTTCTGCGGTCGCGGAGAAGGTGGCTTCCGGGAACCCTTCGTTGAAATAAATAGCAAGGATATTGTCACGGTCCGCGGTCACGCCGAAATCGGAGTACGGCTGCCCGGGAGTTGACCCGACTACACCCAGCAGCTCTTCTTCTTTGAAAGCGTGAATGCCCTCAATGGCCAGGGAAGCCACTCGCGTCTGCTTTCCTTCCTGCACGGCAAAGGAGATAAACAAATACCCTTCCTTGCCCTTGTAATTGTCTTCCACGTCCTGCGTGACCTTGGCGTCTAGAAAACCGTTGGCTTGATAAAGCGTTTGCATGGATTGCGCATCGGCATCCACGAGCCGCCGGCTAAATCGCCCCGGCGAGCCGAAAGCTCCCTGGAAGATTTGCAGCCGGCTCTTCAACAATTCGGTGTCGAAGTACTTGTTTCCAGTAATCTCTATGCCCACAAGTTTGTGCTTGTCGCCGCGTTCGACGGTGTAAGTAATGGCTTCCTGAGTCCCTTGCCAGACGCTGGTTTTCACGTCGTGCATCTCGATTTTGTAGCTTACGTCGGCGTCGAAGTATCCCTGGCGCTCCAGATGCTCGCGAAGGTTGCGCTTCCCTTCTTCGAGCAGGTCGGGGTCGACCGCGCCCTCCTGGTAAATGGGTATCAGTTTCTTGAGTTCGGAGTCGGAAAACTTCGAGCCGCTGACGGAAACTTCCACGCGCGGTCCTTGCGTCGCTTCGAGGAAAATCGGGACGGCGTTCTTTGCCGCGTCGTAGTCGCCTCGCCGGGTCGTGACCCGCGAGCTAAGATGCCCCCGTTTCGCCAGGAATTTCCTGACGCGCTCGGTCCCGCGCTGGAGCCGCGCCGAGGTGATGGCTTGGCCGGGCTTCATCTTGAAGCGCGACAGCATGTTCGCGTCTTTGTAGGCAGTATCATTCTTTAATTGGATGCCGGAAACGTGGGCCCGCGAACCCGGTTTCACATGAACGACAATATCCATTTGGTGCGTATCGGGATGCGGCCACGTTTCCGCGGAAACTTCCGCTTGGTACAAGCCCTCTTCGCGGAGAGTTTCGCGCAAACGTTCCAGCGCTTCATCCACAATTTGCTTTCGGTAGGTTTGACCCAGGCCAATTTGCATGGCGGCCGACGCAGAAGCTTCGGTGGGTGGAGGTTCCAATCCTTCGATTTGGACCAGGCTGAAAAACAGGTTTTCCCGGACTTCGAAGTCCAGTCGGACACCATCGGTCACCGGCGTCACAACAGCCCTCAGGTCCGCGTAGTTTCCAGTTTTATAAAGCGCCCGCAGACTCTCGGCGATTTTTTCACGATCCAGTGGCTTGCCAATTTCCACGAAGATGCCTGAGGGCGATTCCGCGAGGACGTGGCTGTCTGACTCGCGCACAATGCGAAAAGCAACGACGACCGGCGCGCTCCGGGCTTTGTCAGAAGGACTAACCTGCACCGGCAACTGGGAATACATTGGCATCGCCCCCGACAGGAGCCCAAAGGCGATAATTCCCCACGTCCCTATGATCCGGCGCAATTTCATGCTTTCTTTGGTTCAGACGAAAGCGTAGCACAGGGGCGTTGCCTCCCCTCTGCCCTTTGGCGCTATGATGTTACCTGGGAGGCCTGTCTGACAGGCCAGTTGGGATCACACCATCCGTGAACGATTCTTTCCTTGAAAAATACTCGCGTCAGATGCTCTTTGCGGGGATTGGCCCCGAAGGGCAGCGCCGCTTGCTTACCTCTCGGGCAACGATTGCTGGCTGCGGAGCGATTGGAGCTGCCACCGCCAACCTGCTGGTGCGCGCGGGAGTCGGTTCGGTCAAAATCATTGACCGGGACTTCGTCGAACCCTCTAATCTTCAACGGCAGACGCTGTTTGACGAATCGGACGCCCGGGACGCTCTGCCTAAGGCGTTTGCCGCCGAACAGAAACTGCGCGCTATCAATTCGGGCGTTGATGTGAAAGGAGTTGTTGCGGATCTCAGTCCGGCGAACGCGGAAGAACTTCTCTCCGGCTGCGACCTCATCCTGGACGGGACGGATAACTTTGAAACGCGCTTCCTGATCAATGATTTCGCGGTGAAGTTCGGGCGGCCCTGGATTTATGCGGCGGGAGTTGCCAGCTACGGCCTAACCATGACCATCCAACCTGGAATCACGCCCTGCCTCGCCTGCCTTTTGGAATCCGGCAAGTCCTCGCACTCCCTGGACGAAACCTGCGACACGATCGGCGTGCTCGGCCCTATCGTGAACCTCATTGCCTCTTGGCAGGTTGCGGAGGCACTGAAGCTTCTGGCTGGCCGCCCTGAAGTGCTTCACGGAAGGTTGCTTTCTTGCGATGTTTGGACGGGCCGCATGCAGTCGATTCGTTTGGCGCGCAATCCAGAATGCCGGGCCTGCGGAAGGCACGATTACACCTATCTAGAAGGGGAGGCTCAGCCACATATCACGCTCTGCGGGCGTGATTCGGTGCAGATTCATGAGCGCAGCCGGGCTCTCAACCTTGCGGAACTCGCCCTTCGCCTGCAGCCGGTGGTCAAAGATGTTCGCCAGAACGATTTCCTGATTCGCTTCCGTGTGGCGCCGTATGAAATGACGGTCTTTGCGGACGGCCGGGCCATCCTGAAAGGCACGAAGGACCCTGCTGTGGCGCGGACGCTCTACGCGCGCTATCTGGGAGCTTGAGCTTCGATTACTGGGATTAGGGATTCAGCGGGGGTGTCCTGAGCGGCCGAACGAACTCCGCATACTCGAGCGATCCAGATTCTCACGCAAGTTCATCAGCGTCAGGAAGGTACTCAGGATACGGGCCTTCAGGTCATCGGTAAGGTGTAAACCGCTTGTGGCCACGCGCGCCAGGCGCTCGCCGTGCTCCGTGATAAAGCGCATAATCTCGCGCTGGCGCTCCGGCGGCGCATTGCCAAGGGCGGTTTCGCGGCGCATCTCTCCGCAGCTCGTTTCCAGAGCCAGGGTAAAGTGCAGCACGCACAACTTCTGCTCGGCAAGTGCCGGGGGCGAGTCGTTCTTGCATCCAGCGATTTGGCAGGTTATTCCCATGGGCCCGTGGCACACACGATAAGTAACATTCCCGGTCCGGAAAATCCAGTGGCCATCGGTGCTGATGCGCTGAATCTTACATCGCCGGGGCTTCAGCCTCCGGGCGCTCACTTGGGCAGCCCACCGAAGATTTTGGTCATTTTTTGGTTGACACAAATATGCATCAGTCTGTATAAATATACACAGGGAAGAAAACAGGCGATGGGTGCAGGGAAAACATTTCGGCAAGGGCAAATCCTCCGGCTGGTGACCGGTGAGCGTATCTCGAATCAGGAAGATTTGCGCCGGCGGCTGGCCGCGCAGAAGATGCGCGTCACCCAAGCCACGCTCTCCCGCGACTTGCAGGAACTCCGCTTGGTAAAAACCCAGGAGGGATACAAGCAAGCAGCGGCTCTGCCCGAAGAACCCACACCTCTGCCACCACTAGCGAGGGCCCTGGCCGAGTTTCTGCTGGACATTCGCCCTGCGGAAAACCTTCTGGTGCTGAAAACTCCGCCCAGCGGTGCGCAACCTTTGGCGGCAGCCGTGGACGCATCGAAATTCACAGAGATTGCCGGAACTATAGCCGGCGACGACACCGTATTGATCATCACTCCCAACAAGAAGACGCGCGAGTCCCTCCAAAGAAAGATAGAAGCCCTGGTGAAATGAGGGACCCTCGACAAATCGCTGTTGTAGGCGTCACCGGTTATAGCGGCCTGGAATTGGCGCGCATTCTGTTGCGTCACCCTGCGGTCCAGACCCCGACTTTCTATGTTCGGGATGCGAACGGCACAAAATGCCTGTCTGAGCGCTTTCCACAGTTTCGCGGCTGGGGCGAAGCCCCCTTGCGTGCACTTTCGGTCGAAGCCATCACGTCGAGCAACGCCGGCACGGTGTTTCTTGCGACGCCGCATGAAGTTTCGGCGGAATTGGGGCCGGCTTTCTTGAAGGGGGGTTTGCGTGTGGTGGATTTGAGCGGCGCGTTCCGTTTTCGCGGTGCGGACACCTTCACTTCCTGGTACAAATTGCCGGCGCCCCATGCCGTGTGGCTGAGCGAGGCGGCTTATGGCATCCCGGAACTGTATTCCAGGGAAATTGCTGCGGCCAGGCTCGTGGCCAATCCAGGCTGCTATGCAACGAGCGTGATTCTTGCGCTTCGGCCGCTCACGGACTCGGGTTGGATCGCGCCGAATACCTCGGTCGTTTGCGATTGCAAGTCCGGGGCGAGCGGAGCAGGCAAAGATCCGCGGCGCGACCTCCACTTTGTGGAAGTGGATGAAAATTTCAAGGCCTACGGCCTCTTCACCCACCGGCACACTCCTGAAATCCTCGAGCACACGGGTTTGAGCGAATCCCAGGTCGTGTTTTCTACACACCTGTTGCCGCTCGCGCGCGGAATTCTCTCCACGATTTACGTAACGCTCAATCAGGAGAAAACCGCGGCCGAAGTCGAAGCCCTCCTTCGCCAGTTTTACGCCGGGAAGACGATGGTACGCATCTGGCCCGCCGGGACGCTGCCGGAGCTGCAGCACGTCGCGCACACGAATTTTTGCGACATCGGCTTTGTCCTGGATTCTTCCGGACGCCGCCTGGTTCTCGTCTCCTGTCTCGACAATCTCGGAAAGGGCGCTGCCGGCCAAGCCGTGCAAAATTTGAACCACATGCTGGGCATCAAGGAGCAGACCTCACTTCAATGAGAATCGTAATCAAATTCGCAGGAGCATTGCTGGAAGACGACGCCACGGTGCGCGAACTAGCGCGCCAGGTGGCGGCGCTTGCGCAGGAGGGCCACGAAATCCTCGTGGTGCACGGAGGTGGCAAGCTTTTCACGGCCACGCTGAAGCGCATGGCCATCGAGAGCAAGTTTGTCGGAGGCCTGCGCGTCACGGACCGCGAAACGCGCGACGCCGCGATCATGGTTTTTGCCGGCCTGCTCAACAAGAAAGTGGCCGCCGCGATTTCCGCGGAGGGTCAGCCCGCCGTCGGAGTCTCCGCCGCGGATTCCCGCAGCTTCCTCGCCGAACCCATGGTGCACAACGAGGTGGAAGGCGGCCTCGGCTTCGTCGGCTATTTGACAGGCCTGAACCTGCCCTTCATCGAATCGCTCTGGCGCGAAGGGCTGGTTCCCGTGGCGCCTTGCCTCGGCATCGGCTCGGACAACGAACTCTACAATATCAACGCCGATCACATGGCTGCGGCGTGCGCGGAGTTTCTCAATGCCGACCAGTTGATTTATCTCACGGACGTCGCGGGCGTGCTGGACGGCGAAAAAGTGCTCTCCGCCGTCTCGTGCCAGGAGATTGACCGCCTGGTGCAATGCCGCGTCGTTTCCGGCGGCATGGTTTTGAAGCTGGAA
>Ga0137379_10003687_pt1 | contig 14331 bp, 9 predicted proteins | sample SagtaG_18_FD_104812 | JGI IMG/M metagenome (GOLD analysis project Ga0137379, IMG submission 104812) | Vadose zone soil microbial communities from Sagehorn Ranch, Mendocino, California, USA - Sage2_L_80_16 metaG | ecosystem: Environmental > Terrestrial > Soil > Vadose zone | place: USA...
CCCGGGATTGCTGCGGAACGCGAGCGCCTCGGCCTGTCGGCGTCGGCTGCCTCCGCGCCGCGGAGCTTGCAGCGCTTGCCACCGCGGTCACCCCTTCCTTCGCTGGCCGATAAGCCGCCACGCTCCGGTCAGTCCCCCGCCGACCGAGCGAGTCGGCAACACCGACGCTCTCCTGCGATCGTCTGGCAAGAAACTGCACCCCATCCCCGGGTCGCCGGGCTTCTCACCGTCCGCAGAGCCCCCGCTCTGCCATGCCTGGCAGCGGGAACACCGCTCCCGCCCCCCACCTTAGGCGGAGTTGGAAGGTAGGTCGTACCACTCCAAGCCCGAACCCCCTGATCGGGTCGCTGCCCGACAACTACACGCTGCGAAAGCGTACCCACAACTTTCACGGCTTGACCTTCCTTGCCCGCCTTCAGCCGCGCCCGAGTCCGCGCGAGCGTCCGGCCTTGCCCGAGTGCCCGGCCGGGCCCTGGCGCTCGCCAGGCTGCCGCGCCGGCATCTGCAGCACGAGCACGGTGACGTCGTCGTCCTGCTCGTAGCCGGTCATCATGTTGTCGACCAGGTAGTCGATCAGCCGCTGCGGATCGGCGACCACCCTGGCCGGGGCGCGGGCCGCGACGGCTACCAGTTCGTCGAGTCCTGTGTCGAGGCCGCGCCTGCGGTTCTCCACCAGACCATCGGAGTACAGGACCGCGGTGTTTCCCGGCGGCAGGCTGAACGGGTACTGCCGGCGCGGGCTAGCCCAGCCGAGCGGCGTGCCTGCCTCGGTCTGGTCGAGCCGCGGCGGCTCGCCAGGACCGAGCAGCAGCGGCGGCAGGTGACCCGCGTTGCCCGCCACGCCCTCGCCGGTCTGCGGGTCGACCACCAGGTAACAGACCGTCGTCACCTGCTCGTCGAGCTCGGTGGCGAGGAAGAGCCTGTCCAGGCCGGCCAGCACCGCCGCGGGCCTCGGGTCGGTCAGGGCCAGGGCGCGCAGCGCGTTGCGCACCCGCCCCATCCCGGCCGCGGCGGTCAGGCCCTTGCCCATCACGTCACCCGCGGCGACGGCGAGCTTGCCGTCTGGCAGCCGGAAAGCGTCATACCAGTCGCCGCCCACCTCGATGCTGACCGGCTTGTACGTGGCCCGCAGCGCGATGCCTGGTACATCGGGCAGCCTGTCAGGCAGCAGGCTCCGTTGCAGCGTCTCGGCTGTGGCGTGCTCACGCTCGTAGAGCTTCGCCCGCTCCAGGGCCAGCGCACCCTGGCCCGCCAGCGCCTCGAGGAAGACCCGCTCCTCGTCCGTGATCTGGTGCGGGCCGGTGAACGCGAACAACAGGGCGCCGAACGGTGCGCCCGAGGTGATCAGCGGAAGGCTCACCCACGCCTGCTCGGCGCTGTCAGGCGGCCAGAACTCCGCTTTCCCGTCGGCCTCGAAATGCCGCCGCATGCTCTCGGCGCTGCCGAACACCAGCGGACGGCGCAGCGTGATCGCTTCTGTCAGCATGCTGCGGGCGCCGAGCGGCAGCTCCTCTAGCAGGTCAGCCCGGCCGTCGGCGGTGTCCTCTGACTTGATGATCCGCAGCCTGAGCCTGTCCTTGTCGACCAGCGCGACCGCCGACCGGTCGGCGCCGATCGACGAGCGGCCCACTTCGGTGATGACCGCGGTCACCTGCTGCACGGAAAGCGCCTCGGCCAGCAGCGACGTGGCCTGCTGCAGCCGGGACGTGCGCAGCGCGGCGGCGGAGAGCTGCTCGGTCAGCCGGCCGCGCATCTCGTCGGCCTCACGCTGCCCGGTGACGTCGGTGCTCGCCCCCATCCACTCGATGATGGCGCCGTCCCGCTCGATCGGCACGACGCGGACGTCGTAGTGCCGGTAGGAACCAGTCTTGGTACGGACCCGGTAGCTGCCGTCGAAGACCGTCCCCGTGCGGATGCACTGGCGCCAGTCCCTGTCGATCCGGTCCCTGTCGTTCGGATGGATGGCCGTCAGCCAGCCGTCGGCCAGGTAGTCCTCCATCGACTGGCCCGTGATCCAGCGCCACTCAGGCGAGTCCTCCGCCACCTCGCCCTCCGGGTCAGTGACCCAGACCACCTGATTGCCTGCCTGCACCAGCGATCGGTAGCGCTCCCTGGTCCGGCGCACGGCGTCGGCCGCCGCCTGACCGCCGGTCACGTCCACGGCGATCATGGTCACGCCGGCTACCGCCCCGTCCCGGTCGTGCGCCGGATACCAGGACAGCGCGAGCTGCCTGCCCTCGCCGGGGTCCGGCCCCGCCGCCCAGTCGGCGAGGTGGCCAGGCTGACCGTCGCTGACCGGCAGGCCGTCGGCGAGTACCTTGCGGACGGCGGACTCGGTGCTGGCGGCCAGCGCAGGAGGCCAGACCTCGGCCGGGGAGCGCCCGATCTGCTCGGCCGGCTTGGTGCCGATCATCTCGGCGAGCGCATGACCGACCCGGCGCAGCCGGAGGTCGGTATCGATGAAGGCGAAGCCCATCGGGGCCTGGGCGAGCAGGGCATCGAGCATCGCCGAGTCGCACGCCGCCGCACCTGAGCGCGGCGGCTCTGCCTCGGGCACCGATGTCGCGGCACTCATGACGCGCGCATCGCATCGGTGAGATCGATCATGGACGAGCCCCTCCCTGCGACGCCCGACACATGAAGGCTAGCCGCATCACGGCCCAAAGGCCTGCCGTCTGCGACGGGAACTGACTTTGGGCCATTTAGCCAGTTACCTGGGCCAGGCGACTCAGCACAGCTTAACCAGAGCGCCGGAAGACAGACGGCGCCACACGGCGAGCGCCGGGTCAGCGGATCCGGCTTGGCGGGTCGACGGCGTCGCGAAGACCGTCGCCGAGCAGGTTGAAGGCCACGACGGCCACGATGATCGCAATGCCGGCCGGATAGATCTCCCACCAGTAACCGTCATAGATGTACCTGATCCCGCCGGCGATCATATCTCCCCAGTCCGTGGCCGGGGGCCGCACGCCCAGGCCGAGGTAGCTGAGCGTGGCGAGCGCCAGGATCGCGTCGGCGACCTGGAGCGTGACGTTGACCGTGATGACTCCGAGCGCGTTCGGAGCGATGTGCCGCACGATCGCGCGCGCCCTTCCGCCGCCCATCAGCCGCACCGCCTGCACGTACTCCCTGGTGCGCAGCGTCAGCGCGGCGCCGCGGACCAGATGGGCGGTGCTGAGCCAGGAGGTGGCGGCTATCACCAGCACGAGGACGGCGGGCGACGGCGTGTAGATCGCGCTGAGCAGCAACAGCGCTGCGAGCGCGGGAATCGCGACCGCGGCATCCACCACCCGCATCATGATTGCGTCCACCGCGCCGCCTACATAGCCGGCGACCGCACCCCACGCCGAGCCGATCATGGCGGCGAGCAGCCCGGCGGCCGAGCCCACCTCGAGCGAGAGCTGACCGCCAGCCATCAGCGAGCCGAGCACGTCGATACCGTTCGCATCGGTGCCGAGCGGATGGCCGGCCCCCGGCGGACGGTTGCCGAGCAGCAGGTTCACCCGGGTGAGATCGCCGTGGTAGACGAGCCGCCCGCCGAAGCAGAACGCCACCATCGCCGCGATCAGCACCAGCCCCGCGGTGGCCATCGGCGACGCCAGCACGGCAGCCGCCGGCGACACGCGGACGGCCGCCGCCCGCGACAGGCGCGCTGCCCGGCGGTCCCTGACCGCCTGCCCGCCGTTGCCGCGGCCGCTGGGCCCCGCCGCGCCCGCGCCGGCAGCCTGGCCGGCCTGGCCTGCCTGGCGATCGGGACAGGAGCGGTCGGCGTGCCCATTATGCCGCGCCCTGGCCAGCCCGGGCGTCCTGGCCGAACGGCCGGACGGCGCCGCGTGCTTCCCGGTCACGACCGGCCGTGCCTGACTCGCGGGTCGGCGAGCACGTATCCGATGTCGGCCAGCAGCGATCCGATCACCGCGCCCGCGCCAATGACCAGGATGAACCCGAGGAGCACGGGGAAGTCGTGCTTCTGCGCCGCCTGCCAGAGCCGCCAGCCCATGCCCTGGATGTTGAACAGGCTCTCCACGACCAGCGCGCCGGTCAGTATCCGCGGGATGCTCAGCCCGGCGAGCGTGATCACCGGGACCAGCGAGTTCCTGAGCACATGCCTGGTGAGAACCCGAAGGCGGCCCTCCCCGAGCGCCCTGGCCGTGCGGACATAGTCGTGACCGAGGCTGTCGATCGCCGCGGAGCGTACGTATCTCGAGAAGATCGCCGTCGTGACGACCGCCAGGGTAAGCACGGGCAGCGTGAGGTCACGCCAGTCGCCCAGGACGCCAGCGATGCCCGGCGACTGCGGCCCTTCGGCCCCGAACCAGTGCCACCGCACCGCGAAGATCAGGATCAAGATGGAGCCGAGGAAGAACGACGGCATCCCGTAGCCGATGTAGGACAGGCCCCTGGCCACGCGGTCCGTCACCGTATCACGGCGTACTGCCTGCACCAGCCCGGCCGGGATCGCGACGGCCATGCCGATCGCCGCGGCGGTCACCGTCAGCGCGAGGGTCCGCGGCAGGCTGGCCGCCAGGAGCGACCCGACGCTGGCATTTTCCACGTACGAATAGCCCAGGTTGCCGTGTACGACCTGGCCGAGCCAGCTCAGGTACTCGAGCACCGCAGGATTGCCGAGACCGTAGTCACGGCGCAGCTGGGCGAGCTGCGTCCCCGACCCGGTCCCGCTGAGTATCGCGTGGCGCGGGCCGCCGGGAAGCAGCCACAAGAACCCGAAGACCAGCACGCTGACACCGACGAGCACGGCGGCTGCCTGCAGCAGCCGCCTGACGATGTAGCTGGTCAACGAATGCAGCCGTCAGCGCCGGTGTCCTGGCTCACCGGACGAAGTACCAGTCTTCTGGGTTGATAGCCAGGGTGGGGCTCTGCGTGCCGATGTGCAGGCTGTCGATGCTCTCCAGCAGTGAGCTGGGCGCGTCAGGCTGGTATACCACCGGAAGCTGCTTGGTCAGGTAGTTCTCCCATTTCCACATGACGTGTATGTCGGAGCTGGCCAGTGTCTTCTTGATCAGGACGTCGTTAATGGGATTGCTGTAATGGCCCAGGTTCCCGAACGAGTCCTTGCCGAACAGTTCGTCACCGGTCGGCAGGTAGTCGGGCACGTAGCTCCAGCCGAGCCCCCAGTCGGCCAGCTCCCACGGGCAGCCGGCCGCGGGGCAGCCAGGGCCCACGCCCTCGACCACCGCCAGCACGTCGTTGAAGCTCTTGCCGATCAAGGTGATGTCGATACCGACCTGCGCGGCGTTCGACTTCAGCTGGAGCAGGGCCGACTCCAGCCAGGTGTTGCCCGTGGCGTAGTACAGCGAGAACTTCAGCTCGCCGCCCGCGCGAACCCCCTTGCCGCATTCGCCAGGGCCGGTGCCCGGCCGGCCGCAGGTGGAGATCCCGCTGGGGTTCACCGTCCACCCGTGGCTGGTGAGCAGGTTCCTGGCCGCCGCCGGATTGTAGGGGAACGGGTCGCCCTGGCGGGCCAGCAAGGACAGGTACATGGTGCGGGGGAAGCTGCCGACCGGGCCGGTCGACACGTGACCGTAGCCGTGCAGCGGACCCTGGATGATCGCCGCCTGGTTCTCCAGCAGCTGCAGCGCCTCCCTGAAGTACAGCTGGCTGATGATCGGGAGCTGCGGGTCGGAGCTGGAGAAGTTGTAGGGGAAGTAGCTCAGGCCCCACACGTAGAGCGGCTGCAGCCGGTAGCCGGCCAGCGGGTTCGCTCCGACCGAGTGACCGGGCGGGGGTACCGGTGCGTTGACCGTCGGAAGGTACCCGACGTCGATGGGGTTGCTGCCCCCGGCCGCGAGCACGTTGTACTCGGCCTCCTCCGAGGTGAACGGCAGCTCCTTGAACTTGCTGATGTGCGCCTTGGGCACCGGCCCCGAGTAGCCGGGGTTGAAGCCGAAGGTCAGCACGCCCTGCGAGTCAAGGCTGTTCAGCTGCCACGGGCCGTCAACCACGCGCCACAGCGGTGACTGCGCCCACGTGGACGGATTCTTCGCCTGAGCGTCGAGGTACTTGAATACCGCGGTGCAGTGGGTCAGCCGCACGGCGCAGTCGCTCCTGCCGCTGGCGGTCATGTCCCAGGCGAGCGGCATCGGGGTGATCTGGCTGAGCTCGTTGTCGGTAAACCACTGCCGCGAGTAGGAGCCCTTGATCACTATCCGCACCGTGTCCGTGCCGACCGCCCGGACGCTCCGCACGTTGTCAGGGAAGTCGCCAGGGACGTACCCGCCCCAGTTCATCGTGCTGGTCGAGTTCTTGACCACCGCCTGCAGCATATGCATCCAGAACAGCACGTCCTGAGCGGTGACCGGCTGGTTGTTCGACCACCGGTAGTGCTTCAACTTGATGGTCACGACCTGGCCCTCGTAGGCGGGCGGCTGGGCCAGGCTGAGCTGCTTGTTCAGGTACGGCAGCCCGTTCGTCCCGAACCAGTACAGCGGCCGGTACATCAGGTACTGCAGGTTGCCGGTGTTCACCTGCGTGAAGTACTGGCCGGGCATGAACGGGAAGATGTAGTTCGGGGTGGTATTGGGCGGCAGCGCGTAGGTTGCGGTGCCGCCCGCAGTGGGCTTTCCGCTGCCGGTCCGGCCGCCACCAGCGCCGCAGCCGGCCGCAGCCAGCGCGAGCACCAGCAGACCGCACGTCAGGCCGGCCAGGTTCCGCCGACGGCTCGCGCCCTGTCGGCGCCGAAGGCCCCGTATCTCATGCCGCCGCAGGCCGCGCCGCATAGCCGCAACTCCCTCGCCACATCATCGCCGTCTGCCGCTTGTCGAGGTCACGCCCTCGACCCTCGACCAGCGCCAGGCACGTTCCGCTAAACCGGCATTATGTCCTAGTTACCGGGTGATCGCCGCCGCTTCGGCATCGCCCGCCCTGCGGGCGGTGCCGACGGCACGCGCTACCTGCCTGCGCCGTCCGCCAGCATAGTTGCCGTAACGGCACTTCTCGCGCGTTATGCCGATGCGACCGCAACCGCACGATTATGCTCGTGAACCCGCTCAGGCGATCAGAGCGGGACACCGCGGCCGGGTAGTCTCCGGCATGCGCTGCCATTCGCCGCGGCGCGCCGAGCCTAAGCGTGGCGTGGCCGCGACCTGATCTGAAAAGCTAGGAAAATGAGCCCGCAGAGCAGACTGTCCGAACCTCCCGACGGCTCGGACCGCCCTGGCTCTGCTGGCCGGCTGGTTCGCGGTATCGTGCCGCAGCCAGCCACCGCGCTCTTCGCTGAGATGCTGCGGGCGGCGAGGGAGCTGCTGGCCGTGCGCAGCCCGCTCGACGCCGAGCTCATGGTGAGCGAGCTCCTCGGCACGTGGTGGCGCCAGCGGTCGGGGACCAACGGGCGACCCCCGGCCGTTCGCCGCGCCGACGTCGAGGAACTGGTTGGCGAGGGCCTCGTTGAGTACGCCGCCGAACAAGGCAGCCCCGCCGCTCTCGCGCTGCTGTCCGGCGTCGCATGCCTCGGCACGGCCCGTCAGGCCGTCAAGGCCGAGCGGGCCGCGCTCGACCTGATGGACCGCGGCGTCGCCAGGCCGGGCTGGGCCGAGCACGCGGGCGCCGTCGCCGCGGGTGACTGCTACGTGAACACCGACGCCTACGGGGATCGCGACGAGGTGATCTGCGTATTCAGCTACGCCGGCCAGGAGGAGCACGCGCTCGTCGTGGTCGTCGACTACAACGCAGGCGGCATGATCAAGGACGGCTGGGTGACCTCGCAGGTCGACAAGCTGCTCACCTACTGCCGCCACCTCGGTCAGCCGGACCGGCCCAAGGCCACGTTCCGCCAAGTCGACCCGCCGGACGTGCGGCGGCTGCTCCAGTCAGCGCTCACCGTCACCGAGACCATCGCCGACCCACCGGTCAGCAAGTCCTTCCCGGCGTACCACGCCTTCATCAGGGCCAGGATCCGCACCCTGCCGCCGGCACCGCGGCGCGCCCGCTCCCTGGTCCCCGCGGCGGTGAGCGCCGCGAGCGCCGGCCACGAGGCGGATGGGACGGCCAGCATGCGCCACCGCGGCGGCGCCCATCCGGGGCCCGGCCCGGGCAGCGCGACCCGGGCAGCCGCGAGCACTCCGGGGCTGATCGGTCCTGGCGCATCCCGGCGGAAGGCGTGGCGCGGGGACCACCGGGCCATGCTGGTCGCCGAGTTCCTGGCCTCGGACGAGGCCGAGGACCTGTCCGATATCAGGGCGGCGAGCCGGTGCGCCGATTACATCGTGGACTACGGCTGCGACCAGGACTTCGGCCGGCCGCTGCGGGTCAGTCCGGCCAAGGCGGAGACCTTCCTCCTGGACTGGCTGCCCCGGAAGGTCATGCTGGCTCCGGCCGAGCAGCACGCGATGCCGCACGTGCTGATCGCGTGGGCACGCTGGGCTGGAGCCAAGTCGGGACTGGATATCGCGGCGATCACCAAGACCCTGGACGCCGTGTTCGACGCGATTTCCACGTTCACCAGCGTCTATCGTGATCCGGCGTCGTTCGGCATCGAGCCCGGCCTGGTAGGCCGCCTGCTGCCGGACCGTGATCTCGAGGCGCTGCCGCGCCGGGCCTTCGCCTTCGGGGTCCTCGAAGGCACCTTCCGTGGCACCGACCTGAGCTCGCTTGACCCGGCGAGCCCGCTCGACCGGCGGCTGCTGCTGGCGGCCGACCACGATGCTCCGGCCGGCGGCCAGGCGAGCGACGAGCACCTCGACCAGCATGCCGCGCTGACCGAGCGGCTCTGGCGCGGCGACCCGCCGGAGCTGTGGGATGCTGCGCAGCGCCTGCTCGACCGCGGCATGCCCAGGCACGACGTGGTGCACGCGCTGATCCACGCCATCGAGTCGGCGGGCCGGGACGACCGGGCGATCAGGCTGGCCCTCGCCAGCCTGCCGGCTGACCCGCCCGGCTGACCGCCCGACTCACTCGACCGGCTGACCCGCCAGCCTGACCGGGCCTGCCGTGACGGCGAGCACCGGTGTCCGTGCGTGATCGCGTGTCAGCGCCCGATGCCGCGGTAGGCGGCCTCGACGTCATCGGCCGAGATCGTCGTCAGCTCCGCCGCGCTCGCGCGCTCACCGAGCTGGGCTACCCGCAGGTCCCGTGACGCGCAGGCCCGTTCGTACAGGGAGCGGGCGTACCTGCCGTTACCGAGCTCGTCAATCGTTCCGTGCTCGCAGGCCTGGATGAGGATCTGCGTCATGACGGGCATCGCGTCCGGGGCGAAGCTGTCCCCGGCCTGGGCCGCGAAGATCGTCGCGATCCTGACCAGCTCCTCGGGACCGTAGCTCGGGAACGCGATCCTGACGCTGAACCGTGACGCCAGGCCGGGATTTGTCCGCAGGAACCTGCTCATGTCGTCGGTGTAGCCGGCCAGCACCATGACCAGCCGATCACGGTCGTCCTCGGCCCTCTTCAGCAGCGTCGCGACGGCCTCGGCCCCGAACGCGTCACCGCCGGAGTAGCCGTCGTTGTACAGCGAGTAGGCCTCGTCGATGAACAGGACTCCGCCCAGCGCCGAGTCCACGAGCTTATTGGTCTTGATCGCCGTCGATCCGAGGTGGTCCCCGACCAGGTCGGCCCGGTGCGCCTCGACGACGCCTGGCCGCACCAGCAGGCCGAGGGCGGCGAAGATCCTGGCCAGGATTCTCGCCACCGTCGTCTTGCCGGTGCCTGGCGGTCCGGTGAAGACGAAGTGCCTGACCGGCGGCTGGCTGGTCAAGCCCTGCGCGTCGCGCAGCCTGGCCACCTTCAGCTGAGCGGCGATCTCGTGCACCTGCCGCTTGACCGGCTCGAGCCCGACCAGCGCATCCAGCTCGGCGAGCGCGCTCTCCAGGGTCGGGGTCTCGTCGTAACCCCGGTATCGCGACGTCAGCTCGCTGTAGGCCTGCTCGAGGTCGCCGCCGCCGAGCGTGATCAGGTCGGCGGGGGCCGGCTCGGAGCCGGCGCCCATCACCCGGACGTCCCTGGCCTGGCCCGCCCGCTCAAGCAGGGTGCGGACGAAGCGGCCGTTCCCCAGCTCGTCGCCGAGCCTGCGGCGCCCGACTTCCTCGAACATCCGCCAGAGCACCGAGCGTGCCTGCGTGTCGATGACCTCCCCGCGCCTGGCGACCGTGAGGTCGGCAAGCTGGAGCAGCTCGGTCGGCGAGTACCCGCTGAACTTCACCCGGATCGCGAACCGTGAGGTCAGACCGGGGTTGGAGGCCAGGAATCCCTCCATCTGCCGCTCGTACCCGGCCAGGATGATCACGAGCCGGTCGCGGTCGTCCTCCGCGCGCTTGAGCAGCGCCTGGACGGCCTCGTTGCCGAACCGGTCGTTCTGCCCGTCTCCCTCGTTCACCAGGCTGTAGGCCTCGTCGATGAACAGGACGCAGCCGAGGGCCGAGTCGATCAGCTCATTGGCCTTGATCGCCGTGGCGCCGAGGTACTCACCGACCAGGTCGGCGCGCTGCGCCTCGACCACCGTCGGCGCATCGAGCAGGCCGAACGCGTAGAAGATCTTCGCCACGATCCGTGCGACCGCGGTCTTGCCGGTCCCAGGCGGTCCAAGGAAGACGAAGTGCTGCATCGGCTTATCCGCGCCGATGCCGACCATGGCTCGCCGCCGAGCCGCCTCGATCGATGCCGCGAAGGACCTGACCTGGTCCTTCACCGCCGCTAGGCCGATCATCTCGTCCAGCTCGGCCATCGCCTCGTCGACGGTGATCAACGGCCGCTCGACCGCCGGGTAGTCCCCCTCGACGGCCACCGGTCCAGTGCTCTGGCCCGCCGCCCCGGCACGGCCGCTCCGCCCGGCAGCCATCACCCGGCCGCCGTCCGCGGTCACCGCCGGCCGGCCGGCCGGCCTGGCCGCCGGACGCTGCTGGCCGGCCGGCCCGGGCGGAGCCTGACCGCCTTGGCCGCCCGTAGGTCCAGGCCGCATCGGCCGCGTCTGGCCAGGCGACCAGGCGACGGGAACGGCCGGACCACCGCCGCGCACCTGCTGCAGCTGGCCGCGCTGACGGCTGTCCTGCCAGGCCTTGGCCAGCCGCCAGCCGAGCACGACCGCGGCGAGCAGCCACGCCAGCGCGGGGCCGATGAGCGAGTGGCCCTTGCCGACGATGCGGAACGCGGCGATCCCCGGCAGCAGCGCGAGCAGCAGCACCCACGCGACCGTCCGGCACGGCGCGAACCAGCGGCCGAGCGCGCCCGCATGGGCGACCAGGGCGGTAAGCACGGGAAGCACGAGGAGCGCGTAGTGTGCCAGGGAGTCGCCGTGGGCCTGCGTCGCCACCAGCGCGATGCCCCACATGCCCACCGAGGCGGTCGCCCACCAGTCGCGCCGGCCTGCCCAGACCGCGTAGGGAGCGAAAGCCAGCAGCGCAAGCACGACGATCGCCGTGAACGGCAGGCAGAGCACGCCGCAGGCAACCAATATGAGCGCCTTTACCGGCAAGGGCGCCGCGTCGTAGGAGTCACGGAGACGAATGAGGGCGCTGCGCACTGGCCCCTGGCCAGGCGCCGACAACGACCCGTCCGCAGGCGGCATCTCGCTCCCTTGCACCGCTACCTGTATAGCGCATGAGCGCTCGCATCAGGCGTTACACATTCAGATGAGATGGCAAAATCCGTCATCCGCGGCTCCATTCTCCCCGATCGCCGGCTTCCCGCCATGACCGGCCTCCCCGCCATGGCAGCCCTGTTACTACCCGCGGCGCGTCGTTGCGAATGGTGGGCAAAGCCGCCATGATGTCCTGGCCGGCCAGGGGCGGTTGCCGGTAATGGCGAACGGCGGATCGCCAGGAGGACGACATGGAGCGGATCGAGGCCGCACTGCTGCTGCCAGGCAGCGGCGAGCCGGTCACCGATGGCGTGGTCGTCATCGACGGGCCCGTGATCAGCTATGCCGGTCCCGCTCGCCAGGCGCCGCAGACTCCCGGCGCGGCGGTGTACAGGACCGAGACCGTGATGCCGGGGATGTGGGACTGCCACGGCCATTTCCTCGGCGTGCGCTCCCTGGACCTCGGCCAGCTTCCGCTCGAGCCGATACCACTGCGAGCCGCGCGCTGCGCTCGTGACCTGCGCAGCGCGCTCGATGCCGGCATCACCTCCGTCCGCGAGGTCGGCGGGCTCGGCGTCTACCTGGCCAGGGCCGTCGCCGAGGGCGTGCTCGAAGTCCGGCGATCTACGCGGCCGGGTCGATACTCAGCACCACAGGCGGCCATGCGGACCTGCATTCTTACTCTTTGTCCTGGGTGACCGACTTCGGCCATCACTACGGAGAGCTGCGACTGGCCGACGGACCGGCCGAGTGCATGCGGGCGGTCAGGGAGCAGTTGCGGCGCAACGCGCGGCTGATCAAGGTGTGCGCGTCGGGCGGCGTGCTGTCCGAGATCGACGATCCCATTCACCAGCAGTTCACCGATGGCGAGCTCCGCGTCATCGTCGAGGTGGCCGGCCTGGCCGACCGGGCCGTCGCGGCGCACTGTCACGGCAAGCCGGGGATCATGGCGGCGATAGAGGCGGGCGTGCGCACCATCGAGCACGGCAGCTACCTCGACGGCGAGGCGAGCGACGCGATGCGCGAGACCGGCGCCATCCTGGTGCCGACGAGGACCATCGTCGAGGATATCCTCGCCAACCTCGGCGCCGTCCCCGGCTACGCGGCGGCTAAGCTCACCGCGCTCGCCGCCACGCACGCGGACGCGGTCTCGCTCGCCATCGAGCGGGGAGTCACGATCGCCATGGGCACCGACATCGCCGTCACCGGACCCGGCCGGCCCAACGTCTGGGGCAGCAACGGCGCCGAGGTCGTGCACCTGGTCAAGCTCGGAATGACGCCGCTGCAGGCGATCGAGGCCGCTACCGCCACCGCTCCCCTGACCCTCGGGCCCCAGGCGCCGAAGAGCGGCCGGCTCCAAGCGGGCTACGACGCCGACGTGGTCACGCTCGGGGCCGACCCGCTCGGCGACATATCGGTGCTGGCCGCGCCCGAGCACATCACCGCCGTCTGGACCGGCGGGCGGCGGGTAAAAGGTTAGAACGCTCGACCTAAAGGTCGTTCCCCGTATCACGCCAAGTGGGCCACGCTAACTGGCGTCGGCTCGCGCCCCGGCCCAGACTTGCCGCGTAGCGCGCCGTCCTCGCTCGTGCGGCTTCCTTGCCCGATAGCGGAGCGGCGTCACCGCGTTCGCGTTTGTTGACGTCATTGTGCGGAGGGGGCAACGGAAATGGTGAGGGCGTTCAGCGCGTGGCGGCGGATCGCCAGGCCGGTAATCGTCGGGACCGGCGCATGCGCGACGGCGGTCGTGCTCGCCAGTTCGGCCGCCGCCGCGCCGGCCGCGCACCAGCACCAGCCTGGCGGCCGCAGCCTGCAGACTCTCTTCACTTCGGTCCGGGTCTTCACGGCCGCCAGCGAGCACGCGGCCGTCAAGGGAAAGGTGAAGGGGAACGGCGCCGCTATCAGCGTGCTGTGCTGGACCACGGGCATGTTCTACAAGGACACGACGGTCTGGTACGAGATCTCGGCGCCTTACCCCGGGTACGTCTCGGCATTCAGCCTGGCCGCGCACTTCGCTCCGGCAGTCGGCGTGCCGCACTGCCTGTCACCAGCCTTCCGGGAGCAGTTCAACACGCTGGAGGCGAACCTGCGGATTCGTACGGCGGCCACCACCGCGGCCGCCGTCGCCGGACACCTCGGCGGCATCGGCAGCAAGGTCAAGATCGACTGCTACGTCATGGGGATGCGCGTGCTCGGGGACCCGATCTGGTATCACGCGGTCTCCCCGGCGGGTGGCTACGTCACGGGTCGGCTGCTCAACAGCGGCGGCGACCCGGTGCCCGGCGTTCCGCACTGCTGAGCCGGCCGCCCCGCCCCTGGGCTGCCGTGCGGGCTCAGGCCCCTTCCCCCGACTGGGCCGCCGCACGGCGCACTGCCATAATCGGGCATGCCGTCCAACCACCCGGCGGGCCTGACGGACCTGACGGATATGTCCGGCCGGGTTGCCCTCGTCACCGGCGGCACCCGCGGCATCGGCCTGACCATCGCCAGGCGACTCAGGGACGCCCGGGCCCAGGTCCTCGTCTGCGCCAGGTCGCACCGCGTCGGCGCCTCCCAACCTGGTCACCTCCGTCGTCCGGCTGAACCTGCTGGCACCGTTCTTCGTCGCGCAGGCCGCCAACGCGGTCATGCAGCGGCAGGACGGCTGCGGCCTGATACTCAACATCGGCAGCGTGTCGGCGCTGCGGCCGGCACCTGGCACGGCCGCCTACGCCGCGGCCAAGGCCGGGCTGGTCGCGCTCACCCAGGCGCTGGCGATCGAGTGGGCACCCGCGGTGCGGGTCAACTGCGTCACCGCCGGACTCGTCCGC
>Ga0137379_10003699_pt1 | contig 14312 bp, 12 predicted proteins | sample SagtaG_18_FD_104812 | JGI IMG/M metagenome (GOLD analysis project Ga0137379, IMG submission 104812) | Vadose zone soil microbial communities from Sagehorn Ranch, Mendocino, California, USA - Sage2_L_80_16 metaG | ecosystem: Environmental > Terrestrial > Soil > Vadose zone | place: USA...
CCGGCGCCAGCGGATCGGGGCCGGCGGCCGGCGGGCGTGGTCCGGACGCAGGTCCACGGCTACCGGTACGCCTCCTGGCCGGTGGCGGGTTCATCATGGTGCTCGCCCTTCAGTGCCGGTTGTCTGCTGTCGTCCTGGGCAGTGGATCTGGTCGGTCGCCGCCATCTCCCCGCGGTACTGGCCTGGCCGCTGTGGGGTATCGGCATGCTCGCCGGCTGGGTTCTCGCGCCGTATCACGTCGCCGGGTTGCGCCGATGGCGGTGGCGGCACCCGCGATCGGGCTTGCCAGCGGCGCGGCCGCCGCCACGCTGGCGGTGGGCGGACTCGCCACCTGGCTGCTGGTCCGTGACCGCGCCCCGGCGTCCAGGGACGCGGTCCCCGAGTCCGCCACCGGCTATTACCGCCGAGCGGCGCTGGCGCTACCAGTAGGCTGTCGATGTACCTCAACCGCAACGGTGGTGAGGTGATCCCTGCCATGGGGACGCGGCGGGCTCGCACCACGAACGTAGTGCTGGCTGTACTGATCACGATCGTGCAGGTCCTCGGACTGCGCGTGGGGCGGCCGGTCGAGCCATCGGGACTGCTGAGCGGGGTGCTCGGCGCGGTTCTCATCCCGGTGGCCACCCTGGTGCAGGGCATGTCGATGCTGTGGCGCCGCCAACGCCCGGTGGCGGTACTCGCCGTGTGCCTGGCGGGATACGCGGTCAACTCGGCGCTGGTTCCGGGCGTACCCCCGTTCGCCGGTTGGGTGGCGCTGTATGCGGCGGGTGTCTATGCCCGGCCAGGGCGGCGTGCGGCTTACGCGGTGACGGCCGGTACCGGTGCTCTGGTCGCCGTGATCGGCATCGGAGCGCTGGTGTACCGGACGACCGTCGCCGCCTTCGTGGTGCTGGCGTTCGTCACCGTGACCGCCGCGCTGCTCGCGACCGTGGTGCGCTCCCGACGGCTGCAGATGGATGCGTTGCGCGAGCGTGCTTTGGCCCTGGAGCGGGAACGGGAGTCCGCGGTGGCCCGTGCCGCCGTGGAGGAGCGGCTACGCATCGCCCGCGACATGCACGACCTGGTGGGGCACGGGCTGAGCGGAATCGCCGTGCAGTCCGGTACGGCACGGCTCGCGCTCGATGCGGGCCGGCTCGACCAGGCCCGGGAGGCACTGACGGCGGTGGAGGCGAGCAGCCGTGGCGCGATGGCGGAGATGCGGCAACTGCTCGGCCTGCTGCGCGGCGACGACACCGGCGGGTACGGTCCCGCACCGGGGCTGCGCGACCTGCCGAGCCTCGTCGACCGGCTGCGGGCACAGGGCGTGTCGGTCGCGCTGACCACCGATGGGCTCGGCGACCTCCCGGAAGCAGCGTCGCTCGGCGGGTACCGGGTCGTGCAGGAAGCGTTGACCAACGCGGTCAAGCATGCTCCCGGCAGCCAGGTGAGGGTCGACGTCGACGCCGCCGACGGCGTCCTGGTCGTTGTGGTGGAGGACTATGCGCAGCGGCCGGCGCTGCCGCCCCGGGAAGGGACGGGCGGTCGGGGTCTGGTCGGCATGCGCGAGCGGGTTGCGGCGTTCGGCGGCGAGCTGACGGTAGGCCCTGCGGGTGACCATCCCGGCTGGCGGGTCCGCGCGACGATCCCCTACGGCGACAAGGGCACACGATGACCATCCGGGTGGGTATCGCCGACGACCAGTCGCTGGTGCGCGCCGGCTTCCGCGTCCAGCTCGGCCTGGTCGACGACATGGAATTCGTCGGCGAGGCGTCGACCGGGGAACAGGCCGTCGAACTGGCCCGCCGCCAGCGTCCCGACGTGTTGCTCATGGACGTCCGGATGCCGGTGCTCGACGGCATCAGCGCGACCAGGCGGATCACCGCCGACCCGGGGACGTCGGACGTGCGCGTGCTGGTACTGACCACGTTCGACGTCGACGAGTACGTCTTCGCCGCGCTGCGGGCCGGGGCGAGCGGGTTCCTGCTCAAGGATGTGACACCGGAACAGTTGTTCGCGGCGATCCGCGTGGTCGCGGCCGGGGACACCCTGCTTGCTCCGGCGGCGACCGGCCACCTGGTCCGGGCGTTCGTCTCGCGGCCCGGCCCCGGCCGGCCCGACCGGCTGCTGCTCGACCAGCTGACCGCCCGGGAGCGCGAGGTCCTGCTGCTGGTCGCGCAGGGCATCTCCAACGCCGAGATCGCCGGCCGGCTCGTGGTGAGCCCGGCCACGGCCAAGACGCACGTCAGCCGCATCCTCACCAAGCTCGGACTGCGTGATCGCGCCCAGCTCGTCATCGCCGCGTACGAGTCCGGGCTGATCACGCCCGGCGGCTGACGCGTACATCTCACGGCCGACGTCGTACGCCAAAGTCGTACGGCGCAGTGCGTCGCCGTGGCCGACGCCCCTCGCCGTCGGGCTCCCTAGCGTCGTACGCATCCACCTCACCGATGTCCCGGGAGCCCGACATGAGCACCATTTCCATCGAGGCGCTGACCAAACGGTACGGCGCCGTGACCGCAGTCGACGATCTCACCTTCCGGGTCGCGCCCGGCCGCATCACCGGATTCCTCGGTCCCAACGGCGCCGGAAAGTCCACCACGATGCGGATCCTGCTCGGGCTGGCCCGGCCGACCTCTGGCCGCGCCACGATCGACGCGCGGCCGTACGCCGAACTGCGCGACCCGCTCCGGCACGTGGGCGCGGTCATCGACGCGAGTGTGTTCCACCCCGGCCGTTGCGGACGTACGGCGCTCCGGATTGCCGCCCGGTCCGCCCGCATCGCGAACGCCCGGGTGGACGAGCTACTCGAGCTCGTCGGGCTCGGCAATGCCGCGCACCGTCGGGTCGGCGGGTACTCGCTGGGCATGCGGCAGCGGCTCGCCCTCGCTACGGCATTGCTCGGCGACCCCGAAACGCTCGTACTCGACGAGCCGGCCACCGGGCTCGACCCGGAGGGGGTGGCCTGGTTGCGCGGACTGATGCGCAGGCTCGCCGCCGACGGCCGCACGGTCTTCGTGTCCAGCCACCTGCTCGCCGAGCTCGCGCAGACCGTCGACGACATCGTCATCATCAACCGTGGCCGGCTCGTGGCGCACGCCCCGATGGTCGAACTGCTCGACCGCACGGACGCCGCCTCGCTCGAATCGTTCTTCCTCGAAGCCACCTCGACGCACTCCGGGAGTTCATCATGAGACCGCTCGTCGCCGCAGAACTAGTCAAGCTCCGCAGCACCCGCAGCGCCTGGATCCCACTCGTGGCCGGCCTGCTGTACGCCGTACTCGCCGTGGTCGCCGCCACCTCCCTGGCCGGTCACGGCGGCAATCCACCGCTGTCCGCTGGCTGGCTGCCCGAGCTGATGCGTGGCTCCGGTGGGCGGTTCCTTGACGGGGCCGTCCTGCTCACCTGCATCATCCTGACCGCCGGTGAGTTCCGGCACCGCACCTCGGTCACGACCTTCCTCGGTGAGCCGCGACGGCTTCGCGTCGTGGCGGCCAAGCTCGCCGCAGCGGCAGTCACCGGCGCCGTCGTCGGCCTGGTGGCCCAGGTGCTCAGCGCGGTCACCTCGGCCATCGTGCTGTCCACGCACCACGTACCACTGGACTGGACCAGTCCGGGCGTCCGCGGCGCGCTCCTGACCGTGCCGCTGCTCGCCGCCCTGTACGGCGTCCTCGGCGTCGGCCTCGGACTGCTGGTACGCAACACCGCGGTGGCCGTCGGTACCGCACTCATGTGGGCGCTCGTCATCGAAGGCGTACTCCCGTCGGTGACAAGAGCGCCCGGCCTGACCCGCTGGCTGCCCGGCAACGCCGCCAACGCGGTCCTGCACGGCGCGCCCTGGACCACCGAAACGCTCGCAGCCGGCGCGGCGGCTGCGTTACTCACCGGCTATGCGGTCGCCCTCGCGGCCGCCGCGGCATTCGCCACCGCGAAGCGGGAAATCGGTACCGCGACCGGTTGACCACCCCGTGACCGTATCCTCGCAGGATGACCGCGTTGCCGTGGACGGGCCGGCGTGAGTGAGGTGCTGAACCTGCCGTCGCCGTGCGTGGTCGTCCTGGTGGGGCCGGGCGCGTCCGGCAAGTCCACCTGGGCCGCCGCACACTTTCCCGCCGAGTGCGTCGTCTCCAGCGACCGGTTGCGGGCTCTGGTCGGCTCGGGCGAGGACGACGTCGCCGCGAGTGCGGACGCCTTCGCGCTGCTCGACGAGATCGTGCGGCGGCGTCTCGCCCGGCGGCTCACCACGGTCATCGACACGCTCGGCCTCGACGCGCAGCAGCGCCAGGCGTGGCTGGCGCTGGCGCGCAGCCACGACCTGCCGTGCGTCGCGGTCGGGTTCGACACGCCGCCGGCCGAATGCCGGGCGCGCAACCGGGAGCGGCCCAAGCGAATCCCGGCCGACGTGCTCACCGCCCAGCTGCGCGCCTGGGCGCGGACCCGGGAGGCACTGCCCGCCGAGGGCTACTCCGGGGTACTGCGGCCGGCGCCGGTCCGGGTCGTCCCCAAGGCGTTCGTCGCGGCGACGGCCGCCGCACGACGGCAACAGGAACAGCCGACGGGCCTGCGGTTCGGCCTGCACCTGGGGAGCTTCGGCTTTGCCGGGGGTACCGTGGCCACCGCCGGCCGGTTACGCGAGATCGCCGCCGCGGCGGAGGCGGCCGGGTTCGACGCGATCTACGTCATGGACCACTTCCGCCAGATCCCGCAGATCGGCCGCGCCTGGGACGACTTCCTGGAGAGCTACACGACGCTCGCCTACCTCGCCGCCGCTACCGACCGGGTGCGGCTCGGCGCGCTGGTCACCGGCATCACGTATCGCAACGTCGCCCACCTCGGCAAGATCGTGGCGACGCTCGACGTGTTGAGCAACGGCCGCGCCGTCTGCGGGTTGGGCCTGGCCTGGTTCGCGGAGGAGCACACCGCATACGGCTGGCCGTTCCCGCCCGTCGCCCAGCGCTATGCGCTCCTGGAGGACGCCCTGCAACTGCTCCCGATGCTGTGGGGGCCGGGCGCCCCGCGGTTCGAGGGCCGCACCCTGACCGTGCCCGAGGCGACGTGCTACCCGCGCCCGCTGCAGGAACGGGTACCGATCATCGTCGGCGGTGGCGGCGAACGGCGCACCCTGCGGCTGGCCGCCCGGTACGCCGATGCCGCGAACGTCTTCGGCGACGCGGCCGCCATCCGGCACAAGGCCGCCGTCCTGCGCGACCACTGCGTGGACGCCGGACGGGACCCGGCGCAGGTCCGGCTGACCCACCTGTCCACCGCGCTCGTCGGCACCGACGACGAGCACCTGACCGACCTGGTGGCGCGGCTGCGGCCGCGCGGGCGCGACCCCGCCTGGTACGCCGCCGCCGTCAACGCCGGAACGATCGACGACCACGTGGGGCGGTTCCGGGAACTGGCCGAGGCCGGGGCCGACGAGGTGATGGTCCGGTTGCCGGACCTGACCGACCCCGGACCCGTGGAACGCATGTCCAAGATCATCTCGGCTTTCCGGTGACGTCAGCCGTTTGCCTCGAAGATCACCGGGGACTGCGCAGTGGTGTTCACCGACAGGCGGAACACATCCGGACGTGCGTAGTGGCCCACGGGGTCGAACTGCTGGCGTGACGCCCGCGCGACGGCCGGGTCGACCTCGGCGTACAGGCAGCGGCGCGATGCCCAGCACGTACACCCGCCCCTCCTTGGCGATATGCCGCAGTGTCGCCACCCAGGTATCGCTGTTGTCCCAGGTCGGGGCGAGGTAGACGTCCACGCCGCGGGCGTACATTGCGGCCCGGGCCAGCGGCATGTAGTTCTCCCAGCAGATCAACCCGCCGACCACCCCGAACGGGGTGCGCACCACGTCCAGGGTGGACCCGTCGCCGGTACCCCACACAGTGCGCTCGCCGCCCGTTGGCATCAACTTGCGGTGCCGCCCGGCGAGGCTGCCGTCCGGGGCGAAGTACACCAGCGAGTTGTACATCGTGCCGCCAGCCAACTCGCTGACGCCCATCGCCAGGTACACGCCACAGTCCCGGGCGATCGCGCCCAGCCGCTCGGTGGCCGGCGACGGAACCGTCACCGACTGCGCGTACAGCCGGCGGACGAACTCCCCGTCGGACCAGGCCGGCGCGCGCCAGACCCAGTCCGGGTACGTCGGCACGAACGTCTCGGAGAACGCGACGAGCTGCGCACCCGCGGCGGCCGCCTGCTTGACCAGCTCACCGGCCTTGTCGATGGTGGCCTCCCGGTCCAGGAAGACCGGGGCTGCCTGGACAGCGGCAACGATCGTGGCCATTGGTAGTCAGGGGCGCGGTGCCCTTGCGGGTCCGTTTCCCCATCCCCCTTTCAATTCCGTGCGTGCGGTTTTCCCGCACACGGCTTACCGATGATCTTCTTGACTGTGCTACGCCGTTCTCCCGCACGGTGGTTCAGGCTACGAGCAGCCGGAGGCCGAGCTCTGCCGCGTCGAGGGCGACGAGCTCGCGGTTGCGCTCGGCCCACCGGCCTGAGGAAAGGTCTTCGTGAAGCCTGCTCACTGCCCGCCGCTCAGCCTGCGGCCCGACTCTGGTCCATACCGATACCGCGCGGCGCACATGTTCGTCCAGGTAGGCCTCGGGCCGGCGCCAGTATGCCTCGAAAAAACCGTCAGCGCAGTCCCACGGGATGAGCACCGGCTCCGCGCGTCCTCCGATCGCACGGGTCAGGTCGGCCGATGAAGGCCAGCCGACAAGAAGGTCAGCGAATTCAGGCAGGTAGTCACGGGTGAGCCAGAACCGCTGACGCCAGCCGGTGTCATCGGCGTCGTAGGTGAACACCACCACGCGGCGGGCCACACGCCGCATCTCACGCAGCCCAGCGACCGGGTCTGGCCAGTGATGAACGGTGCTGACCGCCATCGCGGCGTCGAAGGACTGGTCCTCGAACGGCAGGCTCTCCGCAGCGGCGGCCACGCACGGCGCCGCGCCCGCGGGACGCTGCGCCCGCATGACCGCCGACGGTTCCACCGCCGTGACGTCGCGGTCGGGGGGTTCGTAGGAGCCGGTGCCAGCCCCGACATTCAGTACCGTCCGTGCGTCCCCTAGCGCATCCCAGATGCGCGCGGCGATCCGCGGCTCGGTGCGCCGCGTCGCTGGATAAGCGGACCCGATGGCGTCGTACAACTGCGCGCCGAACACTTCCAGTTGTTCCTCTGGCGTCGTCCTGATCCCCATTGCACGTGCCTCCAGTTCCCTGTCTATGGCCGTCACCATGGCAGCAGCGCGGTCGCGCTGGTCCAGCAGCAGGCCGCACAGCCGGCGCAAGTGCGCGACTGCGTCGGTGGCCGGGTCATCAACCGTTCGGGCAGCCGTGTATGACGCATTATGCGATTTACGGTCGTTCCTCGTGCCAGACGACGCGGCCACCGACCCAGGTCTGCACTACGCGACTGTCCTGCCCGAACGGATCGTCGTCGCAGATGACCAGGTCGGCGCGCTCGCCCGGGGTGAGCCCGCCGGCCGGGATGCCCAGCGAGCCGGCGGCTGCGGTGGTCAGGCAGCGGACCGCTTCGGTCGGGGTGAGTCCCTGCGCAGGCTGGATGACCTGGCCGTAGGGGAGGGTCCGGTGTACGGCGGACCTCAGGTTTTCCAGCGGGTCGAGTGGGCCGGCCGGGTAGTCGGAGGCGAGCGCGAGCGGTACACCGGAGTCCAGCAGTTGGCGCCCGCCGAGTACGGCGAGATGCCGATCGGTCCCAGCGGCGGTGATCTGTGGGCCGAAGGCGGTCAGGAAGCCCGGCTGGTACGTCGCCCATGCGCCGCCGGCCGCGACCAGCTCGGTTGTGACGGGGTCGAGCAGGACGAGGTGGTCGATGATGGCCGCGCCGGGCTCGGCGCCGATGGTACGCAGTGCCTGGGCGGCTTGACGCGCCGCGAGGTTGCCCAGGGCGTGCATGCGTACCCGGAAGCCGGCCGCGAGGTACTGGTCGAGCAGTCCGGTGAGGGCGTGGTCGGGGTAGCGCAGGTACGCGATATCCAGCCGCCGCCCGTGCAGCCGCGTACGCCGGCGCAGCGCATCCCGCAGCGGCCCGAAGTGGCGCGTGGCAATGCATTGCCGCAGTGCCTGTACGGTCAGGCCGCCCAGCGCGTAGGCGGGCAGGCTCAGGGCGCACCGGTCGCCGCCGTCGAGGAACAGCTTCACCTCGCGCCCGGCCGCGCCGTACCTGCCCTCGGGTGCCGTCGCCGGCCCGCCTGGCGGCGTCAGCAGGCCCTCAGGCGCCCCGATTCCCCAGGACAGTCGCGGCGCCGCCGCCTCGGCCATTCGGAGCATCCGTTCATGGTCCGCAGGTGCTACACAGGCCTCGTGGACATGGGTGATTCCCAGCGAGAGGCACCGGTCCAGTGCGTACCGGATGAGCCCTTCGACACGGTCAGAGCCGAGGTGCTGCTCGGTGTCGGACAGCGCCCGGCGCAGCGCCTCACCGTAGGGCTGCTCCCACACCTCGCCGGTGGGCCGACCGCGCCGGTCGCAGGCGACGTCACCGGGCAGCCCGCGCCGTACGTCGAGGTCGACCGAGCGCATCGCCGCGGTCGAGAGCGTGCCCCGGTGTACGTCGAGCCCGCTGACCAGGATCGGCCGACCGGGGGCGAGGGCGTCCAACTCCGCCGCAGAGGGCAGCCGGCGCTGCCGCCAGGCGAACGGCCGGGCGTTCCAGAACATCAGCCACGGCGCGTACGGGTCGCGGGCGGCCGCGTCGCGGATCGCGGCGAGCGCGGTACCGAGGTCGGACCAGTGCCACCCATCGATGCCGTACGGCAGCCACGCCGAAACCGTGAGGTGCAGATGCGAGTCGACGAACCCGGGCAGGATGTGGGTACCCGCCAGGTCGAGCACGCGGTCTGCGGGTGGTACGGGCGAGTCCAGCGCGCCGACCGCCCCGATGTGCTCGCCGGCGACCAGCAGCCAGCCCCGGTACGGCGGCCGGTCGGTACCCGTCCAGATGGTGGCATTGGTCAGCAGGGTGGTCGCCACCCGATCACCATAGAGTCCGGCGCCACGGCTGTGGGTACGCGCGTACTCAACCCGATTGAGCACGCGACCTCGTGTCCCCGGCGCGGCCGGTCCGTAGGGTAGGCATCCGTGACCTTCGTCCGACAGTGGTTGTTACGCGTGGCGAGCTTCGGCCTGACCCGCCTGTACGGCCTCTACCGCGTCCACCCGGCCGTCTGGCGCCTGATGGCGCACCACTACCGGCCGTGGATGGCACGCTTCGGCCGCCTGCACGCCTGGATGACATGCCAGTTCGCGGCCATCGACGTACCCGCGTACGGGGACTTCCTGCGGCGCAACGGCTGGCGCTTCCGGTGGTTTGACCTGTCGTCCTACCCGCCCACCGACAAGCTGTCCTACGTCAAGGCGTACCCGGAGGCGCAGCGGTGTTGGTACGGGCGGATCGAGATCGCCGGCAGCGTGGTGGACGAGTCATCGGGGTCCTCAGGGCAGCCGTACAACTGGATCCGCAGCCGCCGGGAGCTGCGTACCGTGCACAAGAACCTCGCCGGCTACACGACCCTGGTCTTTCCCAGCAAGCGCCGGTTCGTCATCAATGCATACTCGATGGGGGCATGGGCGACCGGCACAAACACCGGCATCGCGATGGCCCACGTCGCAATGGTGAAGAACACCGGACCCGACATCGACAAGATCATCGATACGCTCCGCCACTTCGGCCCGGACTTCGACTACGTCGTCACCGCGTACCCGCCATTCCTCAAGCACCTGCGGGATCGGATGGACGCCGTGGATTTTCCGTGTGACCGCTACCACCTGTCCGCGCTCGTCGGCGGTGAGGCGATGACCGAGGCGCTGCGCGACTACCTGGAGCAGCGATTCGCCAAGGTGCGGTCGGGCTACGGCGCGAGCGACCTCACGATCGGGATGGCCGGGGAGTCCGACTTCACCGTGTGGCTCCGGCGCCGGCTGCGTACCGACGAGCGGCTGCGGGCACGGCTGCTCGGGCCACACGAGCACCGGATCCCCATGATCTTCCAGTACAACCCGCTGGAGACGTACCTGGAAACCACCGACGCCGGCGAGATCCTTTGCACGATCAACAACACCGCGGTGCTCAACCCCCGGGTCCGCTACAACATCGGCGACGAGGGCCTGCTGATGACGTTCAGCGCGGCGGCGAAGGCCATCGATGCCGACGGCCCCGGCTGGGCCGAGGCCGAGCCGGTCTGGCGGGCCGAGCGGATCCGGCTGCCGCTGCTGTTCCTCTTCGGCCGGAAGGACACCACGATCTCGTACATGGGCGCCAACATCTATCCGCAGGACGTCGAGTACGGCCTGTACCACGGCCACGCGATGGCGCACCTGATCGAGAGCTTCTGCCTGTCCCTGGAGGAGTACGCCGACCTGGAGAGCCGCCCGGTCATCCACGTACAACTGCGGGCCGGGGTACGGCTCACCGACGCCGACCAGCAGACGCTCACCGCGCAGTGCCGCAGCGGGGTACTCGCGCACCTCGCCACGGTGAGCCGCGACTTCGCCGAGTCGCTGGCGGAGGACCCGACGGCGGCGGATCTGCGGGTACGGGTGCACGGCTATCGCGAGGGCCCGTTCGCCTACACCGCCGGGAAGATCAAGAATGTGTATCTCACGACGGGCGGCCCGGCATGAGGACCGACGACTTCTCCCGGGCCCCGGCGTTGGCGCAGGCGACCGCGATGTTCGTGGGTGCCACCCGGTACTGCGGCCCGCACTCCATCGTCGTCCTGTCCTTCACCTGGTTCCGCATGGTGCGTCAGATGAAGCAGATGCGCGGGTACTGCTGGCATCGGGTGTTCTGGCAGTGGCCCTTCACGCTCGGCACGATCGCGTTCTTCCGCGACCGTGACGCGCTGCTCACGTTCGCCCGCAGCGCCCACCATCGCCGGCTGATGTGCTGGATCACCGACCACGGCACGCGCAACGGCACCGCCGGCTACATCCGGCTCTACACCGCCGACGAGGGCGGCTACTCCAACGGCATCTGGCGCGCCGAAGGCAACGCCATGGCCCACATCGAGACCTTCACCCCGTTGTCGAGTGAGACGGCGGGTCCGCCCGTGCACCGGCGGCCCAGGCCATGACCCTCCACGTGACGCCAGTCGAGGACCGGCGTGGCCTGCGCGACTTCTGCGCGCTGCCGCTGCGGCTGCATCCGGCAGACCGGTACGTGCCGGTCACCTCGGACGTCATCGCCCGCTGGTGGCGCGGTGACGGCCCCGAGGCCCGGCACGGGCCGGTGCGGCTCTACCTGGTACACACCGCGTCCGGTGAGGCCGTCGGCCGTACCTGCGTGCACCGCAACGCCGCGTTCGACGCCAAGCGCGGCCGCCGGCACCAGCTGTTCGGGCTGACCGAGTTCGTCGACGACGGCGACGTGACCGACGTGATTTTCGACCTGATCGCGCGGCAGGGCCGGGACGCCGAGGCGCTGTTCGGTCCGGTCGGGCTGCTGCCCAACCAGACCGGCGGCGTCATCACCGCCGGCTTCGCCGAGCGCGGGTTCGTCGACTCGGCGTGGAACCCCGCGTACTACCCGCCCGCGTACGAGAGCCACGGGTTCCTCCGGCGGTTCGAGGCGGATACCTGGCTCTGCGATCTCACCGACGCCGATCCGGACGCATTGTTCCCGTTCGACGACGGGCGGCTCGAACGCGAGCAGCTGGTGATCCGGTACGGCTCCCGGCGGCGTTTCGACGCGCAGCTGGTCACCCTACGGGCGATGCTCAACGCCAGCTTCGCCCAGCTCGGCTACTACACCGAGATCTCCGCCGACGACCTGGCGGTACAGACCGATGGGCTGTCGTACCTGCTGGATGAAGCGTTGCTGCTGTGGTTGGAACGGGCCGGCGAGCCGGTCGCGTTCATCGTGACGGTGCCCGACATCTCGGAGTTCCTCATGCTGATCCGCGGTGACCTCGGTCGGCTCAACCAGCTCCGGCTGCTGGCCACCCGGGCGCGCTACCGCCGCGAGGCGGTGCTCATCATCAAGGGCACCGCGCCGGATCAGCAGGGCAAGGGGTACCTGACGTTGCTGTCCCGCGAGCTGTACCGCAACCTGCGCGCGGGCGGGTACCGGGTGCTGCGCAGCACCTTCGTCGAGCGCGACAACGCGGCGTCGGCGGCGCAGTACCGGCGGATGGGCGGCCGGCCCCTGCACGGCCACACCTTCTACGAGAAGACGCTGTGATGTCCTGGGTCGACGAACTGCGCCGGCGGGAGGACGTCTGCCGCCGCGCACCCAGCGCCCACAACACCCAGCCGTGGGTGCTCCGCTACGCCGACGACGCGATCGCCGTGCACTGGGACGAGGACCGCGCGCTGCCCGCCGCCGACCCCACCCGGCGCGACCTGTTCCTCTCGCTCGGCGCCTTCGTCGAAACCTGTCTCATCGTCGCCGCCGACGCCGGTCTGGCGGTGCGGGCCGAGGTGGCCGTCGACGGGGCCGAGCACCGGGTCGCCCGGCTCGTACCGGCCCACACCGCCTACCGCACGCCGTTTCGCGCCGCCACGGTGCAGCGCCGGCGGTGCGCACGCGGTCCGTACGCGCCCGGTGAGCTGTCGGCCGAGTTGCTCGCGCGGGCCGGGGCGCAGGGCGCCGATCTCCGTACGCTGCCCTGCCGTCCGCTCGCCGATCCGTTGTCCCGCGCCGACCGATGGCTCTTCGACACTCCCGCCATAGTGGACGAGCTGAAGACCTGGCTCCGCCTCTCCCCCCGCCATCCGCGCTACGAACTCGACGGCCTCACCGACCGGGCGCTCGCCCTGTCCCGGGTCGAGGCGGTCGGGCTGCGCGCGGCCCTGTCCCCGCAGGCGTACCGGATCGGGCGCCGGCTGGGGGTACCCGCAGTGCTCGCGGCCGGGTCGCGCGGTCTGCTGCGGTACGACGGCAGCATCGCCGTGCTCGTCGGGCGCGTCGACGCGCCGGAGGATCTGCTCGAGCACGGGCGGGCGCTGCTGCGGGTGTGGCTCGCGCTGACCGAGCTCGACCTCTTCGTACATCCGCTGAGCCAGTTGCTTGACTGCGCGACGACCGCCCGCGAGCTGCGCGAGTCGCTGCGGCTCGACCCGGACGAGTCGGCACTGGCGGTCTTCCGGGTCGGCCGGCCGGGCAACGAACCCGTACGCTCGGCCAGGATCCCGACCGGTGTGACCGGTTGACTTGGCTTGGCCGTCCGATCGGGAAGACGTACCCACCCATGCTGCCCGCTGCTTCACAGCGTGGATCGGCCCTGGCCGCGGCTCAACCCGAATGTCCATGGCGAGGAACTCCCCCATGTTCTCGTGGCATTTGGCCACGACGCGGCGTTTAGGTCCCGAGCGACAACGAGGCAACCAGGTAGCTCTCGAGCCAAGTCCGGCCAAGGTGCGACGACTGGGCTCCCCCATTTGCCGCTGATAGAGCGCCAGGATGCGTCTTCGTAGAGGGGGCCGAAGACAGCTTCGGTTCATTCTCATCCTTCGTAGAGGTCACTGTGATTGCCGCTTCGGTCCGCCAGGCCACAGGACGGCAGTTTCCATGACCTATCCACCGCGCGGGACGACACGCGTCGGCCCAACGCCCGGAACCGGTCAGCAACACGCATGGAACGGGGAGAGATGGTTGGTCTTGGCCCAGATGATCGCGTTGCGCAGCCACCAGCGTGCGGTGGCCTGGAGCGCGAACGCGACCCGCCACGGCACCCCGATCAGGTTCTTGGGCGGCAGCGGCGACCGGTTGCGGGTGCCGGGCAGGGCGGTGGCGGTGATCCCGCCGCCGGTGTCGTAGGCGCGCCGTGCCCCGCCGGGGTAGCTGTCGCCCAGGTTCAGCCACAGGGTGCCGGTCGGGGTCAGGACCCGACGCGCCTCGTCGAAGACCGCGACCAGCCGGGCCACATACTGCTCGACGGTCGACTCAAGGCCGTACTGCGCATCGACCCACAGCGCACCGCAAGGCCGGCAGCGGGCGCCGTCGACGCGCGTCGCCGCCGGGTGCGGGCACCTCGGGTCACCGCCGCGCCAGGTGCCCTCGGCCCAGTCATCGCCCACGCATACCATCGCACCCTCCTCAATGGACAGTGTTGCCCAAACAGCGTGGAGGAGACCCCAGCGATCTAATGGTCAAGTGCTCACCGCGCACCGACGGGGCCACGTCATCCCAGCAGCTGTCCAGCCTCCTCACGACCAGCGGGCGCACAGTCTGCCGCAAGACCTCAAGGGCCAGAAGAGAAGAGTGCTGACCCGCCAGCCGCTACCGGAGCCATCCTGCCGTAGCAGGCTGACAGAACCCATTAGATAGAGTGCACGACCGATGAGATCGCCGCCGCGGTCCGGTCATACTGAAC
>Ga0137379_10003704_pt1 | contig 14306 bp, 8 predicted proteins | sample SagtaG_18_FD_104812 | JGI IMG/M metagenome (GOLD analysis project Ga0137379, IMG submission 104812) | Vadose zone soil microbial communities from Sagehorn Ranch, Mendocino, California, USA - Sage2_L_80_16 metaG | ecosystem: Environmental > Terrestrial > Soil > Vadose zone | place: USA...
ACCGGTTCGGTGGGAGGAAATGCCTTCGATGCCAGCGGGCTGGACAGCCTGGGCAGCCAATCCTTTTTCCACGGGTTTTTCCTGCTTGAATCGAGCATCGAGCTGCTGAACGGGTTTGATGCGGTCGCATGTTTCACGCTGGTTTTGCTGGTCGTTGCGGAAGTGCCTCTTCGCTGGAGGTTGCCCTGGTATGTGGGAACAACGGCTGGGATTTGCGTGATGGCCAGCAACCCTCAATACGTGAACATTTCGCCTCTCTATTCCGGGGGGCTGCTGGTGGCGGGCTTGATCGTGTGCGGCTCGATGCTGGGCAAGCCATTGAGAACAGGCGGTCCACGGCCGGCCTTCAGGTCGGAGATTACTCTCGCGCTTATCGTCAGCACCCTCGTGACACTGAAAATCACATTGGCGTTTTTCACCTTGTTCTACCTGCTTTGCTTTTGGACCTTTCAGTTGGTCCAATCGTCGGCTCGACTGCGAGTGCTCAAGTCCGCGCTCGTGACCGGCTGCTGGAGCGCTGTGCTCATCCTCCCCTGGGCGCTCGTGCATCTGCCCGCACTTGGGCAGGCGAAACGGCTCGGACAGGAGTTCGGCCCGGGTGCGACCATTGCGGCAAACTATCCTTCCATGGCGGCACATCATATTGCCGGTTTGTTCTCGTCCAAGCCGTTGTTTTATGGGAACCACCATCTGTCGTATCACCTGTTGGTGGTGCTGTGTGTATTAACCGGATTCGGTGGTTTGTGGTCGTGGAGGCTTCAATCCGCCAGCGGACGAGCCGCCGGTTTGAGTTCGGTCGTTGCCGCGGGCTTAGCCGTGCCGGTGATCTATTTGTGGTATGCCGACCTGTTCGATGCGGTAACCGGAACTCGATATTCGTGCCCGGTACTCATTGGAGTAGTCCCCATGGGGGCTGTTTGTTGCTTGCGTTTTTGCAGAGCTTCGGTTTCGCGTGAACGGTACCAGCACGCGATTGTGCTGAGTTCGATTCTGTTGGGCAGCGTGATTCTGACGTTCGCAACGAATCTCTGGTTCCGTGTTCGACGCGCGGTGGAGAACAGGACCCTTCTCGCGTTTCCGTTGACGCAACCCTACATTGACTTGATGAAGTTCATGGTGTCGGAAGAGGAAATTACTTACACCCGGACCATGCAAAGGCGGATGGAACCCGGCGCCGGGGCGTTGATTTGGATCGTTGCACCGCTTCATTTGAACTTCCGCCGGAACCGTCTCTTTCTGGTCTCGGAATCCGGCCTGGCCAGCCCCGCTTTGCATTTTCCCGCCGGCGTGAGTCTCGATTCGCTGAACGATTATTTGCACAAGTGGGGAATTCGCTACGTCCTGATCGAGACCACGGGCGGAGCGGTCCGTGAGGAAAAGGATTTAAGGGAGCTGTTGACATCAGAATTCCCCTCTTACCGAAAGACGGGAGATTATGCTATTTACTTCCGCAAAAGTCTGCTGACCTTGGCGGAACGGAGCCGCTCCCGGTATTTCGACGGGCGCATGTTGCTTTTCGAACTCGAACCGGCGGGGAAGCAATAGAAGTCATGGAAGCGAAACACGCGATGGGTTCTGCTGTGACGCCGGGAACCGTCGCGGTCGTCATCCCTTGCTACCGCGTCGTGCCCGCCGTTCTCGAAGTGTTGCGGCAAGTCGGCCCCGAAGCGGACCGGATCTATTGTGTGGATGACGCCTGCCCGGACGAAAGCGGGAAGTTCATTGAAAAACAATGCCGCGACCCGCGTGTAAAGGTGATCTGCCACCAGAAAAATCAAGGCGTCGGTGGCGCTACGGTCACCGGGTTTCGCGCGGCGCTTGAGGACGGGGCGGAGATTGTCGTCAAAATTGACGGCGACGGACAAATGGACCCCGCCCTGCTGCCGCGATTCCTGAACCCCATCCTGGCGGGCCGGGCCGACTACTGCAAAGGCAACCGCTTTTTCAGCGTGGAATCGGTCCAGTCCATGCCCGCCCTCCGGCTGCTGGGAAACGCGCTGCTCTCGTTTGTCAGCAAGCTCTCCAGCGGTTACTGGAATATTTTCGATCCGACCAACGGTTATGTCGCCATTCACAGCCGCGTGCTGGCGGAGCTTCCGCTGGGAAAAATTCATCAGCGCTATTTTTTTGAGTCCGACATGCTCTTTCGATTGAACACAATCGGCGCGGTGGTGGAAGACGTGCCCATGCAGGCCAGGTACGCCGGTGAGCACAGCAGTCTTCGAGTGGACCGCGTCCTGTTTCCTTTCCTCTTCAATCACGTCCGCAATTTTGGAAAGCGGATCGTTTACAATCATTTCCTCCGGAATTTCAGCGCCGCGTCGGTGGAATTAGCCCTCGGCCTGGTCTGCTTGCTGTTTGGTGTGGTGTTCGGCGCCATCCGATGGTGCGATTCGATCACCTCAGGTGTCCCGGTCACCGCGGGCACGGTGATGCTCGCGGCGTTGCCGGTGATCCTCGGCAGCCAGCTTCTGCTTTCGTTCCTGAACTACGATGTCCGCAACATCCCGCAGATTCCGCTGCAGAAACGGCTGTGACTCCACGGCTGCCCTTAAAGTTGTCGAGCAACGACCAGGCATCCAGTCGGGCGCATGTTACCAGGCAGGAATGCCCGGACTTTCCATCTCTGATTCTCTTGTTAAGCTCACACGCGAATGAGCGACACTTCCGGCGCCGCCTCCGCTGAGGCTCCGGTCACGCGGCAATCCGTGGAATTGCTCACGCTGCCTCGTTTTGCGATCCTACTTGCGGTTCTGCTGCTGGCTTCGTTCCCGGACGTCCTGTTCGGATGGCGCAGTTTTTTCACGCGCGACTTCGCCAACTTCGGCTATCCGCTCGCCTGGCACGTCCAACAAAGCTATGGCGCCGGCGAAATTCCGTTGTGGAACCCCTACAACTACGCGGGAATCCCCTTTCTGGCGCAGTGGAACACGCTCGCTCTCTATCCGCCGTCGTTGATCTACATCCTGCTGCCGCTCCCATGGTCGCTGAACTTTTTCAATCTTCTGCATTTGTATCTGGGCGGCCTCGGCATGTTCTGTCTGGCGCGGCGCTGGCTGCGCGACGGGCGCGCCGCGGGTGTCGCCGGGGTTGCCTATGCGTTTAGCGGCCTGATGGTCAGCTCACTGATGTGGCCGAACAACGTGGCGGCGCTCGGGTGGCTGCCGTGTGTCGTGTTTACGGGCGAACGTGCCGCCTGCGAAGTCGTGAGAAGTCGCGTAACCGCCGCCCTCGTGATGGCACTGCAATTCCTCTCCGGCGCGCCGGAGATCATCGGCTTGACCTGGGCAGGACTGCTCGCGGTGATTTTGTGCGCCCAGGAAGCGCCGACGATTGCAGCCTGGCGGCGGATTGGCAGGTTGGCCCCGCTATTGGGCGCCAGCCTGGGTTTGGGCGCGATCCAATTCCTGCCGTTCGTGGAGTTATTGCGACATTCGCAAAGGGGCGCCGCGTTTGCCAGCGGTGGATGGACGCTCAGTTGGGCTGGCCTCGGCAATTTTCTGGTGCCGCTGTTCCACACGGTCCAGAACCGGGACGGGGTTTTTTTCCAACCCGACCAGCAATGGGTCAGCTCGTATTATCCGGGCAGCACCATCGTGCTGCTCTGGTTGATCGCGCTGGCGTCGGAACGAACCCGGCGCGTGCGGTGGTTAACGCTGTTCTGCCTCGTGTCACTGGCGTTGGCGCTGGGAAGGCACGGGTTCCTTTACGACTGGTTGCGCCGGACAACGCCGGGGCTGGGGATGATGCGTTACCCCATCAAATTCATTGTGCCCTGCGCCGTGATGTTGCCGTTGCTGGGCGGCTTCGGCGTGCGCGCCTGGCTGCATGGCAAGGTCAAATATTCCACTGCCTTCCCGCTCTGCGCCGGCGTGGCATTGCTGTCGTTGGCGCTCCTGCTGTTCAGCCAGTGGCATCCGCTGCCCGGTGAACAAGTGAACGCTACCTGGCGCAGCGGACTGACCGCCTTGGCTTGCCTGCTCGCTTCCTGCGCGGTTCTCGCGTGGCTCAGACGAACGACCTTGCGGGATTCGCGGTGGCTCCTGCCAATAGTCCTGGTCCTGGTCGTTTTCGGCGACTTGCACCTCGCAAACCAACACGTCAACCCGGTGGTGTCCTCGGAATTGTTCGCGGGCAGAGTCAGCGTACTCGAACCGCGGCCGGCATTGGAACGCGGACGGGCCATGGTCACCCTCGCCGCTCAGGCGAGTCTGGACAATTTTGTTTTCACCGCTCCCGAGGCCGCCGTGCAAATTCCCCGTCAGGCGCTCCTGCTGAACGACAACTTGCTGGAACGCGTGCCGAAGCTCGACGGGTTTTTCTCGCTCTACCTGCCGCGCGTCGCAGCGATCGTCGTTCGCTTGTCGCAACAAACAAACGCATCCGCCGACGGGTTGCTCGACTTTCTCGGAGTCTCCCACGTCAATCGGCCGGACAAACCGTGGGAATGGAACGCCCGAACCCACGCACGGCCGCTGGCTGCGCTCGTGGCTCAGGTCGTTTTCCTCGACCCCACCAACACGTTGAATGCCTTGTTCTCCGCGGAGTTCAATCCACGGTCGCAAGTCTTCCTGCCCTTGGAAGCCGCAGGCCAAATCCGGTTGAACGGGACCGGACGCGGCCAAATTCTCGCCAGCCGGGTCGGCGCGCACCGCATTGAAGCCACAGTCAAAACGGACCAGCCAATGATGCTGACGCTGGCCCAGGCGAATTATCCCGGCTGGCGAGCGACCGTGGATGATCGGCCGGTTCCACTTTGGACGGCGAATTACGCATTTCAGGCGCTGCAAATTCCCGCTGGCGAACACCAGGTGCGGGTGGCCTTTCGTTCAGGCAGTTTCCTCATCGGCGCCAGCCTCTCGGTGATCGCGTCGCTCGCCCTTGTGGCATTCGCCGTTTCTGGCCGCCGCGCCGAACAACGCCGCCGCGTTTCCGAAAACTCCTTGCCCTGATTCCATCTGTCACAATACTCTGGGTTCGTCATCACTCTGCAGCGTCTGCAACCGGCATGCTAAACATGAATGCATCGAAGCGTCCTTTCGTTTTCCTCTGCCTGGCCGCGTCTTTGAACCTCCCCGATCCGCTCCGTGCGCAAACACCCGAGTGGATCTGGCACGACAACAAAGGCGCTGCACCCGCCGACGGGGAAGTCCGCTACTTCCGCAAGACATTCGCAATCGATGGGCCGGTGGCGAAAGCCGTGCTCTCAGTCGCCGGGGATGATCATGTGATCGTATTCCTCAACGGCATGGAGGTCCTGCGGAACGATAACTGGCAACAAGCAGATGCCGCGGATGTGACCCAGGCGCTCAAGCCGGGCGAAAACGTCATCGCCGCCCGGGGCAAAAACGATTCAAGCTTTGCCGGTTTCATCGGCAAACTCGAGTTGACTCTGGCAGGCGCGAAAAAACAAACCGTTGTCACTGACACGTCCTGGATTTCCGCGAGCGAAGAAACTCCTGGATGGGAAAAGCCCGGGTTCACCGCCCACGGCTGGACGCGTTCGGTGAGCGTTGGAAAACTCGGGGACGATCCGTGGGGCAATGTCATGGCCGGAGCGGTTGTCCGGGCTTCCGGCCGCGGGTCGAGACAGGCCACTCCGGCTGAGGCGCTGGCCACCTTACCCGGGTTCAAAGTCGAACTCATCCGTTCGGCGGAACCGGGCGAAGGGTCCTGGGTTTGTCTGACGGTCGATCCGAAGGGCCGCCTGATCATCTCTCCGCAAGATCCCAGGGATTCCATGCTGCGCATTCTACTTACGCCGCGGGGCAACGTGGAAAAAATCGAAAAGATCGAACTCCCGGTCGGAGGTGCCATGGGCCTGCTGCATGCCTTTGACAGCCTTTACGTGAATGGCAAAGGCAAGGACGGTCTCGCGCTGTATCGCCTCCGCGACACCAACGGCGACGACCAATACGACGCGGTGGAAGTTCTCCGTAAATGGAGCGGCGACGGCGGCGAACATGGGCCGCACGGCGTCGTGCTGGGACCGGACAAGAAGCTTTACGTCGTGTGCGGCAACTTCGTAAACGTCCCGGACGATGTTCTGCCTTCCTCGGCGCACAGGCATTACGCTGACGATCTTGTGCTGCCGCGCATGGAGGACGGCAACGGGTTCGGCTCCGGCAAGAAGCCGCCGGGCGGTTTTGTCGCGCGAATGGACCCCGATGGCAAAAACTGCGAGCTGTTCGCCGCCGGTTTTCGCAACACCTACGACATCGCGTTCAACCCGGACGGCGAACTGTTCGGGTTTGACAGCGATATGGAATGGGACTGGGGCACGCCCTGGTATCGGCCGATCCGGATCAACCACATCGTCAGTGGCGGCGATTACGGCTTCCGCGAGGGCACAGCCAAATGGCCTAACTGGTACCCGGACAGCCTGCCGACCACGCTCGATATCGGCATTGGCTCGCCCACGGGTGTGAAGTTCGGATTCGGCTCGCATTTCCCAGATGCCTACCGTGCCGCGCTCTTCGTCATGGACTGGTCCTATGGGCGGATCATGGCCGTGCATCTGATTGCGAAAGGAGCCACTTACGCCGGCACCTTCGAAAACTTCGTTGGGCCGAAGTCCCTGCGCGAACCGGGACCGAAAGCGACGCTGAATGTCACGGACCTCGAATTCGGCAAGGACGGCGCGATGTATTTCCTCACTGGCGGACGCGGCACGCAATCGGGTCTTTATCGTGTGAGCTATACTGAACCGATTCCGGCGGCGGGTCATGAAAAGTTTCCTTCCGCGGAGGCTGCGGAGGCGCGCAAGCTGCGTCAGCAACTCGAGAAATTTCACGCCCGACAGGACGCTGCCGCGATCGAATTCGCATGGCCCCACTTGAATCATCCGGATCGTTGGATTCGCTACGCCGCGCGCGTCGCCATCGAAAGCCAGCCCGTCTCCGAGTGGAAAGACCGCGCGCTCAACGAAACGAAAACCGAAGGCGCGTTGACCGCGTTGCTCGCGTTGGCGCGTCTCGGAGCAAAAGAAAACCAGGCCGACCTTCTCGAAGCGCTGGGCAAGTTCCCGCTCGACACGCTCAACGAGGAGCAAATACTCGAAAAACTTCGCGTCATCGAAGTGAGCCTCGCCCGGCAGGGCCGCCCGTCCGACGATCTGGTCAAGCTCGCCATAGAAAAGCTCGACCGTCAGTTCCCTGCGAAAAGCTGGCCGCTCAACCGCGAGTTGTCGCTGCTCCTGATCAGCCTGGAAGCGCCGGGGGTGGTTGCCAAAACGCTCGATCTGCTCGCCAACGCGCAACTGCAGGAGGAACAGATTCATTACCTCGTCATCCTGCGCAATCTGAAATCGGGGTGGACGATGGATCAGCACGCGGCTTACTTCGGTTGGTTTAACGGCGACCGCAGATCCGTCCGCCATTCCGCCGAGACGTTGAAATGGTTCGCCGATGTCGGACGCGACTACAGCGAAGGGGCGAGCTTTCCAAAATTCATCGCCAACATCCGCAAAGCGGCGACCGCGTCGCTAAGCGATTCGGAACGGGCCGAGTTGGCCGCCATCATCACCGGCGCGCCAGTGACGCCGAAACCACCCGCCGTGCCGCGTCAATTCGTGAAGGAATGGAAGGTGGATGACCTTTTGCCGGATTTGGAAAGGGTTTCCAACGGGCGCAATTTCGAGAAGGGCAAACAGGCGTTCAACGACGCGCAGTGCATTGCCTGCCATCGCTTCGGCAACGAAGGCGGCGCCGTCGGCCCGGAATTGACCGCGGCCTCGAGCAAATATACCCGGCGCGACATTCTGGAATCGATCATTGATCCGTCGAAAGTCGTTTCCGAGCAGTACCAGAACGTGGCGTTAACTCTGAAGAACGGAGATGATCTTACCGGCCGCGTCATCGAAGAGGACAGCCGGAAGATCGTCGTCGTTACCGATCCGTTGAAGCAGACTCAGCGCGAGCTTCGGAAGAGCGAGATCCAGGAGCGACGGCCGTCGAAGTTATCCCCCATGCCGGAGGGTCTGGTGAGCATCCTGACCAGGGAAGAGATCCTCGACCTGCTCGCTTACATTGAGTCGGGCGGCAAGCCGACGGCGGCGGCGTTCGGACGTTGAATTCACCGCCGGACTTGACTCCAGTCGAGGCGCTATATGGATCGGGAAAAGCTCTGGGACAATTTCAATGGCCACGCGGCGATTCTCCTCTCCCTCGGCGTCGGTGCATGGGCCATCGCGCTGGCATTGGCGGTCGCCGGCTGCAAGTCTTCGCCACTTCCCGCGACTCAGTCCGGGCTTCCCGAAGTCGTGTTGTCCGCCCAGGCGAAGCTGAACACGGTGCAGGGGGTCGCCGGAGAGTTTTTCCGCGGTCGCGGCTACGTCGAGACGCACTCGCAGCACCTCTATGAAATGGTTTTCGACAAGCCGACCCAAAGCAAAAAATCCCCCAGAGCGCTGCGCGTCCGCCTCCGATTGCACAAACAGCCCGACGAGTCCTGGCGCCTGGTCGGGACCCCGTTGGGTGTCGATGGCTGGCGCACCGATCTGGAATCGGAGATGGTGTTGCTGGAAGGCTCAGACCAGATCCAGCGATTTCTAGTCGAAATAAAAAGCCGCGTCGAATCAGTCCGATGAGCGCGTCACCCGGCAGGGAAGGGCCTCGGCGAATAGATCATGCATATGCTCGATAGTTTCGCAGCGGCGCTTTGAGAGGTCCTTTTGGAAACTGCCCTATTGACTCGACTCGCGGCTACCACTAAACACGTCTCAATTCGACACCCGAAAACGCCATGAGCACTCCAACTGTTTTCACACTGAAATCCGTCAATCGCAACGTCCAATCACGGGTCGAAGCGGCGCTCGCCGCGACCGGCGGCCTGCTCCGTCTTGCGCCGACCTGGGTGCCTCGTTCGTTTCTCCAGCCCGGCTTGCGGCTCAAGTTGCATCCCGACGACACCTACGCTTATGGCGCGAATCGCGGCGGCATCGACGAGCGCTGGTTCGCTTCCACCACCGAAGCCGCCAACGAAGGCCGCGTGCCGGACGAGGGCCTCAGCTACGTCGTCGTCGGAAAGGAACGTTTCACGTTGCGCCAGGCCGTGGCCGAGTGCGGCTCGACGCTCGTCGGCAAGACGATCTGGAACAAATACAAGCGATGGCCGGTCTATTCGAAATTCTTCGACAACATGGGGCCCATTCCGCATCACATGCACCAGAACGCGAAGCAGGCGAAACTGGTCGGGCAGGAGGGCAAACCGGAGAGTTATTACTTTCCTCCGCAACACAACAACGTGGGAAACAATTTTCCCTACACGTTTTTCGGTCTCGAACCCGGCACCACCCGGGCGCAGATCCGCAAATGCCTCGAGAACTGGAACAAGGGCGACAACGGCATTCTCGATCTCTCGAAGGCCTATCGCCTCAAGCCTGGCACCGGCTGGCTGGTCGGGCCGTGCATTCTCCATGCGCCCGGCTCGCTTTGCACGTACGAGCCGCAATGGGGCAGCGACGTGTTCGGCATGTATCAAAGCATGGTCGAAGGCCGCTACGTGCCTTGGGACCTCCTCGTCAAAGACATGCCCCGTTCCAAGCATCGCGACCTCGACTTCATCGTTCAGCAACTCGACTGGGAAGCCAATGTGGACCCGAACTTCAAAGACAACCATTACCTCGAACCGGTGCCGGTGGCCGACACGCGCAAAGAAGGTTTCCTGGACCGATGGATTGTTTATGGCCGGATCAGCGGCTTCCAATTCTTCACCGCCAAAGAGCTGACCGTCGAGCCAGGGGTGAAATGCACCATCCAGGATCGTGGCGCTTACGGCCTGATCTGCGTGCAGGGCAAAGGAATCGCCAACGGTCAGGCGTTGAACAGCCCGAAGCTCATTCGCTTCCACGAGTTGACCGAAGACGAATACTTCTGCACTGAGGACGGAGCAAAGGCCGGCGTGACGTTCGAGAACACCAGCGAGACCGAGCCGCTCGTCACGCTCCGCTACTTCGGCCCCGAAGTGAATCCCGACGCCCCAGGGATGGGGGCCTATCGGAAGAACAAGTTCGATTGAGGCGATCGTTCGGCATGGAACTCGCCGTCAAAGCAACTGACGTTCAAGACATCCTGCCCTGGCGCGACATGTATCGATTGGAGATGGCCTGCCAGATCATCCACGATTCGCTCCACTCCCGCAAAGGCTGGACCGAGCCGTATCTTTTGATCGCGGGCGGTATCACTGTTGGTTACGGTTCGATTGCGGTTGGCGGGCCTTGGAAGGGGAGGCCCACTGTGTTCGAGTGGTACGTTGTGCCGCAGCATCGGTTGCGGCTTTTCGATCTCTTTCACGCGCTGCTGGCGGCCAGCGGTGCTGCCAGGATTGAGACTCAGAGCAATGACACGCTCCTGACCGTGATGTTGCACGCGTTCGCTCCGAGCGTGACGAGCGAGAGTGTTCTCTTTCACGACAAACTGACGACCACTCACGCGCCGCCAGGGGCAATCTGCCGGCGCGCGACACCGGAGGATGAAGTTGAGCTGCTTTCGCATGAACTGGATTCCGAAGCGCAGTGGTTGGTTGAGGTGGAACGCAAGGTCGCGGGCGCCGGAGGCGTCCTCTTCCATTACAACCGGCCCTATGGCGACATTTACATGAAAGTGGCGGAGCCGTTCCGGCGGCGCGGGCTTGGCTCGTATCTGGTTCAAGAGATGAAGAGAATCTGCTACGAGCAGGGGAACGTCCCGGCAGCGCGTTGCAATCCGGGAAACATTGCCAGCCGCAAGACGCTTCAGAAAGCGGGCTTTGTTCCCTGCGGGCACATTCTGAGCGGTTCGGTTTCACGCTGAATCTCGTCATGATCGGTTGGTCGCTGCATGTCAAAGGAATGGGCGCATGGGAATGATTGTCTAACCGACGAACATTAACGTCGGGATGAACCCGAGACCGGGAATGGATCGATGGTACGTCGGTCGCCCGATTTGAAAATCAGAATTCCTTTTCCCCTATTCCTCTGCCATCCTGCGCGCAAGCCTTCGATCTCCTCACGAGAGGTTGCTCGCTGCAAGTTAAAGGAATGGGGCAAGGGAATGATTATCTAACCGACGAACACTAACGTTCGGGATGAACATGGGACTGGGAGTGGATCGATGGTTCATCGGTCAGCCGATTTGAAAATCAGAATTCCTTTGCCCCTATTCCTCTGCCATCCTGCGCGCAAGCCCTGGATCTCTTCACGAGAGGTTGCTTCCTGCAAGTCAAAGGAATGTGGGCAAGGGAATGATTGTCTAACCGACGAACACTAACGTTCGGGATGAACATGGGACTGGGAGTGGATCGATGGTACGTCGGTCGGCCGATTTGAAAATCAGAATTCCTTTGCCCTTATTCCTCTGCCATCCTCCCCGCATGCCCATACATTGTTCTCTGTCCATCCGCAGCTTGAGCGCTGATGAATTCGAGCAGCGCGATTACCGTGTCATGGGCCACGCCTACGCCTGCCAAAACGAACTCGGCCGCCTGTGCGACGAGGCCGTCTATGAAGCTGACCTGAAGGCTCGTCTGCTCGCCGAAGGCTTTCGCGAGGTCCATACTCAAGTGCCCGTGACCGTCACTCACGGCAACTTTTCCAAAACCTATTATCTCGACCTCATAGCCGACGACGCGCTTTACGAACTGAAGACCAACACGGCGCTGACTGGCGAAGATGACGCGCAACTCATCCACTACATGCTGTTGCTTGGAATCCAACGTGGCAAGCTGCTCAACTTCCCCACGCCGAAAGTGCAAGGGCGAATCCAGGCCACCGGCCTCACCCAGGAATCCCGCCGCCAGGTCTACGCCAATAGCGCGCGCTGGCAGGAACTCAGTCCCGGGTGCCGAACTTTGCGCGAAACGCTTCTCGTCCTGCTGTCCGACTGGGGCGCGTTTCTGGAGGTCTCTCTCTATCAGGAGGCGCTGATCCACTTTCTCGGCGGCGAATCGAGTGTGGTGCAACGCCTCCGTCTGTCGCGAAACGGAGTGCCATTGGCAGCTCAGCGCTTTCTTGTCCATGCCAACAGCGTGGCCTTCCGGTTGACCGCGCTGACTAACGGGATGAGCGCCCAGGAATCTCACCTGCGCCGATTGCTGGCGCTGACTGATTTGAGGGCGATGCAGTGGATCAATCTGAACCACACAGATATCCAGTTCGTCACCCTGACCTGCGATGGCAAAGGAATGAATCCTTGAAAATTCGCAAGGCTACGAACCATTTCCCAAACAGCATTCCTTTGCCCCCATTCCCATGACATCTCCCTGCCGAACTGCCTGGCTTTTGGTCGCGTTGCTCTGGCCGGTGGCGCTGCTCAACTATCTCGACCGGCAGATGCTCGCATCCATGAAGTTCTCCGTGATGGCCGATATTCCGAGCGTCGGCTCGGAAGCGAACTGGGGGAGAATGCTCGGCCAATTCAAGTGGGTGTACGCCTTCCTCAGCCCGGTCGGCGGCTACATCGCCGACCGATTCAGCCGCCGTTACACGATTTGCGGGAGTCTGTTTGTCTGGTCGGCGGTGACGTGGGCCATGGGGCACGTCACGACTTACGAGGGGTTGCTCCTCACCCGCTCGCTCATGGGAGTCAGCGAGGCATTCTACATTCCGGCGGCGCTCGCGCTCATCGCCGATTACCACTCCGGCCACACGCGATCCCGCGCGATTGGTTTTCATCAGATGGCCATTTACGTCGGCGTCATCGTCGGCGGTTTCAGCGGTTACGTGGCCGACGCGCCAACGCTCGGTTGGCGCTCCGCTTTCGACGCGTGCGGCATCGCCGGTATCCTCTACGCCGTGCCACTCGCCTTGCTGCTGCGTGATGCGAGGCAATCCGCCAAAACCGATGCTGTCGCCGCTCCACGGAACTCCGTTGTCGATTCCGCAAAGGAACTCCTGGGCAACGGCTCGTTCATTTTGCTCGTGCTTTACTTCACATTGCCTGCGATCGCCGGCTGGGTCGTGCGCGACTGGATGCCCGCCATCCTCAAGCAACAATTCAACATCGGCCAGGGTCCGGCTGGCATCGCGGCGACGAGTTCATGGCAGATGGCGGCTATTCTCGGCGCCGTTTTCGGCGGCTGGCTGGCCGACCGCTGGATGCGCCGCAACATTCGCGGGCGCATCTTCGTCAGCGCGATGGGCATGGGGCTTATTATCCCGGCTCTCTTCGGAGTGGGGAACGCCGGGACGCTCGGCATCGCCATCACATGCCTCGCACTGTTCGGACTCGGCTGGGGATTTTTCGACGGCAACAACATGCCCATCCTCTGCCAGATTGTCCGTCCCGAACTGCGCGCGACGGGTTACGGGATTATGAATCTGGTCAGCATCAGTTGCGGCGGATTCGCCGACTGGAGCTTCGGCCGGCTTCGGGATCTTCACGTGCCCTTGCAATTCACCTTCGGGATCTTCGCCAGCGTCGCGGCGGTGTCGGCGGTGCTGGTCTTGTTGGTTCGGCCTCGCGACACCGAGCAGAAACCTCGTTGATCGGCCACGATGCCACTCAAGCCCATTCAACCGCTCCACGGTCTTGTGGTCGCCGCGCATACTCCCTTTCGCGCCGACGGTTCGCTGAACCTCGCGGCGGTCGAGAAACAGGCGGCCCATTATCTCAAGCACAACCTCACGACCGTTTTCGTCGCCGGCACCACGGGTGAATGTCATTCTCTCACACCCGATGAGCGGCGCGCGTTGGCGCAGAGATGGTCGGAAGTGATCCGCGGCACGGCAATCAAGCTCGTGCTGCACGTGGGTTCGAATTGTCTCGAGGATTGCCGCGTATTCGCAGTCCAGGCCCAGGCCATCGGCGCCACTGCGATCTCCGCGTTCGCTCCCAGTTATTTCAAACCGCCCGATCTCGACACGCTCGTTGACTGGTGCGCCGGGATAGCCAGCGCGGCGCCGGAGATACCGTTTTATTTCTATGACATTCCCGCGCTGACCGGAGTGAGTTTTCCCATGCCGGATTTTCTGGCACAGGGATCGGCTCGCATTCCGACTCTGGCCGGGCTCAAGTTTACCAACCCGGATTTGATGGCTTACCAGTTCGTGTTGCGCGCCGATCAGGGCGAGTGGGATGTTCCGTTCGGCCTGGACGAACATCTGCTTGGCGCGCTGGCGATGGGCGCGCGCGGCGCGGTCGGCAGCGGATTCAATTTTGCCGCGCCGATCTACACGCGTCTTTTGCGCGCCTTTAGTGCCGGTGACCTCGCCAGCGCTCGCGAGGAGCAATTCCGCGGGGCGCAACTCGTGCGGGCGTTGGGCAACTCAGGTTACATGGGCGCGGCCAAGGCCTTGGTGGAGATGCTCGGTGTGCCCGTGGGCCCGGCTC
>Ga0137379_10003705_pt1 | contig 14304 bp, 3 predicted proteins | sample SagtaG_18_FD_104812 | JGI IMG/M metagenome (GOLD analysis project Ga0137379, IMG submission 104812) | Vadose zone soil microbial communities from Sagehorn Ranch, Mendocino, California, USA - Sage2_L_80_16 metaG | ecosystem: Environmental > Terrestrial > Soil > Vadose zone | place: USA...
ACGCAGGCGGGCTGAGGAGGCGCTGCGGGAGAGCGAAGCGCACGTGAGCCTCGCGGCCAACGCGGCGAACCTCGGTCTGTGGTTTTGGAACATCCGGGATGACAAACTTTGGGTAACGGAGCAATGGAGAAGGTTGTTCGGCTTTGCGGAATCGGAGCCAGTGAGCTTTGACCGAGTGCTCCAGGTTGTGCACCCGGAGGATCGCGAACGTACGAAGCAACTTGTGCAACAGATGTTCGAGGGCGGTGGCGGCGAGTATGAGAACGAATATCGCATCACACGGCCGGACGGAAGCACCCGCTGGATGGCGGGTCATGGCAGCGTCGAGTTAGACGAATGTGGCAAACCGGCCTTCGCGCGCGGGATGTCGCGCGACATCACACTACGCAAACAAGCGGAGGACGCGCTCAGGGAAAGCGAGGAGCGTTTTCGTACTGTGGCTAACGCGGCGCCGGTGATGATCTGGATGTCGGGTACGGACAAGGCTTGCACTTTCTTCAATAAAGGCTGGCTCGGCTTTACCGGCCGAAAGCTGGAGCAGGAGCTTGGCAATGGCTGGGCCGATGGCGTCCACCGGGAAGACTTCGACCGCTGTCACAAAGTTTACGAAAGTTGCTTTGACGCTCGACAACCGTTCACGATGGAGTATCGCTTGCGACGACACGACGGGGAATATCGCTGGATCCTGGATACTGGAACGCCACGCTTTGCCGACGATGGCGCGTTCCTCGGCTACATCGGCTCATGCATTGACATCACCGAGCGGAAGCGCGGAGAAGAAAAATTCCGGTTGGTGCTCGATGCCGCGCCGAACGCGATGATCATGGTCGATTCAGCCGGCGTGATCAGCTTCGCCAACGCGCGGGCAGAAACCGTCTTCGGCTATTCCCTCAGCGAGTTGATCGGCCACCCTATCGAAACGTTGATTCCAGAACGTTTCCGCGATCGACATGCCGGCTATCGCAAAGGTTTTCATTCCGAACCCAGCAGCCGCGCCATGGGAGCCGGGCGCGATCTTTTTGGCCGTCGAAAAGACGGCAGCGAATTCCCCGTCGAAGTGGGGCTCAATCCGATTCACACTGAGCAAGGTTTATTTGTTCTGGCGTCGGTGATCGACATTACCGCGCGCAAGCAGGCGGAGTTAGAGCACGAGCGCCAAAACATGGAACTGGCCCGGGTAAACCGCGTCGCGGTGATGGGCGAACTTGCGGCGTCGCTTGCGCACGAAGTCAACAATCCGATTGGGGCAATCGTAGCGAACGCCAGCGCCGGGCAGCGCTTACTCGCGGCTGGCAAAATCGGAACCGATCAGTTGACGGAGTTACTCGGCGACATCGTCGCTGACGGTCGCCGGGCCGGCCAGGTCATTCAAGGTGTCCGCAATATGGTCCGCAAAGACGCGGCACGCCGCGCTTTGATCCAGATCGGGCCCATCATTCGCGAGCTCATCCGGATTGTGCACGCTGATGCCATTGAACGGGAGGTAAAAGTGACTGACGAAGTTGATTCCGATGCGGGCCAGGTTTGGGGAGATCCGGTGCAGCTCTTGCAAGTCCTTCTCAACCTCACCATCAACGCCTTTGAAGCAATGTCGGCTGTGCCCCCAAATGCGCGACGCATTGTCATCCGCGCGGGCCGGAACGGAAATGGGGACATTCTCGTCAGCGTGCGTGACTCTGGTCCTGGCTTTCCCAGCGGAATGGTCGAGCAACTTTTCGAGCCATTCTTTTCGACAAAATCCGAGGGGACTGGAATGGGATTGGCCATTTCTCGCAGCATTATCGAGGCGCACGGCGGAACCCTCTCGGGAGAAAATTGTCACGAGGGCGGCGCCTGTTTCACGGTTTGTTTACCGCAGGCGAAGGAGGACAACTCCCAAGCCGCCTAGTTCTGGTTGCGGAGAGCAGGCAAAACCGCAGAAAAATAACCGGAAGCGCGAGCAAAAGTTTGAGACAGCCACTTGCCCATTTGCTTACGTATTTTTAAAAAAGGTGTGGCAGAATTCGTGCTGCCAGTGCTCCCGTGTGGGATGAGACTAAGGTCTCATTGCGCGGCATCGATCAGATCCCCATAGTAATAAATGATTCCTCTTCCACGAGCCCGAGTCGATAAACGAGACTAGATTAGACATGCCCAATACAAATTCCTTTAATGCTTTCGAAGATTTGGACGCGAAAGGCTCGCCTTTGAGCGCTTCCGCCAGCGATGGTATCTGGCTCCTCGACGATGACGCCTCCATGCTGAGGGCGCTCGGTCGTTTGCTTAATTCGGCCGGTTTTATTGTGGAGAAGTTTAACCATCCTGCGGCCTTTCTCTCTAGGCTCGAACAAGCGAGATGTCAGGTGGCAGTCCTCGATGTATGGATGCCGGACATGAACGGCTTGGAAGTGCAGGCCTCTCTCCGCGAGAATTCGCCGGAGACGCGGATCATCTTCATTAGCGGACGAGACGATCCATCAGTGCGCCAGACCGCACTCGATGCGGGAGCTTTTGGCTTCCTTGCAAAACCTTTTCAGGACCAGGTTCTGGTGAACATCATTCACAAGGCTGTTGCAGGCTAGGTAGCAACGCTCAGCCGCTCGAGCAAAGAACCGAGCTGGTTCGTTCCCGGCAAGCCCGCCAAACTTTGGCAAGCAGCCATCCGCGAAACACGCGCACCGGAGGCCGCCGATTCATAGGTAAAATGGCCTCGAAATCGGCCGAGTCACAAGAAAAGTCACAACAAATTTGCTAATTTCAGTGCTGTTCTATGTTGTTCGCCAACGCGCCGCGCTCCCTCGCGCGCGCGGGGAATGGGCCGCGGCCCGATCGAAAGCTTGAAATCGTAGCGGAAAATCGAGCCTCGAGTACCGCGGTGACTCTACGGTCCTTCCCATTCGTACCCAAACACCAACAGCACGTCTTCCACTTCTGCAGGATCAGTATTTAAGATTCCATTCGGGTTGGCAGGATTGGTCATTTTCAGTAGCCATTTCACTGGTGGAGCAATGAGATCAATCGTCACATTCGCAGCCGAAACGTCCTTTTGCCCGAAATACAGCCGACCGTATTGATTGACTTGGGCAAGTTTGAACGTGTCTGAGCCGGCGGGCGCTGCTGGCAAGGGAGGATTGAACACAGCTGTATAATTCTCACCATCTCTGGCGCAAGCCAATAGCCAAACGGAGTTGATCTTCACTCTTTTCTTTTCATCCCTAAACGGGAATAGTTCCGGTGACATTTCTAATTCAAACACGTTCCCTTTTGCCGGGTTGCTTGGATTCAGGAAACGGTTCCATTGAGTTGGGAACTCGTTCCGCAGATTTAGCATGCGCAGAGAAGGTGTTGCACCGTCTTGACTGAAATAGTCCCGAAGATGGGCAATTGCACCGTTCTTAAACGGCCCGGCGTCTTCTCTCGCCGTGTATTTGATGTGCAGAATGGCATCCAAAATGGATTTGTAAGCGAATTGGCGCAATGGTCTGCCAAAGTCGGGGTTCGCGGGGTCTGGGTTGTTTGAAGGGAGATCGCTGAACAGTTCCCGTGACCAATCACTGATAGCGCCGGCTCCTTCGAAGGGCAGGTAGCGCTCATCGCGGAAGCTCAACTCGAACACTCCGCTGTCGTTCTGGGCATTGCTGGCGGCAATCGCTTTGAAAGGAATATTGTTTTCGACGAAACGATCGTCATCTGAGGGCAAACCTTGGTCTTCGGTGTTGTGCGGGTAGCCGTTGTCGCCGTTGGCAGTGATGATGCGAATGCCGTTTTTCAACAGCCGTAAGGTGCAGGCGATCGTCGTATAAGGTCCCGTCACACAAGGCAGAGTCAGGCTCACCGACTTGATACGGCGGCGCACCTGACGCAATCAGCAACGCAATCGGTTACGCAAATGTTTTAGCCGCTCACATGATGCTGTGATTCGCGTTTACCATGACGCAGGGAACGTTGTTGAGACGCACGAGCACACGGGCGGTTTCAAAGAGTGGTGAGCTTTGTTCGCGGCTTGGCGCCGATGTGGCGAAATGGCAGACGCAACGAACTTAAAATTGCGGTTTTAGCCATTTCTCGGCTTTTCGTTGCCGGTCAAATCTAGGGCAATTTACCCAGGTAAATTGGCAAATTCTCGAATTTCTGCTGCGTGTTAGAGGGGCGAGCAGAAATGGGCCAATTCTTGCACAAATTCTTGTACAATTCTCGACGGCTTCTTTGAAAGATGACACCCGAGCGGGAACGGACCTCGATCTACTGAAGCAGGATTAGCCTAGCCTTAGTCAATCACTCAATTCTAATGCAACTGAATCCTTAATTTTCGATAGGCGTTTTAGCAGGTTCTTAAATGCGCCGGCATTTCGCATCTAATCTTCACCCTCCAATCTCACAGCATCGGCGGCTTTCTCTGGAAAGTGCTCCTCGCGGTTCTTTACGGATTTGCCGGCGTCTACATGTTAATGAACCCGCTTTTGGGCGTGATCTCTCTCACGCTTGTCCTCGCAGTATTTCTCCTGTTCGAAGGTGTGATGGAAATTGTTTTGTACTTCAACATCGTAATGTCCACAACTCCGGCTGGGTATTGTTCGACGGCATCATCACGCTAATTCTCGGATTTTTGATCTGGGCCCACTAGCCATCGAGTTCCGTTTGGGTGATCGGAACGCTGATCGGCGTCAGCTTGATCTTCAGCGGCATTTCCCGCTTCATGCTTTCCTTGGCTGTCCGGCGCCTCACCCCAGCACCGTTGTAATCGCCGGCTGCACGACTCTGGTAAGTGGCAAACGCGCCCTTACGCCCCGGCAGCCGCGGGCCGAGAACAAGACGGTCCCTACGGCGGCGATTTGGTCCCCAGGACAACACGCACCTCGTGCGGCAGCGCGTCGTCACGCAAAGTCACAATTTTGTCGGCTGCCGCCACTCCATCCAATTCCACTAGGGTGACACCTCGGGAACAGTGGTCTGGATTCTCGACTGCGATGCGATAAATGGTGTTCTGAAAACGGTATCGCAGACGGAAGCCCGGCCAATCTTTCGGGATGACCGGGTTGATTGTGAGGGTAGCGCCGCGGCGTTGGAATCCCAGAATTTCTTCAAGCCAGACGCGATAGGTCCAAGCCGCCGCGCCCGTGTACCACGTCCAGCCACCGCGCCCGACGTGGCCGGGTAACGAGTAAACGTCGCCTGGCATGACGTACGGCTCGACCTTGTAGCGTTCGCAATCCTTCTCGTCCCGGGCGTGCTCGACCGGATTCAGCATTCGCAAAAGTCGGACGGCTTTGTCGCCATCGCCCTGGCGGGCAAAAGCGATCGCCACCCATGTGGCGGCATGCGTGTATTGGCCGCCGTTTTCCCGCACGCCGGGTGGGTAACCCTTGATGTAGCCAACGTCGGCGGTGGTTTTGTCGAAAGGCGGAGTGAAGAGCAAGATCAGGTTGTCGGCTTCACGTACGAGGTTTTCCTCCAGCGATCGCAGCGCGATCTCTACGCGATCCGAGTCACCTGCGCCGGAAATCGCAGCCCAGGTTTGCGGGAGAGAATCGATGCGGGCTTCGACGTTTTTCTTGGATCCGAAAGGCGTGCCATCGTCAAGGTATCCGCGGCGATACCACCCTCCGTCCCAAGCCTGAGCGTCGACAGTCCGTGCGAGCCGGGCGGCGCGGGCACGGCAGGTTTTTGCTTCCTCACGGAGCTCGCGCAGGGCGAGCAATTCGATGAAATCATTGAGCACACAAATCTCAAACCAAGCGAGCCAGACGCTCTCGCCTTTGCCGCCGAGTCCGACGCGGTTGAGGCCGTCATTCCAATCGCCTCCTTTGATCAGCGGCAGTCCATGCGGACCGGCGCTGGCGGACCGCGCGATGGCCCGCCGGCAATGTTCGAGCAGCGTGCCCTCCGTGTGGGAAACGATCGGAATGGAGAGGCTTTCTGTCTGTTGGGCCTCGAGCGGTTTGGCTTCGAGAAACGGAACTATCTGATCGAGGATCGTGGCGTCCCCGGTGGTGCGGACGTAGCGCGCGGTGACGAATGGAAGCCAGAGAGGATCGTCACTAATCCGCGTGCGGACGCCAGCGCCTGACTCGGGGTGCCACCAGTGCTGCACATCACCTTCCACAAATTGTCGCGCCGCCGCGCGCAGAATGTGGCCGCGCGCAATTTCAGGCGCGGCGTGCACAAGGGCCATTACGTCCTGCAACTGGTCGCGGAACCCGTAAGCGCCGCTCGATTGATAAAGGGCTGAGCGGCCCCAGACGCGGCAGCTGAGAGTCTGGTAAAGCAGCCAGCGGTTGAGCAGAAAATTCGTGGAATGCTCCGGCGTTTCCACTTCGATCGTACTCAGGAGCCGGTCCCACCAATGGCGGGTTTCCTGAAAGGCAGCTTCGACGTTGACGGGATCGCGAAATCGATTCACGAGGGCACGCGCCTTTTCTTCGTCGTCCGCCTGCCCGAGGAGAAAAGTCATCTCGGCGGTTTGTCCCGGATCGATCTCGACCACGACCTGCAAGCCGGCACAAGGATCCAAACCGGCGCCAGTGTCCCCAGTCAATCGTTCATGCTCCATCGCGGCAGGATCGTGCAGCGAGCGGTTGCGTCCGATGAACGCGGCGCGATCACCAGTGAATGAGGTGGGTGCCGGTGCGGAAGCGGCAAGGACGATGCGTTCAGCGAACTCCGGCTCGTAGGAGTTGCGGGCAAACAGACTCTTGCTTTGCAAATCCCATTTCGTGACTACGTGCATGCCGGTCTCTTCGGGATCGGACCCAAGGACGAGAGTGGCGTGATAGGTGACCGTTAACTTCCGCCGACGCGAGGAGCTGTTGCGGAGGCGCAGCCGCTGAAGACGCACCGGCAGGCCGCCGGCGTCGTCGACCGGCACGAAGGTAGCTAATATTTGTTCGATCGCATGGCTGTTGTGTTCAAAGATTGTATAACCCTGCCCATGCCGTGTGCGATAGGCATCCCTCTCCCGGATTGGCTGAGGCGTGGGCGACCAAACGACACCGATGTCATCATCTCGGATGTAAATGGCGGTCCCGGGCGGATCGGAGATCGGGTCGTTGAACCAAGGCGTGAGGCGATCGTTCTGGCTATTGCTGCCCCAGACAAAATCGGCGCCCGACTCAGAAACCAGCGCACCAAACTTCGAATTGGCCATGATGTTGACCCACGGAAGCGGCGTTTGCTGATCGGGCGCCAAATAGATGACGAATTCCTTTCCGTCCTCGGTAAAGCCACCCAGGCCATTGAAGTATGTCAGCTCCTTGAAAGGCAATGGCGCAGAGGGCTCTTCGCGGAACTGCCGGCCGGGCGATAGCAGCTGCGGTTTCGCAATAACCGGTGTGGTCGCGGCAAGTTGCTGGCGTAGCGTGCCGCGGGATGCGACCACGACCATCCGCGCGGCGGCCTGAAGTGCAATCAGTTCTTCCTTCGAAATTTTAGTCGCCGAGCGGAGATAAACGCCTCCGGGCTGATCCACGCCGGTCAAGTGCGCCTGCGCTTCAATGAGCCTGCGCAGATCGGCGGCCAACGGTTCTTCGTAGCTGGGCAGTTCCTCGTTCACCAGCACGAGATCGGCCTTCAATCCACGCAGATGCCAAAAGGTGTGCGCGGTCAAAATTTCGCGCACCACTTCGATGTCGCGGATGTGACCGATCATGACGACGACAATCGGCAGGTCGCCGGAAATGCCCTGCCGCCAAAGAGCACGCTGACCTTCCGAGCGCCGGCCGAGACGCGCGGGTGGCGGTCGCAGTTGAGCCTGCGGAAAAAGGACGTGGGCTGCCAGTTGCCGGAAACTCTGAACATCTCCCGGGCGGATGTGGAGCCGGCGCATTTCAAGTTGGGAATGAGTCCACGCCGTCTCGAAGGCGCGCGCGCACGTGTGAAAGTCCGCGTAGCGTTCGACCAGCCCTATGACGGCTTCGCGCGACTCGGCAACAACCGTGACGAGCGCACATTGAAATCGTTGGTTAGGCAGGATCGTAATTTGCCGGCGCTGGCTGAAAATCGGGTCGAGCACGGCGCCAACCCGATTCGTTAGGCTGCGGCTAAGGGCAATGGGATTTCCCAGCGTGCGGCCTCGGCCAAGGAACTGGGCGCGGTCGGTTTCGAACTCAGGCGTGCCGGGGAAAGAGGAAGACTCGGGGACCATCAAGTGCGCGGCCCAGATCGGCTGCTCGTCGGGACCGCGGAGACGACGATGGGCGAGGAGAGCTTTGCAATGCGGAAGCCATTCGGTTTCGATGAAAAGCTTGCTGAATGCGGGATGCGCGTGATCGGCCCGGTGCGGCGCGAGAGCGAGCTCGAGGTAGGTGGTCAGCTCCAGACGGCACGATTTGCGCGAGGTGTTGACCAAAGTCACGCGCCGAACCTCGGCGTTGTCTTCTGCGGAGACGACAATCTCCGTAAAAGTCTCGCACGGCCCGCTCCTCCGCCGGAACTCCGCTTTGTCCGGCGTGAAACTCCAAGTGTAACGGCGCTCGGGACTTCGCACCGGTTGATGGGTGTTGCTCCAGATCGTGCCGCTTTCCAGCTCCCGGATATAACAGACGGCGCCCGGCACATCGCAGGTCGCGTCGGCACGCCAGCGCGTGACGTCCAGATCCAACCAGCGCAAGTAGCCGCCGCCGGAATTGGTCACCATGACCGAGCAAGTTCCGTTGGAAAGGAGATGAATGCGCGGCGAGGCGATATCGGGTGTTTGCGTTACGACTGCGCTGCCGCCGACGGAAATCGCCCGAGGCAGCGGTCGCTCTTCATGAACCTCACCGGTGGTCGGCAAAATTTGTTCCGGGATATGCTCGTGCAAGAGCGGCTCGGTAGCGCGAATGCGTGGGTCGGAATGGAAACGCCTCCGCATCGTGTTGTCATGTAAAGCATTGTCGTAGGCGAGCAGCGACATCCCCTGGTGATGCGCCATGTAACAATGGATCATGATCCCGGCCGCGCCGCCGGCTTCGGTCCGTCGTGAATAGTCGATCGCCTCGTAGTACCCGTAGTCGCCAAGCAGCGTAGGGTTGCCTAGCGTGGCGAGCCGCCGCAGATTTTTCATGGCGACGGCCGGTTGCACGCCGAGAGCAAGCGCTGCCGCATACGGGGCGACGACCACTTCCTGTTCCTGTCCGCGCCTCAGCGCCAGCGCCGGCACGCCGAACGCGCGGTATTGATAGACGTTATGCCGGTCGAGTGCGCTGAAGGCGGATTCCGAAATGCCCCATGGCACGCTGCTTTGCTGGGCATACGCAATCTGGCAGTGCACGGCGTCATGACAGGCGCGATCGAGCAGCGAATTCTCATGCGTCTGAGTAAACAAGAGCGGCATTAGATATTCGAACATCGTCCCACTCCAGGAAAGGAGGGGCAGCCGACCGTACGCAGAGCCAAACGGCCGGCTCAGAGCCCACCAATGTTCCACCGACACTTCCCCGCGCGCGATGGCCAGGAAACTCGTTAGGCGCGCCTCGCTCGCGAGCAAATCGTAGAACGAAGTGTCGAGCCGCCGTTGCGCCACTCGGTACCCGATCGCAAAAATCCGCCGTTCCTCATCGTAAAGAAATCGCAGGCCCATGCCGCCTTCGAGTTGCTGGCTCTGGACGATTAATTCGTTTAGTTGCGCGAGTTGCTCGGAGGCAGCCTGACGCGAGCGCTCCGCCTCGGTCACCAGAAGATCGAACCATTCTCGCACGGGTGGCGGAAGATCAGGTCCCTCTCGTTCCCCGTGAAATGCGAGCAGCGGCACGAGCCCGGGGATTCCCTCGGTGGCAATGTTTCGCAGCGAAAAGGTCGCCGCGAGCGCCTCACGCCTGCTTTCGTGGGTCGCTTCACCTAACGACATCAATTGCGACGGCGGGGCCATCAGGATTTCCACCGGCCGAAAATATTTATCGGTGATGGCATTCCAAGCCGCGATCTGCTTGGCGACTTGTTGCGCCCAGTAAGCGCGCGGATCGGTTTCGGGCCCCTGGAAGAAAAGCAGTAGATCCTGCGCCGCCGGGCGAGCCGCGCGCAAGCGCAAGATGAGTTCCTCTAAGTTAGCCGCCTGACCCGTGGTCAACTCCACCAAGCGCAGAAACGCCGGAGGATCTTCCGCTTCCTTCATTGTGGCGGCGATCTGCTGCATCACGCCGAGCGTGTCGGCTATTCCACGCAATGCGCGCGCGTCCAGAAGCGGGCGCGTGGCCAGTTCATTGCAGCTCGTTTCAAAGGTCCAAAGGCTCGCGAGCAAATTGCCGCTATCTACAGTCGAGACGTAGCGAGGCTGCAACGGCTTCAGTGTGCTCAACTCATACCAATTAAAAAGATGGCCTTCGAAACGCTCGAGGCGACTCACTGTTTCGAGCGTGCCCAGGTTGCGCGCCACCAAGTCGTCGATCGTGATATAACCAAAGTCGTTGGCCGCCACCGTTGCCAGCATTGAAAGCCCGATGTTTGTTGGCGAAGTGCGCATGAAAATCTCCCGCATTGGCGTTTCCTGAACATTGTCCGGCGGCAGCCAAGAGGTTTGCGGCCCCACAAAATCCTCAAAATATCTCCAGGTCCGTCGTGCGGCGGTGCGCAGGAACCGTCGATCATCCGCCGTCAAAATTCCGCCGCGCCAGCTTCTCGCCCGGCGATTGATCACGATTACCGCCACCGGAAAGAGAGCCCACAAAAGAAGGAACGGCGCTGCGGCCACCATCGCCGATGTTCCCTGCCACGTTGCCCCGGCGAGAAGAAGCATGCATGCAGCCGGGATCCAAAGCCGGGCGAGAACGAACTGTCGCTCCTGATTTTTTGCGCGTCGGTGCGCGTCTTGTGCCGTCTCCCACTCCAGCAGTAACCGGTGTGAAGTGATCCGACGGTAGCCGACGCGAGTTATGGCATCGAGTGCCATGCCCGCATGATCCGGCAGAAAAATAACCGCGAACAACGAGCGCAGTAGGCGGTCGCGCGGTTCGCGCCAAAATCTTGTCCCGGGCGGCGGCGGATGGAACAGAAGCGCGAGAAGAGAATCCAGGACTGGCCACAACATCAAGCCGACGATAATCCCGCTCCACAGCAGTGGGGCCGGCGTGAGAAACCAGCCCCCCAGCAGGAGGGCCACGGTCGCTGGCGGCACCAGACTGCGGCGCAGATTGTCGAAGATCTTCCACCGGTTGAAGGCGGAAAGCGGATTGCGTTCAACCCTACCGCCGCCCACCGGCACGCGCGGCTTCAGCCAATCAATGATTTGCCAGTCGCCGCGAATCCAGCGGTGCTGCCGATTCCACCACGCGATGTAACTGCTCGGAAAGACGTCGAGCAGTTCGATGTCTGTCGCCAGTCCAACGCGGACGTAGCTGCCTTCCAGCAGATCATGGCTCAACAAGTGCGCCGTTGGAAATCGTCCGGACAAGAGGCGATGAAATGTCTGCAATTCGTAAATGCCTTTGCCGTGATAACTACCTTCTCCGACCAGATCCTGATAAATGTCGGAGACTGCATGGGTATACGGATCGATCCCACGCGGATCGGCAAAGATGCGTGAGAACCATGTCGCCATGGCGCTCGGAAGTGTGGCGCTGACGCTCGGTTGAATGATCGTGTAACCTCGAATCACGCGGCGGCCATCCGGCGAAAGCCGCGCCTGATTCAGCGGATGCGCTAGGGTCTCGATCATCCTCCGGGCGGCGCCACGGAGCAGTTGCGTATCGGCATCCAGCGTGATGACAAACCGAATACCCTCGAGTGGAGTGCGATCGCCGGCACAGAGAAATCCTTCCAACTCGGGCGCGGATTCGCCGATGAGGAATCGATTGAGTCGCTCGAGCTTGCCGCGCTTGCGCTCCCAACCGATCCAGCGTTGCTCGCTCTCGCTCCACGAGCGCCCGCGATGAAAAAGAAAGAAGCGCCCCGGTCCGTGCCGGCGATTCAGTTCCTCGATCCCGCGGGCAACGATGTCGATATACTCCGCGTCTTCCGGCATGCTCTGCCGCGGTGCGTCGGCAAAATCGGTCAGGAGCGCAAATCGCAGATTTGCATCCGTATTTCCGAGATACCGAATCTCGAGCCGGTTGAGCTCGCTTTGGATCGCGTCGGCAGTGGTGAGTAACGTCGGTACCACCACCAGCGTGCGGCAATCATCGGGGATGCCTTCTTTTTTGAAGGACATCTTCGGCAACACTTGTGGAAGCAGAACCGAGGTCACGAAATAATTCACGGCCAGCACCGCCAGGTCACTCGCGGGCAAGAGAAGCAAAAGACCGAGCAGCCCGAGCGTCACACCGGAGACCGACCCGGCAATGAAAAGCAGAGGAGCCGCCACCATCGTGACCGCGAGCACGAGAACACTTCCGAAATACGCGCCCGCCGCGTGCGCGCGAAGCCATCGGCGCGACCGTTCCGCCCGCGGCACCCGAGCGCCGGTTGCCCGCTCCAGTGCGAGGCGCCCCGCGTCTATCAAATAATAGCCGACGTGTCGCGCGACTTCGTCCTCGGCGGCCTTCGCCAACGAAAGCGTTTGGTCGATGATTTCCTGTTCCGAACGCTTTGACCATCGGGCGATTTCCTCCACCGCGGTCCTGTAACGATCGCCCGTTTCAAAATCCAGCCGGGCATAAACTCCGGCGGGATCGGCGGCCAATTCGCTTTCCGCCCAGCTGACCGACTCGAAAAATTCCGGCCACGCCATTTGCGCAAGGAGGCGGCAACTATTGATCACATCGGCGAGCGCAGTCTGCTGCACGGCCTGGCGCCGATGTTCCTGCTGCATGACTTCGAGGAGAGGCGCGCGTAGAGAGCGTTCCAGCCATCCGCTCACCAGCGGGAGGGCCGCTTCTTCGTCGTAGAGATGTGCCATCAGTTCGCTCGAGAAATGCGCGGTCGGCTCGGGATGACGTTCCACCAGTTCTTCCATCATCCTGAGCAACCGCGGCGAGCTGTGGCGCGCGGCGGTGATGAGCCGATTGGCCCAAAAATCCGCCTCCTCGCTCTGACTTTGCTGTTGCTCGACCTGGATCGCGAGTGTGCGCAAGCATTCGAGTAACTGCAAACGCAACATCAGCGGCAGAGCCCAGAGTTCTCCAATGTCCAGTGGCGTGATCGCCTGAAAGGCGACCAGAAATTTCCGGATAATCTCCGGCTCCAATGAGCCGCCGCTCTCGGATACCATTTTCGAGGCGACATGGTAAACACGCGGCAGCCCTGCCTCGGGACCGCTAGCGATGAGCGGCAGCTTTCCATAATATTTTTGTGGGAGACTCCGCCGCAGATCAGTCACCTGCTCCCGAATCAAGTAGGCATTATCGAGTAGCCACTCCGCCGAAAGGGCGAAGGCATGGTGCATTTCGGCCGACATCGTGAGACTCGCGTTCGCCCATTCCAGCGCGCCCTCTACTTCTCGCAACCGACGCAGGAAGGATCGCCCGCGTGGCTTCGCTTCACGGCTGACTGCGATCGAGCGCGCGAGGTGCGCGGCATTTTCCGAGACACGCTGACTCGAAGGTCGTTCATCCCAGAGCGGTTGCGTAGTCGATTCAACAGAAAAAGGTGGCGGCGAATGAAAAGCGAACGTCACGGGCGCCTCGGCTTCCACGTCCCGCAAAATCACTAGCACGCGCGCCGTTTCGCTGGCTTCGACCTCAGCCATCACAACCGTTTCGCCTGGCAGGATCGTGCTCGCGGACCGGGCTAGCAAAGCCTCATCAACGTGCTGCTTAAGCAACCCGACGAGAACGGATCCGCTGAGAGCGCCCGCTAACACGAACGCTGCCAGCAGCAGCGCCAAAACGCCCGGTCCGTAATCCGCCAAAATTCCGCGCTGCCAAAAGATGAATGCCCCGACGGCCAAGCCGACGACCGAGGCAGCGACCGCTCCGCCGATCGCCGAGACGCCACATTCCTCGACACGCGGCCGGCCTCCGGCCGAAGCGTGAATTGCAGCGGCGCGGCGGCACCGGGCCCGATGGAGATTCTTCAGTACGGCCCGACCGATCCCCGGGCTCTGGAAAATGCCGATCACCAAAACGTAATGGCCATTCTTTCGCCAAAGTCTCATACCCAATCTTACAGGATATATCGACTTGGGAATATCGACGCGATTGTTCGACTCTGGCTACAACAGACGGCGCGGGCCCGGGCCGATGGGGCGGCGGGCTGCAAGGTGGGGACGTGCTGCGATCGATTGTGAGGGCTGAGGCGAGAAGAAGAGAACGACGGGCACGCGGAACTTCGAGAAAATTTCTCGGCTCTCAAGCTCCAAAGTTTCCGAGTGACTGCGAACACATCCTCGACTCACGCCGAGTGATCTGTTCTGAATATAATAACCATGATCGCCGAGGGTATTACCGCGCCAAAGCTGAGACATCAGCCGCCAGCCAG
>Ga0137379_10003708_pt1 | contig 14299 bp, 17 predicted proteins | sample SagtaG_18_FD_104812 | JGI IMG/M metagenome (GOLD analysis project Ga0137379, IMG submission 104812) | Vadose zone soil microbial communities from Sagehorn Ranch, Mendocino, California, USA - Sage2_L_80_16 metaG | ecosystem: Environmental > Terrestrial > Soil > Vadose zone | place: USA...
GCAGCGCGGATGAGATCCTTCAAGGCCGCCTCATCGACCTTGTCGCCTTCGTGGATGTCGATGGCGCGCCTGACATTCCCGTCTAGGCTGGAGTTGAATAGACCTGAAGGGTCCTTCAACGCGGCTCCCTTGGCAAATGTCATCTTGACGACGTTTTTGTACGTCTCTCCCGTGCAGACGATGCCGCCGTGGGACCAGACCGGAGTCCCCGGCGATGTCGCCTTGGCCCACTTCCACTCTTCGACGATCTCAGGGTCTGCCGCGTGTATGATCGTGCGCACTTTCGCGAGCGTCTTCCCGCGCCAGTCCCCAAGTTCTTTGATCTTCTGGTCGATGAATGCAGACGCAGATTCCATCGGGACGGTCCTTTTTATGTACAGTTCCAACTCTCGCACCTAATTTAGCTGCGCTCAGCGTAAACCTGCAACCTCCGCAAGTGGAAGCCTCTTCTGGTTCGATAACAGTTCGGAAAGATGGTGGGTGGACGGGTGGCCCACTCAAGCCCGGTTTTGGCTTGAGTGGGGATGTTTAGATCTCTCCAATTCTGTCATCCCGACCGACCAGAGCAGATCATCGCAAAGGGCGATGATCTGCGGAGTGGAGGGAGGGACCTTGTGTTTAATGTTTGCATCGGATGGGTAGAGATCGAGTCAGAATGGACGGACGAAACGCGAACGACCGGAAGGAAGACTCTGTCCGGCAGTAGAACTGCCCCACTCAAGCCAAAATCAGGCTTGAGTGGGCCACCCGTCGTGTCCCAACCACTGTTGGCGGTGACCTCTAGAAAGACTCAAAATACGGGTGGCCAGCCTGCCCTTCCGCCAGGCCGCTAGTTTTCGGCGGAAGTTAGAATGACACGCCCATTTTCTTCGAGCTGAATGTGCTAGAGAGATTCGCAATTTCCTGTGCCGTGGCACTTACGGCTGTGCGAGCTGCAGTTTCCGGGTTCAGCCAGCTCACTATCAGGGCCAATGCAATTCTGGGTGTGGATGCACCAGAACAATCCATCGTTCGAGCGCTGGACAGTCGGATCTGGTTCAGCAGAGATGAATTGGCCCTTCCATCGTAGCGACGGACACAGGTTTGGATGTTTCACGTTAAAACGTTCGGCTTCGCTTATGGCGTGACTCACGCAGCACCTCCCGCTTTTAGAATGGCGCGCTTGACCGCCACGCGCGCGAGTTGGACTTTATACGCATTCTGGCTGAGCGGCTTGGCTCCTTGCAATGCAGCGTCCGCGACGGCTTTGGCCGTTTCTTCAGACACGCTCTTACCGGTGATGGCTTGCGCCGCTTCCTCCGATAACCATGGCGTCGGAGCGACGTAACCCAACACTACGCGAGCTGACTGCACGGTCGAGTCGCTCATCCGCAATGCCACAGCGGTCGCAGCCAGCGGCCAGTCGAAGGCGTCCTTTTGGCGAATTTCATAGTGAGCCACCTTTAGACCCGTCGCTGGTGGCAGCACAATCTCGGTCAAGATTTCATCCGGCTTCAAGTCGTGCTCGCGTTCGCCTTCGCTCCGGGGAATGATGAAAAAGTTGGCGAGCGGCAGTTCGCGTTTTCCGGCAGTCCCGAGCAAAGTGACCCTTGCGCCGTAGGCAATCAGCGCAGGGGCAATACTGGATGGGCTAACAAATTTCGCCGGACCATCGTTTCCCAGAATTGCGTGATAGCGGTTCTCACCCGCGGCGACCATGTCCTTACCGGATTTATCTTTCGGCAGAAGGCCTAAACCGCTGCGGAAATACCAGCAGCGCGGGCGCTGGCAGAGATTTCCACCCAGGGTTGCCATGTTGCGAATCTGGGGGCTGGCGGCTTCGTTCAACGCGTCAGCGAGAGCGGGATAATCTTTCACAATATTTACGTTGTCCGCCAGATCACCCAGAGTGCTCAGCGCACCGATGCGCAGTCCCTGCGGGCTAGAGGAGACGCCATGAAGTTCCCGAATCTCCTTGATGTTGACCAGCCGTTTGGGATAGACGATATCGTCCTTCATGAGCGCGAGCAAGTCGGTGCCGCCGGCGAGCACTGCGGCACTACCTGAGGCTGCGCCAAGCAGGCTTAACGCCTGTTTCGTGCTTGTCGGACTGGCATATTCAAAAGCTCTCATCACGCACCTGCTTTCTGACCGAGCGCAGTCAGAACACGGTCTGGGGTGAGAGGAATGAATGGCACCCGTACTCCTATGGCATTGGCCACAGCATTCGAGATTGCCGCCCCAGGCGAAATCACTGGAGGTTCGCCCAAGCCAATGACTCCGCGCTCGTCGTAGCCTTTGCCGGTCATCATGTGAACGACTAGTTCAGGAATGTCGTTGTATCCCGCGAGTCGATAGAACTCCATATTCGCATTGAGCATGGTCCCAGTCGCCTGGTCCATGACCTTCTCTTCATATAAGGCATAGCTGATGCCCATGATGAGCGCACCGTAACAACTGCTCTCGGCGGTTTTGAGATCGATGATCAGACCGCAATCTTGCACCGCCACCATTTTCTCGACTTTGACGATGCCGGTCTCCAAGTCCACTTCGACATCGGCCATCTGCACACCGCCGACGCCGCTGTTGGTGAGGTCGGGTGGATGCTCCTTGTCGGGATTTTTGCCGCGAGCAGTGATTGGCACCGCGCCGATCTTGGAACAGGCTTGCTTCCAGCTTAGCGAGCGGCTAGCGTCGCCTCTCACCCTTACCGCTCCGTCCTTGCATTCGAGTTGATCCGGCGTCGCGTTCAACGCTGCAGCGACCTTGGCAAAAAGGGACTCTCGCGCGTCCACGGTGGCGCGGCGAGTAGAAGAGCTAACGCCGCCGGGAGTGGTTGAACCTCCGGAAGCGCCGGAAGGGGGATATTGCGTGTCTCCGATATAAAGCGTGATCGCTTCAATCGGGAGTCCCAGTGTTTCGGCGGCAACGATTGCGATAGTTGTCCGCGTGCCCGTCCCGATGTCCTGAGTTCCCGTCTTCACGTCCACGGAACCGTCGGGGTGGATGGTGACATCGCATTGGCTGGCGTGCCCGCGTCCTCCCCATGTGTGTAATGACAGGCCGAGGCCGCGGGCGATGTTGCCGGAGAGGTTCTGCCCGCGTGGGCGCCACTTCTGTTTCCATCCCATCAGCTCGGAGGCAACGCCAAATTCTTCCTGATAAACCTGCTGACGCGCTCCGGTGAGCGAAAGGTTTTTCATCCAGAGGTCCATCGGATCCATATTGAGTTTGGCGGCAAGGTCATCCATGGCGCCCATGGTGATGACTGCCGCTTGAGGATGATTAGGAGCACGCCAGGCCCGCGCCGGGCCGATGTTATTGCGAATCGCAGTATGCTCTTTACGCTGATTGGGAATGGAGAAGACGTAGGGCAGAGGTGGCGAACCTCCGCCACCGGGGCCGCCCGTCCCCCAGGACTGCGACTGCCACCCAGTGATCGTTCCGTCTTTGCTCGCGGCGAGCTTGACTCGGGCATAGGCAGATGGCCGCGCTCCGGCAACTCTCAATTCCGCATCGCGCTCGAGCATGATGCGGACCGGCTTTCCTCCGGCCTTTCTCGAAAGCTTGGCGGCGGTGACGTCCCAACGGTCGGCGGAAAATTTGCTCCCAAACCCACCTCCAATATGGTCCTGGTGAACTCGGATATTCGCTGCCGGTACCCCCAGCGGCTCTGCCATCTGGGACGGTACACCGGAGACGTTTTGAGTGGAAATGTGAACGAAGAGATGGTCCTTATCTGGCCATTCGGCAGTCGAACCATGCGACTCCAGACAGCAGTGGGTAATTACGGAAGCGCCATAGAGTCCTTCGGAAACCACGTCCGCTTCCGCGAAGGCCTTGTCGGGATCACCCTGCGTGGTGGCGGCCGCTTTCTGATATGGCGAGCGAGTGCCGGAGCCGCTGGGCTCGTGGTACTCAGCTTTACGAAGGGCGTCGAGAATCGCATCAGTTGCGCCGTCTCCCTTGAACTCCTTGAGCAGGTCTTCTCCTGGATGAAAACTAACTCCGTGCTCTTTCAAATACTGCAGGAACTGCCCTTCGGGCATCTGATTGTCGATTGCATCCCATACGTCGTCCTCAGCCATAGGGCCGGGAGCTTCCGCTGATCCTGCCGGAGGTTCGGCATCACTCACCAGATATGCCAGCGGTTGGTACTTCACCGTGATGGCGCGTATAGCTTCTTCCGCAGTGCCTTCATCGACCGCCGCAACCGCAGCGATTTCATCGCCTGCCCACTGCACCGTCCCGCCAATTTTCTGAATGACCTCGACCGCCTCCACCCCAGGCATCTTCTCAGCGGCGCTAGTATCGACACTCACAATTTTTGCCTTAGCATAAGGTGAGCGCAGCACTTTCCCGAACAGCATGGGACCGGCAGGATGGTAGTCGTAGCTGTACTTGGCGCGTCCTGAAACTTTGTCCGGCGAATCCAGACGCGAGATACGTTTGCCGATCAGGCTACGATTTTCTGTGGTGGGCCAACTGTAGTCAGGCATAGTTTAGGCTTCCTTCTGCGCGACCTGCGCGATCGCATGGCGAATGCCGTGATAGGTGCCGCACCGGCAGAGATTTCCGCTCAGACCGTGCCGGATTTGTTCCGGAGTAGGATTCGGATGCTTGTCGAGAAGTGCCTTCGTCGCGACAACGAACCCGGGCGTGCAGAATCCGCACTGTGAGCCGTCATTATCCACGAAAGCTTGCTGAATGGGATGGAGACTGTCGTCCTTGGCAATGGATTCTACCGTGGTGATCGCCTTGCCCTGAGCTTCGATTGCTAACATCGAACACGCATATACGGTCTTGCCATCAAGGAGCACAGTGCAGGCGCCACATTCGCCTCGATCACAAACGCGCTTCGCTCCGGTGACGGCCAACCGGTCGCGCATGGCATCGAGAAGAGTCACGCGCGGCTCCACTTGCAGGGCGTGTTTCTGGCCATTAATGATGAGCGTGATCGGAGTTTTGCCGGGGCCGTAGATTTTGACGGGGACGCCTGCCGCATGCACAACCCTCGTTCCAATCAATGGAACGGATGCGGCTGAGGCGCCGGAAATCTTGAGAAAATCTCGGCGGGAGACGCCGGAACTTTCTTCGATGGGCTTCTTCACATCGTCGTCTTGCATTCTTGCCTCCGCTTTGGCGGTCGCGCCGCCACGTTCGAGCTGGAGTATCCAGTAAAAGAGTTGGACAGAAAACTAGTACTTTGGTTAGCCGACATTGGATGCTGCTGGGCGCAAACGTTTTGCCCACAAAATCCATTATGCCAACAACACGGTTCGAAGTGTAATCGGGCCGTTTGCGACAGCTCCATTCCCTAAAGCTCGATTCAGCCGCAGGCGCGTGTGATCAGCGATAAATTGCCGGTGGGATAGAACCTCCCGCTATACTTGCCGAATCGCATCCGTCCCCGGCGAAGTGGGAGCTTCGATTCAGGAAAAGCGCTTAATGCCTACACGGACTATATTTAATTCTCTAAGCCGCTCACGCCGGCTTTTGTTTGTGGCTCCTTTTCTGCTGAGTATTCTCGCCAGTGCAAAAGAACGTCATTTCTTGTACGTTGCCGTTCCTGGTGTTCAGAACCACTATCCCGATAACAATTACAACCTTCGCTATGGCGGCATCGGGATCCTGGTCTTCGATATGGATCACGAATATAGGTTCGTTCGCAGAATTCCCACCTGGAAACTCGGCTCCGGAGAAAAAGTTGAGATCGTGAAAGGCATTGCTGCCGATGCCGCCAGTGCAAGGCTCTACCTGACCACTCCAACTTTACTTGCGGCGTTTGATCTGTTAACGGACAAGCTTGTTTGGCAGAAGAACTACGAAGGTGGATTTGACCGGCTGGCGCTTTCGCCTGATGGCAAGATCCTGTACGTCCCCTCATTCGAGGGCGCTTATTGGGACGTGATCAACGCCTCTAACGGCGAGCTCATGACCCGGCTAAATACCGGAACCGGGTCCCACAACACCATATGGTCCGCCGACGGTAGCCGAGTCTATTTGGCGGGATTGCATAACAACTATCTTCTGGTCGCCGACCCTTTGACGAACACGGTGATCCAGAAGATCGGACCATTTTCCGACAACGTTCGCCCCTTCACCGTCAACGGCAGCAACTCGGTCGCGTTTGTTAACGTCAACAATCTTCTCGGATTTGAGATCGGGGACGTGAATACAGGCAAGAAATTGTACTCAGTTTCAGTCACAGGATTCGCCTCGGGAAAACCCGCGCGCCATAACCCCTGCCCGTCTCACGGTATTGCTTTGACCCCCGACGAAAAAGAGGTATGGCTGGTGGACGGCGTCAACAACTATGCTCACGTCTTTGATGCCACGGTGATGCCGCCAAAGCAGATTGCTGATATCAAGCTCTCTGACAGTCCGGGCTGGGTCGCCTTCAGCATTGACTCCCGATACGTGTTCCCGTCAACCGGCGAAGTAATCGAAAGGAAAACTAGAAAAATTGTTAACGGCTTGCGCGACGAGACCGGCACGCAAGTGCAGAGCGAAAAGCTTGTTGAAATAGACGTCGACCACGGACGGCCAGTTCGCGCCGGGAATCAGTTTGGCATAGGGCAGAAACGATAGAGTCCCTTCGCGACCGCAGCGGAGCAGCGCTCGAAATTGAGATTCTGAAAGCTAGAAACCGGAGGTCAGCAGAGGGATCGAACGCGATTGTTGCTTGAGAAATGCTGTCCCTCTCGCCTTTGAGTTGTTCCACAATGCTTTCAATGCTTGTTATAGCGATGACTCGCGCCGAGTATCAAGAGTTGCCCCCGGAACAAACGTGATTGTCTATTGGTCTTTAGTGCCAAGCTACTTTGCAAGGTGACGTTTCGTGCTGCAGCGTGTAGTCTGCGGAATCGAACACAAAAGCGGCAGTGGTCTCGCTGGTCTGAGGCGATTTGCCGGATTGGGCAAGGGGTTTGGCGGACGAGAGGAAAATCGCTCCGGTCGTCAGACTCGCTGCTTTTAGAAACTTGCGCCTAGATTCAGACAATTCCTTCATTGAGCCTCCCTGTCAGTCACCACTTCGGTGCCGAGCAAGCGTTGCGTCAAAAGACCGGACCCGCCACCAAATGAGATGAGAAAAACTAGGCGGCAGAACATGGCAAGATCCTGCGCGCGTCGCTAACCATGTACCAGAACCCACTCTGTCACGCCATTCCAGGGTATTTGAGGCAGCCGGAGGGAGCTTTAGGGAATTTGAGAGGGCGAGAAGGCGCGAATAATGACGAAAAGGCACGAGTAATAAGGATTGTCGCTTGTCGCATGCGGGGGCGTAGTTGTTTTCGATCCCCGATTCAATGCTCGTAGCCCCTACTCTCCAGTGATACCTTTCCCTTAAACATGCGATGCACGATGACGAAATACGTCAGAGCCAGACACATTCCCAATGACCACCAGACCAGCCCAACCCTAAGGGTATGTGGCCCGGAAAACGCCTTTTGAATCGTGATATCGCGGGTAGGGTTGGTGCTAGACGGCAGAAGGCGAGGGTACATGGCGATTGCGGCCCCGACCAACATCACGGTGAGATAAGCACACGAACAGGCGAACGCCTTGCGGTCGTCGGATTTTCTAGAGAAATACTGAATTCCGGCCAGCGCCAGCAGAACGGCAACTGGAACCGCCAGCAGGAGTGGGTAAGCACGATAATTGTCCAGAGTATCGGGACGAGCAATGACTGAAGCCGGCAAGCTAACAATCGTGAGCGCGAGCAGCGCGATCCAGAGGACTTTTGCTGCGCCTCGGGATCGTTGTTGCAAACCACCCTCAGTTTTCACCGCGAGATACAGTGCTCCATGGAGCGATAGAGCAACCAGAGCGACCACCCCGCCCATCACTGCAGATGCGTGACGCTCTAGCGCCCGGCGTCGACGGAGCCTGGAATGCAGAGCGGAAATCGAGACACCGCGAGCTTTTTGATCGAGGTCAAGATCTCCTCAGTTCGAGTGTTCGGGAAGCCTATCAATGCTTAGAGCCGTGGTCTCCCACCCTTCCCAACACCGGGGAAGGGATGGGGCAGCCTCGAGTTGTGGTTACTCAAAAGGTGGGGCTAATCCGCCGTCTCCGCGCTGCTCTTCGCTGCCAGCGCGCCGGTGACGATCGTCGGCCTGCGCGTCCATGTCGGCGATGGGCGAGATGCCGATACCCGGCCGCCGGACGATGTCGATGGCGTGGATGCCCGGACAGACGTGGCCCGGCGCCGTGGCGTCGTTCCTCGGCATGTGGGTCTTGATGATGGTGCCGATAGGGAACAGGGTGGGGCAAACTCATGAGATTGGTTTTTCAAAGGGTGGACAGCCTCGGATTGTTCAATAGTGGCGAACTGTCACTTCGGCTCTCCCTTGGGATGGGGATCCCACGTCTCGAAAACCGCGAGACGTGGGGCACCCTGCTCGCGGAACGCCGTGCCACCTTCATGTGTTCGATAGGGCGACGCAGTTTTCTTGAACGTATTTGTGAATAAAACGCGGACCAGCCAGAAAATCATCGATACCAGTGGGAAAAAACTCAGGAGAAAAAGTACGCCCGTCTTGCGTAATAAAGCGGGAAAGAGGTGTTGCCGTGCAAGAAATATAGACGATGCGGCGATGAAGAATGCAAAGCACATGCGCCAAAGATGGCGCGCGATGCGTTGTGTGCCAGAAATACCTCTGCACACGAGCATGCGAACGTCCCCTATGGCAGCCAACAGAGCCACGGAACCAAGGAAAAAGTAAGGCCAAGGAGGATATCCATACTTTGAGCCCCTCGGGCTAGTCGCCGCTTCTAGTCCAAAGAGCAGCTCGACAGCTGCGAGCGCCGAGATAACCAGAAGCGCACCCCAATCAAAAATGCCGGGTTCGCCGTCCCTGCGCCTGGCGGTCATCCATGCCGTTGCCACCAGATAGAACGTCACAGTGCCTCCCAGAACATTGGCTGGTTGGGATTTCATCAGCGCCATGTACACCCCGCTTGCGGCCAGGCTCAGCATTGATACGACGAATACATTTCCAGCGGTGGCATGCCGGGGGAAACCTTTGCGCAAAAACACTGTCACGACACCGGAGAGGAACCCTACGGTCCCGGCACAAATATGAAAAAGTAAAATGGGTGAGTATCGCATTTTCCCTCCGTTAGCTAATCGCGCATCCCCGCTGCGCTAGCCTGCTCCTTCCATCGTTGTTCGTTCACACCGAACACGAGGAGCCACACGATTAGCGCTCCTGCCCCGAGTAGGCCAAGAGCGGCAATGTAGCGGAACAGGCGGTATCCGAGCGGCGGATACAGGAAGCTCAGCCAACCCAAACCTCCAAATATCCCCAACACGCCCAGAATCCGTGGCAGGAAGGTGGACCGGACAGTGAGGTAGCCTGTCAGGAGTGCATAGAATCCGAAAAATACCAAGGCGATCGCGGCGCCATGGTCATTCACTTTGAGAAAGAGGAGCGCCAGCGCCTGCAACTGTTCCGCGCTAAATACACTCAGGTAGTGCGCGCTTCCCAAGACGAGCAAGGGGGCGATATAGAAGAGGCGGCTAAAGGTCTTGATGATGCAACCGGTGAGGCCCAAGAACGCCGCGAGCAAAGAGACACTCCTGCTCACCGGCTTAAGCAAATCATAAAAGAGAGCTGTGATCGCGATCTGGCAGGCCATTTCGATCAGGTAGACTGTGAAACCCAGCTGAAACAAACCTCGGTGCGTCAGAATGTTGGTCGCCGTAGCCGCGGCGTCACCATCTACAACAAGCCTGCCACTAACGAACATCTGGGCGAATATTCCCGTCAGTATGGTCAGGAGATAAAACGCACCGGTAATTCTTGCCTTCAGACGCGGCGACGCTTCTTTAATCGAGTTGGTCATTTTCAAATCCCCGCCAGGAAGTGCTGCCACGTGAACATGCTGAAGGCGAATATCCCGACGCCCATAAGGAGGGTAAGCACAAGCAGACCACCCGCCATCGCGAAACGCCCGCGGGGATCAGCGCTTTCCTTTGCGCGTAAATAAAGCTCGAGAACGCCGAGGGGCACGAGGTAGCACCCATAACCCAGGAAGCGGAAGAACGTGTCGTCGAAGTTTCCCCCGAGTCCGAATAACTTCCGACTGACGACGAACCAGGCAAAGAACCCGACGCGGGTAAACCATTGCGCATTTGCCACCAGATAGGTGCGTAGCGCCCTGCGGCGATGGGTAGAGATCTCACGCCTGAGCACCGACCGCCAGGCCAGGGTCACGAAGAGGATGATGAGCACAGCATTGAGGGTGATGGCGAGCGCGTCGCCTCCGCGGTCGCCGCGCACCCACTCCATATAGAGTCCGGAGACACTGAGCCCCAACGCGGTCCCCAGGAACACCCGCCCGATCCAGCGGCGGACCGAAATGGCGCGCGTCCGTATCTGCGGAATGAGTTGAATTGCTCCGCCGAACGCTATTACTCCGGCCAGCAAAGCGTGCGCGGCAAAGGCCAGATTTCCAGCGGTATCCCCGGGGACGTAGGACATCCGGAGAAAAGTGTTCTTGGTCCAGGCTTGGAAATTTCCCGTAAACGTCGAGGGGCCATAGAAGGCCACGATGTAGTACAAGAACGCCCACTGTCCGATGACGGCCACAACAAACCAAAACCCGGCGGCTGCTTTCAGGGTGGTGTTCGCAACGGAATTCAGCTCCAACTTGGCGGTTAATACAGCTGTGCTCATAATCTTTCTCCTACGCGAGCGATTGAATTAACTGTGCATGCGATTCAGATCGGTCCTTGATAACGGCGTAGCCGGACGGATGCGGCGAGGAATGCCGCGGCGATTGCCAGGCCGATCCACAGACCGGGCCGGATCAGGAATATACCCGGGGTGATATGGGTCATTGGAGCTGTGGGGAAAATATCTGGCGATGTATGGGCGACGGTTGGCGCGGCACCGATGAATCGCTTTCCCACCAGCGCAGCGAAATGCGCCGTGTGGAATGCAATCCTCTCGACACCCGCGATAGCGACCAGCGGTAACACTGCCCACACAAATGTCGCGCGGCGAGCCCAGCCGGACACCAGCAGCAGCCAGCAATAGACAGGCGCGGGCCAGAGGGCATGGGCCGTCAGAAGATGGTAGAGCAGGAGTAGCGACATTTGGATAAACGACAACTTCGTCCAAAACACTGCGACGCTCTGTCCGCTCGCTAGCAGTACCGCGCTGCACACCAACAACATGATCCACTGCATGGCGACGGTGATCGCAAAGGTGAGCAGGGGAAGAACGACGAGCGGAATGCTCGCCTTCGAAATCACGGTGGTGAGATCGGATACCGGCATCGACTTCCAGAACAGGATGCTCCGATCGCGGCGTTCGCCATGCAGCGCGTCGAGACAATAGAACACACTCACGATGATCGCGGTCAGCATCATGAGCCCCGCCGCCATCTCGAACGGCACTTCAGGTAGCATGGGATCGAGTCGGAGTGGTGGTTCCCAGATACCCACGAAACTGCCCAGCGAGAAACCAAATAGAGCGAGGGCAGCGACCGCCAGCGGCGCGATATAGATGGAGCGGTTCTCCCACAGTTCGCGGCGCACCGACCAGTACAACGGCCGAGTCGCCGAGATGGCAACATGCGTGGTTCTCGATGACTCGAAGGACTCAGGTACAACGTTTGACTTGGTATTCATCTGGCTGCTCCTTGCTGCTGGCCGATGGCCTGACTGGCGAGCCTATCTGCCGGCCGTTGTGTCAACATGGCAACGAACAAGTCGGCGATGCTGGGCGTGCGTAGTTCGCCAAACATGGCGAGTTGTTCGCGATCGGTATGATCAACCTTTGGATCGGGCTTTGGGTCGGGCTTTAGATCGAACAGCAGAATGCTGCGACCGAACACCTGGCGCTCGTGCATCGGCTTGAGCGCCCGGGCAGCGGCGATCTGCTCGGGATGCACGGTCACTTCGATATAGCGCGACTCCAAATCTTCCATGCTGCAATCGAATACGATGCGGCCACGGTTGATGAACATCACATCCGTGAGGACGTTCTGGATCTCTTCCACTTGATGTGTCGTCACCACGATGGTGCGGCTGCGATCGAAGTAGTCGTTCAGCAGGGAATCATAGAACTGCTTGCGATACAGGATGTCGAGGCCGAGCGTCGGCTCGTCCAGCACCAGCAATTTCGCGTCAATAGCCATGACCAGAGCGAGATGAAGCTGGGCCACCATGCCCTTCGACAATTCTCTGACCTTGCTGGCGTGCCCAATGGTGGTCTTCGCAAGAAAACTTTCCGCCTTCGCGCGGTCGAATCGTGGATGCACGCCGGCCACGTAGTCCAGTGCCTGTGAAACCCGCATCCAGCGCGGCAGCACGGCGACATCGGCAATGAAGCAGACATCCCGCATGAGCTGATCGCGCTCCGTCCAGGGGTTGCGTCCAAGCACCTTCAGCTCTCCCTGACATGGGGTGAGGCCGAGAATCGCGTTGAGCGCGGTAGTCTTGCCTGCGCCGTTGGGACCGATAATTCCGAGGATACGGCCCTCCTCAACACGTAAATTGACGCCGTCGAGTGCGACGGTTGTGCCGAACGCCTTGCGGAGACCGCGTGCTTCTATGCATGCCATGCCTTCAGCGCTCCTCTTCTTTTTTTTCTTTAGCTTTCTGCTTCGACAGGCGGGTTGCGGCACCATTCAGCAATTCTTCTGCCTTCAAGCCGAGCCGCTGAATGGTTGCGTGAATCCGCGGCCACTCTTCGCCAAGAAACTTCTGCCGCTCGCCCTGCAGCAATAAATTGCGTGCGCCGGCATTGATGAACATGCCGAGACCTCGTCGGGTCTCGACAAGCCCCTCGTCCACCAGTTCCTGATAGCCCTTCAGGACCGTGAGCGGATTGACCCGATACTCGGCCGCGACATTGCGCACGGAGGGCAGCGGATCGCCTTCCTTGAGCACGCCGTCGAGTATCATCGCGACCACACGGTCGCGCAGCTGGCGGTAGATCGGCTGATTATCGTTCCACTCATGGTCCATTAGGTTTTCCAGGTAGCCGTTACCAGACCTTACCAGAGATACCGCGCGCTTCAGTTTGTCCGGTGCAGGTCGAAGTGCGCGTGGATCGGCTTGTCCTTCATCATGAACGTCCAATCCTCGGTGTGATGGTTGGCGTCGATGACGGTGAACACCGAATGGTGCATGTGGTACTCCGCGCTCCCGCTGATGTCCTTGAACTCGAACTCGACCGTCTTGCCGTCGGGCGACATCGTGCCGGTCATGCGCGGCCGGTTCCCCGCGTCGCAATAGTGAACCAGCGTGAGCTGGTCTCCGTCCACGTAAAGCATCGTGACAGGATGGTCGTACTTGGTCGCATCCAACGGCGTTCCTGCTTCCTGGAACTCGTGCACCAGGACGTGTCCCCGCGAGGTCACGCGCAGCGAGGCGTGCGTCGGCTTGCCGCCTGACATCTGCGCCATCTCCGGAACGGTAACGGGGCCTTCCCACTCTCCCGCCAAGCTTTTCATGGTTGAGAAGGACTTCTGCGCATCGGACTGCCCAGGGGCCACTGAGGACTTGTGCGCGTCAGACTGCGCGAAAGCCACGGTAGAGAGCGACATCAGAACAACGGACAGCATAAAACGATGGGACTTCATGTTTCATTCTCCTTAAGCTTCTTTACTTTCGGGCTGAGAGTTCTCCCTCGCGTACTCTGGTGCGAGGCGATCTTATTAGTGATATAGTTAACTACAACACAGCATCACAGTCAAGTTTTTTTTATTTTTGCGCCGTTTCTGCGTCGTCGGAAAATTGTGAAGGTCTGCATGGGAACGTCGGGATCAACAGCTGAGTGCAATTTAGGGTGCGACAATATTTCCCGGGGGATGGCTTGAGACGCTAAATCAGGCGATCGGCCGATTTGTCTGGATATATCACTTTCGCCAGGGAAGACAAAAACTCTGTCGGTCGCGACGACTCGGCATGCCTTGGTTTACGCCTTCGCAGGAAGCGAAAAAATGGTGCCTTCAGACCTTAACGCCACAACAAACAGGGTGATGGTTCTCGTTGTCGCCGATCTGTGGCAGGCCTGCATTCAAGTCGTTTATCCTTAATAGTGGTGTAACCTTTGGGGTCAGCACGAATCTCTGATTGAATGCGTAGGTGGATTGTGAATTCTTTTCGTCTTGTCGGCGGTCTGGCGCTCGGTATCGCGGTTCTGGCATGCATGCCAGTCAAAGCAGAGTCTCCAACACCAGTCCTAGTTGAGTTGTTTACCTCCGAAGGATGTTCGAGTTGCCCCCCCGCTGATGCACTACTCCGAACTTTGGACAGCACTCAACCGGTCTCAGGCGTTCAGCTCATCGTGTTGGGCGA
>Ga0137379_10003715_pt1 | contig 14293 bp, 16 predicted proteins | sample SagtaG_18_FD_104812 | JGI IMG/M metagenome (GOLD analysis project Ga0137379, IMG submission 104812) | Vadose zone soil microbial communities from Sagehorn Ranch, Mendocino, California, USA - Sage2_L_80_16 metaG | ecosystem: Environmental > Terrestrial > Soil > Vadose zone | place: USA...
GAAGGCCTCCTTCCGGAAGCAGATGCTCCTCGTCGCGGGGTTGAGCGAGAAGGAGATCGGCAAGATGGACCTGGACGCCATGGCGGACGCGGAGCTGCAGCGAATCGTCCGTGAGAAGCTCGTCGGCGCGCCGATGCCGAACGGCGATGGGCGCGTCAACGGCGGGAAGCAGAAGGTCGTGCCCCTCTCCGGGGTGGAGGCCTACATCGAAAGAGGCTGGCAATGGGTCGCTGAATTGCCGGACGACCGCGCGGTCGTCAGGTTCTCCGATTGAGCAGCACGAGCCACACCGGCATCTTGGCGAGGAGTTCCTCGGACGTCAAGACGTCCCGCTCCGCGATAATCACCTCGCGCAACGGGTGGTCTTCCGGAAACCTTGCGAGGACGAGCTGCTTGAGACCCTCGGTCGAGACAAGTCGATGAGACCTGGCTCGGTTCTCGTTTGCGATCTCTTCGAAGCCTCGCGTCATTCCTCTGCCTCCGTCGAGGAAGAGGGGTTCTGAATCGACGACGCGGGGTGCAGAACCCCGTCCCTGTCCTGGGAGGATCCGTCCCCGTCACCCGCGGGCGGACCCGCGTGACGCCTGCGGCGGTCGGCGAGCCACTGCTCGAGCGCGGCTCCAAGGGCTTGCGAGAGGCTGGGCAGGTCCTCTTCGAGCATGAACTCCAAGAGATTGAGCTTCACCACGTCCCGCGCCACGCCGGCGATCTTCACGAAGCCGGGCCTCAGGCGTCCAGTCGGCGTGGAGGCCGCCTCCTTGTTCTCAAAGTGTCGATCGCGGGAACGAGAATCGCCTCGTGGGCGTTCGGTGTCACGACGTCCTGCCACCGCCGCGCACCCGCAAACAGCGGGGAGTGCAAGACGCGGAAGACCTGGCGTTTCGACCAGCGCCGACCGCGTTTCGTCGGAACGCCGCCCGCGTTCAGCGTTTCCGTGATCTCTCGGAGGGTGTGGCCCTCACCCCGGAGACGGTAGATTTCCCGGACCACCGAGGCCTCGGCCGGCACGACGGCGAGGTTCCCGGCAGCGGGATCGTACCGGTAGCCATACGGGTCGGACATCCCGAGGAACTTGCCTTCCTCCGCGGCCTGACGCATACCCATCGCCACGCGTTCGCCCGTCTGCTCCGACTCCAATTGGGCGATCCGCTGAAGCATGTCCGCGACGAACCGGCCCGTGGCCGTCGAGGTGTCGAGGGATTCCGTCGCGGAGACGAAGTCCTTCCCCCAGCGACGGAGGTCATCCATCATCCCCATGAAATTCCGGTGGATCCGGTCGATCTTCAGGACGAGGATGGCGTCCCACGTGTCCCGCGTCGCCATCATCCGCTCGTACGCGGGCCGCCGGATGTCGCGGCCCGTGTAGCCATCGTCGACGTATTCGCCGGCAACGATCCAACCTTGGGCATCGGAGAAAGCCCGAAGGCGTTTCGCCTGCGCGGCAAGAGAGTACCCGTCTCGGGCCTGGTCGTCCGTGGAGACGCGGGAGTACGCGGCGACTCTCACGCGACCGCGACCTCCTCCCGCAGTCCGGCGGAGTCATCGGAATCCGATTTACAGAGGGCGGCGGCGAGGACCGGGTTCCAGACCGGGAAATCGCGATCCTCAGTGGCGATTTCGCGGGCGAACTCTAAGCGGCGGTGATCGTCCGGCTGATTGGACTTGTCGAAAACGGCGAGACCCGTCGAAATTCCGCGTAGGTTGTTGGAGTGAGGGCGAACGGGCTCGGGAGTCTCGTGGGTCACAAGGGGATGGTGTGGACGACAATCCTGACATGGAGGACGAACTAGAATAAATGTTGCTCAACGCGCCGTCGAGTAGTAGATGGTGTAACCATCTACTATATCACGTCCCATGGAGAAAAACGTCCTACGCTGTCCTACACGATCGACGGCGAGAGGTCGTCCGTGAGTTTTCGCAGGCCACTGGCCTCGGACGAATGGCCTGGCGCGAGTGGTTGATCGTTCAAAACGAGTGCAGTTGGCCTGTCCGGGCATTGAGGAGCGTATACGAATGTGGGAGAAGTCGAAGCGCTGAGTGAAAGATGCTTAGAGCATCTTTCTTATCGCGGCCAATCTACTCGTTCCTAAAAGACGATTAAAGAATGTCGATTCCTGGCATACGATGACTTTTGAACGATTCGAATTCGTGATGGTGTCAGTCGGACCACCGACTGTCAACGGCTTCACGGAGAGAATGGCTAGCGCGGCCCTCGGCCGTCTAGCCAAATGGTCGCCTCTGACTTCGCCGGGGGGCGTCCCCCTTCCGATTTGCTCGCGCCCTGCGTCAACCCGGGCCGACCCTGTCGTCTACGATGATGCCGGAGCGGTGGTCGTAGCAGACTTTCCCGTTGGTGTTGTAGTCGGGTGCGACTCCAGTCGGCCAGCTTGTCAGGTGGCCAATCGAGCACCACCCGGCTTCGGCCGGGGCCGCAACGATGGCGAGTGCCATCAACACACACACTGCCGCCACGGTGGCAACGACTACTTGGCCGGTGATTTTTCCTACCATGCATTCACCCCCTGCGCCGCGGATCGCGCGATTGTCCCGCCAATCAATCGATCGGATGAACGATGCCCTCCGGTGCCCATTAGCTGCCGACCTCCGTCAGGGTGAGATCTTCGCGACAAGCACGTCCTGATCCACGCAACCGAAGGTTGCGTCAATCGTATCACAAGCGTTCCGGTTGTCCGTCCAGGCCGCGAGGACGCCGGCGGGGCTGGCCGCGAGCCCGAGACGGTCCCCAAGGAACGGGGAGAATGCACTAGAGGGATCCTTCTCTCCCCAGTTCACCAGATTCGGGTCGAACGACGAACTGGTCACTCGGATGCTCTTGGAAAAAGTTGCTCCTCCATCGGTCGACTCGGCATAGAATACGTCCAAGTTCGTGATCGTTCCGTTGGGAAGTTGGCCGAGTCGGCTGTCGTACCAGGCCACACTGATGATTCCGCCGGAGACGGCGATGCCGGGTAGGAATTGCTCCCCCTGTGCAACGTCGTTAACCCGAATCGGGCTCGTCCAGGTGAGGCCGCCGTCCGTCGACTTGCTGAAAAGAACATCCGCGTTACCCGTGCCGAAGTCATCCCACACGACGTAGACGCCTGCGGTGTCGGAAGCAAGGTGCCAACTTACGCCCGTTAGGAACTCTGGCCCGAAGTTGTTGCCGGGGAACTCGGCAGGGTCGGCGGTAATTTGGGCAACCACGACGGGCGGGCCGAACGACAGTCCCCCATCGGTGGATTTCGTTACGAGGATAGAGGCTGGGGTCCCCCCTCCGCAAGGCGGCCCGCCCTTGAAACAGTGCACGGACTCTACGAAGACGTTTCCAGCAGGGTCCACCACGGGTGCCACCGCAAGCCCCGAGCCCGGGATGGGGATCGGCTTGGAGAACGTTGCTCCGCCGTCCGATGAGCGCGTGAAGAACTCGGTGTTTCCCGCGTTGTCGACGTTGATGAAAGTCACGTATATGTTGCTATCAAAGGGACCGCCGGTGGCATCGACCGCTATCCGGGGAAGGACCGAGTCCCCGTCCCCGCCACCCGAGACGATCGCCGTTCCGACGTAGTCCCTCCCGTCATTCGCGAACTTCGCCACGGCGATACGGAACGACTTTCCATCGAATCCACCCGAGGCCGTCGCGTTACATACGAACATCGAGTAGTATACGTTACCCGAGCGGTCGAACGCTACGGAGGTGTGACCCACGACCGCGAAGTTCTGGAGAGGAGATGACAATCCTTCGGGAGACGTGTCTCCCGGGAAGCCCGGAAGGAGCCGGGTGATCCAGGTGACTCCCCCATCGGTCGATCGAGAGTAGGCACCCCAGCTGTGACACCTGTCGGAACTGAAACAACCGCCCACGGGAATCGTATTGTGATCTTCAGCAGAGGCCACCACGATCGATGGATCTCGCGGATCCACAGCGAGGGCGGGCTCCATGATCTGCTTGTCGGGAGCGGTTTCGCCTCGGATGTCCACGTTCTTCCCGACCTTAATCCCCGTCCCCGCCGCTCGGGCCGATTGCGCCAAGAACAAAGGTGTCATGAGGAGTGCTGCAACAAGCAGGCACACCGACAAGCGTGAAAGCGGGATTCCGACGTTTTGCAAGAGGTTAACGATCAGGCTCGGCTTCATGTCCGGATGTTAGGGGGACGCCTTAGTTCAAACTCAGGTTTACACAAATTGGGGAAACCCATAACTAACCCTTTGGCGCAACCCGTCAGGCTCCCGAGGAGGGGCCGAGCCGCAACGACAAACCCATGGAGGGTCGAGCCGCTCACGGGTTCGGCTTCACGTCCTGATTCATCCGGAAGAAGTTTCGGACCCACAACGCTCATGTCGAGACCCCGGACGGCGCGTTCCAACTCGTTGGCTCGATCGGAGGGTTCGATGGACGGAGGCTTACAATCGATGGCCTCTGGACGCTCCAGTTCGGACACAGCACCGCGAACAATGGGCCGACGGACAGGCTGTTCTTCACGCCGCGTCCGAACGACGAGGCGGACGGCCTCTTCGGAGCCATTCGCACGGGTTGAGCGGGAGCGGAGATCGACTCCGGATGAGCGCAAGCGTATGAGACCTACCTCGACCTTGACGCCCGGGGAAGCAACACCTCCGGAGCCACGACGGCGAGCCATGTGGAACCGAGCGTCATCGATGCATCGCTCTCGTGATCGGACAACGAAGACACCGGCCCTTCCTTCGAAAGAAACGCGTATATGAACCAGATTCCGGAGAATTCTGGATTCGTCTCCCGGTCCATCCCTCCGATCCACGTCCGATACGTGAAGAACGTGTATGGCTGCATCGCGGGGACGAACAGGGTCAAATTCGCCCCCGTGTCTTGCGCGAGCCGGGAATCCGAGATTACGCGGTTCAGGTCGGTGCTGTTCGGTCCTAGGCTGTCCTCGATCCAGTTGAACATCCGTGTCAAATCCGCGACCTGGTCCGTGCCGTTTCGGTCGTTCGCGAAGTAGTCGATGTTGAGGCCCGTCCCGGAAGGAAACAGGCCGATGGATGGGCCCGCCGCGGTGCCGGGCAGCAGAATTGCCACCGTGTAATCGGTCGGAAAGGGGTAGTCCGGCGACCAGCCCAAGATCCCCTCAATCGCGGCGGGGTTCTCGTGCGGATTCGCCGTGGCCGCGAGCTCTGCATCGGAGAGCGGCATGACATTGATCGTAATCCCCGGGGCGAGAGACTCGAGGTTGAGCGCCCACGCGGCGGCCCCGGTCTTCGAGAGCGGGTCTTCGACGGGCACGTTGATCGTCAGCGTGAAGCCGGAGTTCGCCCAACCTCGATCTTTGACCCACTGGGTCTGATTGTAGACGTCGCGCGCGCGACGCAGATCAAAGATGTCCGAGGAGGAAAGGTCCTGATATCCGATCATCCCGAGCGGGATCGCCCCATTGAACTTCACACCGAACGTCGCGTTGAACCGGACATTCCCGAGTATCTGATCGAGGAACCGGTCGAAGTCGAACGCGTAGAAGAACGCCTTTCGCATATTGAGATCCACGAAGAAATCCGGCGGCACGTGATTCCCGTACGGGTTCGAATTGGGTCCAACGGTCGACCCGGCGATTTCCATGTTGAAGGCCCACCAATTGAGGTTGAGGGTGGGGGCGAAGAGGATCCGGATCAGACCGGCTGATTGCATCGCAAGCGCTCGCTCGAACCGCGTCGGCGCGATGCCCACGATGTCCGCCTGTCCCGCTTCGAGGGAAAGCTCTCGCACGTCGTCGGTCGAGATGAACTCGATGAGCACATGCGGCACCGCGGGTTTCGGCAGACCATAGACGGGGACGAACAGCGGGTTCGCCTTCAAGGCAATCGCATCGGGGTTCGCGACATAGTCTATCATATACGGTCCCGAGCCGACGGCCCCGTTCCTCCACGTGCTCACGTAGTTCGAGAGCAATCCGTACTTCTGGTAGTCCCGGAAACCGCCCTCGGACCAGATGAGCTTCGGGCCCACGCTCTCGAGCCATCCCGGATCGACGATCCACGGACCGAAGAAGGAAGAGACGAGCTGGTACATCACCAGGGGCAGACTCGGGCGGGCGAGGCGGAGCGTGACGGTCTGCGACGCGTTGTCCACCCGAATCGCGGCGTCCACGGCCCGGAAACTCAAGTTCCAATGGCCGTCAAGATCGATAGGAAGCAGGTATTGCGCGAGAAGCCATCCGGGAGTCGACGGCGATCCGTACGTGAAAAGCAGTGTCCGAGTGAAGGAGTACTTCACGTCCCATGCCGTCACGGTCCGGCCATCTGAGAAATCGAGCCCCGGCCGCACTTGGAATGTGTAGCTCAGGTAGTCGGGGCTGATCGCCCCGTTCGCGACCGTAGGGATTGAGTCGGCCACGACGGGGACGAAGGAGTCCGTTGCCGAGCCGTCGTATGCCAGCAACGTTTCGTAGACATTCGGAATCGCGTAATCCCCGAGGTAGCTAATGGCCGGGTCGAGACTGAAGTAGCCCCCGCTCGCCGCCTTCATGTCAATAATGACGCCGGGATTCACGACACTACCCGCGTACGTGACGAGCCGGAAGGTTCCCACCGCGACTGATTGGCCGACCGTGGTCCTCTCGAACTGCTCAGGGATGACGGGGGTCGGAGTCGGATCGACGGGGAGGCCGTCGGATTGTCGGGCCGACAAGTTCTGGGTGGTCACCTGGAGCGTGATCGCGAAGATCCCCGGCGTTTCGTAGGCGTGTCGCGCCACGAAGGGATCCGTCATGTCCGTCGTGTTGGTGGGCGGGGATCCATCGCCGAAATCGATGGTCATGGCGACGGCGGCCCACGTGAAGTTCTCCCAACCGTCATTGCCCGCGTTCGATAATTGGGTCGGATAGAAGAATGTGGGAGCCTGCGCGACCGTCCCCTCGACTTGGACCACCCCGCCCACCGCGATGAGCGGCGCGTCTTCGGTGGAGGCACTCCCGTTGATCGCGATGACGCCGAGGCTGGCCGTCGAGCCGAAGGGTCTCGGAGCCGACTTTTGAGGCCCGACCTGCATCGGGAAGAGGTCCTCGAAGTTGTCGACGCTCCCTCCGTTGCTGAGCTGGGCCGAAGCGGCCACAAAAAATGTCCCTGAGAACGGATACGGATAGTCGACGCTCGACGCGTCCGACTCGATACGACTGCCATCTCCGAATTGCCACGCAACGGAATCCGGATGGACCGCGGCGGGCGTCGTGATGATCGCGCTGAACGGAACGTGGTCTCCGGCCGCAACGAACGGCGTCGTCGTGCTCACGACAAGGGACGCGGGCCCTTCGTAAACGGCCAACCATAGTCCGAGGACCGCAGCGACCATCGAACCGACGATGACCACGACGAACAAGCGCCTCCGGGCCGTTTGCGTCGGGGCCATGGAGGCCCCCTCATCGAGAAACAGGCATTGTCGTCAGCCTGGGGGAAGAGCGGCTCGTCATCTCCACGGAGGGGCTTGCGAGCTCAAGGAAGCCGCGGTCGACGACGATGCCGTGCTCACGAGCGATGCGTCGAGCGTACCGGACCTCGTCCGGGTATCCCTTTCGGATCGTTTCGACGACCGCAGGGGCCAACCGCTCCTTGGAGGCCGGCGTGCCGCTCAGAGACTCCTCCAAGAGAAGCTGTTCGAGCGACGTGATCCCGACGCAACTGCAGCGCATCCGTTGGGCGAAGCGGACCGCGAGATCCGCGTGCTTCCGCGCGCCCTCGATGTCGCCACGAGCGCGGCACAGCCGGTTCATGACCTGATGTACGACGACGCTGCAATGGCTCGGCCCGGTCCTCCGGTCAAGCTCGATCACGGCCCTCGCGCTCTCTTCCGCTTCGTCGGGCCGATTCGCGAGACACAACGCAATAGCGAGCCAAGAGCGCGAATAGCCTGCCTCCCACTTGTACCCCATTGCCTCGAGCGTGATGACCGCTCGGCGGAGACGGCGGATCGCTTCTCCTAGTTCGTCTGTCCGAGGCCTTGCACGATATTGCGCGGCGCGCGCGATAATCTCGCCGATCGCGATGTCCATCCCCGGGACTTCGTCCCACACTCCCCATCGCGCGAAGACGCCTCGCCAGCGTCGCAGGGCCGGCAGTATCTTTCGCCAATCCGACGGATACGCGTAAGGATAGCTTCGGAACTGGAAGACCAGCCGCTCGTTTCCCGCACGACGCGCCGCTCGCTCGGCGAGTTTTCCGTACTTCCTTTCGAGCCGATGGTCCCCCTTGCGCTCGTAGAATCCGGAGAGCGCGAACAGGGAATGAGCTAGGTCATCAAGGCGTCCCCCTTCTTCCATGAGCTGGACGTTCTCGAGGAGCGCGCCCTCGGCAGCGTCGATACGGCCGAGGTGAGTCGCCACCTTGCCGAGGGCAGCCAGTATCCCGCCGAGCAAAGACGCGTCGCCCAAGGGTTCGGCGATTTGGCGTGCTGTCTCAAGCTCGCGCAGGCTCGCCGTGGTCTTGGCGACGCCGAGGTGCGCGACGGCGTGGGCCCGATAGAACATCGCTTGATGACGCGGCTCCAGCTTCCCGACCGGGATGCCCGCCAAGATTTCACGAAGGACTATCAGGTTCGTTCCTCCGGGTGGCGATGCGCCTTCGCCTTCGAGCTTTCGCTCCAACAGGTGGCCGACGGCCGACCAATCGGCGGCCTTCGTGGCGTGGTACAGTGCCTCGAGCGCGTCGTCCGCCTGATCGGACATGAAGAAGAGCGCCGCGGCCCGACGATGGATCTCAGGGCTCTCGGCGACGAACGAAGCAAGAGAATCTCGGAGCACGTCGTGGATCTGATATTGGGTCCCGGAGGAGCGAATCATCGCGCGGCGCTCAAGCGTGGCTAGGGAGAGGCCTGGGTCGCCCGCATCGGTCAAATACCGAATACTCGCCCGATCAAGCGGCCGCCGAACGGCCCCCAGCGCGAGGAGTACGCCTCGACTGCGTTCGTCGAGTGCGCCGAGAGCTCCTTGGGTTACATCCTCCAGCAGGGCCCCCTTCGCTCTTCGTAGAGCCTCCGGCAGTTGGGCGTAAAGTTGCAGCGATAGCGGGTGCCCACCGAAAGCCCGGTCGATTCGTGAGGCTTCGTCGGGTGATGTGTTAAGACCCGATTGCTTCAGCAAGCGCATGGAAGCCGACCGATCCAAGCCTCCGAGCATCAGCAGTTGAGTCCCAGAGGTCCGATCGAACGGAGGGCGATCCCGGGAGAGAACGAGGACGCGGGTTTTCTCAACCCTCCGCTGCCAGTGCCGGACGATTTCATGAATCCCGTCATCACGGACATTCTGGTAATCGTCCAGAACGATGAGGATAGGTCGCCTCGCGAGTCCGTGCACGACCTCGTCGAGGAGCTCTGCGGCATCCCAGTTTTCCCGTTTCGCCGGTTCGCGCTTCGGCGGCTCGAGCGCCTCGAGCCAGCACCTCGCGACGGAGAGGAGACGAAGCGGCGAGTCGAAGACCGTGAACGTGTGCCAGAAGACGTGTTCAGCGCCATACCGGTGAGCCAATTCCACGGCGAGCGCGGTCTTCCCCATTCCCGGGAGCCCGACGACCATGGAGAAGCGAGCCTGCGTCTCTGACAGGAACGCGAGCTCGCGCCCCCGACCGAGAACCATGGGTCTGGGCGGAACTTGCTCCGTCGTTGATAGCTTTCGAGTGACCGGCGACCCGGGCGTCCGGACCTGATAGCCTTCCGAATCGATGGCGACGGTGAAGGCGCTCGTCTCGAGATGATAGAGCCGGACGTTCTTCCCGCCTTCCCGAGACCAGCGAGCTCCGACGAGACCGGCACGCTCCAAGACCCGCAACCGCTGGGCCACGTGAGTCTCGCGACGACGCAGCCTCGCCGCGAGCCTCCGCGGATAATCGGGACTCACTGCGAGGGCGGACAATATCGCGAGATTCTCGCGACTTGCAACCAAACGAAGAAGGTCCACAACTCCGCCGTTGCCGTCACGGGCATGGCAGACGATAATGGTTTCGGGTTTCCCGAATCTTGGTCAACCCACGATTCATCCTCCATATTTGGATTGAGAAATCGTGACCCCGACTGTGCGGCCCGCAACCCTCGCAGTCGTTCGTGTCGTGTCGTCGCTGGCAGCGACGATCTTCGTGAACGGAATCCCTGAGGACGACTGGGGTGTTTGGGATGCGAAGCCATCCGGAACGCACACGGTTTCCTTCGGAGCCGTGCCCGGATACATGACATGGGCGCCGCTGTCGGCTTCCGTGTTCGGCGGGTCACTGACGACGATCAAAGGCACCTACATGCCGGCGGTTCCGGTCTGTTCGTTGGTCTTGACCCTATGGGCATTTGTCGGCTCCACGTCTTTGAGTTCTCCACATATTGGATTCCAGGCTTCCGCTAGGAACGGCGCGACATTGCCGGTCACACCGGCACTTTCGGAATTCCGGTCGCGAAATCGTCGTCCAGCGCTGTTAGAAGTCACCCCCCTCGCGCGGAGTGGGTGAAGGAGGTGAATCCTATCACAAAGAAAGTCGCTCGACGGTTCGTTGTTGCAGCAGTCGGCGTCGCGTGCGCGTTCATGTTGATTGCCGTCGTCGCTACTCCCGCCCAGGCGGGATGGTGCCTCTTCGGCAACCACACTAAGTGGCCCAAGGGAGTGGCTCCGGACTACAACGACAACGGTCACATCTGCTACGGATACAACCCTCGATCCGGGACCTACGTGTACATGGACGACAGCACAGGCCCACGCTGACCGAGCCACTTTGATCCGACCCGGGACATTGCTGGGATTGGAGCCAACCGTTCGGACTTCCGGGCATCCAAGTGTCACCGTCTGGATCACGCGACCCGTCACCGGTGGCCCGTCAAAGTTGGACACGCTCGGCGCTGCCCTGTGGGCAGAGGACTCCGGGGGTCGCGAGTTGGAGGATCCGGACAGTCTGGCCAAAGTGCGGGGCGCCTTGCAGGATGCCGGTGCCCTCGAGGGGGAACTCTTCTACAGGCGAGAAAACGAGCACTACGGTCAGGCCGCTGAACGAGCGGCCGCGGACATCATTATCGAAGACGACTGCGAGAGCATCTGCGGTCCGGCGCGGATGACATATCCCAAGCTCGGGCCGGATTCGAAGGCCAGAACCAAGTCGGTCGTCATCCCGGAGTGGGGAGGAATTGACCATCTCCCGACTGACCCTGAAAAACTCCGGACGTATTGAGAAGGTGCATGGGCGCCTGATCGTCGGGTCGACTAACTATCATCCTGAGAAGTTTACTTAGCGGTGACCGTATCGGGTCGACGCGACCACGGTTCCGCGGCCGCGGGATGTCGGTGAGCCAAGGCGACCGAGCAGGTGCGGATCCATGTTCCGCGATGTTCCGCGCCTTGAGCTCATGGCGGCGTCGCCCGGCGCACAAGAACTTATTAGCGGGATTCGAACTAGCCCGAGTTCGGTGATGAGAGTGGATCCGGCTCAGAAGCACCATGGCCGTCTCGCGATTCCGGCCAAGGAAGGCAAGCTTGTTTCGATAGGTGGAGTCGGGGTCAAGTTCAAGATCTCCGGCGACGAAACCAACCGAGCGTTTTCCATCGTGGAGCATCATGTCCAGCCTAGGACTCTCGTCCCACCGCACCTCCACCATGACACGGATGAGTATTCCTACGTCGTGGAGGGTCAGTTCGGCGCTCGAACCGGCGACGAGATTCTCCTGGCGGGTCCGGGGGATTACATCTTGAAGCCACGCGGAATCCCGCACACGTTCTGGAATCCGACCGACAAAGTGGCCCGTCTGGTGGAAATCATTTCCCCAGCGGGGTTCGAAAAATTCTTCGCCGAAGCGGGAGAACTGTTCACGCAGGGTCCCCCTGAGTTCGAACGGGTGGGCGCCCTCGCGGCCAGGTACAATGCGACCTTCGGATGGAACGAGTGGGTGTCGGAGCTGACGAAGGAGTACAAGCTCAAACTGTTCGGTTGAGGGCCAATACACGCTGAACGAATCGGTTCCCACCCTGCCAATGGTCGACGAACTGAGGACGAGATCCCAGAGCACTGGGATGTCTCAATAACAATGCTCTGTCGCTCTGTCGCACCGAGCGCGGGGTCCGGAAACCGCGCCGGAACGCGCGTGGTGGCTGGGTCGACCATTCGGACTCCGTCCGATAACGAGTGATTCGAGGCTCCTCTGTCTGATTCGTACTCGGCTTGAGGACGGTTGGTGTGCCGATCGTCGCTCCGAAGAAGATCACGCGTCCTGGCCCTTTTGAAGCGCGCCCACGAGTGCGTACTCAATGGCGCCTGTCTCCATCAGGCGGAAGGCGAAATTACTTAACTTGGGAGTTCCCTGAGGCCCTGTCACGTTCTGGCACGCAATCGTGGGCACTAGATCCACGGCGCCGAGGAGGGGCGCGGGAATACCCAGGGCCCGGATTCGGGAGGAGGTGATTGAAACGAGTACAGAGGAGAACGTTCGCAAGCTCAAGGAGGTAATCGACGCCTTCAACAGCAAAGACTTCAGCCGCTTGGAGAAACTGAATGCGCGGTCCATCGTTTTTGATGCAGCGGGTCTCCCGGAGCCGCTCAAAGGTCGTGAAGCCGTGAGCGAGTGGAACCGGGCGTTCACCGATGCGTTCCCAGACCTTCGCTTCCGGTTGGAGCGGAGCTTCGGGGAAGGCGACTGGGTCTGCGGCGAGGGAATCGGCACGGGTACCCACAAGGGACCACTGCCAGGACCCGGCGGTCAAACAATCCCCGCCACGAACAAGCCCATTCGACTGAAGTTCGCGGCGACCCAGAAGCTCGAGGGTGGCGAGGTTACCGAAGTCCACGTATACTTCGACCGACTGGAGATGGTGACCCAGCTCGGCATCAAGCCGTAGGGTTTGCCGATCTTGCTCCCGAGGGTGCAGCTCTAGGCAGTGCCCTCGTCCCTGCCGAAGCGCATACCCCCAAGTGGACGCTTGAGGAACCTCCCGCTCCCCGACCTGTCTACCGCTCCTCTTCAATTCTCTTTGGGAGCCGACTGCCACTCGCAGGCCACCGGTGAGCCCGGAGCGCGAGGAACGCGAGGGTCCCGAAAACGAGGCTCCCAATGTGGGCGAAGTCCTGCCAGGGGGACAGCGGCCATACGGGCGGCAGGCCGAGGAACACAACAGGCGGACAAACGACGATCGGCACGCCGTTCAGAAAGGTTCCCTGAATCAGCGCGAGGTATCCGGCGGCGCGGAAGGCCGATCGGACTCCGGCCGCCGACCGCAACAGTGCGTACCCCCACGTCGCATAGATCGCGGCTTGCGCGGAGATGACGGCGGCGAAGCCGGCGCCTTCCCTCGGGTACACGCCGATGAGGAGGTCGATTATCACGTGACTCGCGCTTGCCGCGATCGCGAGGAGGGAGAGGGGAAGCCACAACGGGGAGAGCAATCCCCTGCTCATGCGCGCGGGAGGGCGAACGAGCGTATATCGCCATTGTGCTAGTTTCAATCGTCGCGGCCTCATCGCGATGAGTGATTTCCCGAGGCCCTCTAATCGGAAGTAGGACCACCCGCGCTACAGCCCACCTTGTACTTCGCTTCCAACGCGGGCATCAAGTCCGGGATTAGTGTCGTCACATGCTTGTCGGCGAGCGCCGCCAGCGGCAGACTATCGGGCGGCCTTCCGCCGGCACAGTTCGCCACATCCTCGAAGAAACCGATGAACCGCGACGGAGACAACAGCTTTGGTTCGACGAGGATGCGTTGTCCGCGTCCGGAATGTCGCTCCCCCCAGCCTCAGAATGTAAGTCGAGTAACTGCTTTCCTTGCCGTCTCGAGCCCTGGATTTGGCAGGGACGAGCGGTAGGCAGTTCGTCACCTCACTGGTTCGAATTCGCCAGGATTCGCTCCCGCGGCGGTTGAAGGGCTCCTCGTTGACTGACATGTCTAAGCCTTGTTGAGCGAGATAGCATCAACGCGCCTCACGCCGAGAAACCAAAACCGCCGGAACCCAAGGACGATGAAATTCGCGAAAAGATTCCACGCTTTCTTTATGACACCACAAGAGCGCGCGGAGTGCGGATGCTATGCCTGCGACCATGGGCGAGATCAAGAAGGCTATGAAAACGCTTGAGGTCATGGAGAAACGTATCGTCAGCGACCTCACTTACTTACTCCAGAATCACTCGGTCGAGCAGGATGTCCGACAGTTCATCGTCCAGCCGATAGGGACCACATCCGACAGGTTCGGCGTTTTCTTCCCTCAGTGGAAAGGGGTAAAGCGGACCCCTGCCGGGCCCGCTCTAGAGTTTGCCGAACCCAGCTACAGCGCCACGACCTGAATCTCGAAGTTCATCCCCGGTGGTGCAGACATGCCGAAGACC
>Ga0137379_10003721_pt1 | contig 14281 bp, 11 predicted proteins | sample SagtaG_18_FD_104812 | JGI IMG/M metagenome (GOLD analysis project Ga0137379, IMG submission 104812) | Vadose zone soil microbial communities from Sagehorn Ranch, Mendocino, California, USA - Sage2_L_80_16 metaG | ecosystem: Environmental > Terrestrial > Soil > Vadose zone | place: USA...
ATCGGCCAGGTGCTGCTCTCCCTCGAGATGATGGGGCGCGGGGAGGCGCACACCGCGTGATGCTCCTGCCAGGGCTCCGGCGCTCCAGCGCCGCACGGGCGCTGTCGCGGGCGGCGGCCGCCCTGGGCCGGTCCTGCCTCCAGGCGCCGGCGACCCTGGACGCCGGCGGGCTCGCCGCGCTCCTGGCGGATCCGCTGCGGGCGCTCGCGTCCCCGCTCGACGTCTCCGAGCCGCTCGAGGCGGCGCTGCGGCGGCTCGAGGCGGGCGTCCCCGCGCGGGCAGCGGTCGAGGCCGCCCCACGCGCGGGCGAGCGCCTCGGCCCGGGCCGCCTCGCCCGGCGCGCCGCTGGTACCGGCGCCGGTGTCCCGGGGGGCGCACCCTCCGCCACCGCCTTGGCCGGGAGGGGCGGCGGGGGCGCGACGCCTCTGCCCCGGCCGCGCCCGGCGCAGGGGAGTGCGGCGGACCTCGCGCACCTGGCGGAGGAGGCGGCGCGGCAGGTCGTAGCAGCCCGCACGCGCCGGTTCGCCGCGCCCGGCGGTGCCGCGGAGACGACCGCACCGGGCGCGCCGCGCCACGCCGAGCCCGGCTTGGGGCGGTGGGCCGCGTGCGTGCGCGGCGGCGAAGCGGCCGCCGCGCGAGCGCTCGACCCGCGCCGGCCACCGGTCGACGGCGCGCGCGCTCTCGTGCGGCGAGCCTGGCCGGACGTCGCCGCGCCCACCGCCGATCCTCGGGCCGCGCCGCCGCGCGTGCCGACGGCGCCGGAGGCCCCCCCCGTGCGCGGCGAGCCCGTGCCCGCTGCGATCGCGCGGCCGCCGCCTCCCGAGTGGCGGGCGCTGGCGGGATCGGCACAGCGGCCGGTCGCCGACCGCGAGGGGCACGGCCTCGCGGCGCTGGTCTCCTGGTGGGAGCAGCGGTCCGAGGCCACGCCCGGCGCGGGCGCCGAGCGCCACATGGCCGCTCCACGACCTGGCTCCGCCGCGCTCGAGGCGATCGACGCGCGGCTGCTCGAGGCGGCCGAGGACGCGCCCGCGCCTTCCACGGAGGCCTTCCGGCACGCGCTGGAGCAGGTCCTCCTGTCCGAGGCGCGCCGCCACGGCCTCACGGTGGAGGAGGACTGACGTGGCGCTGCAGCGGCCCACCGCCACCGTGACCGTCGCGGGGAGCGCCCTCTCCGCCCAGGAGGCGGCCCTGGCCCGCGTCCGCGTACGCCTGGGGGTGGGAGGGGCGCACGACGCCGCGTATGCGGCGCTCGGCCCGCGATCGCCGCTCCATGACGTGGACGCCGGCGCCGACTTCGTGCTGGAGCTCGGCTACGGCGCCGGCGCGCAGGCCGTCCTCACCGGCGCCGTCGCGGCGGTCCGGCGCCACCCCTGGGGAACGGTCATCGAGGCGCTGGCCGCGACGCACGCGCTCTCTCGCGTCCGCGTCGCGCAGTCCTACCTGCGGCAGTGGGCGGGCGACGTCGTCCGTGACCTGCTCGGGCGCGCGGGGGTGCAGCCGGGCGAGGTGGACGCGCCCACGGTGCTGGCGGCCTTCCACGTCGACGAGCGGCAGAGCGCATGGCGCCACCTGCAGCGGCTGGCGCGGCTGGTGGGCTGCGAGACCTCATGCAGCGCGGACGGGGCGCTCCACTTCCGGGCGGCCCGATCCGGGCCGGCCGACCACGCGCTCCGGCGCGGGGCGGAGCTGGCGCGCTGGAGCGTCGGGCCGGACCGGCTCGACGAGGGCGACGTGGCGGTCGTCCCTTTCGGCGCGGCGAGCGAGGAGGGCGCGGAGAAGTGGCACATCGTCCTGCGTGAGCCTGACCAGGGGGCGCCCACCACGCCCACGCTGGTGCCGGGCGCCGCCCGCGACCAGGACACTGCCTCGGCCCTGGAGGCGGGGCTGCGGAGCGCGGCCCGCCGGCGGGCCCGGGCCGGGGAGGTGTGGGTGACGGGGGACGCGGCGGTGCGCGCCGGAGATCTGGTCTCGCTCGACGACGTGCCGGGCGACGACGGCTCGCCCTGGCGCGTGCGCGAGGTGCTGCACCTGCTCGACGGCGCGATCGGGTTCTGCACGGCCCTCTCGCTGGAGGCCGCCGCATGAGCGCCATCCTCGGCACGCTGCGGGCGGTGGTGCGCGAGGAGCTGGCCGCGCAGCGCGGCTGCGAGCTGGGGATCGTGACCCAGGTCTACACGAACGCGGGCGGCTCCGGGGACAACAACCTCGCGGTCGACGTCCGGATCCGCGGCAGCGCCCTCGAGCTGCAGCGCGTGCCCTGCGCGGTCGCGCGCTCTGGGCTGTCGCTCGTGCCGCGGGTCGGTGACCTCGTCGTGCTCGCCTTCGTGGGAGGCGATCTCGACGCGGCCGTCGCCCTGGGCTTCCTCTACGACGAGCAGACCCGACCGCCCGATGCCACCGCGGACGAGGTGGTCTACCAGATCCCCGACGACGCGAAGGACGATGCCCGGCGCTTCGAGGTGATCCTGCCGGGCGGCAACAAGCTCACGCTGCAGGACAAGAAGCTCTCGGTGGTCATGGGCTCGACGAAGGTGACGGTCGAGGCCGACGGCGCCGTCACCGTCGAAGCGGGCGGTGACCTCAGCCTGAAGGCCTCGGGCGACCTCAAGCTGGAGGCCACCGGCACGGCCACGCTGAAGGGCACGTCCGTCGCGGTCGAGGGCTCGGCCGACGCCAAGCTCAAGGGAGCCACCACCACCATCGCGGGCAACACCAGCTTCAGTCCCACGTGAGGCGCGCATGCCAGGTCCTCCGGTCAGCATCGGTTGCGCCGTGGTCGTGAGCCCGGGCGCCGCAGGCCCGCCGGACAGCGGGGTGATCGCGGTCGTCCCGCAGGCGATCGCCGTCGCCGGCGGCCAGCCACTGGCGGTGACGGGCTCGATCTGCCAGATGGTGAACTCGCTCTCCGGCGCGCCCTATCCGCTGCCCATCGGCTCCCTCGGCGCCTCGACGCTGGTGACAGTCCAGGGGCAGGCGCTGGTGCGCGTCGGCGACCGCATCCCCTCCGGCTCGGGCGTGTTGACCGTCCTCGGGCCACCGGCCGCGCCCTTCGTGAGCGACGGGGGTTCGCCGTGAGCCGCCGGTCGCCGGTGGCGCTGGACCGCCTCATGCGCGAGCTCGGGACCGACCTCGTCCTGGCGTTCGCCGGGCCTGGCGGGTACTTCGAGGACGCCGACCTCGTGGCGCGCCTCACGCCGGACCGGGTGCCGCGCGCGCGCGACCTGGTGATCGCCGCCGGCGTCGACGCCGCGCAGCAGCTGCTGGTGAACCGGCTCGAGACGCACAGGGGGGAGCTCGCGCCGCTCGGCCACCCGGAGTACGGGTCGCGCCACCACGACCTCGTCGGGCAGCCGAACGTGGAGCGGACGCGCAACCTCATCAAGCTCTACGTCCTGGAGGCGCTCGCGCAGGAGCCGCGGGTGGCGCGCGTGCTCTCGTGCGACGTGTTCGCGCCCGACAGCCCGCCGCGCGCCGTGGTCCGCATCGAGGCGCAGGTGCTCCTCATCGATCAGCCGAACCCGCTCGATCTCGTCGTGCCCTTCTCGCTGGAGGTGGCGTGAGCTTCGCGGCCGAGCCCTACGGCGTCTTCGTCGACGACCTGGTGAGCGGCCTCACCGGAGGCATCGTCCGCGAGGCCTTCGTCTTCGTCCCGGAGGCCGAGCCGTTCCGCCTTGGCTTTCCCGACGACTTCCTGGCCGCCACCGTCCGCGTGCACGGGCAGGTCGACGGCGCCTTCCACCGCTTCGCGCCCGGCACCGACTACCAGCTAGAGAACGACGGCACCATCGCCTGGATCGAGGGCGATCCGGGGGTCCCCCGGCCGGGCGCGAGCTGGCCGGACCGTGGCACAACCTTCTACGCGAGCTACGAGCGCAAGCCGGAGGTGAGGCCCGCGCCGGTGCTCACCGACCGCAACCCCGGCAGCGTAGTCCGGACGATGGCCGAGAGCTTCGCGCGCGAGTACGCCGTGCTCTCGAAGCAGCTCGAGCTCGTCTACCAGGCCGGCTTCCTCGCCACCGCGCAGGGTCGGGACCTCGACCAGGTCGCCGCGCTGGTAGGGGTCTCGCGCCGGACGCGCACCTTCGCCGCGGGAGAGGTCGTCTTCTCGCGCAGCACGCCGGCGCCGGCCGACGTCTTCATCCCCGCCGGAACCCAGATCTCCTCCAGCCAGCCGCCGCCGATCACGGTCGAGACCACCGACGTGCGCACGCTGCGCGCCGGCACGGTCTCCGTCGCCATCCCCGTGCAGAGCCTCGTCCCCGGCCCGGCCGGCCTGGCCAGCGCAGGGACGCTGACCGTCATCCGCCGCCCCATCCTGGGCGTCGAGGCGTCCACCAACCCGCAGCCGATGCAGTTCGGCGCCGCCGACGAGACGGACGTGGCGATGCGTGCGCGGGCAGGGCGCGCGCTGGAGACGGGCGGACGCGCCACGCTGGGCGCGCTGATCGGCGCGCTCACCTCGATCGAGGGCATCCGCGCGCAGGACGTGCGCGCCGTCGAGGACCACCTCGCCTTCGCCGGGACGGTCAAGCTCACCGTAGCGGCCGAGCTGGACCCGACCCGCGCGCAGGAGGCGGCGCAGGTCATCGAGGATTACCGGCCCGCCGGCATCCGCGTCCTCCACAACCTGCCGCTCCCGGCCGCGCCGTCGCGACCGCCCAGCGACGGCGGCGGCGGCGGCGGGGCGCCTTCGGGGCCCCAGCCGCCCGGAGCGCCGGCCACCGGTAGCACGATGTTCCCGGTCGGCTGCCGGGCGCTCGTCACCCCGACCTCCTCGACGCTCACCGCGGTGCAGAAGGCGAACCTCGTCGCCGCGGCGGAGGCCGCCCTCCGTGGCGTGGTGGGCGACTACGGCATCGGTGACCCGGTCATCTACAACCACCTCGTGGCGGCCGTCATGGACGTGGACGGCGTCTACGACGTGTTGCTCGAGCTGTACGTCGACGCTCGGGGCGCCGCGCAGGCCGGCCGCCAGAACCTCATGCCGAGACCTCCCGATACGCGCCCCGAGCTGACGACGCTGGCGGTGTCGCTGCGGGGAGCGCTCATCGCGCTCGACGTCACGGTCGACGTCCAGCGGCTCGGGCTCGCGGCCGCCAGCGACAGGAACAGCATGCTGGCGGCGGCGCGCGACCACATCGCGGGGCGGCTCACCCTGTTCGTGAACGGCGCCGGGCGGCCGGCCACCATCACCGCCGACGTCCTGCGGGGGGCACTGACCGCCACCGCCGACTACCGCGTGAAGGCCCTGTCGTACACGGCCGAGCTCCTCGAGCAGGGGCTCCGGCTCCTCAAGGAGAACGTCCCGCTCACGCCTGCACCCGAGCAGCAGCTCTGGATCCGCACGCTGAGCGTCACCGAGCAGGAGGGGGCGTGATGGGCTCGGCGGCGCTCGCACCTGCGATCCTGGCGCGCTTCCCGCGCCACCTCGAGGCGGACCAGCCGGGGAAGCTCCTCGGCCAGGTGGTGGCGAGCCTGGCGGTCGACCTCGACGTCCTCGGCGGCCAGCTCGGCGGCGTGCGCCGCGCGCGCCGGCTGGACTTCGCTACGGAGGACCGCGACCTCCTGCTGCTGGCGGCGCTGCACGGGCTCGGCGCGGGCGACTTCGGGGTGCTGGCGAGCCGGGTCGCCTCCCTCCGCGCGGTGAGCGCGGTGCTGGCGAACGCGTCGAGCACCCCGGACGCGGTGGCCGCCACGCTCGCGGCGCTGCCGGACCTGGTGGGCATCGCCTCCGGCGCCTTTCCCCGCTTCCCGGCCGAGGGAAGCGATCCCGGGCCGGCGCGCGCGCGGCTCGCCGCGGCGCTGGCGGCGGCGGCGGGCTACGCGAGCGAGCTCGACCGGCTCCGCGCGCGCATCCGCACCGTCATCGCCCTGCACCGCGCCGGCAACGGCACCGTGAGCGCGATCCTGTCCGCGGCCGCCTCGGCGCTGGATCTCGAGGTGGTCACCATCGTCCACGCGCCGGGCTCCTGGCACGCCGCGCGCTGCCTCGACCGGTTCCGGCTGGCGCGCCCCGAGCCGCCGGGCCACGTACCGTCCGTGACGTTGCTGACGCCCGCCCTCGACGCGCTGGTGCTGGAGGAGAACCCGCCGGCGGATCGCAGCTTCGACCCGACGCCGCGCGCTGACGGAGACGTCTTCCACGCGCTGCGCGCGGGGTTCGAGCCGGTCCCGGCTACGCTGCGCGTCGTCGGCGTGGCGGACCGGACGGTGGCGCCGATGGTGGTGGACGTCGGGGCGGGGTTCGGGCTCGTCTTCCTGGGCACCGTCGCGGACGGCGTCGAGCTGCGGTTCCAGCGGGACGGGACGGTGCGGATGGGGGGCGCGGACGTGAGCGGGCACGCGTTCGCCTTCCGCGGCGCCGTCTTCGCGGACGCGGCGGCCCCGGATCTCCACGACTTCACGTTCGCGGACGCGGGGATGCCCTCCGGCGCGCCGCTCCCCGATCGCGCTGGCTTCTTTCCGATCACGCTACCGGCCGGCGACGTCTTCGACCCGGCCGCCGCGGCCGGGCACGCCGCCGGCCCGCTGCCGCCCGTCGAGCTCGCGGTCGGAGAGACGCGGTTCGCCTGCTTCGTGCGCGTCGGCGCGTTCGGCCCTCGAGCGGACGCAGCGGTCCCGTTCACGCGGAGCGGCATCTTCGACGGATCGACGTTCGCGCCCGATCCGGCCGCCGGCGAGGCCGAGCCCGCGGCCGCCAAGGTCGGGCTCGACTGGGTGGAGCCCGAGACGTTCGCAGTGCGCCTCTGGATACCCCCGCGCTTCGAACGGCTGGACGTGGCCGGCGAGCTGCCCGTCGCCGAGCGCGTGCGGCTGGCCCTGGACCGCCACCGCGCGGCCGGAGTGCACGTCTACGCGAAGGCGCAGGACGGCACGTTCAAGCCGCCCCCGGGCCTCCTCCCCGGCGCCACCTGACCGGAGCCCGAACACCTTCGAACGGAGCTGACCGATGCCGCTCGCCAAGCCGACGCTCGCCAATGTCTCCCCGGGCCAGCCCATCACCGCCCAGAGCTGGAACACGCTCGTCCAGGGGATCCTCGCGCTCTTCGACGGCGTGAACGCCTTGGGCACGGATGGCCTGACCGTGAACGTGCTGGACGGCTCCACCCCGGTGAGCGACGCGGTGGTGGTGGGCGTGCCGGCATCGGGCGAGCCGGTGGTCGCCGTCCCGCCCCACGGCAAGGTCACGTCATTTCGCCTCACCGGCCTCGCCGAGGGCGATTGGACCATCGTGGTCACCGCGAGCGGCTACAAGCCCGCGACCGCGCCCGCCAAGGTGCCGGCCACGGATCCGGTCGTGGTGCAGCTCACAGCGAGCACCGTGCCGATGCCCACGGTGGTCGGGATGATCACCGCCAACGCGCTTGCTTCCCTGGGGTCATTGTCGATCGTCGTCGACAGCGTCCTCGACGTCTTCGGGGCCGACGTCTCGAAGACGGCGCCGACCGGCGACCAGGCATCGGCGAAGGTGCTCGTGCAGTTTCCCGCGCCAGGCGCGGGCGTCGTGGCGGCGACCGCAGGCGTGCGCCTCATCATCGCTGCCAAAGCCCCCGACAAGGGAACCACGCCGGAAGGGCCGCCGTCGCCACCGAAGGACGTCGCCAAGGAAACGAAAGACGCCAAGGAACGCATCAAGGAGACCAAGGACACCAAGGAGAGCAAGGACGGCAAGGAGGGCAAGGAGCTGATTCGCGAGAAGATCGCCGACAGGCCGGAGCCGAAGTTCAGTGACGTGATGATCCCCAGGCTGCCGTTGGGGGAGCGCAACGCCAGCGACGACGTGCGGTCTTCCATTCCAGCGGGGAGCCGCGTCTTCGTCCCCTCGAGCAGCCGCCCCGCGGTCGGCCAGGACCTGCTCGACGAGCCGCGGGAGGAGTGATGCGCGTCGTCGTCGCGCAAGCCTCGGACGTGGGCGCGGCAGCGCTGGTCGCGCGCTGGCGCGCTGCGGGATACGACGCCGGGCTTCTCACCGTCGCCGATCTCTCGGTGCCGGGCTGGGTCCACGATCCGGGCGCGCCCGAGCGGGGAAGAGCCGTGATCGAAGCGCGCGCGCTTCCGACCCGTGAGCTCCGCGCGGTCGTGACGCGGCTGCCGGCGGTGGTCCCGGCCGACGTCGCCTGGATCGACGAGCAGGACCGCGCCTACGCGGCCGCGGAGATGCACGCCTTCCTTTGGGCATGGCTCTCCGCCCTTCCTTGCCCCGTGCTGAACCGGCCGAGCGCCGGGTGCCTGGCCGGGCCCGCGTGGACCGCGGAGGAGTGGCTGGCTCGGGCGCGGCGGCTCGGGATCCCTGCGCCCCCCTCGGTCCGCAGCGGGAGATTCGGGGCGGAGGTCCCGCAGCGTCCGCCGGTCGAGGGGCGGAAGGCCGCCGTGCACGTCGTCGGCGACCGCGCGTTCGCTGCCAACCGGAGCGAGCCGGCGCGGGCGGAGCTGGAGCGACTCGCGCTCCGAGTCGCAGAGGACGCACGGGCGGAGCTCCTGTGCGTCGAGTTTCGCGTCGACCCCTCGGCCGGCGTCCACATGGCGGGCGCCGGCCCGTGGGTGGACATGTTCGATGACGACGTCGCCGTCGCCGTCGGGGCCCGCTGCGGGGTCGAGGAACCTTCGTCGGCGACGGCGGTCGCGCTGTCGGAGTCCGCCGCATGATCCTGCTCTGGGGCGTCGCGAGCGATCCGCCGCTCGCAGAGGTGCGCACGCGGCTCGCCGAGCGGCGCCGCAACGCGCTCCTCCTCGACCAGCGCGCCGTCCTCGAGACGGCCGCAGAGGTGATCTTCGACGAGACACCGCGCGGGTGGGTCTCGTGGGGCGGCGTCCGCCTCGATCTGGGCGAGGTCCGCGCCGCCTACCTGCGCCCGTGCGATCCGGCGGACGTTCCGGAGGTGCGACGTGCCGGGCCGGAGAGCCCGGAGGCGCGCCATGCCGTCGAGATCTACGAGGCCATCCGGCTCTGGGCCGAGCTCACGCCTGCGCTGGTGGTGAACCGGCTCTCGGCCGGAGCCTCCAACTCCTCGAAGCCGTACCAAGGGGAGCTCATCCGCCTGGCCGGGTTCGAGGTCCCCACGACGCTCCTCACCACCGATCCGGACGCGGCGCGGGAGTTCTGCGCCCGGCACCGCGACGTCATCTTCAAGTCCGTGAGCGGCGTGCGGAGCGTGGTGGCGCGGGTGGACGACGCCATGCGCGAGCGGCTGCCGCTGGTCGCGAGCTGCCCGACGCAGCTCCAGGCCCGGGTTCCCGGCCGCGACGTCCGGGTGCACGTGGTGGGCGGCGACATCTTCGCGTGCGAGATCGAGTCGACGGCCGACGACTACCGCTACGCTCGGCGCCAGGGCGCGGCCATTTCGATGCGCAGCGTGGAGCTGCCCGCCGACTGCGCCGAGCGGAGCGTGGCGCTCGCGCGCCGGCTGGGGCTCACGATGGCCGGCATCGACCTCCGTCGCACGCCCGAAGGCGCGTGGGTGTGCTTCGAGGTGAACCCCTCGCCTGGTTTCACCTTCTTCGACCTCGACGGGCGCATCGCCCGGTGCGTGGCGGGGCACCTGGCCTCCGCGCCGCGGAGGGTATGACCATGCAGGACAGGGCACCCGCGGTGTTCGACCGGAGCGTGGCGCTGGCCGGGGAGGCTCGGGAGATCGGGCGCACGCTGTTCCGGCGTTCCGCGGCCGTCACCGCGCTCGTCGTCGGGCCGAGCGACCTCAGCGTGGATGACACGCTCGACATCCCGGCGGGCGCCTTGGTGCATTCGGCGGTGATGACGGTTCAGGCGGCGCCGGGCGGGCCGGCGAAGGTCTCGGCGGTGGCCGTCGTGCGTCCGGGCACCCCCAGCGCTGCGATGGCGGTACCCTCCACTGCGCTGGCCTTCGTCGTCGACTTCCAGCGCCTGCGCACGGTCTCGGAGCTGCATACGACCGATGTTCCGGTGCTCGCGGTCTACGCGTGGGGGGGGGCCGGGTTCCTCACGCAGCCCCCGCTCTTCCGCGCCGACGGCGATGCCGACGCGACGAGCAATGTGCTCTTCGCGGAGACACAGACGGAGCGGCTCCTGGTGATAACCGGCTCGTTCACGCCCGAGGCGCCGTACGCCACGGCGGCGGAGGAGCTGACCGCCAAGACCACGGCGGTGCTGCCCTCTCCACCCGCCGACCTCGAGCTCCTCGTCAACAGCAAGCGCGTCTGGTCCCGCCCCGGCCCGGTGCGCCCGGGCCCGCACGCGTCGGCCGGCGGCGCGTCCTCCCCGGCGATCTTCTTCTCGCAGGACGTGGACATCACCGACGCCGTCCAGGCGGCCGTCAGCAGCGGCCCGGTCCCGGTCGTGGTGAGCCTGACGTCGTCGGTTCCCGGCCGACTCGGGCTCGCGCACGACGTCGCGGCGTTCCCCGTACACGCGGTCGCGTTCCCGGAGGGCGACGCCCGCGCGGTGACCTTCGCCGCGGAGGGCATGGGCGCGCTCGCGCTGCCGGTGCCGCCCGAGGCCGCGGGGTGGCTCGTCCACGAGGTCCGGACGATCGTGGCGGCGGACCTCCCGACCACACGGGTCGAGCCGCCGGTCGGTCCGCCCGCGTCGCCGGACGCCCAGCTCGTGGTCGATCTCGACCGCCCGCTGCACGTCCAGCTGCCCGCCGCGGCGCTCGACGCCTTCGACGCGCTGGTCGGCGTCCGACTCGCGGTCCGCGCCGGGCCGTCGGGGGCCGACATGGTCGGGGTGCTGCTGTCGGACGCGGGGGGCGCCCCCGGTGCCCCGCTCCCGGGCGCACCGTTCGGTCCGCTCTCCCTCGATCCCGCGCTGGCCGATTCAGCTCCACGCTGGGTCAGCCTGCTCGTGCCCAGGCCGCGCAAGCTCGCCCGCGCCAAGCCGATCTGGCTCGCGCTGACGGTCGCCCGAGGCGAGCTCGTGCTGCCGGTCACGGTGCCCCCGGCAGGAGCGGTTCCCGCGAACGCGCTGTACCGCGGACCTATCGGCGGACCCTATCACCCCGTGCGAACGCTCGCCGGCGTCGCGCCGGGCGGCTTCGGCGCCATGATCCGCCTGATCGGCGACGCCGCGACGGTCCGGGTGCCCGCGCTCGACCTGTGGTTCGCCGGCAGCGATGTCGGCGTGTCGGCCATCCCCACCGCGGCCGGCGTGGCGCTCAACGTGGTCCCGTACGCGCGCGCCGCCGACGGACGGCTCGTCGCCGCCGCGGCGCCGGGCAGCGATCCGGCGGTGGTCTCGGGCGGCGCGCTCCAGCTCGTGCTGCGGGCGCACGTGGCGGGCACCTTCAAGTTCCGCGACACACGCATCATCTACAGCGCGCGGCCGTGACCGCGCCGGACGCTACGGCAGCGCGTGCTGCAGCGCCGTGAGCGCCTGCGAGGCCTCGTCGAGGCCGGCATCTAGCTGCCCCTCGATGGCGCGGAGCTCGTCGAGCACCGGGGCGAGCAGCTGCGAGACGTCGAGGGCCTGCACGAGCGTCAGCACGTCCTCGTAGGCGGCCACCGCGTCGTTCAGGACGACCGAGGGCCGGAGCTGCTGGCCGGCCGCCGCGATGGCCTGCTTCAGGGCGTCGACGACCGGCCGGACGGGAGCGAGCGGGTCGAAGCCCGCCAGCGTCTGCCGGAGCGCCTCCATCGCGGCCAGCAGGTCGGCCAGCAGGGACGACGGCCGGAGGGCGACCAGGTCCGCGCGGATCTGCGCGTGGATCGCCTCGAGCTGAGACGTGAGCGCGGAGAGGTCGAACGCGGCGAGGGCCTGCGTCACGTGCTCCACCGCCTGCTTCGCCCCGCCGATGAGGCGCACCACCAGGAGCTCGTGGAGCTTCGCCCGCAGCGCGGCGAGCACCTGCGCGACGAGGGAACGCCAGTCCAGGCCGGACGCGTCGATCCCGATCTGCGCGGCCAGACCGCGAAGCCGGTCCACCGCATCGGCCAGGGGACGGAGCGCGGCGCGCAGGCCCTGCGACGCCGAGTCGATCTCGCTCATCCCCGCGCCCGCCAGCCCTCCCAGGGCGTCCTGCGCAGCCTGGAGCTGGGCCAGATAGTCCGCGCGCTGCGCCGCGACCGGCCCCAGCCGCTCGAGCGGGGAGGGACCGGCCAGGAGCGGCGCCAGGCCGACGCGCAGCGGGTGATCGGCCGGCAGGGCCTGGACGGCCGCCACCACGCGCGCGTACACGGGCTGGCTCACAGCGCCGACGGCCACCGGGTCGAAGGCGTCGGCGGCCGCGCGGGCGGTGGCGAGCTGCGCGGTCGCGCCCGACAAGAGGCCGCGCACGGCGCTCGCGCCGTCCTCGCCCTGCGCCCAGGAGACCGCCGCCGCCAGCGAGTCCGCGCGGAGGCTCAAGCCGGTGCCGCCCAACACCTGGAAGACGGCCGGGCCGAGGAGCGCGGTCGCGCCCGCCGGGCCGCCGGAGGCCTGGAGGAGTGCGTCGAGCGAGGCCGTCAGCGCATCCACCAGGTGGCCCGCGTCGAGCGCCGAGAGCGCGCCGTCGACGGCCGTGGCTGCCTGTTCGAGCGCCGGCGCCCATCGGTCGAGCGCCACCAGGCTCTCGAGCTGCGCCCGCGCCGCGGTGAAGCGCGCCTCGGGCCCGGCGACCAGCGCCGCCGGCGAGAGGGCGTCGAAGCGGGCCAGGAGGCCGTCGAAGACCTGCTCGACGGGGGCCAGCAGGGTGGCCGGATCGAAGCCAGCCAGCGCCGACTCGAGCGGGGCCAGCGCCTGCGTCACCGGCGCGAGCAGCTGGTCGGGATCGAGGGCCGCGAGGCGCGCCAGCGCGGGGTCGACGCGGTCGTGCTCGAGCTGTGCGATCGCGCTCCGCGGGTCGACGCCCTGGAGGAACGTCACGACCTGCTCGAACGCGGCCTGCACCTCCTGCAGCACGTCCTGGTCCAGCGAGGTCAGGATGGCGGCGAGCTGCTGCTCGAGCGGATCGCGCACGGCGCTGCCGAAGTCGATCGACTTGATGGGCTGGGCCAGGTCCTGGAGCTTCTGGCGCGCGTCGCCGGGGAGGAGCCCCACGGGCAGCGCCGCGACCACCTGGCGCACGTCGTTCATGGCCCCCACCGCGCCGTCGAAGTAGGGCGCGAGCTGGCACTTCCGCAGCGCGTCGACGGCCGCGTCGATCCCGGGCCGCATCGGGTCGACCAGCGCGTGTACGTCGAGCGCGTCCACCGCGTCGTGCAGCTTCTTGAAGGCAGCCTCCACCACCCCCAGCGCGGCCCCCAGATCGTGGACCGCCTGGTCGATGGCCGCCGCCGCCGCGCTCGCCGCGGCGTGCAGCTCGCCCACCGCCGCCCCGACCAGCGCCTGGAGCTGGCCGAGGGCGGCGGCGAGCGGTGCGAGGAACCCGCGGATCTGGGCGGCGATGCCGGCGGCGTCGATGGCCGCGACGGCGCCCCGGACCTGCTCGAGCACGCCGCGCAGGGCGGCCACCGCCTGGTCCACCACGCCCTCGAGCGCGCGCGCGACGTCGTCCACGGCCCGGATCCCGGCCAGCGCCGGACCCGCGACCGCGGCGAGGTCGATCGCGTCCACGGCCTGCGCCAGCGAGGCCCCGAACCGGGTCGCCTCGGCGGCGAAGGCCTGCGCCGACGCGGGCGCGAGCCTGGGCAAGGACAGCAGCGGGTCGAGCCGGCCGCGCAGCGCCTCGGCGGCGGCGCGGATCGGATCGAGGTCGACGCCGAGGACCAGCGCCCGCGCGCCGGAGACCTGGCCTGCGATGGCGCTCGCGTCGAAGTGGTGGAGCGCGGCGCCCGCCAGGAGGAGGCCGGTTGGGGTGGCCGTCAGCAGCACCTCGAGCTGGGCGAGGAAGTCCTTCACCGCTTGCTCGGCGGCGGCCACCGCGGCGGCGTCGTCGGCGGCGGCGCCCGCGACGCGAGCGGGCAGGGCGGTCGCGGCCGAGCGGACCGCGCTCAGCGCGGCGGCGACGGCGTCGGGCGAGAGCGACGTCGCCGCCGCCCGGGAGGCCAGCAGCAGCCGGGTCGCCGAAGCGTGCAGCGCGCCCAGGCCCCCGAGCAGGCGCAGCGCCGACGCGACCGCCGGCGCCTGGCCGGCGAGCCCGGTCACCAGCTTCACCGGATCGCCGGCTCCCGGGAGCACGAGCCGCACCACCTGTCCGAGCGCCTGCGCTCCCGGCGCCGCCGCGAGACGGCCGACCGCGACGAGCTGATCCAGGGTGGCCGCCAGCCCGCCGGGCGCGGCGGTGCCGGCGCCGCCCCGCTGTGCCGCGGCGCGGGCCGAGGCGAGCAGGTCGACCGCCGGCCCGGTGGTGAACGCCTCGAGGGTCCCGAGCGCCGCCAGGATGGGCGCCAG
>Ga0137379_10003725_pt1 | contig 14273 bp, 15 predicted proteins | sample SagtaG_18_FD_104812 | JGI IMG/M metagenome (GOLD analysis project Ga0137379, IMG submission 104812) | Vadose zone soil microbial communities from Sagehorn Ranch, Mendocino, California, USA - Sage2_L_80_16 metaG | ecosystem: Environmental > Terrestrial > Soil > Vadose zone | place: USA...
ATAAGGGCGACGCTCGAATAAAGTGACGCGAAATCCGGATTCCGCGAGCGCGCAGCCTGCTGCCAGACCGGCCAGTCCACCTCCGACGATTGCTACTGCGGGCGGTGCCGAGGCCATCAGAGGATTCGCTTTAGAAATCCCTTTGCCAAGATATTCAGTTTCTCCCAGACGCTGAGGCTGACTCTGCGAGTGACAACATCGTAATTGAGGCGGACGATCTTTTCGAGCAGGCTGCGATAGATGGTGACCAGCACCCAAAGCGCCGGCTGGCTATCTTCAGCAATCAAAGGCAACAGTTCTTCTGCCGCGGAATAGTTTTCGAAGGCGCGTTGGGCTTCGAGTTCGAGGAGTGGACGAAGGCGCGCGGAATCGGTAATCGTTGCCAATTCAGCGGAAGAAATTCCAAACTGCGCCAGATCGTCTTCCGGCAGATAAACGCGGCCGAGGGCCGCATCCTCCTTCACATCGCGAATGATGTTAGTCAACTGGAAGGCGAGCCCGCAACGTTCGGCCAGAGGTTCGGCGGCAGGATCGTTGTATCCGAAGATGCCAATGCAAACCAAACCCACCACCGAAGCCACGTTGTAGCAGTAGCGCTCGAGATCCTGAAAGCTGCCGTACTGGATCGGCCGGCTTGGAGACGCATGATCTGCGTTTTCTTCCGTGTCCATGGCCGTGCCGAAGGCAAGCTGGTCAAGCAAGCCCACGGAGATGGCGAACCTGCGTTGGGCATCGGTGAGCGCGAGCAGGATCGGATCGTCAGTGGGATGTCCTGCCAGGGCTGCATGAAATGCGTCCACCCATGTATCGAGTTTCTGGCGCCGGTCGCGCGCCGAGAGCGACGGATCGTCGGCAATGTCGTCGCAGCGGCGCATGAAGGCATACACCGCGCTTAGCGCCTGCCGCTTGCGCCGAGGGAGAACTAGAAATCCGTAATAAAAATTCTTCGCCTGGGAGCGCGTAATTCCGCGACAAACCGAATACGCCACGTGAAGCTGCGATTCGGTAGGCACATATTGGGATGAGCTATGCACTGCCGTGCTCATATTAGCTTGTGGAGGGCGGCCCTGGCGACAAGAGCTAGCTTACGGGATTTCGAAATTGCCGGGCGATTTCCGAGCACAGCGTAGTCCTGGCGCTCAATCGCGCGGAGGATTTCCTGGCAGCCGCGGCTGAATAGTTCGATGTCAACTGCCAAGTCACGACTGACGTTGTTTACAAGCGGCAGTCCGCGATCGAACCACTCCCGGGCGCGCTGAACCTCGAATCGCATCAGCTCGCGAAATTGCTGTGTATTGCGCTTTTGAGCGATGTCATCTTCCGAAACCCCGTGCCTTCTAATATCTTCAACCGGCAGATAAATTCTGCCCTTCTCATAGTCTGCGCTCACATCTTGCCAAAAATTTGCGAGCTGAAGTGCGGTGCAAGTGAAGTCCGATAGCTGCTGGCGCTCGGGATCGCGATATCCGCAGAGATACAAAACCAGATGTCCGACGGGATTCGCAGAATAGTGACAGTATCCGAGCAGGTCTTCAAATGTGTGAAAGCGAGTAATGGTTTGATCCTGCCGAAACGCGGTCAGTAAATCGGCAAATGTCTGTTTAGGAATGTCGAATTCCCGCACTGTCCCGGCCAGCGCCACAAATACTGGATGGCGGGGACTTCCCTCGTAACATGCATTCAGCTCCGTCTCCCATTCGTCCAACAATCGCAGCGATGCCGCGGGATTCCCGGTCTCGTCACCGAGGTCGTCGGAGATCCGGCAATAGGCGTAAACATTGAAGAAATGCTGGCGCAATCGTTTGGGTAGAAACCACGTTGCAACCGAAAAGTTCTCGTAATGACTGCGTGCCAAACGTTCGCAATACGATTGCGCGTCCCGCAAAGAAGGAGCAGACGCGGGAATGGCGTATTCCGCGGGAAGATGGCTCCAGATTGGATTCGCAGCACTCATAAACTCATTCAGAACTCAAAGTTGGTCAAAGAGCTTTCTGTTTCGGTCAAGTTTTGAAAGGGCACGGCTTCTAGCCGTGCCGAAACGCAAAACAGTCGCGGCTTCAGCCGCTGAGGGACGTCGCACATTGTTTCGCGGCCGACGAGGAGGTCTCACACATAAAACATGCACCTCAGGGGGCTAAAGCCCGACATATCTTGGGCCACTTACGGCGCGGCCAGAAGCCGCGCCCTGTCAAAGCAGCGGCCTGAATAGGCGTTTTCCACAGCCTGCTGACAGCCTTGCACTTTCAAAACCTCATTGTCCCGGAATGATTGCAGTCTTGATGTCCCCATTTCGATTCATCATGTGTTGCAGGACCTGCTGCAGACGGGAGAGCGGCGCTTCGCCGGTAATGTATTCCGCGGGCCGAATTTTCTTCTCCGCAATCAGGGCAAATGCTTTGCGCACGGCGTCGGGGGTATGGTGGAAGGTAGCCTTGAGCGTGACTTCCGAATAGTGCAGGCGATTAGTGTCGAGTTCGACCTTGCTGCCCTTCGCGCATCCTCCGAAGAAATTAACAGTGCCGCCCTTACGCACCATTTCCGTAGCCCACATCCACGCCTCAGGGCGCCCGACCGCCTCGATCACAACATCGGCGCCGCGCCCGCCTGGAGATAAATTTCGCACTGCTTGAATCGGGTCCTTCACCGAGCCCAGATGTACCACGTCATGGGCGCCCATCCGCCGCGCGGCTTCGATCTGAGCTTCGCGCTTCACTACGGCGATTACGTTACAGCCCATGGCCTGAGCTACATGGACGAACATCAGACCAATAGGCCCTCCGCCAATCACGGCCACCGTGTCACCAATCTCTACTCCGCTCTCATGCAACCCGCGTAGCACGCAGGCCAACGGCTCGACCATTGCCGCTTCCTCAAAGCTGACGTGCTGAGGAATCGCCAGCATGTTGAGTTCAACGATACGGCGCGGGACGCGGATGTACTCAGCGTAAGCTCCATTGTTAAAGAGAAGATCTTCGCAAAGGTTTTCTTGATGGCGCGAGCAAAAGAAGCACATCTGGCAGGGCGCAGAATTCAGCGCGACCACGCGCATGCCTTCTTTGAAGCCACGCACTCCCGGTCCAACTTTGTCGATTACGCCCGCCGACTCATGTCCGAATAGGGCGGGGGGGACAATCATTCTTGCGTGGTAGCCGCTCTTGTAAACTTTCAGATCGGTTCCGCAGGTGAGGGCCACCTGCACTTTGACCAGGACTTCCCCATCCTCAAGATGCGGAATAGGAACTTCTTCAATCTTCACATCCTCTTTGCCGTAGAGGACGGCTGCTGTCATCTTTCCGTTCACTGCTGCCTTTCACCGCCCGGCTGAATCACGACTTTCATCGAGTCCGGCTGCGGATTCGCTGCCAGATGCAGCGCCTCTACCGCCCGTTCCACAGGAAAGCGATGGCTAATTAGCCTTTCGAGCGCCATCTCCTGCCCCATCACGAACCGAACCGATTCACCCTGTAAATCTACTGATGCACTGTACGATCCAACCAACGTCTTTTCGTCAACACAAACTGCCGCCGGATCGAACGGCGCTTCCCCATGCTGGGTTTGAGCAAACAACAAAACCCGCCCACCGGGGCGTATCGCATCAACGGCAGTCTGGATCAAGCGATTGCTACCGACCGCCAGGATCGCTGCGTCCGCACCACGGCCTTCGGTCTGGCGACGCACCTCCGCAACCGGATCAGTGCGCGAGGCGTCAATTCCATTATCAAGTCCGAAGTCTTTAGATATTGTAAGCCTCTGCTCATACAAATCGGAAGTGATTACCGTCGCCCCTGCCCGTTTGGCCAATACACTCAATATGATGCCAATAGGACCCTGTCCGATTACAAGAACTGTTTCTCCCGCCTGAAGGGCCATGCGCTCGATGCCCTTCATGCACGTATTCACTGGCTCAACGAACGAGGCCTGCTCAAACGAAACTCCATCGGGAATTCGTACAGTTCCCTTCTCAACAATCCAATCCATCACACGAACATATTCGGCGAAGCCGCCGCCTGAAGGCTCAAATCCCGCCGTACACCCGACTTTTTTGTAGGTCTCACATTGGGCGAAAGTTTTGTGCCGGCAGTAGTAGCACTCGCCGCAAGGGATGTGGTGAAAAACCATCACTCTGTCGCCGGGAGTAAATTGCCTGACATTTTTAGCGACGGCAGCCACTACTCCGGCAGTTTCGTGACCGAAGATTCGCGGTGCCGAGTGCGAACCGCTGGCGATCTTCTTCAAATCTGTCCCGCAAATGCCGCAAGAATGGACCTTGATCAGGAGTTCGCCCGGCAGGAGCTCGGGAACAGGAACAGTTTCAAGCTGGACGTCGTTAACGCCGCGATAGACTGCGGCCCGCATAGTGGACGGAATTTTCTCTGGATTGCTTGATGAGGTCAGTGATTGTGCAATGGCCATCAGGGTTTTTGCCGCGAAATACTCGCTGGAACTATTGTATTTGTGAGGACGCTGTCGCGCAGCCAGGCACAAAGATTTTCGGAGGCAATTCGAGTATTTCGCGCCAATCGGATGACACGCGGCCACAGCCAGGGTCGTGACGCAACATACAGCACGAATCGCATGGTATCGAGTTGTCCGCTGCGGATGAACGGCGAGAGCTCTGGCAGCTCGAAATCCAACTCATCTGAGATTGCCTTCACCGCCAGAAAAGGGAGGCCATGGAGCTGAGCGGCGCGGGCAACAGCGGCAGCTTCCATATCCACCGCGTGGGCGCCATAAGATTTTGCCAGCTGCCGCTTTTGTGCGGCACTGGCAATTTCCGGACAACTCACAAGAATAGTGCGCCCCACCGCTGCCTTACCTACCGGAGCGTCGGGAATGGCAGTTTCGACGCGGCTGCCATCCTGCGTGTCAATCACTGTTGCCGGAAAAATTGTATCTCCAACATGCAATTCTGCAACCAGGGCGCCGGCAATTCCGGCGGAGATGATCAACTCCGGGGAGTAATGTGCGATCGCCGCCACCGCGGCTCTTCGTGCAGCTTCGGCCCCGATCCCGCCGCAGACGGCGATGGCGTGCGCACCTTCATAAAAAGTGAATTCACGGCCTTGGTGTTGGATGGTTGTCGTAGACCATCCCGTGATCAAGAGACGAACCTCGCGTTCCAGCGCGGCGACGATGGCGACTTGCTTATTCATTCCAATCAACAACTGTCATTTCGAGGCGCAGCGGATCGTGAAACGATCCGCGAAGCCGAGAAATCTGCTGTGACTCTTCTCGGGGGCCGTTGGTCGCACGGGCAAACAGCAGATTCCTCGACTCCGTTGAATCCTTCGCTTCGCGGATTCAACTCCGCTCGGAATGACAGAGTTAAATATATTTCCAAGCGGCACAGCTGCGAGCTGTGCTCTTTCAAAGCGGCTCACGCGTAGCCATTCTCTCGAAACCACTCGGCCGCGCGCCTCAACGCATCGTCAACCGGGACGACCTTCCATCCCAGGTCACGTTCCGCCTTTCCCGACGACACGAACATTTTCTTTCTGCCCATGCGAACAGCATCAATAGTCGCGCGCGGCTCGCGACCGCAAATGCGGCCCGTTACAACCTCGTCCACCACCCCCGTCGCCAGCGCAAGCACGTAGGGTACCCGAATCCGAGGCGAGGGCAATCCTGTGATTGCTGCCAGCTTGTCGAGAATCTGCTTTAGGGTAAGGTTCTCGCCACCCAGGATGTAACGCTCGCCGCTTCTTCCTTTCTCGAAAGCCGCAATGTGGCCACGCGCGCATTCCCGTACGTCAACCAGATTGAGCCCGGTGTCCACGTACGCCGGAAACTTCTTTTTAAGGAAGTCAACGACGATACGACCGCTTGGAGTGGGTTTGATATCCCGCTCTCCCACGGGGGTCGAAGGATTGACAATCACCACGTCTAATCCGCTGCGCGCCGCTTCGACGGTAACTTGCTCAGCCATGAACTTCGAGCGTTTGTACGCGCCAATCATGTTGTCCAACGAAACCGGGGAATTCTCGTCGGCGGGAGTGCCGTTCTGGGTGAATCCCATGGTCGCGACGCTTGACGTATAAACCACGCGGCGGACGTTGCTCTTGCGGGCTGCTTCGAGAATGGCGCGCGTGCCTTTAACATTGGAGCGATACATCTCGTCGGGATCGCGGACCCAGAGGCGATAGTCGGCAGCGACATGGAAGACTACCTCGCATCCGGCGATTCCCTTTTCTAGCGAGGCGGGGTTGCGGAGGTCTCCGGTGACGAGGTCGGCTTTTAGGTCTTGAATGTTCTTCAGATTGCTGTTGGCGCGAACCAGGAGACGCAGGTCTGCTCCTTGGTCGGACAAAGCACGAGCGACGTGGGTGCCGACGAATCCGGTGGCACCGGTGACGAATACGAGCATTGGATATTTTTCCCGTCAAACAGTCTTCTGCATTAACAGGCCTGGCCCGAAGCGGGTTTCCGTTGTCCCGGTCACATCGAAGCCACATGCCGCATAAAAACTCTTCGCATGCGGATTCCCCACAACGTGCAGGGCCGTTGACCCTCGTTTTCGAGCGGCTTCGGCGCAGTGTTCAATCAACGATCGTCCAATTCCACGACGCTGCATGTGGGGCTCAACAAACAAAGCGTCTAGTTCACTCCCACCATCCGCTCTAGGCTCTATCGCCGCAAATCCAACTATCGCGCCCTCCCATTCCGAAACGAACACTCCACCTTTAGCGATTTGCTCAGCTGGCAATTCAATCGCATCAGGGTGAGCGAGCAAAGCATCGCGGTCGCCTACATTCTCCAGCGATGCACGCAGCTGCAGTCGTTCAAGTTCTATTTTCTCAGAAGGTACTGCGAGCCGAATGAGAGGTCCGTTCATTGGAACGAGTGTACACAACGGGAGTGCCAAAAAAGTGCCCGCCCTCGGAGAACCACGAAGGGTGGGGCAGCCTCAGTTGGGGTGATTCGGTCGAAGGGGATCAATCGGGTGTCGCCAGCTCGCCCGACTCTGGCGGTCAACGCAGCAACTCGTCAACGACGGCTTCGACGTGAATCATGGTCGTGTCTAGAAACTCGATGCCGGTGCTGCCGGAGTCACGCAATAGCAACGGGAGCTCCGTGCCGGCGAGAACTATCGCTTCAACTCCGTCTTCAGTTTTCATCCGATGGGCAATGCGCAGGATCTCCGTCCTGGTTTCTGGCAGGAATTGATTCTTCAGCAACTCATCGACGTATTTTTGGTGAATATATTCCCGCTCTGACTCGTTGGGTACAACCAGGGCGATGCCTGCGCGCTGGAACTCCTGAGGGTAGAAGCTTGCGCGCATGGTGAATCCGGTTCCGAACAGGGCCACGCGCTTCAGGCCGAGCGCCTTGGCGTGGTCCGAGGTGGCGCGAACGATGCTCAGAAGCGGGATCGGGGAGCGGCGCTGGACCGCGTCGAATACGAGGTGGGGAGTATTGGCAGCGATGAAAGCGAAGTCGGCGCCGGCGTGGACGAGCTGGTCCAGGGCTGCGGCAAGGTAATCGACCAGGTCGTCGAGGCGGGCGGCGGCGAGTATGGCGAGAACTTCGTCAGGGTCGAGGCTGTTGATGATTATGTGGGGATAAGGCTGATCGGGCGTCCGGGCGCGACAGCGTGCGAATATTGAGCGGTAGTAGTCGATAGTGGACTCAGGGCCAAGCCCACCGATCATGCCTACAGTTCGCATGTCGGAACAGATGCGCGGCGGGCGGCGGGGGATTCGAACGAGAACGTGGGTCGAGGTCGGTGGTCGCCCACCCTTCGAAACCCGCGAAGGGTGGGGCAGCCCGCTCTTCGAAAATCGCGAATGGGAACTGCCCCACTCAAGCCAAAAGCGGGCTTGAATGGGCCAACCGTTTAATCCGTGCGTGGCGACGCGCTGGCGAGGGCGAGAATCGCTCCGGCAAACAGCAACGTGTCAGCGAAGTAGTTGATGCCCTCCACTTCGACCCCGATACCTGGTTGGGATAGCGCCAGGATTAGGACGGGGCCATAGATGACGAGGACCATCAGCAAAATCCAACTGCCGACATAGGTTGCCACCGTCCGGGTTTTCCGGTTCAGCAGAATGCTTCCGCCGAGAACGAGAAGAAGTGCGCCCGTCACATAGTCAATGAGCACGCGCGCCGGAATCCAAACCGGCATTTCTTTTACGAGCGGGACGCCAGGAAGTCCCGTCGGGTGCACAAAGTGTTCAATGCCAAAGACGATTGCGGCGATCGCGATCAATACGCGGCCCACCTTTATCAGCGTAGACTTCGCTGGCCCGCGCCATCCGTTGCTCACATTTCCGGCAAGGAGCCAGCCGCCGCCGCCGAACGACATCTCACGGAAAACGATGGTCCAAAGAACTCTGTTGTGGGACTGTTGGAGCGCTCCGGGAAGATGGATCATGGCGACAAACAGAAACATCATCAAGCCGAAGAGCAGGCCAGACCAGCGCACCTGAATTTTTTTAGCGATGCTCAAAGATGCGGCCAGCAGCGCACAGCCAACGAGATACGCCCAAAACAATCTCCACGGCATATACGAGGGCACGATGGGCAGGACGAACTCTACGGCCGAAAGATGCAGGGCGCCGAAGACCGCCAAGGGGATTGCAAAACACAAATTGCTCAAGGCTACGATCTTGTCGAGGCCGCGGGCGCGCGCGATATCGGTTTTGGCAGACCACAGGGCAATCAGGAAAACCACGATGCCGGCGCTGCACATCGAGAGCGGGGTTCGGGACAACGCAAAAAATGCGCCGAGAAGAGTTGTGTGCATGTGGATGCCGAGGGCAAGCCCGCGTGCGCTATCTGAGGCACGTTTCCCCCGGTCGATAGGGCTACAAATTGTACAACGAAGAGTAGGCGAGGATCCGCCTAGCTTTCGTTCACCATCGCCAGAAGTTTCTGGTGAACTTCTTCCCAGGGTACGGTCACGACGCGGCCAGCATCCAAGTCTTTCATGCGGCGGGCTACTTCTTTGTCCCATGCTTCTTCCACCGAATCATCTGCCTGATCGAGGCTGTCGAGGAGGGTGTTGGCCAGGGCTGCGCGTTCATCGACGGGGAGCGACAGAGCGCGTTTTAGAAGATCGGAAACTTCGGGGCTCATATGGATATGCTGAACCTTGGGTGGGGATTTTCAAGGCTGGATCGCGGGCGGTGGTCGCCCACCCTTCGGAAACCGCGAAGGGTGGGGCAGCCGAGCGCGTTCATCGACGGGGAGCGACAAAGCGCGTTTTAGAAGATCAGAAACTTCGGGGCTCATGTGAGTATCCTAAACCCTGAGTGGGGATTTTCAAGGCGGATCGAGCGCGGTGGTTGCCCACCCTTCGAAAACCGCGAAGGGTGGGGCAGCCGAGGTTGGAGTGATTCAATCGAAGAGGGACAATCGAGTAGGCCAGCCCGCCGACTGCTAGTCGCCTCGCGGGATTGGCATATACGCTAGTCCGAGATCTTTGAATTCGGTGCTTGTTCCTCGAGTTCCTCGCTTTAGGAATGACTTCTGTTTCCTTGCCTTCTGGAAATCGGCTCGGCTTAGGTCGACGAAAGGCTGGCCCGGCGCAATACGGACTACTTTGATATTGCCTGGCCCTATGAATGCGACGATCCAGACCTCAAAGAACGGTGAGTGCAACATCTTCATCTGGTGAATGACGCGATCAAAGTCGAGAAGTTTCCCGCTCCGTGCGTTAACCAGGAGCAGATAGTTGCTAGGATAGGCTCGTCCGCATTTGTTTCCGATGACCTCCATAATGTCATCGACATTTCTTTCCCAATCAACAATTTCAATGTCGTGGGTTTGAGTGATATTGCCGCCTGGGTTTTGCTCGATTCTCCGCAACCTGGTATCGGGAGTGTTCTCAACGGTTTCGATTTCTATCCACCATTCCTGGCCGGTCAATTTGGTTAACGCCAGAGCTAACATCGCGGTAGTCCAGGCTTCGCGCTCCTTCTTGAATCTGCGATCCGCGCGGGCTCTATCAATGCCATAGGTCTCGCTGATCTTCTGCATCCTATCTATTACGAAGTGCGGGCTCATCCACAATTCCAAATAATCGGACGGCCGAATCATCTCGATGCGACAGAAACGACAGCGCGGGTTGGGATCTCCAATAACCTCCTCTTCGCGCCCGCAGGTTGGGCAGAAAAACTTCATGCTGTTCCAGTGTAGGTCTGGCGCCGAACCAGTGTCCAACAACAAAGGTCGTCAACTCGAGCAGCAATCCACTCGACCTGCGCTCGACCGGACGGGTGAGGGCACCCGTCCCCCACGTGGCCGATACTGGCGCCTAATTCTTCTCCATCATCACTTTCTTGTACGTGGTCAGGGCGATCAGGGGGAAGTATTGGCGGTACATGTGGTACATGAGGTAGAAGACGCGGGGGAAGCCAGTGCCGGTGTACCAGGCTTCGTCCCAAGAGCCGTCTTTTTTCTGGGTCTTCAGCAAATAGGCGATACCTCGCGCCACGGAGTCGCTTCGCGTGTCGTTGGCTGCGAGTAGCCCCATCACCGCCCACGCGGTCTGGGAAGGCGTGCTCGGTCCCACACCTTTTGTGTTCTGGTCATCATAGGATCCGCAAGTTTCGCCCCATCCACCATCTGGATTCTGCACCATGCGAATCCACTCCGCCGCCTGCTGGACGTAAGGCTCATGATGATCAATGCTCATGGCTTCCAATCCGCGCAGAACGAGGGCGGTGCCGTAAATGTAGTTCACGCCCCAGCGGCCAAACCATGAGCCGTCCGGCTCCTGCTCTTCGCGAATAAACTTGAGGGCTTTTTTTACCGCGCGATGGTTCTTATCGTAACCGTAGGTGGCCAGCATTTCGAGAATGCGACCGGTGATATCAACTGTCGGCGGATCGAGCATGGCGTTGTGGTCGGCAAACGGAATGTACTGGAACACCATGCGGTCGTTGTCTTTGTCGAACGACGCCCAGCCGCCATTCTTGCATTGCATGGAGAGTATCCAGTCGATTGCCCGCTGTACCGACTCGACTTGGTAGCGTCCGTTGGGATGCTCGACACGCGCCAGGCCAAGCGCAACCATCGCGGTGTCATCGATGTCTGGATAGAACTCATTGTTGAACTCGAAATACCATCCCGCCGGCTTGCCTTTCTTGTTCTTGACCGTCCAGTCACCGGGATTGCGCACCTGCTTTTGCAGAATCCAGTCGGCGCACTTGACCATTCGCGGATCATTGGCCGGAACTCCGGCTTCCCCTAGCGCGAACATTGCGTAAGCCGTGTCCCACACCGGCGGCTTGCAAGGCTGCATGCGGAATGTATCTTCCTCCTCAATCCCAAGTTTTTCGAATTCGTCGAGCGCTCGAATCATCTGTGGATCGTCAAGGGAATATCCCTGGCAGCGCAGGGCAATGATCGCATTCAGCATCGCCGGATAAATCGCGCCCAGGCCATCGCTCATCTCGAAGCGTTCGAGCATCCACTTCTCCGCCTTCTTCAATGCAATCGAGCGCAGGGGGCGAATATGAACGGCCTCAAACCAATGCACCAAACGGTCGAGCACCAGAAAGAAATTTCGCCAGGAAACGAGTTTCTCGCTCCACTCCAAGCGCATGCGCGACTTGTCTCGTCCGCCCACATACAACTCATCAATCGCCAGTTCATCTGAAATCTTCTTGAAGGGCTTTTTCGCGTACACGATCGAAAGCGGCACCAGGATGGCACGCGACCACGATGAAATTTCGTAGATGTTGAACCAGAACCAGTTGGGGAAAAGAACGATTTCAGGAGGGATCGCCGGAACCGCGTCGTAATCGTACTGGCCCAGGAAGCAAAGATAAATCTTGGTAAACGTGTTGACCTTGGTGACACCGCCAAGCTCTAGAATTTTGTTACGCGCACGTTCCAATGTAGGATGATCGGGCTTGTACCCCACCAGCTTCAATCCGAAATAAGCTTTCACCGATGCGCTGATGTTCGAGGGCCCACCGTTGTAGATCGGCCAGCCACCGTCTTCATTCTGATGACTGAGGATGTAGTTCGCGCACTTCTGAAAACGTTTCTGGTTTCCTGTCCCCAGAAGCGTGTGCATGAGGATGTAATCGGATTCAAGCGTGCTGTCGGCTTCGAGTTCGCCGCACCAGTAGCCCTCTTCGTGTTGTTGCGAGAAGAGCCAGTTGCGCGCACCGTCAATAGCGGCGACCACGCGGCTGGCAAGGTCATCAATTTTCCCGAAGCGGAGTTGTGGAGCAGAAGAAGCCGGAACCGTGGAGGAGAATTCGTCCATACTCTTATTCAACGGCCCTAATCAGCCGAAACGCCCGCCGAGGGCGCTGCCGAGATTGCCTCCACAATTTCTGGAGGCAGACCAAAGCGCACGTTCTCAGGCATGACTTCGACTTCCTGAACGTTGGTGAAACCTTTTGTGGCCAGGAACTCCATCACTTCTTCGACCAGACATTCAGGCGCGGAGGCTCCGGCAGTCAGCGCAATCGTCTTCACGCCCTCCAGCCATTCCGGCTGAATGTCCTCGCAACTGTCAATCAGGTGCGAAGAAGTCTGGAGATTTCGCGCCACCTCCACCAGGCGGTTCGAGTTCGAGCTATTTTCCGAACCCACAACCAGCAGCAGATCCGCGTCGGAAGCAACATGCTTGACCGCAACCTGGCGATTCTCAGTGGCGTAGCAAATGTCCTGCGCGTGCGGGCCTTTGATGTTGGGAAACTTGCGGCGCAGAGCTTCAATAATATCTTTGGCTTCGTCCAGGCTGAGCGTGGTCTGGGTAAGATAAGCTACGCGGTTCGGGTCGGGCACACTCAATGCTTCAACCTGCTTAGGCGATCCCACAACCTGGGTGACTGTCGGCGCCTCGCCGAGGGTACCAATCACTTCATCGTGGTCGCGATGGCCAATGAGAATCAGAGAATAACCTTCTCTGGCAAACTTAACTGCTTCCACATGGACCTTGGTGACCAGCGGGCAGGTGGCATCAATTACACGGAGATTGCGCTCTTTGCTGGCATTCCGAACTTCCGGCGAGACGCCGTGTGCGCTGTAGATTACGCGCTCGCCTGCGGGAACTTCGTCCACGGAATCAACAAAGATCGCCCCTTTGCCCTGCAGCTCCTCGACCACAAAGCGGTTGTGAACAATCTCTTTGCGGACGTAAATGGGCGGACCAAAGGCCTCCAGCGCAATACGGACAATATCAATCGCGCGCACCACACCGGCGCAGAATCCGCGAGGCTTCAGCAAAAGCAAAGTTTTTGGGCTTTCAGACACTATTCGTTCCTTTATTTTAAGTACCTTAAGGATACACTTTTCCCGGTTCCTGGTTGCAAGAAAGGCTATCGAAAAGAACCGTCTCGGTCAACGTAAGTGCAAGAAATGGGAGGAATTAGCACTGGGAGGGGAAAAAGCAGGGCTGAACGGGGGTGTGGCGCGGCGATTATCTCTTCTTCGGTTTCCGAGGGTATATCGGCACCAATCGAGCTACTGGGATTGAATTGCGGCAAATAATTATGTCCTCGCCGCGTAGAGCCTTATTGATGAGTGCTGAAAGATGGGCCTTGGCGTACGTTATCGAGACCCGCATAAGTGGCTACGATTCACATCGGCAGATTGGTTGTTCCGGGTAAGTTTTTACGAAAGATTCTTTCGGTCGTACCACAGCACACTCGGGGATTTCATGCGTGGCCACTTGCGATGGGACGCGAGCACACCCAACACTTGGACTTCGCCAAGAAGGTGACGGTATGCGATTGTTGGGTGTCCGAGTCCCATTCCCCATTCTCTAGTTCCATTCACTAGGCCGGGTCGGCCCACGTCAGGGTGGGAAGCGATCAATTCGACTGTCGAGATCACGTTTTTCAGATGAGACTCTGCGACGTCCGGAGTACGACTGTTAGGCTGGTCGAGTGGAACCCAAACCGTGGCCATGTGCTCGCACGTGCGTTGCAGATCAACAACTGCTGTATGTGATCAGTTGATTCTCGCGTCTTTGTACGAACTTACAACAACTTCGTTCAGCTTGGACTCCTCAATTCTGCACCAGCCCGCCGCCATAGTTTTGAGCCTGGAGTGTTCTATCACATGGCCGGAATCGGCCCGCTTCAAAGCGGCTTTGATTAGCTCGGTTCGTCCTGCTCGAGCTGCCAATTGAAGAAGCTGAGCGTCTCTTCGTCCATACTGGATATTTTCGCATTAAGTTCCCGCGGCTGAGTAGATCAATTTCGCTTGGGAAACCCCAGACGAGGGCGTCTGGGGCTACATGTTCGGTGCACTGGCTGTCGCTGAATACTGAGTGCTTATTGCCGAGTGCGTTTGACAAACTCTCCCTC
>Ga0137379_10003730_pt1 | contig 14262 bp, 14 predicted proteins | sample SagtaG_18_FD_104812 | JGI IMG/M metagenome (GOLD analysis project Ga0137379, IMG submission 104812) | Vadose zone soil microbial communities from Sagehorn Ranch, Mendocino, California, USA - Sage2_L_80_16 metaG | ecosystem: Environmental > Terrestrial > Soil > Vadose zone | place: USA...
ACGGACCGCACGGAACGTCCAGGAGCCAACGGATTGTGAAAAACGAAGCAACGAAGGCATGGAAGGCGCCCGAAGAGGCTGCCGGGGAGTTTCGCGGTGGGCCGGCCTGACGGCCGGCCGCAGGAGGTGACGCGAGCCGGCAGAGACAAGTCGTGGAGACCGCCGATCGACTTGTCTCTGCCGGTTCGCGCCACCTCCCGCCGCGCGTAGCGCGGCGCCGCGAAACCTGTGCGGCAGCCGGTGCATCCGTGCAGTCCCTGCAGTCCGTGGCTCGTCTTCTGTCTTACTGCTCGCGCACCTCGATCCGCGAATTCATCTTGATCGGTGCGCGCACGATCTGCTTTTTCCCCGACGGCCACTGGACCTCGATGCGATCGACCGCCGTTGCGGCACCGAGGCCGAAATACAGCGGATACAGGCTGTGCGAAAGATACCCGGAGTTGCCGTCAAAGACCTTCGTGTAGATCTTCCCACCGGCGGTGACCTTGACCACCGACCCCAGCCCGTCGCGGTTCGACGTCGTCCCCGTGAGCTTCACCTCGATGTAGTGCAGCCGCGTCTTCTCGCTCAGGTTGCTGATGAGCACCATCGGCGCGGCGTTGAAGTCGTTGGTGACGATGTCGAGATCGCCGTCGCCGTCGACATCGAAGATGGCTGAAGAGCGCGAGCCGCGGGCGCCCCAGATGGCGACGCGGCCCGTCGCGCCGGCCGCGTCAGGATGCCCTTTGTCCTTGCCCGACGCATCGAGCTCGAACCACGGCGTCGCCACTCCACCTTTGCGCGGCTCGATGCCGAGGAGGTACTCCGCGTCGGCGAACCTGACGCCGCGGTCGTTCAGCTTCACTGAATTGATCATGTAGCGTTCCGGGTAGTTCATCCCGGACGCGATGAACACGTCGTCGAAGCCGTCGGCATTGAGGTCGCCGATGCTCGGCCCCCACGGACAATAGTTCTCCGCGCCGATCGCATCGGAGACTTCGCGGTATTTCCCGGGCCCGTCCTTCATGAAGAAGGCATTGCCCCAGATACTCGTCTTTCCGGTCCCGCGGAACGAGACCGGCCACTTCATGATCGACTTCTGCTTCTCCTGATCCGGGCCGATCATTTCGCTCATGTCGGAGTGCATGTCGGTGATGAAGATGTCCAGCTTCCCGTCGTTGTTGAAGTCGAACACCTTGATGCCCATCGAACCCCAGGGCGTCTTCGGGAAGACCTCGCGGCTCTTGTCGACGAAATGCGTCCCGCCGACGTTCTCGTAGTAGTGGTCGTCCCCGAGCATGTTCAGGACGTACAGATCTGGCCGTCCGTCCTCGTTGACGTCCACGACGCTCGCGTCGCCGGACCACGACAGATCCTGCAGGCCGACCTGCTTCGAGACGTCCACGAAGTGGTTCTTGCCCATGTTGCGATACAGGATGCTTTGTTCGGCGCGCTCAGGGTGCAAGTGTCCGGAGAAGGCGTCCTTGAGCGCCACGAAGTACCTGGCACCGGGGTCGCCGCCCATGGCGTTCGTCGTATACCGTCCGACGTTGACGAGGAACAGATCGAGCAGCCCGTCCCCGTCGTAGTCGAAGAACACCGCCCCCGAGGAGTGCCCGACGTAATTGAGGCCCGAGGATGCGGAGATGTCCTTGAAGTGGCCGTGGCCGTCGTTCTCGAACAGCATGTTGCCGCCGCGGACCGTCGTGACGTACAGGTCCGGATCGTCGTCGTTGTCGATGTCGGCAAACGAGGCCGAGACGCTGACCTTGCCAGGTACGCCTACTCCCGCCGACGCTGTTATGTTTTCGAACCGGCCCCCGCCGAGATTTCTCCAGAGCTCGTTGCCGCCCACCTGGCTGACGAAGTACATATCGGGTCGGCCGTCGCCGTCGACGTCTGCGATCGCGATGCCCGTCCCATGATCGTAGTGCGCCGCCTTGTACGCCTTGCCGGCGTCGTCGACGATGCCGTTCTTGTACGTGATGCCGCTCTCGGCCAGGCGGTCCGTGAATTGAAAATCGTGGAACGCGGCAAGTCCGGCCGCCGCCTTGATTTGCGCGGCGGCAAGCCTCTGGAGCCACGGGGTGTTCTGGAGATCGGCTGGTACGAACCGGACGTGGGCATTCTTCTCGGCAGCGCCGGGAACGAGCACCGCCCCCGCCGCCGCGATTCCCGCCCGGACTGATCGAGCCATCTGGACGGCCTCCCGTGCCTTACCGGTGCACGCCCGGCGCCTCCTGACCGGTGCGCTGGTCGTATTCTACGTAGGGTCCGGGATAGGCGTGCGGCTGCGTCTCCACGCCCGATTCGCCGCCAAGCTCCAGCACGCGGTTGCTGAGGCCCTTCAGGAATTCGCGATCGTGCGAGACGAACAGCATCGTCCCTTCGAAATCGTGGAGTGCGTCGAGCAGCATTTCCTTGGTTGCGAGGTCGAGATGGTTGGTGGGCTCGTCGAGCACGAGAAAGTTGGGCGGATTCAGGAGCATCCGCGCCATCACCAGGCGGGTCTTCTCGCCGCCTGAGAGCATCCGGATCTTCTTGTCGATCTCATCGCCGGAGAACTGGAACGCGCCGGCGAGGTTGCGCAGCACTCCGATCGACTCGCTCGGAAAGTCCTTCTGGAGCTGCTCCTCGATCGTCAGCTCGGGGTCGAGCACATCGAGCGACTGCTGCGCGAAGTATCCCATCCTCAAGCTCGCGCCCAGTTTGATCTGTCCTTCGTCGGGCTCGGTCGCGCCGGCAACCATCTTGAGCAGCGTTGACTTGCCGGCGCCGTTCTTGCCCATCACGCACCAGCGCTCGCCACGGCGAATCGTCAGGTTCAGATGATCGTGGACAGTACGGCGTCCGTAGCGTTTCGTGACCCCTTCGAGCGTCGCCACTTGATCGCCCGAGCGCGGCGGCGTGCGGAAATCGAACTTCACGGCGCGGCGTTTCTTCGGCAGCTCGATCTTCTCGATCTTCTCGAGCGCCTTCACGCGGCTCTGCACTTGGGCGGCCTTCGCCGCGTGCGCGGCGAAGCGCTCGATGAAGCGCTGTTCCTTGGCGAGCATCGCCTGCTGCCGCGCGTACGCCGCCTCGCGGTTGGCTTCGCGGATCGCGCGCTCGCGTTCGTAGAAATCGTAGTTGCCGGAATAGGCCGTGATCTCGCCGCCGTCGATCTCTGCGATACGCGTCACGACGCGGTTCATGAACTCGCGGTCGTGGGACGTCATGAGCAGTGAGCCCGGGAGCGACTTCAGGAAGTCCTCGAGCCAGATGATCGACTCGATGTCGAGGTGGTTGGTCGGCTCGTCCATCAGCAGGATGTCGGGTTTGCCGAGCAGCACCCGCGCCATCGCGACGCGCATCTTCCATCCGCCGGACAGGTCCCCGACGTCGCTGTCGATTCGATCGTCCTCGAATCCGAGGCCGTGAAGGACCTCACGAGCCTGCGCCTCGAGCGCGTAGCCGCCGAGATGCTCGTATGCCTCCTGCACCTCGCCGAAGCGCGCGAGGATGCGATCCATGTCGTCCGCACGACCAGGATCGCCCATCGCGTGATTGAGATCGTCGAGCTCGTGATGGAGCAGGCCGACGCGTCCGCTGCCCGCGATCGTCTCATCGAGGACCGATCGCCCCGACATCTCCTCGACGTCCTGCTTGAAGTATCCGATCGTGAGCTTTCTCGGAACGGAGACGTCTCCTTCGTCGGGCGCTTCCTCGCCGACGATCATCCGGAACAGCGTCGTCTTGCCCGACCCGTTGGGTCCGACGAGCCCCACTTTTTCGCCGGGATTGAGCTGGAATGACGCGTCGACGAAGAGGATCTGTCTGCCGTATTGCTTGCTGATTCCGCTGAACGAAACCATTTACCGGGACGCGATCTTCTTCACGAGCCCCTGGGCGAGCGGAAGGCTGACGCCGCAGGTCGGATCGTCGAGGCGGCACTGGGCGAGCGTCAGGCCGCAGCCGCAGGTGCAGTGCTCGGCGTTGAGCGCCTTCAGCGCCGCGGCACGCGTCGTCGGCGAAAGCGCGGAGAGATCGATGCCTGGAATCTTGTTCGCCTGGGCGGCGTTCGCCAGGCGGACTCTGTCTTCATCCTCCGCGAACACGATCTGGATCGCGGGGTTCGTGCCCGAGAGGGCCGCCGTCTCCATCTCGGTGACCGACGCATTCAGCATGCCGACGTGCTTCTGCGCGAGGCGGCCGTCCCGATCGAGGATGAACGAGGAGGGGAGCGCGTAGATGCCCGGAAAGAGCTTCTCGATTTCCGCCGTGCTCAAGACGGTCGGGTAGTTCATGCCGTGCGTGTCAGCGAACTGCCTCACCTCCTCGATGGATCCTGAATCCTGCGCGACGCCGATGATCTGCAGCTGGTCCCTGTACTTGTTCTGCAGCGCGATGAGGTCGGGGATCTCCTCGCGGCACGGGGGGCACCAGGTCGCCCAGAAGTTGATCAGAACGACCTTGCCGCGGAACGCCCCCGTGGAGACCACGCGTCCGTTCAGATCCGGGGCGCTGAAGACAGGAATGTCGGTCCGCTCCTTCAGCAGCCTGACGGAAGTCTTGGCCGATGGGTGCATCAGGCCCGCCTCCACGCGTCGGGTATAGCGGATCATCGCCGCGACGCCGGCGACCGATGCGGCGGCCAGGAGGGTCACAACGATCCACCGGGTGGCTGACATAAGATGAATTATGACGTACGCCGCCTACCCGGCGGGGCGCGCGGTGGCCGAGCGCGTCCGGGAACACTTCGTCAAGCACGTCCAAGCCGCCACCCTTCCCGACGTCGAGTCGATCGACGCCCTGATCGACGCGGCATTCTGGACGAGCCTCCGGCGCGAGGAAGGGTACATACCGACCGTCTCCCTCGCGCTCGTTGAGCCCGGCGACACGCCGTTCCCGCTGACCTTTGCGGAGCCGTTGCCGCTCGTGCCCTCGACGCTCGCCCGCGTCGCCCCCGCGGTCGAACGGCCCGGTATCCACCTCGGCGTCTCCGGTGCCCGCGGCGTCCTGTCGGTCTGGGGCGCGACGCGTGTACTGCCCCCGTACTGTCTGGTGCTCGAAGTCGCGGCGCCGGGACTGCTCGTGGTGAAGCAGCATCGAGGAGGCGAACACACGAAATACGCGAACATCGCCGTCATCGAAGCCGACCAGGTGAAGATCGTCGACGAGGACGCGTCCAGCCTGCCCGATTGCCCGTCGCTGCTCGCCTCGCTGCTCGGATTCGATACGCCCGCGTCATGGAGCGATTCGGTGAACGTTCTGGTGCAGCTGTCGGTGTCGATGCGGGCGCACAAGCGCGGCGGACTGCTGCTGGTCGTCCGGGCGGGATCGGACCGGTGGCGCGAATCGATCGTCTCGCCGATCGCCTACGAGCTGCGTCCGCCGTTTTCCGTGCTGGCCGATCTGATGACCCGTGAGACGATCGACCGCGATCGCGTGTGGAACGACGCCCTCGGCCGCGCCATCGAAGGCATCGCCGGGCTCACCGCCGTCGACGGCGCGACGATTGTTACGGACCGGCACGAGCTGCTGGCATTCGGCGCCAAGATCACCCGTCGCCGCGGGTCGCCGCCGGTGGAGCAGACGATGGTGACCGAGCCGATCGAGGGAGGGACGCCGGCCCTCGTGCATCCGTCGCAGCTCGGCGGAACGCGGCACTTGTCCGCCGCGCAGTTCGTGCACGACCAGCAGGACGCCGTCGCGCTGGTGGCGTCCCAGGACGGACGCTTCACCGTGTTCGCCTGGTCGCCATGCGAGAACATGGTCCACGCGCACCGCGTCGAGGTGCTCCTGCTGTGACCGAACGGGTCCGCTGCATCCTGCCGCCTCGCGCGCTCAGTTATCTCGGTGCGGTCGGTGCAGTCGGAGCCGCCGCGGCGGCAACCGAGGTGCTCAAGCCGTGGATCTGGCCCAGCGTCTCGCTCCTGTTCTTTCCAGCCGTCCTGATCCCGGCGATGTACGGCGGATACGGTCCCGCGCTGCTGGCCACCGTGCTGGCCACCGCCACGCTCGCGTTTTTCTTCATCGCGCCGTCGACGTCGGTGGACATCGGCTTCGACGATGCGATCCGACTGGCGACATTCATCGTGGTCGCGGTCGCCACGGCAGGTCTGAGCTCCGCGCGGCGGCGGGCCCAGCAGGCGCTGCGCGAGACGCTCGGCGGGCTGCAATCGGCCCTCGATACGCTCCAGAAGGTTAGCGGCTGGCCGCTCGTGATTGGATCCGACACGGCAGCCAGCATGCAGAGCGTCCTGCGCCATGGCGCGGCAGCCGTGGGCGCGGTTTCAGTCACGGGCGTCTGGGAGTCCGAGGACGAGCCGTGGATCTATGTCGCGACCTGCGATCCGGACGGGCAGCGTACGTCGCGGCACGCGCCGAACGACGCTGCGCCGGCCTTTGTTCCCAAAGAACCGATGGCATCGGCGCCCTTCACGACGGAGCATCTTGCCGGTCGCGTCTATTTCGGCGGACTCCCGCCGTCGACGTCCAACTTCATCCCGGCCGTCGAGGTCGTCGCGCGTGAGATCGGCAACTCGCTCGATCACCTCTACGTCGCCGAGCGCATGCGCGAGCTGGCACTTCGGGAGGATCGCCTCCGCCTGTCGCGCGATCTGCACGACGGCGTTCTGCAGGCACTGACCGGCATTCGTCTCGAGATCCAGGACGTCGCGGAGGACTGCGCGGCGCAGCCAGGCACGCACGATCGCCTGCTCGCGACGGAACGCGCGCTGGCGATGGAGCAGCGGGAGCTGCGCCGCTTCGTCGAGGAGCTGAAGCCGGCCGTGTCTCCGGCCGAACCCGCCGCCGCCCTCGCAGCGTCGCTGCGCGAGTCGGCGGCGCGGCTGTCTCTCGAATGGAAGACGCCGATTGCCGTACGGATCGCGCCGCCGGACCTTGCCGTGCCGGAACACGTCGATCAGGCGGTTCGCCTGATGGTGCACGAGGCGGTGGTCAATGCTCTGAAGCACGGCCATCCGTCACGTATCGCTGTGTCGGTGGAAGGCGGAGACACAAGTGTCACAGTCGTCGTCTCCGATGACGGGCGCGGATTTCCCTTCCGCGGACGCCTCGATCACGAGTCGGTGCTGCGCTCGGATGCGGCGCCGGTCACTCTGCGCGACCGCGTGTGCGCGCTGAACGGACGGATCTCGATCGATTCCGGCGCCCACGGCGCGCGCGTCGAGATCTCGCTGCCGGTCTAGTCTCATCCGAGGGGCTTCGCCCCTCGGACTCCCCTACACGCTCTCTCGCGCGCCGCTTCGCCGGCGCGCTCCGTTCGCGTGGCTCACTCGCGGCCGCTCTTTGCTTCGCCGTCGGCCACGGCCATCGGACATTTATGAGAAAGATTTGGTCGCGTCTGGAAAACCCGGCGTCCCAGCACCAATTCCCAATTCCCAAGGAGAGCACCTTGGGAGTTGGGAGTTGGAAGTTGGGAGTTGAGATGCTCCCTTTTTCAGCACGCCCTTAGACAAGTCCCTTCTGCTGCGCGAGCAGCACCAGCTCCAGCCGCCCTTCGATTCCCAGCTTTTCGTAGATGTTGTGCAGGTGGACCTTGACGGTGCTCTCGGAGATCACAAGCCGTTCGCCGATGACCTTGTTCCGCAGCCCTTGTGCGACCATTCGCACGATTTCCAGCTCGCGCGGCGTCAGCGCCGCCGGCTCACGCTGGGTCTCGCAGTCGGCAGCACTCCTGAGCGCCGGAGTCACGGTGTCCGCATCGAAACACTGCTCGCCCCGATGCACGCGCCGGACGCAGTCGACGAGCGCTTCCGGCGGGGCTTCCTTCAAAACGAGACCGGCCGCGCCGCGTTTCAGCGCCTCGACCACCTGCTCCTGACTGATCGCGGCCGTCAGGACGATGCTGCGCATGCGGGGCAGCTCGCGCGACAGCACCGCGAGCAGATCGAGGCCACTGCGCTGCGGCATGCGCAGGTCGAGGACGACGATGTCGGGATGCTGGGTGCGTGCGGCCGCGAGCGCGGCGTCGGCATCCGCGCAGCAGGCCACGACGTCGAGATCGGCGTGACGCGCGAAGAGATGCTGCAGACCCTGCAGGACAATCGGATGGTCGTCGGCCAGCACGATTCGGATAGCCACGAGCCTATTGTGCTCGATCAGGCGCCCGCCGGACGACCTCTGCCGCTGCCGAGGCACTTACGGACGGTCCCGATCAATTCGTCGGGCACGATCGGCTTGCGGAGAACGCACGCGACCTCGAGCGCGGATGTGTCGAGGGTGGATCCTGTCACAACGACGATCGGAATATGCCTGGTCACCGCACGTCCGGCGAGCTCCTGCTGCACGGACACGCCGTCGAGCGCGCGCAGGACGAGATCGAGCACGACCAGATCCGGCGGACGGTTCTCGATCGCCCGCAGCGCTTCCAAACCGTCTCCGGCTTCCTCGACGTCGAACCCGGCCATCACCAGGGCTGTTCGAAACATCCGCCGCAGGTCGACATCGTCTTCGACGATCAGAATTCGCTTCCTGCGCATCGCCGCTCGCGCCGATGATATCTGGGGTTTGGTACTCCGAAAGGCAGAAATCAGTAGAAGAGCCCGAAGCTCTTCCATGCGGAGCCTCTAGCGCAACAACTCGACTCGCTTGAGCCGATCGCGCCACGTGCGGCTTGCCGTAAGACGCGTTCCGTCGCGCAGCTCCAGTTCGGCGTCGCCATGCGACTGCGGCCGAAGCGCGGCGATGCGATCGACGGGGACGATGACCGAGCGATGGACGCGGACGAATCGGTCGGGATCGAGCTGCGCCTCCAATCCGCTGAGCGTGTCGCGGAGCAGGTACTCCCGCTCCCTGACATGCAGGCGGACGCGGTTGTCGGCGGCCTCCATCCAGTCGACCGCGGACAGATCAATCACGAGCATGCGGCTGCCGGCGCGGACCGTGACGCGCGTGAGATAGGCCGGTTTCCTCCGCAGGGCGTCGGCGAATTCGCGGAGCGAGTCATCGGAGGCTCGCCGTGCGATTCGGTCGCGCGCGCGCGCCCGGGGCCGTACGAAAACGCTCGGCCGAAAACGGCTTCAGCAGGTAGTCCACCGCGTGCACGTCGAACGCGCGCAGCGCGTACGCGTCGTAGGCCGTGACGAACAGAATGGCGGGAGGGTCGCCGGCGGGAATCGCCTTCACGATCCGCTGGAAAGTACTGGACATTCTTTGCCTTCCAGGGCGGCTGGGCGGACGCGGGTGCCGTCAGGGCGAGCCCCGCTGTGATGGCGAGTAGTCGAAACGCGCATGCTTCTCCTCCTGAAGGTGGACGTGAGAGACAAAAGATGCGCGCGTCATGCCGTTGTTTGCCAGCCATCGGGGACGAGCCGGCCCACGGATGGGGCCAACCGGACGGAGATCGGCTATCGTTCAGCGGGATGATACGCGCGAGCGCGCCGGGGCGAGTCAACCTGATCGGCGAGCACACCGATTACAACGGCGGGTTCGTGCTGCCGGCGGCAATCCCGCAGCGGACGTCCGTCGAACTGTCTCCGCGCGCGGAAACCTCGGTCGAGGCGTGGTCCGCGAATTTCAACGAACGCAGACACTACGTCCTCGGACGGGAGGCGCGCACCGGCTCCTGGATCGATTACATCCAGGGCGTCACGGCGATGCTGGCGGAGGCGGGACATCGCGTGACCGGCTTCACGCTGCAGATCGCATCGACGGTGCCGGTCGGCAGCGGACTGTCGTCGAGTGCCGCCCTGGAGATTGCCCTTCTGCGCGCGCTGCGCGAGGCGTTCGATCTGCCTCTGGAGGACGTGGCGCTCGCGCGCATCGGGCAACGCGTCGAGAATGCCTTCGTGGGCGCCCCCGTCGGCATCATGGACCAGATGGCATGCGCGCTTGCCGATGAAACTCACGCGTTGTTCCTCGACGCGCGCAGTCTTGCGTTCGAGCGCGTGGCGATTCCCGAACGCGCCGCGCTCGTCGTGCTCGATTCCGGCGTGGCGCACAATCACGCGGCTGGCGACTACCGCACGCGGCGCGCGGAGTGCGAGCGCGCCGCCGGGCTGCTCGGCGTGCCGCAGCTGCGCGATGCGGCGATGGGCGACCTCGGCCGGATCGCGTCCCTGCCGGAACCGCTCAACCGCCGCGCCCGCCACGTCGTGACGGAAAACGCGCGGGTCCTCGAGACGGTCGCGGCCCTCATCGCCGGCGATCTGGCGGCCGTGGGGCGCCTCTTCTCGGCCTCGCACGCATCGATGCGCGACGACTTCCAGGTGTCGGTGCCCGAAGTCGACCTGCTCGTGTCGCTCGCCGAGGCTGCGAGCGGCGTGCACGGAGCGCGTCTGACCGGCGGCGGATTCGGCGGCTCGATCGTTGCGCTGGCGGATCGCGCATCGGCCCGGGCGACCGCCGCGACGATCGCCGCGGAGTACGAACGCCGCACCGGCCGGACGGCCGCCGTACTCGTGCCGGCGCCGGCGTAGTCCGCTGGCCCTTACCAGCTTCCAGACGCGCCGCCGCCGCCGGAGCTGCCGCCGCCGCCCGAGAAGCCACCGCCGCCGGAGAAGCCGCCTCCCGAGCTGCCGCCCGACCATCCAGAACTGACGGTAAAGCCGCCAATATTGGCGACACCTTTGGCCTTCAGATCCGCCGCCGCCTTCACGTACCACGGCAGGCGTCGTAGCCGCATCTTGACGATTGGATACCCGACGACGTACGCCGCGAGCACGAAGAGTGTCGCGTGGGGACCGATGATGACCACAGGGAACATCGCCCAGAAGGGGATGAGGAAGACGTACATGAACCAGCCGACGCCTGGGGTCATCACGCTGACCACCGTGAAGAGGCCGATGATCCCGAAAACGAACGCGCCCATCAGGATGCGCATGGGCCATTCGAGCATCGGCACTCGGATGGTGTTCAGGGGGCGCGCCGCAGACGACGAAGGAGCCGGCGCGGGTCTCCGACCGGCGGGTTCGCCCCGACCCTCGAGCCGCGCCACAATCGCCGCCACGCCGTCTTCAACGCCCCGATCGTAATGGCCCTGTTTGAATGAGGGTGTTATCCACGTCCGGATGATCTCGCCGCACGCGCCATCGGGCAGCGTCGGTTCGAGGCCGTACCCGACTTCGATCCGGAGCTTCCGATCCTGCGGGACAATCAGCAGAAGGACGCCGTTGTCCTTGCCTTTCTGTCCGAGCTTCCAGACGCCGAAGACGCGGACGGCATAGCTCTCGACGCTGTCGCCGCCGAGCGTCGGGATCGTCAGCACCACGATCTGATTGGTCGTGCGGTCCTCGTGCGCTTTGAGTGCCGCGTCCAGGCGCGCCCGCGCGTCCGCGCTCAGGATGTTCGCCTCGTCCACGACACGGCCGGTGAGGTAAGGAACGTCAGGCGCCGACGCGCGCGCCGTCGAGACCCAGGTGGCGCAGACGACCGCCGCGAGCACCGCGCGGATGGCGGGCGTCACTCGCTGCGCTCCTCGATCGTGCGGTCCGGCAACTCGTTCCGCTCGCCCGGTTGCACGCGCAGGCCCTTTGCCGCCAGTACCGCGTCCACGGCGGTCAACGCGCTGTGCAGCGCATGGAACGGCCGTCGCTCGCGCATGTGCGGTGTCATCGCATCCACGATGGTCTGCCACTCGGCGGCCGTCACGACGCCGTCGAGTCCGGTATCCGCCAGGATTTCGATGCGCCGCTCGAACAGACTCACGAGAATCAGGACGGCGCGATGGCTGCGCGTACCAAAGACTGCATGCCGCAGGAAGAGACTTTCGGCGTGCTGCCGCACCTCGACGATCCGTCGCGAGTCTCGCAGGAACGCGCGCGCGACAGACGGTACGAGGATGGCGATCAGCGCCGCGGCCGCACCCGTCAGCAGGATTGCCGCGGAGCAGGCCAGGGCGCTGTATGTCGTCGCCCATTGCGGATCGCGCGCGTCGATGACGACCAGCGCAAGTCCCGCCAGGGCGGCGCCCAGCGCGAACGCTTTCCAGGGCAGCTCGAGATAGGAGTCGGACTTGCTGACGATGGCGGTCGCAAGTTGCACCCCGGTGCGGGATTCAATCGCCGCGACTTGGGTGTCGATCGCGTCCGCTTCGGCGGCGCTCAGATAGGCAGCACGGGGATGCTTGGCGATGCGCTGGATTGTACCCTACCGATTCGGGTGATCCCGGCCCGAGCTGCGTCCGGTACGATCGACGCATGCCTTCTAACGGTCTCCAGGCCTCGTCCGATCGTGATCTGCTCGACGCGTATTCGCAGGCGGTCATCCGCGCGGTCGACACCGTCGGCCCCGCCGTCGTGCGCGTGGAACTGGGCCGCGCGCGCGGCTCCGGCGTCATCTTCACACCTGACGGTTTCGTGCTCACGAACAGTCATGTCGTGGAGGGCACCGGCTCGATTGCTGCGACCCTGCCGGACGGCCGCTCCCTTGGCGCGACGCTCGTCGGGCGCGACGCGGCCAGCGATCTCGCCGTGCTCCGGGTCCATGCGTCGGCGCTCCCCTGGGCGCGGCTGGGCGATTCCCGCGACGTGCGCGTCGGCCAGGTCGCCGTCGCGATCGGCAACCCTTATGGATTTGATCACACCGTCACCTCGGGTGTCGTCAGCGCGCTTGGACGGTCGCTGCGCGCCCGATCGGGACGGCTGATGGACGACGTCATCCAGACCGACGCCGCGTTGAATCCCGGCAACTCGGGTGGTCCGCTGGTCACCACGACCGGAGACGTGATCGGCATCAACACGGCGATGATCCTGCCGGCGCAGGGCATCTGCTTCGCGATCGCCAGCAACACCGCGCGATTCGTGGCGTCCCGGCTGATTCGCGACGGCCGAATCCGCCGCAGCGTGATCGGCATGGCAGGTCAGCAGATGCCGATTCCGCGGCTGCTGGCACGCACGCATGGCATTGCCGCCGCCTCGGGGGTGCTCGTGACCGCAATCGAGCCACAAAGCCCTGCGGCAGCGGCTGGAATCGAAGAAGGGGACGTGGTCCTGGCGTTCGCGGGAGTCCCCGCGACCGGCGTCGACGACCTTCACCGGCTGCTGACGGACGAGCGCATCGGCGTGCGGACCGAGTTGACCGTTCTGCGACGCGGCCGGTTGACCAGCCTGACCGTGACGCCGGCGGAATCAGAGCGCGATTAATCCTCGCCGCACCGCACGGCGCACCGTGTCGGTACGATTGGCCGCGCCCAGCTTTCCGCCGATCGACGCGACGTGGAACTTGACCGTCTGGTCCGAAATCCCAAGCCGCGCGGCGATCCCTTTGTTCGACAAGCCCTGCGCCAGAAGCTCGAGCACATCCCCCTCACGACCGGTCAGCGGTTCGGTGTAAGGCATGTCGTCGGGGTCGGGGCGCGGAAGGGCCAGCATAATCGCGTCCGCACGCACGCCAGCGGCCCGTGCCACGCTCACACTCGCGAACTCGCCGACCACATCCATGCCGAGCCGTTCAGATTGCGCGCGCAGGTCCGCGCGTTCGGCGACAGTGCCGACCAGCAGCACTCTCATACTCGACAGACCGGACAAGAGTGCGGCGCGTCAACGACCAATTCCCAACTCCCAACTACACAACTCCACAAGGTGATCTCCTTGGGGAGTTGGGAATTGGCAATTGGGAGTTGGTCGTTGGTCGCTGGGAGTTGGTCGTTGGGAGTTGGTAGTTGATAGTTGATACCCTTCACTCTCCTAGGATCGCTCTCCAATCGTGACGGCGACGGTGACAGGCGCCCCCGCCCGAATCACCTGCAGCTGCGCCGCACGTCCGATGCGGTCGCCCGGCAACAGGTCCAGCAGGTCCTCGGGCGACGCCAGCGGATGGCCGTCGAGCGCGAGCAGGATGTCGCCTACGAGCATTCCGGCCGACGCGGCCGGGCTTCCGTCCGTGACGCCGACGATCAGCAATCCCTCCGTCTGCGCGGAGTTTCCTCTCTGTTTCTCTGGGACGCCGATCGGCTGCGCCGCGATCCCAAGATAGCCCCGCTTCAGCGTGCCGTGCTCGAGCAGCGCCGCCGCGGTCGTCCACGCAATCCCCGCTGGAATGACGACGCCGAGACCGCGAATGGCGGCGGCTGTCGCGACGCCCAGGAGCTTGCCCTCCGTATCGACCAGTGCGCCGCCCGAGAAGCCTTCGTGCATCGGCGCCGACGTCCGGATCACCCGATCGATGGCGCCGCGGCGTCCGGTTCGCAACGGTCCGCCAATCACCGACACGATCCCGGCCGTGGCGGTGACCGCGTTGCTCCAGGATCGCGCGATTGCGAGGGCGATGTGCCCGACGCGCGGTTCAGCCGCCGCGCGCACGATGGACGGCGCGCCGAGCCCGGACACGCGAAGGATC
>Ga0137379_10003747_pt1 | contig 14233 bp, 5 predicted proteins | sample SagtaG_18_FD_104812 | JGI IMG/M metagenome (GOLD analysis project Ga0137379, IMG submission 104812) | Vadose zone soil microbial communities from Sagehorn Ranch, Mendocino, California, USA - Sage2_L_80_16 metaG | ecosystem: Environmental > Terrestrial > Soil > Vadose zone | place: USA...
CTTGGCAGTCGCGGTTTGGAAGATCGCGCTCGTCACCCAGCGATGCCGCTGGTCATTGACGGAATTCGACCGCTCGAAAAATGGGAAGCGGCTGTCCTGTGGCTCGAGTGTGGACTGCAGGTCCGTGCCGTCGTCGATCGAATGCGACCATGTGTAGCTCGAGAAGAGCATGAATCCTTTGGAGAAGCGCTTCTGTACATCGACCGTGAGCGCGTGGTACCAGGAGCTCGCATCGGAGAGTTGCGCGTCCACGCTGTTGAAAGGAACCGGAACTCCAAAACCGGTTGGATATCCCGCGAGGTGGGCGAGTGCAACCTCAGTGCCGTAGCCACCGGCGGCCGCGGCGAACGACGGGTTAGGACCGGAAGGCCGGAAAAAATTGAAAAATGCCGGTGTACCGACAAAGCCCACGGCGGCCGCTGGATTGCAGTTCGCAGCAGCAAAACCCTGACCCAGTGCTCCCGGCGCAATCAGGAAGATACTTCCGGTGCTTGTGTTCACGCACGAATTCGGGGCGCCTGTCGGGACTACGACTGTCACCGGATTATTGACGCTCAGGCCAGAAGCTGCTGCGTTAAAGGCATTTTGCGCAAGCAGCTGGGGATCGGTGGAGTTGATGTCTACTGGCCGGTTCAGGTGGAGGCCCTTCGTGTATTGGTATCCGACGCTCATTTTCCATGACTTGCTGATCTGGCGTTCGATCGTCAGGTTCCCCTGTTGCGCATAGCCATATTTGAAGTTTGCGGCCACTGGCAGCGTGAATGGCAAAATTGGCAACGGGAAACCCGCAGTCAAATAGTTTTGATTTGCGAAAAGTGAATTTGCCGCAAGCGGATCGAAGCGCTGTTGGCTTGGAAGATACGCGAGGCTCAACGGTGAAAAAACCGCGTCGGCCGAGCTCGTGTTCAGGACACCTTGGAATATGGAAGAACCGTTTAAATTTGCCGGGCTATCCGTGCCGGGCCCGCCTGCTAATGCGCAATCCGGAGTAACGAGTCCGCATGCCGACGGAGTTCCACCCGCGGAGAGAAGCTGCACGGATCGGCCGCCGTCTGCGGTCACCGAGTTAAATGCAATCGCCAGTAGCGGGTGATCATAGAACAAACCGTAGCCCACGCGGACCGACGTCTTCCCGCTTCCGGTTGGATCCCATGCGAGACCCACACGTGGAGCGAAGTTGTTGTAATCCCTCGGAATTCCCTCAACTACGCGGAGCGCTTTTTCCGCGGCTGCGTTCACACTAGTAGCCGGAGCAAACAGCGGCGTGATTTCCACGTCATAGCGTACGCCGTAGTTGAGTGTCAGCTTGCGGTTGATGCGCCAGGAATCCTGCGCGAAGAACCCGATCGGGAGATTATCGAACGGCTGATTCGAGTTTCCGATTCCCTGAATGTACGTCGTGGGAATTCCCAATCCGTAGGCCTGCAATCCTGTCGCACCGGGCAAGCCTGCGAACGCGCTGCTGAAGGTAGATGCGGAGATCCCGCCAAAGTTGACGTCTCCGCCGAAATCTAGCTCGAAGATCTGCGCTTTTGCCGAGCGCAGCTGAATGAGGTTGAAGTCGCCGCCAAACTTGAACGCGTGGCGGCCCCACGTTTTCGCCACGATGTCGGTGAATTGATACCGGCGCTCAATTCGGTCCACCGTTGAATACGGTTCGCGCCCAAAATAGGCGACGCCGGGAATGTTGACTCCGATTTGATCACCCCCGGGAAACTGTGAAAAGCCGAAGTGCAGCCCACGCCGTGCGAATTGGAATCGAAACGTATTCACGGAGGAAGGACTAGTGACCGTATCGTGCTGGAACGTAAAGTTCAGGTCGCGCGACTGGTTGTATCCCGCGCGCGAACCGGAATTCTGGCCAAACACCTGGTTTTGCGAAGTCGACGGCAGGCCGGTAACAAGGGACGGCGAAACTCCGACGCGAAGGAATGAGCGATTGTTGTCGCTCCAGATTTGGTCCAGGCGCAGCGACCAGAGGCTGGTTTTCTCCGTGATCGGATAGTTCCCTCGAATCGAATTCAGGCCGACGTACGAAGCAGGAAGCGGTGCAACGTAAATTCCCGCTCCAGAGCAGGTGGCGCCGTTGTTTACGGCCGCACCGGCGGGGCAATCTACCGGGATAGGGAATTGCGCGCCCGGTCCAGGAGTAAGAAACCCACCGGTCAGACCCGCGGATACCAGTCCGTAATCGAGTCTATTCAAGGCCACACTCGATGCCGAGCCCATAAAGACGCCATACTGCACGGCGAGTCCCTGCAGAGAAGGATTTCCGGAAGCGAGAAGTGTGTTCACCGCATCTGCCTGTGGGCCCGTGAGCTGTACGGGGAACGGCCCCGCTGGAGTTGGCAAGGTTACCGTTTGCAGACCGAAATTATCGATTCCGATGCTGGAGAATCCCGATTCTTCCCGCTGCGTGTATTCATACGACCCGAAAAAAAATGTTTTGTCCTGCTTGATTGGGCCACCGATGGTCAGACCAGTTTGAACCCGCGTGTAAGGCTGTTTGACGGGTACCAGCTCCCCGCTGGTGGCGCTGCCGGGAGTGGTATCGATCTGCCCGGAAAAGGCGTTGCGAGCCTGAAACGATTTGTTTCGAAAATAGCCGAACGCGTCTCCATGAAATTCATTTCCGCCATTTTTGGTAATGATGTTGATGATAGCGCCCGTTGCCCGGCCGTATTCCGCATTGTAGTTGCTCATCACCACCTGAAATTCCTGAACAGCCTCCTGCGAAACCGTCGCGCGGATTCCGTTCACTGAGTTGTCTACGGCATCAGCGCCATCGACCAGCACGCCATTTGCCCGACCTCGCGACCCGCCAAAACTCAAGCCGCTGTCCGGAGCGGGGCCGATCGTGGGAGCAACGGCGCGCCTCCCCCGCGAATCCAGCAGGCTGAACCTTTCGAACGCGCGCCCGTTGATCGGGAGGCTTTCCACTTGCCTCTCGTCAATCGTGTTCGAAGCTTCGGTCTTTGTGGGCTCGATCAGGCTCGTCTCCGCTGTGACGGTTACCTTTTGCTCTCCTCCACGGAGAGTGAGCTGCGGACTGAATTGCGCCTCCTCGCCCACTGTCACTACCAAGTCGTCCTTCTCAAAGATACTGAAAGCCGTTCCCGAATCCACGCTCATCTTGTAGGTCCCGGGCGACAACAAGACGAACGCGTATCGCCCGTCTTCTCCGGAGGTCGTCGTTCGCACGGCGCCGGTACTCTTGCTGATCAGGGTTACCTTGGCGTCACTGACGCTGCCCGCTTGCGGATCCGTAATCACACCTGAGAGTGTCGCTGTATTTTGCGCCGCGGCATTGTTCGTAATTCCTAAAATCAAGGCAAGCAAAATCAACAACGCGAACACAAAGTGGCTGCGTTTCATCACTGCCTCCGAATTTGGACTTCAAAAACTCCGCTACCCCTAGCGGTTGGCGGGGGTGTGGCCCCGCACGCATCGTTCTAACTGATTGGCTACTCGGCTTTTACTTGATGCCACGGTACAATGCAACTCCAAACTTCATGGACTTCCACCTCGCCATCCTGTCAGTCACACCCTGGAGTTCAGCCCCGGTGCCCTCAAACTATCTCCACAACGCGAAGATGTTCAAGCGACAAGTGGCGTCAACGGTTCCATGACGCGGAATGTCGCGCGTGCGGGCGAGGCCGGAATGCTCCCGACGCAGACGGCGATGGATCCTGATCGCGTGTTTCCGTTCGAACCGCGATTTTTATAAGTGAATATATCCTTAGTAATAAACTATTTGTGTCCTAGAGTGGCGTCAGGTTGGAGGTCGGCAGGACTGCCTTCGTCGTTCCTCGAGCAGTCATAGAGCTATCTGGTTAAGACACTGTCTCTCAGGGGTTTGTAGGCTCCGCGCGTTCTGCTCAGCAGTTGCTCAAGACGATGAGGAAGGGTCAAATCCTTCGCCACAAGAAAGGAACCATAGTTCCTCTTTTCCATCGCTAAAGCGGAGTTATCCGCTGCGAATGCAGCAGCTTACAGGTGCTTTTGAACCAGCCTCCGCAGCTTGTCGCGGTCCTCGCCCTTCATGTGGACGAACTCCACGCCGTTGCCATCGGGCCCGGCATTGCGTACCACAGCCGTGAAATGGATTTTTCGAAGTCCTGAGCGGACTTCCAACTGTATGGTGTCGCCGACACTGAGTTTTTTTGGAGATTCGAGATAAGCTCCGCCAAGGCTGATGGTCTTGACTCGAGCCAGAGCCGACTGGCCGCCTTCGATGTGCGCGCGTAGCGGCGATTCAAGCGGGACACGCGCGTAACGGCGTGGAACGACGAAACTAGATCCTGCCTGTGCAGTATGTTCGTAGGCTGACCGGATTTGTGCACCGGCCGGACGCTCTTCGAGCAGCGCCAGCGCATCGGCTGCCACAGCGCGAATTCCCGCCGGCTCCGCGTAAGCTAATCCTTCGCGTTTTTCGCAGATCCGGCGAAGTAATTCTGTTGCTTCCGCCGCGCGCATGCGTGCTAACGCTTCGATGGCTTTAATGCGCACAAATTGATCGCGGAGCACTTCGTGACCGCCGCCAGCGATTTCCATGAGCTGCGGAACGGCTGAGATTTCCTGGGTGATGCCGAGATGATCGATCATCATGGGTACGACCAGCGGATGCGCGTCGCCCAACAGCGCGGAAAAAATAAACGCAGCCGAACGGGCCGAAGTCGCGTTCGAGGGGCGAGAGAGTTCACTCACCGCCAAATCCTGCAGATTCCATTCCCAACTCGCCAGAGATCGCGGCAAAGCGCGCAGCAGTCGTTCTGGATCAGCCGCTGCGAGCATTTTGATCGCCGCACTCACTCGCTGCCTGCGTGCTTCGTACAGTCGAGATTCGAGAAGATTCAACACCGGCACGCCGATCGTTCGCAGCAGGCGCGCAATGGGCGGAAGAAGTTCGGTGCCTCGCGCTTCGGTCAGTAAAGTCGTCAGGCGATCCAGCAACCGTTCCGGGTCGCGAACCAGCAATCTCGGCAGAGCGGCATCAAGCGCGCGATTGGCGAGCGCAGCGTCCACGAGGAGCAGCCAGCGGTCCTGCGCGATCAGCCGGTGCGCCAAAGCGTGCATGTGTTCAAACTGAGGTTCGCGTGGCGGCTTTTCGAGCCCTGAAAGGATTCCTTCGAGCCCCGCGTAATCACCGCGCGTGACTGCGATGCGTCCAAGCATTTCGAGGAACGCCGAAAGAAGCGCCGCGGTTTCGGGCACGGTTTCCTGTTCGAGTGCTCCGAGGGCACAACGGTTGAGTTCCTCGGGAAGCTGATTTGGCCAGAGCGATTCGATTACCGACGATAATTCCTTTAAGCCAGCGGCAACTGTGCGCCGCGCAGTTAGATCCGCCGTTTCCAGCCGGCGCGAGTAGTTCAACAAAATATTGCGCGCCTCGCGGCGAGGAGCATCGGCGCCAGCGTCAGCGAGTTGTACCAGAGCGGTGCGGATTGCCGAGACTGGAACACACCACACGGCGGGTCCGCGAAGGACGGCCGATTTTTCGCGCGGTGCAAGCTCAAGCCAAAACCTTTCCTTCATTTTTTCGTGATGCGCGTCGTCTGCCCAGATGGATGCCAACGAGGACAGGTGCTGCGAGGAGTGCGGACCGGTGTAACCTCCCGCTGAAACTAATACTTTGCTAAGCGCATGAAGATTCTTGCTTAACTCCTGCGGCGCGAGCGTACCGCTAGACAACTCCGTGGTCAGAGATTCGAGAATGATCTTTTCAGAGAGCCTCAACAGATAAGGTTGCGGAGCTTCCGACTCGCGCGGACTATGCTGAGAAATTGTGTTGAGCAACAAATGAACGGTGTCGCGCGTCGCTTCGGCGAGCGCACCATGAATGGCGCGAGCCGCATCCTCGGGAGAAAGGCCTCGAGCGCTTTCAAGCGGAGGAGTGAGCCGCGCGATCAGTCGCAACACAGCAGAGAGATTGTCGTTGGTCGGCGCCGTGATCGGCGCATCCGCATTTTCGCTCGCGGAATTCCCGCCGAAAGAAACAAGCGCTGCGATCAAGCTCGTCAGTACCGTGTCTACCTTGCGATCCGTTTGGCCGTTCACCCGAATGCCTTCCACGCCATATTCCAGGAGCTTCGCAGTCCACCAGGAACTACGCTTCTTTGTTGACGACTCGTCTGATTTTAGCAACGCCGCACGAATCAGTTGCGCGAGAGTGTCGAGTTCGCCTACATGAAATTGGCGAAGCACCACGAGAGTTTGAATTCCTGCCAGTTGAAAATCGCCGGCGAGATGCTTCAATTCGCCCTTAACGTCCGGGATCGGCGCCTCGCTCAACTTCGGCACTACAATTCCTTCCCGCTCCACACGGAATTCAACCCCGTTCATGGTTTGGGCGAGTCGCTCTAGCGAGTCAAACGTGGATTCGAGACTTTCCAGATTTTTCGGATGGGAGTGATGATAGAGGCGACGGGTATGCAGGAGGATCTGGAACTGCCGCAAGGTTTCGCGAACTTCCTGGATCCCGGACCCGCGTTCGGACGGCAACTGCAGCGGCGCTTTCGGCGGATGGGAAACCGGCGCGACGGTCCGCGATGTGGCACCAACTGCTTGCGTTTGGTCAGCAGCGGGCGCGTCGTCGAAAAGTTTGCGATTTCGGAAAAGGCTCATTGAGCTCACTTCTTGCCAGAATCAGACCAACCGGGTTGCTGCGTTCACCTAACGTATCGGCTGCATCTACGGAATGCCCCAGCTAGAGAGCGGCACGCCGATGGCCCGGATGCGGCGCTCGTAAGTATCAGAAAATGGGAGTGTTGCATGATAGTACTAAAACCAATAAGCCAAAAATGGAACGAAAAGTTACATCACCGGCTGCGGATTACCTGATTTTGCGCAGGTCAGAGGCGACATTCACCGTTCCGCCTTCGCTTGCCTGCACGGTATTCCGGGATGCTCGATACCCAGGTAACGTCAATGCTATGTTATGGATTCCCGACGGAATTTCGACTCGGGCAGGCGTCCGCTGTCCTGTCGCCGCACCATCTACCCAGATTTCGGCGCCGCTTGGATTCGACTCCACTTGGGCCCAAGCGACATGCCCGTCTTTCCTGTGAAGTTCCGCCTCTACCCTGGATTGCCCGTCTTCGCGCACCTGGACGGGGCCGGAATATGCTTCGTATCCGTGAAGACGCAACACAAGGTTGTACTTGCCTGGCGCAAGAGGCAACATGACAGGCGTCTGACCGGATTGCTTGTCGCCATTAATGAAGACGTCGGCTCCAGCAGGCTCGGAAGTTACGAACAAGCCTTGCGCAAGCGGCTCCAGCTGAATTCGTTGATCGACACTCTTGCCCGCTTCGAGTTGCAGAACGGTTCGCATCGGCTGAAAACCAGGCTTCAGAATTTGCAGCCCGTAATTTCCAGGCTCAAGTCCTGCAAATGAGCATGGAGTTTCGCATTGCTGATTCGCGGCCTTGTCGCTGCCATTAAGATAAGCTGTCGCCCCGATTACATTCGTGGTGATATGAATGGCGGCGCGTCCCGGCGTTACGGGAGGATATTTTGAAGAATTGTCGCCGGACGAGGACGGTTCTGCGCTGTCGTCGTATTGAATGTCATCGACTACTTGAACGCCAGACGGCGCGCTGCGCAAAAACTTAAGCAATTCATTGTGCTCGGCGGGATGCAACTTGCCGGAAAGCATCAGTGTCATCCCCGAACCTTTGATAGAGAGACGCTTTCCGAGATGTTGTTCGGCGGCGGCTTGCTGGAGCCGTTCCTTGTATTCCGCAGCGACCTGCGAAAGGGAACTTGCGGGTGCCGCGGCCGGGCGCGGCACCGCGACTGCAGCATTTTTGGATTCCGTTGGCGCCGGACTCAAAGCTGTGGGCACATCCACCGAAGGGTCCGAAGGCAAAGCCTCAGGCTTTTCACCGCTGGTTACAACAAAAGTGGCTGCGTTTCCTTGATGCACTTCGGAAGAATTGGAATCGGCGGGAGCCTGTCGACGAGCAGCTTGAAAGACAGGACGAATTTTTTGCGCGCCAAAAACAATCACGGCCAATAGAAAAATCGCAGCAAGAACAGTAGCGCGAGTGCTGGGCTTCTTAGGCTCGGGCGCAGGTGCAATCGTTCCAGTCCGCCGTACCAGTGGAGTTTGTGAGGGGCTGCTCGCGCGTGAAGCGAGCGAGCGAGCGGTTGTAGCGAACTGATCATCGTTTGCCGAGGTACTGTGTGACGCGTTGCTTTGAGGAGTCCCGCCGAGGGGCAACGTAGCGTTCGGATTTTGCGCTGAAGGAAGCGACCGATAATTACGTAAATCGTCGAACAGTTCGCGGCAGCTCTGGTAGCGCGCCGCGGGTTCTTTGGCGAGTGACTTCATGACAATGGCGTTCAGGCCGGGATGAATCGACGAATCGATGTCTCGCGGGGCAGTCGGTTCTTCGTTGACGATCTTGTAGATCACCGTCGTGATGTTTTGTCCCGGAAAAGGTTTTTCTCCGGTAACCATTTCGTACAGGACCACACCCAACGAGAAAATGTCGCTGCGGCCGTCCACCACTTTTCCTTTTATCTGCTCTGGCGACATGTAGCTGGGAGTGCCCATGACATGGGCTGTCTGATGAACCGTGCCAAACTGCAGAATCTTTGCCGTACCGAAGTCGGTGACTTTCAAGGTGTCGTTCGGCGTCAGCATCAAGTTCGCCGGTTTAATATCCCGGTGGACGATGTTCCGATCATGAGCGAACTGCAACGCGCTGCAAGTCTGCTCCATGATGCGTAGCACGCGTGGCAGGGGGAACATCTGGCCCGAGTCCAAGAGATTTTGCAGACTCTTGCCCTCGACAAGCTCCATCGTGATGAAGAAAAGGCCTTCTTCCTCGCCTGCATCGAAAACCACGACAATGTTGGGATGAGTAAGATTGCCGGCCGCACGAGCTTCGGTCTGAAACCGCGCAAGCAGCTCAGCGCGCGTGAGGCCGGTGCCTTCTTCAGATAACTGAAGAGTTTTCACGGCGACGGTTCGCCCGATGACCGGGTCAACGGCGCGATAGACGACACCCATGGCGCCTCGGCCGAGTTCGCCGGAAATTTCGTAACGACCCGCTTTGCTGAGCGTTGGAATCATGAATCCAAGCGTTCGAGGGGAATAAATTCGCTGCCGTCTGCCGGTTGATCTTTCAATTGGTCCGGACTCGTGCGCTGCAGTCCAACCGACTGCCACTGCGACAGTTACACCCCGACGCCTGCTTACAAGCTACCCGGCAAATTTTCGGGGGGTCAATCCGACTACGGTACTACTGTATCGGACTCGCCAAGTGCTCCGGCTACTCGCCAGGGGCGCGGGTTCGCTCCGGCATCGGCACATTGGTTTCGCGGATCGCGCGATCCATCTCGCTTGGCCGCGCGGGCACTTCCAGGCCGTCGGTAAGCAGATACCCCTGCAAAGCCAGTCCGGTGGTCCACACGCCTTCGAGAGCGCCGATGTATTCGCTCTGCAGCTCGAAGAGTTTGCGTTTCGATTCAAGCACGCGAGGCGACGAAGCGAGCATTTCCGCGTAGCGATCGGACATAAGGCTGTAGGACTTTTTGGCCAGCGGCAGGATGTTGTCGCGATATTGCTCGGCCATCAGGCGTGCGTTCGCGTATTGATCCACTACGGAGGCCGCGCGCTCGCGAAGCGTAAGGGCGACGCGCTGCTTTTCGGCTTCGGTGCGAACGATATCTGCCCGCGCTGCAGCAATGTTGCCCTGATTGCGGTTGAAAAGTGGAAGTTCCACGGACAATTCCGCGTTGGCCTGCCATCCGGTCGCAAGCGGAACGCTGTTCAAAAGCTCGCGGTTGTATTCAAGCCCTGCGCGAGCGGTAATGTCCGGGATCTTCACGCGCTGTGCGCGCGCAAGCTCGGCCTCCGCGTGTTCTCCTGCTGCGGACGCAATGCGAATCGCGGGACTCTGCGTGGCAACGGCATCCACGGCCCGTATTTCATCGAGCGCAGGCCATCCGCGTTCCAGGTCTCCCGCTACAGTCTGCAGGGGCATTTCGGGTTTGCCAACGACCGCGGCCAGAGAACGCCACTCTTCGCGAAGGGTATTCTCTTTCATTCGAGCAGAGACTTTCATTCGCTGAGCGTCGACTTCGGCCTCTAGGACCTCGGTTTCGTCCGCTTGACCGGTGTTTTGCAGGCGACTCTGGGATTCGACGATTTGTTCCGCGATACGAGCCAAGTCCGCACGGGAATCCGCCATCTCCTGTGCCGCCAAGACTCGATAGAACGCCATTTTGACGGCGGTTTCGACGCGTACCTTTTGTTCTTCAGCTTCGATTTCCGCCAGCCTTGTATCTTTGTTCATCACGTCGCGCGCATGCGAAAGTTTCCCGGCGGTGACAATGGTCTGTTCGACGAAAAAGCCCTGTTTGCCGCCGTGAATCTCACCGCCTCGAATTTCGTCGCCTGAATAGCCGACGATTGGATTGGGATAGAGTCCCGCCTGATGCGCGCGAGATTGTGCTGCCTTCACGCCTGCCTCAGCCTGACGAAGTGTTGGATTGTTTTCTCGCGCGGTTTGCAATGCGCTTTCCAAACTGAAGAGAGAGTCTTTTGCGTTCGCTTGATCGCGTCCGAGCCGGGGAAACTCGACTTCGATCGACTGCGAAGCGCCGTGAGAGTGCTGATGCTGCATCTGCATGCCGGGCATTGACGGATCTTGCGCTCTGGCGCCCGTCGCGAGAAGCATTTGAATCGCAATTGCGGCTAGCGACCAGCAAATCAAAAGTCCAATATGCCGCGCGCCCTTAGGAGTGGTGGTGTTCACGGGTATGCTCCTCTGAATGCGCTGGCGATTTTTTCATTTGCGCAATTTCATTGAACTCTTTGTCCGGCAACACGCGAACCATCGTCATCATGCCCATCATTCCGGCGCTCCAGTTTTTCTGCAGGCCATGCGTTTCAGGTTTTTGCAAAAGTTCGTCCATTCCCATTTCCATGAACGCGTCCTGCGGAAAGCCGGGGGTTTTTTCCGCATCAGGCGAAACGGGCGATGGGTGTTGATGCTCGAACCCAACGCGGGCCGCAAGGGCCTGCATCTGGCTCAGAGCTGTCGGTTCGGTCTGGTCGGCGGTCATGATTTGCCGGTCGCGCAGCAAATCCATCATAGAATTCATCATGTGATGAGGCAGATGACAGTGAATCATCCATGCGCCGGGATATTTCGCTTCGAATTCGACGACTCTCGATTGCGCAACGCCGACGAGCACGGTATTCCCGGGAAACCATGTGGATTCTGGAGCCCTGCCTCCTTCCGTGCCGGTGATAACGAACTGATTTCCGTGCAGGTGGATCGGATGGTGATCCATTCCGAGGTTCACGAAGCGCAGGCGCACGCGGCTACCCACTCGCGCGATGAGCGGAGTTGTAAGTGGCGCCGCAACGCCGTTGAATGTTAGCCAATTAAATTCCATACCAGCCGTGTTGGGCACCGAACTGTTTGGAAGGACGGCCCATTCCTGCAAGACGATTCCGTAGTCGTGACCCACTCGCGGCGTGTAAGCGGCGTGCGGATGCGCGATGAACATGCCGATCAGGCCGATCATCTCCTGCATCGCGCTGTGTGCGTGGTAGAAGAAAGTTCCTTCCTGGTGCACGGTGAATTCGTAGGCGTAAGTTTCGCCGGGTGCGATGGGTTTTTGGCTGATGTAGGGCACGCCGTCCTGCTCGATGGGAACTTCGAGGCCGTGCCAGTGCATTGTGGTGCTCTCGGGCAAGCGATTTTCAACTTCGATTCGGACGCGGTCGCCCTGTTGCACCTGAATCGTGGGTCCTGGAGAACTTCCGTTGTAACCCCAGATGTCGAGCGTCTTCCAGGGAACGATTTTGCGTTTCACCGGCTCGGCAATTAAGTGAAAGACCTTCGTATCGCCGTCCATCGTGAAGGCCAGATCGCCGATGTCCGGAGACTCCATCCGTAGCGGAGGGCCCGCTCGCTCCTTAGCGTGTGCTCGACTTGTACGCTCGTTTGCATCGGCCTTCGCGCTCTTTTGCGCCCGAAGCCCTTCCGCCCACGTCATCAGGCCTGCGCCAAGCACAGCGGCACTTCGAAAAAAGCTCCTGCGTGATTCGCTCATGGGAGTGACCTCTTCTTACGTTCATAGGGTCCGCGGAGACTGCGGAGTTGAGAGTGAGAGTTAGAAAACGATGCTCGTGTCGCGCACGGAGCGAGCGCCACGGAGATCTTGATTCGAACAGAGAGTATGGAAATTACAGTGAGGGGAGACCAGAACGATCAGATACGAAGAACGACAAGAGAATGGACCGAGATCTGACTTGCGACAGGTATGTGAAACCCTGCGAGTCGGCTCGTATCACCTTCTAGGGAACCACGAACCGCGAAGGCCGAAGCGGCCGAGTTCGATGACCGCGAGTAATCAGAATCGAATGAGGCGGAAGTCCTTTCACCTGGTCGCCATTCGCCGGTGGATTCTGGAAGCGCGAACAGGAGATCGCGCGCGCCACATTTTGCGGCCTTTGCGCTGATGTCCGAAGACTGATCCGTCGTCAGTTGTTCTTCGTGATGACAGCCTGAGTCCTGTTTCGTGGCGTTCGATTTTTGGCAAGCCTGTGTCTGGCAAAAGGAGGAACAGGCTGGAGTAAGAACGAGCACCAGCAACAATAAGAGGGCAAGTGCTCGAGATTTATTTCCGAAAGCCAATTTTATCGTCGCTCCTGGCATGAATTCAGGCTACGCCCCGCCGTAGCGAGCGTCAATCTTGAAAGCAGCTCTGTTGCTCGGTCTTACTCATCGCTATGCTTGCCGACGATGACCTTGCCCGTGAATGACTTATAAACGTAGGTAAAATATCCAGTGGCGAGGATCATTCCAAGAACCCACCAGATTGCGCCGACTTTCAGGCCATAGCTTGCCGCCTTGCTGTTTTCCACGGTAAGCGAATAGGCCGGATTACGCGCGGGAAGCACCATCGGAAATAATCCAAACACGACGCTGAGCAGCATTCCGGCCAAATAGGCGGCAGACGCGAAGAAACTCTTCAGCTCATCCGCTCGCGCGATCGCCCAACGCACGCCCAGCAATCCTGCAATGGCGAGCAGCGGAAACATAGCGCCCCACGGGGCTTTGCGAAATTGTCCGGCAATTGATGGCTGAACACGAAAAGTCAGGAATGTGACCACCAGAGTGAGCAGCAGGACGACCCACCAGCCTTGGCTCGCAAGGCGGAGCGATCTGTCTCGGACGGACCCGGTGGTTTTCAATGTCACCCACAGAGCACCATGAACGACCAACGCCGCGAGTGCGAGCACTCCGACGAGAATCGAATACCAATCCAGTATTCCCGGCTCGTCTCCCAATTGGAAATTGGTCCACAGGGGCTCGAAGAAGTAGCCAGATGCATCGAGAGGAACACCACGGACCACATTGCCGAGTGCCGCTCCGAAAAAGACGCAAAGCAGCAAGCTGGAAGAGCAAAAAAGAAAATCCCACAGTGGATCCCAGACTGGGCTGTGAATGTGGTTGCGGAATTCGATGGATGTACCGCGCAAAATGAGAAGCCAGAGCACAATCATCAATGGCAGATAAAATCCTGAGAAGCCGCTGGCGTACAACGCTGGAAACGCAAAATAAAGTGTGCCGCCGGCAGCCAGGAGCCAGACTTCATTGCCGTCCCATACTGGCCCGATGCTCGCGAGAACCTGTCTTCGTTCTTCGTCCGTTTTTGCGACGAACAAGTGAATGGCTCCGGCTCCCAGATCGAAGCCGTCAAGCAGGACGTAAATGGCAATCATCAGTGCAACGAGGCAGAACCAAAGTGTTCCCATCGTCGATTCCTAACTTCTGCTCCTAATCGTCTTTGGATTGGGAGCCAGCTCGGGCAAATGCCCGGTGTGTTCCGGCCCCAATACAATCTCGCGCCAAGTAAGGAAGAGCCAAAGGATTGCCAGCACTGAATACATTCCCATGAAGCCGAGCAGCGTGAACCACACGTTTCCGGCGCTCACGCGAGGCGATGATCCGTGAGCTGTGCGCATCAGGCCGTAAATCAGCCACGGTTGCCGGCCGACTTCGGCCGTAATCCAGCCGGCGGTATTGGCGATATATGGCAGCGGCACGCTCAGCATCAGCAGCCATAGCATCCAGCGCGATTCGAAAAGTTTTCCTCGCCACAATTGCAATGCCGCCAGAGCCATCACCGCGATGAAAATGGTCCCGAGCCCGACCATGATGTGGTAACTGTAGTAGACCATTTCGATGCGATCGGGCCACAA
>Ga0137379_10003751_pt1 | contig 14227 bp, 17 predicted proteins | sample SagtaG_18_FD_104812 | JGI IMG/M metagenome (GOLD analysis project Ga0137379, IMG submission 104812) | Vadose zone soil microbial communities from Sagehorn Ranch, Mendocino, California, USA - Sage2_L_80_16 metaG | ecosystem: Environmental > Terrestrial > Soil > Vadose zone | place: USA...
CGGCGCCCCCACCCCCATCACCCCCGCCCAGCGCCGCGAAGCCGGCGTAGACGCCACCCCAACCACCCCAGCCCCTCCCACCCCAGCCCCCTAACCCCCAAGCCCTGATTCATGGGGCGGCGCGCGGAGCGGCCAGCACGAGCATGTAAGCAGACCGTCACAACTGCGTCACTCAAGGTGCGTGCGGGGCGGGAGTGGACAGAGAGTGCGCGCGGGACGCGCGCGTGCCAGGGGCGAACGGGGCCTGTAGGTCAGGGCTGCTGGCCGGCCCGGCCGGCCAGCTCGGCGTCGATCGCGGCCAGTTGGGCCAGGATCGGCACCAGGGCCGGCGAGCCGGACAGATGAGCCGTCTGAGTTCCCGGCGCCAGCGCATCTTCCTGCGCGCGTCCATGGCCTGCCGTATCCGGTCCGCCGTGGTACGCCGGCGCCCGATGGTCCGGCATATCCATGCGTACCCGTCGTCGAAGCTCGCCGCGGGCCTGAATGAGGTCGAGCACGGTCTCCTCTACCTTGGTGCAGGGCGGGAGCATGGCCGGATGCCTGGTGCGCAGGATCGCGTCCGACCGGTGGATGACAACCCCAGGGATCTTCACTCGCGCAGGCCGCTTTGATGCCGGAACGGTGATCGTGATGATCGAAGCGGGTTCGTCGATCAGGCTGTGCCGCTCGGCCGCCGTCTGGTGACTCAGAACCGCGTCGGGTCCCGCCCGGAGCAGGGCGGCCCAGAGAACGGTTTTCCCGGCCGGGCTCCCCGGAGAAGGCGGCGTATACGCCCCGCTGAAGCCGCTGCCAGCGGTCGCCGCGCATTCGGCTCCGCATCGTATCGGGGTCGATGCCGACCTCAGTGCCCTGGCGGCACGCGACTGCGGCCGCCTGGGCCTCCAGGCGCTGCGAGAACGATTCGGCTGACATGGGGCCGATGGTGCCGGGCGGGCTCGCCGCTGGCTACTGTCCCCAAAACCTGTGGATAACTTAGCCAGCCGTCGCCTTTCTGTGGATAACTCGCCCTGTCATCCGAGATAGGGTCTGAGGATGGCCACGGCAGTGCGGGGGGCTGGGGAAGTGAGGGGGGACGGGGAGGTGGGTGGGCAGTCCGGGAGCCTGTTCGACGAGGCGGAGGCGACCGCGACCGCGGCGGCCGCCCCGCTCGCGGTCCGGATGCGCCCGCGGACCCTGGACGAGGTCATCGGCCAGCGGCACCTGACCGGCGCGGGCACGCCCTTCCGCAAGCTGATCGACAACGACGCCCCGATGTCGCTGCTGCTCTGGGGCCCGCCGGGCACCGGCAAGACCACGCTGGCCTACGTGGTCAGCCAGGTGACCAGGCGCCGCTTCGTGGAGCTTTCCGCGGTCAGCGCCGGGGTCAAGGACGTGCGCGCCGCCGTCGACGCCGCCCGCCGGACCCTGGGCATGAACGGCGCGCAGACCGTGCTGTTCGTCGACGAGGTGCACAGGTTCTCCAAGACCCAGCAGGACGCGCTGCTGCCCGCGGTGGAAAACCGCTGGGTGTCGTTCATCGGCGCGACCACGGAGAACCCGTTCTTCTCCGTGGTCTCGCCGCTGCTGTCGCGGTCGCTGCTGCTCACCTTGCAGCCGCTGACGGATGACGACGTGCGGGAGGTCATCCGCCGCGCGCTCACAGAACCCCGCCCGCGCGGGTTCGGCGGCACGGTCACGCTCGACGAGGACGCGGCCGAGCATCTGGTCAGGCTGGCGGGCGGCGACGCCCGGCGCGCGCTCACCTACCTGGAGGCCGCCGCGCTCGGCCTCCCCGAGAATGGCCGCATCGACGTCCGGGCGCTGGAAAAGGCGGTGGACCGCGCCGCGGTCCGCTACGACCGCGACGGCGACCAGCACTACGACGTGATCAGCGCGTTCATCAAGTCCATGCGGGGCAGCGACGTGGACGCGGCACTGCACTACCTGGCCCGGATGATCGCGGCGGGGGAGGACCCGCGGTTCATCGCCCGGCGGCTCATCGTGCACGCCAGCGAGGACGTCGGGATGGCCGATCCCACGGCGCTGCAGACCGCGGTCGCGGCGGCCCAGGCGGTGGAGTTCGTCGGGCTGCCCGAAGCCCGCATCAACCTCGCCCAGGCGGTGATCCACATCTCGCTGGCGCCCAAGTCGAACGCGGTCATCAAGGCCATCGGCGCGGCCGACGCCGACGTGCGGAACGGCCTCATCGGCGCAGTGCCCGCGCACCTGCGCGACGCGCACTATCCTGGGGCGGGCAAGGTCGGCCACGGCGAGGGCTACCTGTACCCGCACGACTTCGACGACGGCATCGTCCCGCAGCGCTACGCACCCGACTCAGTGGCGGACCGCAGGTATTACGAGCCGTCACGGCATGGCCTGGAGGCTCGCGTCGCCGAACGCGCCGAGCGCATCAGGGCCATCCTCGACAAGAGCGAGAGGGAGCAGCCATGACACGAAACGCGGGCGCGGCGTGAACGCGGCCGAGCTTGCCGCGCTGATCGCTGCCGTGTTCTGGGCGCTGCTGGTCTGCGTCGGTGTGTTCGTGCTGTTCCGGCTGGGACGGCTGCTGTCCGAGAGCAGCAAGCTGGTGGCCGGCCTGCGCGAGCGCGGCGACGTGCTGCTGACCCGTGCGCAAGCCGCCGTGGACGGCGCCCAGGCCGCCGTGGACCGGGCCAGCCAGCAGCTTGACCGCACCGAATCCGTCACCGCCAGCATGGACGAACTGGGCACAGGGATGGCCGAACTCGCCGGGCAGGTCACGGCGCTGGCCGGGCTCGGCCGGGCGATCGCGGGCGGCCCGGTGGGCCGCGTAGGCGCGCTCGCCTACGGGGTGCGCCACGCCGTCACCCTGCGCCGCGGGGCACGGTCACGGCGCACGCTGCCCGGCCGCGTGGTGGAGCGCGGCGAACTCACCGGCGCCGGATCCCGAGGGGAGGCCCGGTGATCCGCCGGGGTTTCTGGCTCACCGCCGGCGCGGTGACCGGCATCTACGGCTACCGGCGTGTCTCCGCGCTCGGCCGCCGCGTATCCGGCACGCTTAGCCTCGCGAGTCCCGGCGCGACCGGCGCGCTCACGCCCAGGCGCGCCCGCCGCGGGGCGGTCGCGCTGGCCCGGGAGACATACCGCTTCACCCGCGACGTACGGGAGGGCATGGACCTTTATGTGGCTCGGCGTTCCGCGCCCGCAGGCCTTACCCTCTCAACAGACCTCTCAACAGATCACGACCACGACGCACAACCCGAGGATGGCCATTGATGGAGTCGGCAGAGATAGCCCGCCGCTTCCTTGCGTACTTCGAGCAGCAAGGGCACACCATCGTGCCTTCGGCCTCCTTGGTCGCCGACGACCCCACGGTGCTCTTCGTCATCGCCGGCATGCAGCCGTTCAAGCCGTACCTGCTCGGCCAGCGGACGCCACCGTACCGCCGCGCGGCGGACGTGCAGAAGTGCGTGCGGACGCTGGACATCGAAGAGGTCGGCAAGACCACCAGGCACGCGACGTTCTTCCAGATGCTGGGCAACTGGTCGTTCGGCGATTACTTCAAGCAGGGCGCGATCAGGTACGCCTGGGAGCTGCTGACCAGGTCCGAGGCAGACGGCGGGTTCGGCTTCCCGGAGAACAAGCTGTGGGCCACCGTCCTGCACGGCGACGACGAGGCGTTCGCCATCTGGCGGGACGAGATCGGCCTGCCGGAGAACCGGATCCAGCACCGCGGCCTGGCCGACAACTACTGGCACATGGGCGTGCCTGGCCCCGGCGGCCCGTGCTCGGAGATCTACTACGACCGCGGCCCCGAATACGGTCGCGACGGCGGCCCGGTCGCGGACGAGGATCGCTTCCTCGAGGTCTGGAACCTGGTCTTCATGCAGGATCAGCTGAGCCACGTCCGGGCCAAGGACGACTTCGACATCGAGGGCCTGCTGCCGTCGAAGAACGTCGACACCGGCATGGGGCTTGAGCGCATGGCGTCCATCCTGCAGGGCGTCGACAACCTGTACGAGATCGACACCACCTGGAAGATCCTGGACCGGGCGGCCGAACTCACCGAGCAGAAATACGGCCGTGACCGCCGGACCGACGTGGCGCTGCGGGTCATCGCGGACCACGTGCGCAGCGCGGTCATGCTGATCGAGGACGGCGTGCTGCCGGGCAACGAGGGCCGCGGTTACGTGCTGCGGCGCATCGTGCGGCGCAGCATCAGGAACCTGCGGCTGCTGGGCGGCAGCCAGCGCGGTGGCGGGGGCGCGAACCCGGCCGCGGGCGAAATGCACGAGCTCACCGCGGTCACGATCGAGGCGATGAGCACGCTGTACCCGGAGCTGAGCCGGGACGCGGCCAACATCCACACGGTGATCGACGCGGAGGAGGCGGCGTTCGCCACCACGCTGCGCACCGGCACCGCGATCTTCGACGCCTCGGCGGAGGAGCTCAGGCGGAAAAACTCCACGACGCTGCCCGGCGCGCAGGCCTTCCAGCTGCACGACACCTACGGCTTCCCGATCGACCTGACCCTGGAGATGGCGGCCGAGCAGGGCCTGACCGTCGACGAGGAGGGCTTCCGGCGGCTCATGGCCGGGCAGCGGGAGCGGGCCAAGCGCGACGCGGCCGAGAAGAAGACCGGCAACGCGGACATCTCGGCCTTCGCGGAGATGCTCGAACGCTCCGGAGCGGTCACCTTCACCGGCTACGACCAGATCTCCGGCGAGGCGACCATCCTCGGCCTGCTGGTCGGCGGCACGCCGGTGCCGGCGGCGGGCGCGGACACCGAGGTGGACGTGGTCCTGGACCGCACCCCGTTCTACGCCGAGGGCGGCGGCCAGCTCGCCGACGCGGGCATCATCACCGTGGACGGCGGCGAAGTCGCGGTCCGCGACGTGCAGACGCCGCTGCCCGGGCTCATCGTCCACCGCGGCCAGGTCACCTCGGGCGTGGTCACGGTCAACGCGCCGGCGTTCGCCGAGATCGACACCGAGCGCCGCCGGGCGCTGTCCCGCTCGCACACGGCGACGCACCTGGTGCACCGGGCGCTGCGCGGCGCGCTGGGGGAGTCGGCGGCGCAGGCGGGCTCGGAGAACTCGCCCGGGCGGCTGCGGTTCGACTTCACCGCCCAGGCCGCGGTGCCGCTGTCGGTGCTGCGCGACACCGAGGACGAGGTCAACGAGGTCCTGGTCAATGACCTGGGCGTGCACGCGTTCTACACCTCCCAGGAGGAGGCGCGCGAGATGGGCGCGCTGGCGCTGTTCGGCGAGAAGTACGGCGACCAGGTCCGGGTGGTCGAGGTCGGCGATTACTCCCGTGAGCTGTGCGGCGGCACGCACGTCGCCAGGTCCGGCCAGCTCGGCCTGATCAAGGTGCTCGGCGAGGCGTCCATCGGATCCGGCGTGCGCCGGATCGAGGCGCTGGTGGGCATCGATGCGTTCCGCTTCCTGGCCCGGGAGAGCGCGCTGGTCAGCCAGCTCAGCGAGCAGTTCAAGACCCCGCGCGAGCAGTTGCCCGAGCGGATTTCTGTCGTGGTGAGCAGGCTCAGGGACGCCGAGCGCGAGCTGCAGCGGCTGCGCGCGGCGCGGCTGCTCGAGTCGGCCGGCGAGATCGCGGCCGGCGCGCAGGACATCAGCGGGCTCGCCATGGTCGCGCACCGGGCGCCCGACGGCACCGAACCCGATGACCTCCGCAAGCTGGCCATCGACGTGCGCAGCCGGGTGCCGCGCGGCCGGCCCGCGGTGGTGGCGGTCATCGGCGTGCCCGCGGACAAGCCGGTCGTGGTCACCGCGGTCAACGAGGCAGGCCGCGGCTTCGGCCTGTCAGCGGGCGTCCTGGTCGGGATCGCGGCGCGGGCCCTGGGCGGCAATGGCGGCGGGAAGCCGGACGTCGCGCAGGGCGGCGGCGCCCCGCTCAGCCACCCGGGCATAATCGATGAGGCGTTTGAGGCCGTTCGTCGGGCTTTGCGAGACATTGCCGGACAGAGTCGAGTCCGGTAGGTAACGTATTGGCATGCTCCTGCGACCTTCCGGGGTCTTTGGTTCCGGGTCGCGCCCCCGCCGCTCTGTGTCCCTCTCGATGGGGACTCTCTCGATGAGGCCAGGGGTGAGGCTGGCCGTGGACGTTGGTTCGGTCCGCGTCGGAGTCGCTCGCAGCGACCCGGGCGGGGTCCTGGCCAGCCCGCTGACCGTGCTTGCCTCCGGTCCCGGCGCCAAGGCCGAGCTGGTCCGGGCCGAACTGGCCAGGCTGGCCGAACAGGAGGACGTGATCGAGGTCATCGTGGGGCTACCGACGTCGCTGTCCGGCCGTGAGGGCGCCGCCGCGGCCGGGGCCAGGAAGTTCGCCGCGGACCTGGCCGGAAGGCTCGCGCCGGTCCCGGTGCGCCTCGTCGACGAGCGGTTCACCACCACCGAGGCGCACGACGCGCTGCGCCGCGGCGGGAAAGACTCCCGCGCTCGCCGCCAGACCGTCGACGCCGCGGCCGCGGCCGTCTTGCTGCAAGCCGCCCTGGACGCCGAACGCGCCACCGGGCGCCCGCCCGGCCAGCTCGTCCCGGTCCCGGCTCGTGACGGAGCCGGCGCGTGAGCGAGAACGGAGGCGGATGGCCGTCCAACCCGCGGCCGCCGCAGCACTCGCGCGGCCACCAGGACCCCAGGTACCCGCAGGATCCGCGCATGCCCCAAGGACCGCAAGGGCCCCAAGGACCGCAAAGGCCGCAAAGGCCGCAAGGGTCTCACCGGCGTCCGGAAGCGGACGGCTGGCGCCCGGACGAGCACCTCAGGCCGCCGCCGCCCGGATACGAGCCGCTGCACCACCAGCCCGGCTACGACGACATCCGGCCGGCCGGGCCGCTGGGCCAGTCGCTGGGCCAGGAGTACCCCGATGACCCGCCCTGGCGCAGGACCCAGCGGCGACCAGGCCGCGAGGAAGCCCAGTGGCAGCCCGCGCAGGCCAGCTACGACCAGGGTGACTTCCACCCGCGGGATCAGCGGGATCAGTACGACGAGCGGCGCCAGTACGAGGACCAGGACCAGTACGCCGACGACGCCGACTACGAGGACGGTTACACGGCCGGGGGCAGGTTCGTGCCTGGCTTCGCCGACGAGGGCGACGCCGACGAGGGCGACGGCCATGGCGGCCGCCGGGCCCGTCGTCGCGCCCGCCAGGACAGCCGTGGCGGCGGCCACGGCGGCCGCCGCTCCAGGCGCAGGTTCCGCTGGATCGCGCCGCTGGTCGCGCTGCTGGTCATCGTCGTCCCGCTCGCGGTAGGCGGCGTCTACGTTTACAGCTTCTACATGAGCAAGTACCATCCGGCCGACTACTCCGGGGACGGCACGGGCTCCGTCGTGGTCCAGGTCACCGCGGGCGACAACGCGACCACCCTCGGGCCGAAACTAGTCAAGCTCGGCGTCGTCGCCAGCGCCCGCGCGTTCGTCCTGGCGGCCGAGCACAACGCGAGCTCGTCCGGCCTGCTGCCCGGCTTCTACGGGATGCACGAGCACATGCAGGCGTCGCTGGCCTACGCGCTGCTGATCAACCCGAAGAACCTGGTGCAGGTCACGGTGACGATCCCGGAGGGCTGGCGGGTGAGTCAGGTCGTGGCCTGGCTCGGCGCCAAGTCCGGCGTCTCGCTCAGCGCCTACGCCAAGGTGCTCGAGCACCCGGCCTCGCTCGGCCTGCCCGCCTCGGCGGGCGGCAAGCCCGAGGGCTACCTGTTCCCCGCGACCTACACGGTCCAGCCGCACGAAACCGCCCTCGGCGTGATCAAGGGCATGGTGCAGCGGTTCGACCAGGAGGCCACCCAGGCGAACCTGGGCGCGGCGGCCAGGCAGGTGCACCTCAACCAGGGCCAGGTGATCACCATGGCCAGCCTCGTGCAAGCCGAGGGCGGCCGGCTGTCGGACTACCCGAAGATCGCCCGGGTCATCTACAACCGGCTGGCGCGGGGCATGCCGCTGCAACTGGACAGCACGGTGCTCTACGGCCTGAACAGGTATGGCATCCTCGCCAGCGACGCCGAGCTCAACAGCCCGTCGCCGTACAACACCTACCGGCACAAGGGCCTGACACCCGGCCCGATCGACAACCCGGGGAACGCGGCCATCCAGGCCGTCCTGCACCCGGCCGCCGGGAACTGGCTGTACTTCGTGACCGTGAACCCGAAGACCGGCGAGACCAGGTTCACCTCGAGCCTGGCCCAGTTCGAGCAGTTCCGCCAGGAACTCCAGAAGTACCTCGGCAAGGGCTGACGGTGTCCCAGCCCGATAAGGCGGCCGTCCTCGGCTCGCCGATCGCGCACTCGCTGTCGCTGGCGCTGCACCTGGCCGCGTACGCCGCTCTCGGCCTGCGCGACTGGACCTACACCGCGATCGAGTGCGACGAGGCGGGGCTGCCCGCCAGGTCGAGCTCATGACCGGCATCAAGCCCGCCCCCCTGTCCCACATGCGCACCGCCGGCCACGCCGAGCTAACCCGCCGCGCCACGGCATGAGTGAAACCACGGCCATCGGCTGGATCAGGGAAGTGGTGCTCGACGGCCCGGATCCCTGGGCGCTCGCGCGCTTCTGGGCTGGCCTGCTCGGCGGCACGCCGGTGGAGTGGTATCCCGGATGGGTAACGCTCGAGCCGCCGCCGCACGGCCAGCGGCTCTCCTTCCAGGCCACCGCGACGCCCCTGGTCCAGGACGTGGCGCGGGTTCACTTCGACATCCTGGTCGACGACCTGCCGTGCGCCCACGACCGGGTGGTATCCGCGGGCGCGGTACCGGTCGGCGAGCACGTCTCACCCCGGCCGGGCCCGGACGGCGAGCCGGTGCCCTGGCGCGTCTACCGCGACCCGGCCGGCCATCCGTTCTGCCTGGTCGTCCGGTAACACCCCGAGGACCGGGCGGCCGTCCTCCAGGTAGACCAGCCGGCGGCCGCGGGTCGCCGCCCGCACCCGCCGCCTGATCGGCCTCCTGAGCAGGGCGAGCGCGTCGGGCAGCGGGACGAGCCTGGACTCGGAGACCTCCTCGGGCTGCAGCACCAGGCCGGCCAGCGCCCGGTCGCTGAGCTTGCCGCAGTCGAACAGGAACCTGACGCCCCCCGGCCGGCCCGGACGCGGGCGGCGGAAATCCATCGCCGCCAGCCGCCCCCGGCTCAGCTCGAGGCCGGTTTCCTCGCGCACCTCGCGACGGCAGGCCTCCCAGGGCGTTTCCCCGTCCGCCTCCATGACGCCGCCGGGGATCGTCCAGCCGCTCTTGTAGACCGGCTTGAGGATCAGCAGCCCGCCCGCCCGGTCGAAGATCATCGCTCCCGCGGACACCGGAATACGAGGCAGGGGTATCGTTTCCGGCCCGGCAGCGTCCCGCTCGGAGCCCACGGTCCCGGTCACGACAGTCACGTCACGAACCTCGCCTGGTCCCTCCCCGGCCGGTCTTTCCTCGGCAGCTTGCTGACGATGGCCGAGTAGGACGCGTCGATGGCCTCGATGAGCTCATCGCCGGGAATCGCGCCGCCGATCAGCAGCGTGTTCCACCCGGAGCGGCCGATGTAGGCCATCACGGACGCGTCACCGGGGTACCGCAGCAGCCATTCGTCGGCCGCCTCCCGGCTGGCCCCGCACTTCAGCCCCACCGACGGGGTGGCGCCCGAGCCGAAGAACGCGAAGATCTTGCCCCCGACCTTCGCCACCACGTCGCCTTCCCAGGGTTCGTCCTGCCAGGCGCCCGGCTTGGCCAGGCAGTAGGCGAGCAAGCCTTCCCAGGTCACGGTGGTCACGACCACGAGTCTAAGCTAGGCCCGCGGGCGTGACCGGAATCGAGAGACTTGGGGGCGGATTGGGACCGGTCGGGTTTGACCTCGACATGACGCTGATCAACTCGCGGCCGGCCATTCTGGCCTCGTTCGCCGAAGTCGCGCGGGAGACCGCCACCGCCATCGACCTGGACGCGGTGGACCGCAGGCTCGGCATCAAGCTGGACGACGAACTGGCGTTCTGGTTCCCGCCCGGCCAGGTCGACGCGGCCGCCGAGGCGTATCGGCGGCACTACGTGCGGCTGGCGGAGCCGATGACGACGCTGCTGCCCGGTGCGCCCGAGGCGCTGGCCGCGGTCCGGGCGGCGGGGCAGCGCGTGGTCATCATCACCGCCAAGCACCCGGTGTCGGTGGCACCCACCCTGCGGGCGACCGGGCTGCGCCCGGACGAGCTGTTCACCCTGGTGCACGGGCCGGAGAAGGCCGCGGTGCTGCGCCGCCTTGAGGCCACGGCCTACGTCGGCGACACCCCGCCGGACATGGCCGCCTCGGTGCAGGCGGGCGCGCGGGCGGTCGGCGTCGCGACCGGCTCGTTCACCGGCGCGGACCTGGCCGGCGCGGGCGCCGAGGTGGTGCTGGACTCGCTGGACGGCTTCCCGGCCTGGTACAGGTCCGCACGGTTACGCATGTTCGGCGATCGCCGCCGCGACCGGGTAGGGCAGGTGCCGCGGGTGCACCAGCAGCGCCCGGGCCACCTGGCGGATGCGCAGCCGCAACGGGGTCAGCGCCCGCTCGCAGTGCCGCCAGGCGGCCGCCTCGTCCCCTGCGAAACGCCCGCCGTGGCACACGGCGATCCTGTGCCGGAACCGCCGGGCGTCCCCGCCGTCGGCGCGCCAGGTCGGCAGCCACGCCCGCAACTCATCGTCGTCGGCGAAGATCGACCAGTCCCGCAGCCGTTCGGCGATCTGGCCCGCCGCGTCGATGACGAACGCCTGCTCACCGCCGTCCCCGGCCAGCCGGACGCCGTGGACGCGGCCCTGGCTGCCGCTCCCGTGCCGGATGCTGGCCGAGCTGAACCTGGCTCCGACGGCCAGCGCGGCCACCGCGTGCCCGGCCTCGTGCCAGGCGGTCCGTACCGCCGCGGCCCGGGCAGGCGCGTAGCTGGCTGCTGCGCCCAGGTCGTAACGCTGCCTGATCCACTCCTGGTGGACGATGGACTCGTCGTCGTAGCGGACGAGCCGGGTGAGTTCGGCCTGGATCTGGGCCAGGGTCCGGGCCTGCACGGGCGTCACGGGGGAGTGCCCCGCGGCGACAGCACGCAGAACTCGCCGCCCTCCGGATCGGCCAGCACGGTCCAGGAGACGTCGCGCTGCCCGACGTCGGCGGGCGTCGCGCCCGCCTCGAGCAGCGCCCGGACCGCCGCCGCGGCATCCTCGCCCTGGTAGGGCGCCACGTCCAGGTGAATCCGGTTCTTGACGGTCTTCGGGTCCGCGGACGGCAGCAGTTCCAGGTACGGCCCTATGCCCTCCGGCGACCGCAGCGACAGCCCGGTCTGCGTAGAGCTAGCCGGCGTCCAGCCGGCCGCCCGCGCCCAGAACCTCGCCGCCGCGGGCGGATCGGCGCAGTCGGCGACGACGGAGGCGACCGGCCCGGTGTCCCGGTAGACCGGCCGCGGGTCCAGCACGCAGAACTCGTTGCCCTCCGGGTCGGCCAGCACCACCCACGGCACCCTCCCCTGCCCGATGTCGGCGTGGACCGCGCCCAGCGCGAGCAGCCGCTCCACCTCCGACGCCTGATGCTCGACCGATTCGGTGGCCAGGTCCAGATGGATCCGGTTCTTGACGGCCTTCGGCTCGGGGACCGGCACGAACACCAGCGGCAGTGCTACCGCGTCGGGATAGCTGAACCCGCGAGGCCACACGTCGACCTCGTCGGCTTCCTCCGCGGCCACCTCCCAGCCCAGCGCCGCGGCCCAGAACCGGGCCAGCCGGGCGGGTTCCGCCGCGTCGACCACCAGATGTACAAGACGAGTAGGCATCCCCCAGTAGTACTACAGACGGTCAGCTCAGGGCGGCCCGGACCGCCGCGACGGCCAGGTCGCCGGCGTCCGGCGGCCCGGTGTCCACCTCGATCAGGGCCGCGCCCAGCCGGAGCGGCGTCACCGTCGCGGCCAGCGCGCCGACCCGCTCCGCCATCACGGGGTTGATCACGTCGCGGTGAACGGGATGCCTGCCGTGCCCGATCCGGGACATCGCCCGGTCCGACGCCAGCCGCGGGTCGCAGCGGCAGAACACCTCGGTCGCCCCGGCGAACTCGGCCAGCGCCCTGTCCCGGCGCGCCCTACGCCACCAGCCCTCGGCGATCGCGTCCGGAAACGCCGCGGCCAGCCGGAACACCACTTCCGCCGCCGCGTCGCCGAGGCGGTCGGACCAGTCCTCGCCGCCGAGCCCGAGGACGTCGGCCAGCGCCTCCTTGACCGGGTCGAGGGAGAGCACGGGAAACCGCAGCGCGGCCCCGAGCGCGACCGCGATGGTGGACTTGCCGGTGCCCGGCGCGCCGGATACCACGATGAGGGTCAAGGTCAGCGCGCGGCGATCGCGTACGGTTTGGGCTGCCTGGTCAGCCACTGCCAGAACGTCCGGTGGCGCGGCCGCGCGACGAAGTGGCCGCTGCCGACCTTGCCGGTGACCTCGACGCGCAGCTGGACCGGGACGTCGGGACCCCACGGCGCCCTCTCGCTGCGGGCAATCTCGCTCCCGGGTTCGGATTCCGCCATGGGACAAACTGTAGAGCGGGGCCGGCCGGGGCTACCGGGCTATTGCCACTCTTCTTCGCGATGTACCGGGGGCAGTCCCTGGGAGATCCTCTCCTGTGGTGCCAGGTGGGCCAGGTTGCGGGACCGCCAGTAGTAGTCGCTGCGCTTGATCTTGGCCGGTGCCCGCGGGTGCGCAGGCCGCCGCCCCGTGACCCCCGCGGCCCGCCGGTGCCTGATCAGCGGAGCGGCCGCGAGCAAGATCAGCACCACGATGACGATGGTCGCCCAGCTCAGCGTGGCCCCGTGCGTGATCGCGCCCCCGGCCGCCAGCGTACCCAGGACGCTCACCTCAGCCTCCGCCCGATCCGTCCATCGCCTTTCCCGTCAAATATCCCACACCTGGCGGGCGGGCTCTCGGCTGGCCGGCCAGCGCCCTTGACGGCGGCCGCCCCGTCGCGGTGGGCTCGGACCGTGGACTCCCCGGCCAACGCCGCGATCAGGTCGGCCGCGCTGCTCCCGCAGGCCCCCGGCGTCTACCGTTTCCGTGACCGGGCGGGGCGGGTGCTGTACGTCGGCCGGGCCGTCAGCCTGCGCCGCCGGGTGCTTTCCTACTGGGGTGACCTCGGCGACCGGGGGCACCTGGCGCCGATGGTGGCCAGGATCGCGCGGGTCGAGGCGGTGGTCTGCGATTCCGCCCACGAGGCCGCGTGGCTGGAACGGAACCTGCTGCGGCGGCGCCTGCCGCCGTGGAACCGCAGCCCCGGCGGCCAGGAGTCCGAGGTCTGGATCAGGCTCAGCGTCTCCCCGCGCACGCCCGGCCTGACCGTGGTGCACCGGTCGGCGTCCGGCGACTTCGGTCCCTATCTGGGCGGCCAGAAGGCACGCGACGCGGTGTCCGGGTTGGGCCGGGTGCTGCCCTTGGCGCACGCCGCCGACCGGCAGGCCGGGACCGAACGCGACCTGGCCCGCATCCGCGGTGCCTCGCCCGGGGACCGGGCCGGACTGGCCCGGGCCATCGCCGCGGTGCTGAGCCGGGACACAGACGCGGTGACCGCGCTGCGCGCGGAACTGGCCGCGCGGCGCGACGCGGCCGCGGCCGCGCTGGCCTTCGAGTTCGCCGGGAAACTGCAGGCCGAACTCGAGGCCGTGGACTGGATCACCGGGGAGCAGAGGGTCACTGGCGCTCCGGGAGATCAGGCCGACGTCGACGTGTACGGCTGGGCGGACGGCGTGCTGGTCTGCTTCGAGATCCGCGGCGGCCGGATGTCCGGCTGGCGGCAGCGTCCCTGCGGGGCCGCCGCCGCCCGCCGTCACCTGGCCGGGACGCCACCCGGCTGGGCGGATTTCGCCCGCCGCAGTGCTGAACTGGCGGCTCGCTTGCGCTCGCCGCGTGCCGAACTGGCGGCCCGGCTCGGGCCCTAGTCCCCCAGGAACTTGTGCTGGGTGAAGCTGTACCAGTTGCCCGAGTCGTCGCGCATGATCGCCTCGACGCCGTAGGGCCGATCGGCCGGCTCCTGGGTGAACTCGACGCCCCGCCCGGCCAGCGTGCTGTGATCGCCCTTGCAGTCCGAGGTGGCCATCACGCCCGGCGACAGCGCCCCCTTAGCGACCAGGGCCCGCACCTGCTGCCCCGTCTCCTCGTCGAGCATGGAGTGCAACGGGTCCATCAGCAGCAGTTCCTGGTTCTCGCTGCCGGGCGGCCGGACGGTCAGCCAGCGCATGCCGTTGTCCAGCTTGAGATCGTTGGTGACGGTGAAGCCGAGCTTCTCGGCGTAGAACTC
>Ga0137379_10003752_pt1 | contig 14226 bp, 10 predicted proteins | sample SagtaG_18_FD_104812 | JGI IMG/M metagenome (GOLD analysis project Ga0137379, IMG submission 104812) | Vadose zone soil microbial communities from Sagehorn Ranch, Mendocino, California, USA - Sage2_L_80_16 metaG | ecosystem: Environmental > Terrestrial > Soil > Vadose zone | place: USA...
CACTCCTGATCTGTCTCGCTCTGGCAGCGCTCGCCCTGGGAGATCAAGAACGAGCTGCCCTCCTCTACCCCCGTCTGCTGGAATTTCGTGGCCAGCACTACTGGTTTCTCGTTGATCGCATCCTGGGACTGCTCGCCATAGCGCGTGATGATTGGGAGACGGCAAGGATGCACCTGAGCAGCGCTCAGGCGATCGCTGGGCGCGAAGACCTGCGCCCTGAATTTGCACGCACCCTGCTCGCAAGAGCCACGGTTGAGCTTGCACAAGGTGGTCAAGAAAGCATTGTGTATGCAGAGGAGCTGTTGCGGGAAGCGCTTGCCTTGTTTGAGGAACTGGGGATGTCCCATTCAGCCCAGTATACCCTCAGTCGGTTAAGCGCTCTTTCTTCTCGTGCAGGACGTCGGGCCCACACGGCGCTTCCAGCTCATCTGACCGAGCGTGAGGTGGCGGTGCTCAAGCTGGTTGCCCAGGGCAAGAGCAATCGCCAGATCGCGCAGGTCTTGAGACTCAGCGAGAAAACCGTGACCAATTACCTCACCCACATCTTCAATAAGACCACCTGTGAGAACCGGGCAGCTGCAACCGCATTTGCGATCCGCCACGGACTGGCCTGATGGGCACCTCGTTGGTTACAGTCCTTCCACCAGGGAGGTTTCTCCCTTATCTGAGTCCTTCTCCTTCCCGTATGAGACCGCGGCATGACCGACCAGGGAGGTTTCTCCCTATCGTGAGCGCGATTTCCTGAATGTGGCACTCCCTCCAAAGAGGGAGGTTTCTCCGATGTCACAGGTCACCTTTCGAGGGTATACTTGCGCTAGCACAAGATGATGTGCGCGTATGCGTCCTCAGGATATAGGTCCATCAGCCTGAGTTCCTGGCAGAGAAAAGGAAAGTGAACATGTTTGTTACCGTTTCCATTTATAGAGCGAAGGCTGGTGAGGAGGATGCCGTTATTGCCCTACACGAGGATTGGCAGCGCAATCAGCAAGCGAAGGCACAAGGCTATCTTTCGGGAGAATTGCTCAGAAATATCCAGACTCCTCGCGAGTTCGTTGCGATTATGCGCTTCGAGAACCGAGCATTTGCCCAGGAGCTCGCGAACGATCCTAAGCAGAATGCATGGTATAGACGGTTAGTCAGCCTGGTTGAGAACGTGCCAATGCTCACAGAGTATACCCGTGAATGGCTCTCATAGGTCGAGATACTTCGGAATGGACAATTGCTTCTTAGTGGGGTTCTACCCGTTCTTCCGAATGGAATGTTTTTTTAGTGTTTTGTTGCTCTCTGAGTGCACCAAAAACACACAAGTACAGATTCTCTAATCAAGGAGGAGACCCTATGCATTTCTACACCATTTCAGCTACTGAACGCGACTCTGCCACCCCTGGAGGGGGCTATAGGCCTGAGGGCATTGCTTGTTATGTATTCGACTCCCAAGTAGCAGGGACCACGCCTCTCTATCGACTCTACAGGTCACAAAACGATGCCCACTTCTATACGATCTCGGCAGACGAACGCGACCACGCCATTGCCCATGATGGCTTCCAATCGGAAGGCAGTGCTTGCTACGTGTTCGGCTCCCAGGCGGCAGGAACCACACCTCTCTATCGATTGTTCTCGCCTGGCGGTTTAGGAGCACTGGCTAGTATGAAGCTCTCGAATATTCATTTCGACCTGGATCATGCGGTAATGGGAGCCCCGCAGGTGGTGGGTGAATCGGTCCAGGACATTACCAACACGACGACTGTTCAGCAACAAAACACTTTCACGTTCGAAATCGATTATTCCGAGACACAAAAATGGTCGGCGACTTTCGGTATCAAGGTCGGTGTCCAAGCGTCAATTAACTCTGGCATTCCCATCATCTCGGAAGGAAAGATTCAGATTTCCACTGAAATTAGCTTTAGCTACACCTGGGGGACAGAAAATACTACTACAAGGAAATACACCTCTGCGATACCGGTCAACGTTCCTCCCAATTCGCACGTTATTGCCAGGGCTGCTGCATCCACAGCTCAAGTGAGCGTACCCTATTCCGCTGATGCAGTCTATCACTTTACCGGTGGTCAAGACATCCAAGCAAATTTCACAGGTGTTTTTGAGGGTGCCACGGCATACCTGTTGCAAGTTTCCTTTACCTCGCCACAGCCGATGTCTTAGCAACCATAGTAAACTGACTCAGTTTACCATGGTTGCTGGGTATAGCACGGCATTGAAAAGGGCTGACAATCAGGCTGCTGGAACGTGAGCAGCCTGAGCTTCGCACTTGGCCATGACTTTGGCAGCAGACTTGGTAGACCAGTTGAATGGATGCGCTTGAGCATTCCATTGGGCCACAAAAGCCATGAGCTGCTCAGCCAAGTGCTCCAGGGAAGAGAAGTCGCTGATGCGCAGCCGCTTACGTTGGAGAATGCTAAACCATTGCTCCACTTGGTTCATCCAGGAACAATGCACGGGCACAAAGTGGCACACGAAGCGGGGGTAAGTCGCCAACCAGTCTCGCATCTGCTTGCCCTTATGCATCTTGAGGTTGTCCATCACCAGATACACGTGCGTTTTGGCGACGGGAAGCTCTTGCTCCAATTGGGAGAGGAACGCGATGAACTCGACTTGCCGTTTACGCATCTCGGTCCGAGCGTAGACCTTGCCTGTCCGCGTATCAAACGCAGCAAACAAATGCAGGGCACCTGCTCGTTTGTACTCGTGCTCTAAACGCGTTGGAGAGCCTGGCCGCGTGGGCATCGTAGGAGCGAGACGAGGACGTGGTTGGAGGTTGGTCTTCTCATCCACACACAGGACCATCTCCTGCTTGGTCAATGGACGAGTGTACAGCTCGACCAGGGTGCGGACCAGATGGGCAAAGTGGTCATCGCGGGGCACTTTGGCGGAGAGCCAGAGATGGTGTCGCCACGGCTTGAGCTTATGAGAGCGCAAGATCCGCCCAACGGTTTCAGAGGAAATGCTCTGAACGATGCCGTCGGCTTTGAGCTTGCGAGCTAGTTCGGGACAATCCCATTGGGAGAGCGTGCGACCCATGTCGTCAGGTTTTTCACAGGCCAGTTTCACAATGTAGAGGGCCACTTCCGGTGAAAAGACGGGAGTGCGGCCTGATCGAGACTTCTCGTCCAGTCCTGCCACTCCACGACCGTGGAACCGCTTGGCCCATTTGCGCAGGTTACGCTCGGTCAAACCAACCCATTTGGCTGTATGAGCGTAGCTGTGGCCTTGCTCTAACAGCAACATCGCCCGAGCGCGTTTGGCTCGACCGAATGGCGTTTTCTGACGCTGCAACCACCCTTGCAGGGGCACACGTGTCTGCTGGCTCATCTGGATTATCAGTCCTGCGTGGCGACCGCGCATGTTCACCTCCTGGGGTATGGGGAAAACTGTTCGCTCTAGGTAAAGAACAATGCAAGGACCATTCTCAATTCCGACCCTTTTCAATGCCGTGCTGTACTTAGTACAGGCTGCCGCAAATGCGTTCCACCCTCTACGTGAAAGGAAATGGGAGGAACACGTAGCCTTCAGGTGTCACTTTTCAAAATTTATGTCAGTGCTTGGGAAGTATTTGTTATCATTCATCTGTTCAAGAAAGAGGCATCGAGAGAGCCAAATCATCAACGGAATGCCCCTTCTGTCAAGGGAAGTAAATCGATGATAAGAAAGGCAGTCGGTTGCAAACCTCGCCAGGGATCCTTTACAAATCCTGGCAGTGACGCTGAAAGATAGGAACCAACCTGTGGGGAATAGCCCTTTTTGGGGGATTCTTGCAAGATCTCGTTGTTTTCGCTAAGATGCATCCAGATTCATCCATCTGACAGAGGACATGATGTCATGCACTCTGCCCTCATAGGAGGAGTGAGTGGATGCCGAAGGCTCAGAGAGAACGGAGAGAACGTACCGACAATTACCACCTGATTCTTCAGTGGTGCCGGAACCCAGAGCAGCGTTTGTATGAAGGCATACGCCCCATCACCTTGTTTGGAATCCCTCCGGCTGAACGCGCCGACGAGACCGGAGTCGCGGAAAGTACCTTACGCCGGGCCGCTGCCGCTTTTGATACCCATGGCATGATCAGCCTCTTCCGACCCACCAAAGCCCAGCGAGAAGATCACCATCGGTCGCTGCCGGTCGCGATGCGTCAACTGATCGTGGATCTCAAGGCCGAGTATCCCGCTTTTACGGAGGGGGAAATTGCGGCCATTTGCGCCATCCAATTCTCCGGGCGCCGTCCCAGCCACCATACCGTGAAGGCCGTGTTAGCCGATGGTCCACCCCCTTCGCGCACGGGTCGGCAATTCCAGCGCTATGACGAGATCGCCAAGCTAGAGGAGCGTCGCCAGGCGGCGATTCGTTTACATGCCCAGGGCTGGAGTATTTCGACGATTGCACGCTATTTAGACGTGTCGCGTCCAACGATCTACGCCATTCTCAAGCGGTGGGTCGAGGAAGGAGTACAGGGACTTCCCGATAAGTCCCATGCCAATACTAACAAACCAGGCGTCGATTTGCCCACGCGCAACCTTATTCGGAAGAAGCAAGAGGAGAATCCGTTGCTTGGGGAGTGGAGAATGTTTGCGGCCCTGAAGCAGTTAGGCATTTCCGTGCCCCCACGAACCTGCGGACGCATCATGGCGGAGAATCGTCGGCTCTATGGAATCAAGCCCAAACCCGAAGCGCCGCACAAGCCGAATCCCCATCCATTCAAAGCCACGTATCGTCATGAGCGGTGGTGCCTGGATATCCGTTACCTGGAAAAACATCGCATTCCCGAAATCAAGGGCTCGTTTTACATGATCACGGTGATGGATGCCTTCTCGCGAGCGATTCTCTCCAGCGATATCTTTCAAAGCCAGGACTTGGTGTGTGTCCTGATCGTCCTGTATGCGGCGGTCGAACGCTTTGGAGCACCCCGGTATCTGATCACGGATAATGGCGGAGTTTTTCGCGCCAAACATCTCCTGGCGATTTGCGAGGCGCTGGGCATCGAAAAAGAATATATTCACCCACGCCAGAGCTGGGAGAATCTTGTCGAGACCCATTTTAACGTGATGAGGCGCATGAGTCAGGTGCATTTCGAGCAGGTGACGAGTTGGGATCAGGCAAAGTTGGCCCATGAACGGTTTGTGACCGATTACAATGCCCAACCACATTGGGCGCACCGGAAACGCGATGATAACCGCCTCAGTCCTGCAGAAGTGCTTGGTCAGGAGACCGGCAAGCTACGTACCCCGGAACAATTGCATCGGATATTCTATACGACCCGGCATCTCAGGCGCTTAGATCGGCTGGGCTATGCACATTTTCGGCGCTGGAAACTCTATGGAGAAGAGACCCTGGCTCGTCATCCTGCGGTGATCTGGCTGCATGGCGATACGCTGACCGTGGAGTACGAGGAGACGCCACTGACTCAATACACCGTGCGCTATCAACCCGATAAAAAGCACTTCAAAGCGATCCCTGATGCCAGGCGCTTCGAGACGCCCTATCGCTCGCCGCAGGAGTGGCTATGGGAGTTGGATGAGACCCTGTGGCACCTGGCTAAACGACTTCCCGACTACGCTCCTCGAAAACACCGAAAAAAGGGCCGCTACACCCAACTTCCCCTGCTTGGAGAAGTGTAAGCAGCGCCAGCAGCATATTCGTGCATGGATGGTGTGACAAAGGAGAGAAAAAAGTGCTATGGAAAAGCAGCTTGTTGACGACGGATGAAGAGCTTCTACGTTTCACTCCGTTCCTTGGCCCGTTTTCAGAATCGATCTGAGGACTACAATCATACTGAAACAACGGATAATTAGTGGAGGGAAAAAGTAGATTTCGGGCGTTTATTCTGGTAGAATAGGGGATGGTCAATCTCTGTTTTACCATCACTGCCTCGCAGTCACCAGATATTGTTGAGGCTTCGTAAGAAGGGCAAAGGAAATACCTCGAACGTTTGCTATTGAGATCGAAAGCGGCGTAAACACCTGGGGAGGTGAAGAGTGAACGATTGACAACAAACGCGCGTTTTACACAGTTCGTTTCTCTCTCTGCTTAGAAGGCTGTGCGAGAAGATGAGTGGAGCTTGGACTACACCCATTACTCGGCTTGAAACCATCAACGGTCACTTTCACTCTGATAAGTTTGAAATGGTATTTTGCACGGAACGAAATCCCAACGAATTTTGGGAAAGCGTATTGCTGAGTTTTTCAACAATAGCATCGTTAGAAAAGGCCCTCGGTTGATGAACTATGGCTACATTATCGTATGGACGTAGGAACCCTAGAGGTTTCTGATCAGAAAATTATGGCAGGAGAGAGTCATGTCACAAGCCAAAAAAGACCAGGTAGTAAACATCCTCGCAAACGGGCTGACGAATTTTACCAACGCTACCGGTGATAAGGAGCTGGCGAACTTCGCGCCTAAGGTCCTCCGTCTCGTCCATGAAGTGTTTCTTGAAAATATCCGACCCGATGACATCTGCGCCTTTGCCTTTCCCGGTATGGTAATACTGCCCGATATTCGAGTAGAGTGTTTTGTAGCGGTGCTCACCGACCGTGTGATCGTGGCCTGGGACAAAGGCATTATTAGAAAGAAGACTGTAAGCCGGATCATTCCGAAACATACCATCAAGCAAGCATCTTGGGCTGTAGTCAACCGCCCGGGTGTAACTCGCGGCGGCGCTGTATTGCTGACTATAATTGCTGACGAAACTATTGATATCGCACTGCCTAAGGACAAACCAGCTGTAGCGAACGCTATTCTGCTGGCGGTTCAAGCAAAATAAATCCCAGCCGCATCCCCCGGATCACGAAAATGCATACATTACTATGAATGAAGGTAGGTAGATGCATGGACCCAATTTCTACACTCATCCTGACCCATGGAGCAGAAACGATCATCAGTGTACTCATTAGTGATGGCACGCAGGAGGTGATTTCTAAACTCCAGGGTGATCCAACGAAGAAAGCCCTGAAGAAAGCCCTTGGGCAAGCTCTCAGCCGCTACGTCATGAGCCAACCCGAACGCAAGGTAATCGCACGGCCTCTGCTTCGCCGGAAGAGCTTGCTCGCTGAAAAAGACATTGCAGATGAGCTGGCTCAGGTCGTCAAATTTGTGCGCGAGCCGAACACGCTTTTGATTGGAAAGCGCTGGCGTGAGGAGCTAGATCATCCCCCATCGTGGTGTGATTTTACCCATGAAGCCAGCGTCCTTGTCGATTACTTCAGAGACGAACTGAAAGCCACCCCAACATTCGCCCCGGTATTTGAAGTGGCAACTCTTGACGCCCTGGCTGTGCACGCAGAAGTATCAGCGGAGTCTTTAGCATCTATTGAGAAACTTCTTGATTTGCTCTTTTCTCTCATTGAGAGCCATTTTGAGACCTTCACTCAAACACTTGCCGGAGCTGCTCCTGGAATACGGGAACATATCCGCGACTTCTCCCTATACATCGCTGAAAAGACCAGTGGCTTTGTCGGCAGGCGCTTTCTCTTCCAGGAGATCCAGGCATTCATTGACGCCAATCCGCGTGGCTATTTCTTACTCTATGGTGATCCTGGGATCGGGAAATCGGCGATTGTAGCCCAACTAGTGAAAGATCACGGCTACCTCCATCACTTCACGGTTCGCGCGGAAGGGATCAACAAAGCCAGTGACTTTCTTCGCAGCATTTGTGCTCAACTGATTGCTATCTATAACTTAGACTATCCTGCTCTTCCACCTGAAACGACGCAAAACACGGGATTTTTGAATCGCCTGCTCAACGAAGTGTCGGAGAAAACACAACAAAGGGGGAAGTGCGTGATCGTTGTTGACGCCTTGGACGAGGCGGAGGAGCTCAATCCATCATCTGGGGCCAATGTCCTCTTTTTACCAAGGATGTTGCCTCCAGGCATTTTTGTCATTACTACCTTGCGGCGGGAGCCAAAGGAAAAGATACAACTTCGTATTGATATTCCAGAACAGATGGAGCGCTATCTGAAACAAGATGAGCCAGGGAACAGTACAGATATCCTTGAGTACCTGCAAGGACAGATCAGTTATTCTGGCATTCAAGCTTATATCCGTCGTCACCAAATCGATGATGAATTGTTTGTCGACCACTTGTCTGATAAGGCTCAGGGGAATTTCATGTACCTGCATCACGTCCTCCCGGAAATTGAGCGTGGGCACTACCAGGACCTCGCACTCGATCAAATTCCAAAGGGGCTGGAGAGTTACTACAATGACCACTGGCGACGAATCAAGCAGGCAAACGGGCTCGATTGGTTCAATTACCGCTTGCCTGTTATTCTGGCACTTACGGTGATGAAGAAGCCTGTTTCAATCATCCTTATCAAGAAATATTCCGAGGTGAACGATAACCAGCGGGTGAAAGAAGTGCTGCGCGACTTTGACCAATTCCTTTACAAAGTCGAGATGGAGTACGATCGACAACGGACCACCTGCTACCGTTGGTATCATGCAAGTTTCTTCGAATTCATTAGCAGTAAAGAAGAAATAGCCGAAGAAAGAGTTGATCTGCACAGAGCGCATGAAAAAGTGGCCAACCAAATGTGGGATGGATGGACCACTTTAATGGGTGGTATACCAAACTCGAAACCTATTGAAGAGTAGCCCAGGAGGAGAGGAGATGCCAGTACCTGCATGGCTCGCAGCAGTACCTGAAGAGGAATGGCGACACTGGCTAGAGGACATGCCCTCCCATCTCGCGGATTCAGGACAAGCTGAGCGTTTATACACCCTTCTCACGACGCATGATTTCCCCCAAGCGAAAGTGGAAATTGTCGGTGTAGAACAATTAATTGCTGATTATGTACTTGCAAAGAAGCTGGAAGCAATTTCAGAAAACAGCGCCCTGCAAAGAATCGCCGACGCTTTACGCGCCAGTATCGTGCGTCTGAAACAGGCGCCCGAGGAACTGTGGAATCAGGTCAAGGGCCGGGCTGACGTTGCCTTGCGCACGAGTCATCCACGTCCGGAGCCACGATTTGATCTCCGCTGTGCAACCCTGATGTCTGCTGACCCCGCACTCCTGCATATTCTACATGGGCACACAGGCAATGTGACTGCTTGCACGCTGAGTGCAGATGGGCAGATAGCCCTTTCTGCCTCCGAGGATGGAACCCTGCGCCTGTGGGATACGACCGGCGGTGAAACAATACGCATTTTGCAAGGACATATAGGCAGTGTGACTACCTGTGCCCTCAGCGCAAGCGGGCAAGTCGCTCTCTCTGGTGGCCAAGACGGAATGCTTCGCTTATGGGACATAGAGCGTGGCGAGACAGTACAAATTCTACAAGTGCACACAGGTACCGTGACTACCTGTGCCCTCAGCGCAAACGGGCAGCTCGCTTTCTCTGGCGACGAGAATGGAATGCTCCGGTTATGGGACACAGAGCGAGGTGAGATACGGTACACCTGGTCTTTTCCGTACACCAGGGTGATGCGTTGCGCGCTCAGCGCGGATGGAAAGCTGGGCCTCTCCTATTCCGTAGACCTCACATTGCCGTTCAGGAATACTCGCACGCTGCGGCTGTGGGACACCACTAGCGGCAAGATAGTGCATACTTGGAAAATCCCTCTCATCTGGGAGGTAGCTGACTGTGTGCTTAGTGCGGACGGGCGACGAGTCCTGGTGGTTTCCAACCTGCTTGGGTTCCGTGCGAAACTGGAAGTATGGGATGCTGCCAGCGGACGGAGGATGCGCAAGCTGAAGGGCTTTAAAGGCAGTGTGGCGAGCTGTGCCCTCAGCGCCGATGGGCACCTTGCGCTCTCTGGCTCCAGGACAGCCTTCCTAGGGCCGATGATGGAAAGCCAGTCGAGGGAGTCGTGCCTGATAGCGATTCTAAGTGCATTCTGGGTCTTTGACAATTTTGAAGGCTCGACGCTACGCGTGTGGGATACAAAGAGTGGCAAGACACAACGCATCCTGCAAGGGCACGAAGACTCGGTAGCCCTCTGCGCGCTGAGTGTAGATGGGAAACTGGCACTCTCTGGCTCCGCCAAACTGGTGGAGCTTGAGGAGGATGATACATCACTTGCTGACCCCTCCGAGCATTATGCGTTGCGCCTGTGGAACACAGCGAGCAACGAGGCAAAGTATACTTCTCAAGAACACTTCACATATCCTGTGGCCGGTTGCGTACTCAGCGCAAGCGGGCATCGAGCCCTCACTTTTGCCAAAGGTGACAGGAGATTGGTGGTATGGAATACAGCCAGCGGGCAGACACTCCACATCCTAAAGCATAGACAGGGGGTGGCAAGTTGTGCGCTCAGTGCCGATGGGAAGCTGGCTCTCTCCGTTTGCTATGACGCCCGACTGAGGCTATGGGACACTGAGAGCGGTAAGGTGCTCCACTCATGGATGTATCATATTATCGGGATGAAGGATTGCGCACTCAGCGCTGATGGTCGATGGGCTCTCTCACTTCGCGTGGATGGCTTTCTCTACTTGTGGGATACAATCAACGGACAGACCTTGACCCAATTCTTACCCGAAGAAAAGCCCGATGAGGGTTACAGGAGATGGACTTTTAATTTTGCGGGGAGGGGCTTCGCGCTGAGCGCAGATGGATGCCGTACTCTCTTTGTCTCTAAGGATGGGGCTTTGCAGATCTGGAATAGAGGATACATCCAGGCACCTTCCATACTTGAGGAAAGCTTAGGTAATGTAGATAACTGGGCACTGAGTGCGGATGGGCAGCGGGTAGTGGCGGCCTCTGAGGACGGGACACTGCGGATCTGGAATACTGAGAGCGGGCATATACTCCACACGCTAAAGGGCCACACTGGTATAGTACCAATGTGCGCCCTCAGCGCTAATGGGCGCCTCGCCCTCTCTGCTTCCTGGGATCACACTCTGCGTCTGTGGGATACGACCAGCGGGCAGGAAATCACGCGATGGACACATGATATTCTTCTGAGTAGTTGTTCCTTGAGTGCTGATGGACGGGTGGCAGTCGCTGGCGATATCGATGGCGGTGTCCACTTCCTAGAAGTGGTGGGGGTGGCCAGGGCTGAGGATATAGCTGCTGCAAAACTGCCAGTGAGTTGGTTGGCCGAGAAGTCGCAGAGCAAACCCGGCCTGTTGCGGCGGCTCTTCAGGAAGAAAGAAGCCAAAGGAAAAAAGGGAGAAGTAGATAAACAGAGAAGCCTCGGACGAGAGAGCCTTGAAGAACCAGAGAGGATGAGCGAAGAGCGGAATAAAGACCGCTTTGATAAATCCACGGAACAAGCACGGAAAGTCCTCAGCCTCGCTCAAGAGGAGGCTCGACGTTTCGGGCATAATTATATTGGGACGGAGCATCTTTTGCTCGGCCTGATAGGTGAAAGCGATAGCGTTGCCGCCACAGTCCTTCGTAATCTGGGCGTGAAGCTCGACAAGGTTCGTGCTGCCGTAGAATATATTATTGGCCGCGGGGATCATATCATTTCTGGGAAGATTGGTTTGTCGCCTCGTGCCAAAAAGGTGATCGAACTAGCTGTTGACGAAGCGCGCCTCTTGAGTCATTACTACATCGGTCCTGAACATCTCCTGTTAGGATTAGTGCGTGAAGGAGAGGGAATTGCTGCTGGTGTTCTGCAAAGCCTGGGTGTCAATCTTGAAGAGGTCCGCACACAGACTATACAGGTGCTTACTAAACGAAAAGGAGAAGCCACGGCTCCTATAATTGAAGTAACGGTCGAAAGTGTAGAAGAAGAGCACAGCAAGCAGCAAGACTTACGCCTCCCGTCCTCGGATCGGTTTGAGGCTTTCACCGAGCGGGCCAGGAAGGTTCTCTGGTTTGCCCAGGAAGAAGCGCAGCGCCTCAATCACAACTACATTGGCACCGAGCATCTGCTCTTAGGCCTCACCCGTGAGGGCGAGGGGGTAGCCGCGAAGGTGCTCTCGAACCTCGGCGTCGAACCCAACAAGGTTCGTAGCGCTGTCGAATTTATCGTTAGGCGGGGAGAGGGGATCATCCGGGGGGAGCTGAGTCTGACGCCGCGCGCCAAGAAAGTAATTGAACTGGCGGTGGATGAAGCCCGCCTGCTGAACCATCACTCCATCGGCACAGAACACCTCCTGTTGGGGTTGGTCCGCGAGGGTGAAGGGATCGGGTGGGGAGTGTTGGAAAGCTTGGGCATCAATCTGGAGCGGGCACGGGCCGCCGCCTTTCATGCACTCAGCCAGACTAATCCCTCAGAGAAAGCCAGTATCGAGCCTCCTGAGAAGCTGGAAAAGACAGAGGGATAAACCAAGACGGCTATCATTGAAGTGTCGCAGAATTCGCCAGAGGTAGCACCCCAAATGTGTCTGGGATGTCTTGAGCAAGTACGCTAGTGTAGCTGCTGTGAAGTATCGAAACCAGCTATGATCTGCACACCTCTTAGCCGTGTGGTAAACCCTCCTAACTCCGCTTATGAGGCTGTCTCAAAGCGTTTTCCTCAACATCAGTTACCATCTGTCAGCGTCACTGCCGGGATTTGTAAACCATCCGTGGCGAGGTTTGGTTGTCATAGTTATACTCTGCGTGCTTCCAGCGAAGCCGCCTCCGCATCTCGTCCCATAATGCGCAGGAGAGAAGCATAGTTCTTACGCACTACCAGTGTGTCGGGATGCTCGGATCCCAGCCGCCGCTCGCGGATCGCCAGGGCGCGCTGGTACAACGGCTCCGCCTCCGCATACCTGTCCTGCTCCATTTGAAGATCCGCCAGATTGTCGAGACTGGCCGCTGTAGTAGGATGTTCTGCTCCCCAGTACTGCTCACGGATCGCCAAGGCGCGCCGCAACATTGGCTCCGCCTCCGCATACCTGCCCTGCTGTGTATAAAGACGCGCCAAGTTATTGAGGGTGTCTGCTGTAGCATAATGTTCTGCTCCCCAGTACTGCTCACTGATCGCCAGGGCGCGCAGATACAATGGCTCCGCTTCCGAGAGCCTACCGCGCCTCTCGTAGAAGCCCGCCAGGTTATGAAGGCTGGTCGCTGTAGTAGGATGTTCTGCTCCCCAGTATTGCTCACGGATCGCCAAGGCGCGCAGATACAATGGCTCCGCTTCCGCATTTCTACCCTGCCACTCATAGATCATCGCCAGTTCGTCGACGGTGTCCCCGGTATCAGGATGTTCTGGCCCCAGCTGCTGCTCACAGATCGCCAGGGCACGTAGATACAATGGCTCCGCCTCCGCAAACCGTGCACGTTCACGCAAGTAGTATCCTGCCTCATCGAGCAAACGTACTGCTTCTGGAGAAACGATCTGTTCTTGCTCTATCCAGTGAGCGCAGAGGAGTGCATGCGGCACACACCGCTCACACGCCTCCCACTGGGTGAGCTTCACGTGGGGAAACGCTGCATTGACCGCAAAGATTGCTCGCTTCCTCCACCGCTTCCTCACCTTAGCAGGCATGGCGTCTTGCAGTACGGCTTGCACCAGTCGATGCATGGAAAGGGTTCTGGTCCTCGGATCGCTGCGTATCAGTGAGTAAGCTCGCGCGACTTCGATGGCCTGACCCAGCAAGAACAGATCAGCCGCCACCGATGCAAGCAGCGATCCCAGATGCGGCGCCCCCTGTGTAAGGATCTCCTCCGGGATGCTGTCAGGAGCAAGGAAGGCGCATAGCCGCAACAGGTCAGCCGCCGCTGGACTCCGCTGTTCGATGCGCGCAAAGGAGAGCGACCAGGTGTTGATCACCGGCTCGGGATGATCCGCTATCAGTCCCCGGCGCTCCTTGAGAAGATCGGCCCGGCGGCGCTGGTAGAGCTGCTGATAGGCGACAAGACTGAAGCCGGTCTCTTCCAGGTATGCACCTGCCTGATCCAGCGCGAGCGGCAGTCCTCCTAGCTCCTCTGCGATTTGCATGGCCAGCGTACGGTCGCTGGCAGAAGCTTGCTCAAGCGGGGCACCAGGGGCAATCAATGCTGCGCGCCTTAGCAAGAATAATGCACCTTGCTCAGTCGAAAACGTCTGGACCTCGACACGCTGCGCGAGGCGTCCCAGCGCCGAGGCCCGCGTGGTCAGCAAGAGATGGCCTACCAGGGCTGGAGGTAGGAACTCTGGTATCAGAGCGGGCTCGTCGGCATTGTCCAGGATAAGCAACCACTGGCTATGCCCATGTAACCAGTTCTTGACAGCCTGTATGGTGATTTGCTGATCCTGCGCATCGTGTTCGGGCAGTTTGAGTAGGCCAGCCAGCGTCACATACGAGGAGATCAGCTCCTCACGTGTGTCCGCTCGTGCCCAGAGCACGGCCTGATAATCCTG
>Ga0137379_10003754_pt1 | contig 14219 bp, 15 predicted proteins | sample SagtaG_18_FD_104812 | JGI IMG/M metagenome (GOLD analysis project Ga0137379, IMG submission 104812) | Vadose zone soil microbial communities from Sagehorn Ranch, Mendocino, California, USA - Sage2_L_80_16 metaG | ecosystem: Environmental > Terrestrial > Soil > Vadose zone | place: USA...
ACCGGCCACAAGTTTTGGAGCGAAAACGGCGACGCTCCACAACCTTCGTAGCGCCGCCATCTTGCGGCTTTCCCGGGGGCACGTAGCCTTCGGCTCGGCAGGCGTTCTGGCCCGTCGGACGGTTGTCGGGACGCACGCGCTGCAACAGGAGGTAGCTTGCTTTCCATGATGCTCGTTCTTTCTCTCGTACTCGGCATACTCCCGCTACTGGGGGTAATATGGATATTGCTCAGCGGCATGATCCGCGTGTGGCCCCCCGCTGCCACCGTGGACGGTCTCTTCATGAGCCTGATCCTGCTAGCGCTCTCACTTTGTTTCTTGCTGAATGCTTACTGGGAGATGCGCGACCACGGCTTGCTGGGCAAGAAGCCAGCGCCGGCAAAGTCTTCGGCACCGAAGGCAACTTGAACTCAATGGCCACACACACCACCGCGCTTTCGCGACCCGTCGAGCCCGTTTCCGTCGGCCTGGCACTGCCTGCCTTCACCTTATGGTGGCGCGAAATCGTGCGCTTTTACCGGCAGAAGGCTCGTGTGGTGGGTGTGCTGGCCTCGCCTCTGGTGTTCTGGCTCGTTATTGGTTCAGGATTTGGAACCTCCTTCCGCTCCGGCAGCGGGCCTGGCCAGCAACACTATCTCGATTATTTTTATCCCGGCGCGCTCATCATGATTGTGCTCTTCACCTCCATCTTCACCATGATGTCGGTGATCGACGACCGGAAAGAAGGCTTCCTGCTCTCGGTGTTGGTAGCCCCGGTACCGCGCTCGGCGATCGTGTTGGGAAAGGTCCTGGGCGGCACAACCCTCGCAACCGTTCAGGGAATGATTTTCTTGATCTTCGCCCCTTTCGCGGGAGTGCACCTCTCACCGTTTCAAGTTGTCCTGGTCGCGATAGTGGTGTTCCTGGTTTCTTTTGCGCTGACGGCCCTGGGCTTTTCGATCGCCTGGCCCATGGACTCTACGCAGGCCTTTCACGGCATTGTCAACTTGTTTCTGATACCTCTGTGGCTGTTATCTGGCGCGCTGTTTCCGCTGGCGGGTGCTTCAGGTTGGATCCGCGTCCTCATGCAATTGAATCCACTGACCTATGGCGTGGAGGCGTTGCGCGCACTACTCTACCCTGAGGCTCCTCTTACATTTCCGCTTTCATCGGCAACGGCGACCTTGCTGCTGTTTTCCCTGGTCATGTTCGCACTGGCGTTACTGATGGCCAATCGTCGCACTACGAGGCCGGCCGCGTGATCGCTCGGCAGTACGTCTTCTTTCCTGCCCTCGACGGCACGCTAAACGGCGCCAGCGGCGCGCTTGATCTTGTATGCCAATCGTGAAATTGAAAATTGACGTAGCCGGAACCGTGGGCGATCAAGCCTGGCATCAGATCAAGCAGTTCGATCAGCTTCAGAGCGCCGACTTTGGCCCACAGTTCGGCAGTGGAGGCCGCTGCAACCACCCGCCTGACGCTCCTCACGCAAAAGGCGAATGGATCGGCGCCGAAATCCGGCTGTTGACGCCACTTTTGGCCCAGTATGCGATTTCGCATTATTTGGAGCAGGAACGCGTGCTCGATGCCGACGTGGAAGAGTGACGCTCTCGCGGGTCCTTGGTGGTTTTCTGTTATATGCTCACGTTGATGTCCGAAGCAGTGTCCATCGCCGCACCTTCTCCAACCCTCGAGTCGGTTTCACAGCCCTCCTCATCGCGCGAGAAGCGGCGCTTTTTGCTGGCCGCATTCTTCTCGGCCATCGTTTCTGGAGTCGGGCAAATCTTTCTTGGGCAGCGGCGTAAAGGCAATATTTTGTTGATCCTGTTTTCTGCCTTACTTTTTGGCTTTTGGCCCGTGCGTCTGCTCCGGTTTTATCCCGGACTCATTACGCACTTTTCAGCTTGGATCAGTCTGTACATCTATGCCGTGTGCGGTTCCCCTGGCACGATATTTAACTCCTCAAAACAGGCCCTCCAAATGGTGGCTGCTAGCGATCCTTCCGTTTACCTTCCTGACTCTCAGCCCCGTGGGAATGGTGAGGGGCAGCACGAGCCATACGTCCAACACGTGGGACCGCAACGGCCTGACGGGATGAACGACCTCGGACCTGTTGCCATTCCGAGTGGCAAATGCTTTGTGATGGGTGACAGCCGCGACATCAGTTTGGACAGCCGATCACCCGGATTCGGACTCGTTGAGAATGGCTCGATTGTGGGCAAGCCATGGTATGTCTTTGGGTCGGATCGCGTGGGGGGGAGCATCCGATGACCGTCGAGGAGGGGAGCGTGGGTGCTCAAGACCTGGCGATCGAGCCGCGCCGCCGTATGTCCACCACGCAGCGGCTTCTGTTGTTTTCGACGGCCTGGCTCATCTGCCTGATGCCGTTCTTGTTCTGGTGGAGCACATGGTTCGGCCGTCCTCTTTCTGACCGCCAGCTCAACGAATATCTCGAGGACAGCAAGCATCCCCGCCACATTCAGCATGCTCTGGTGCAGTTAGGCGAGCGCATGGCCAAGCAGAACAAGACGCGGCAGGACGCCGCAGCAAAACAGTGGTATCCCGAACTCGTGCGCCTGGCCGCCGACCCCATCGAAGAGGTGCGCAACACTGATGCCTGGGTTATGGGTCAGGACAGTTCCGGTGCCGGTTTCCACGAAGCACTCCTGAAGATGCTCACTGATCCATCGCCTATGGTCCGTGGCAACGCCGCGTTATCGCTAGTGCGCTTCGGCGATTCGACCGGCCGGGCACAGATTCTTGCTTTACTCCAACCCGCACACATCGCCGCTCCAACGGCAGGCCGAATCGTGGACACAGACAAGATAGGCACGGCAATTCATCAAGGTGGACTGATCGCCAAGCTCGCAGTTGATCAATCAGGCCAGCCAAAGCAGTCTGTAGATATCCGCTCGCCTATTCCCGGGAGAATTCGTTCGGTCGCGCCGACCGCCGCGAACGTGGCTGCCGGTGCTGAAGTGGCAGTAGTGGATCCTGCGACCGAGCAGGTCTGGGAAGCGCTACGAGCACTCTACCTCATAGGCCAGCCCGACGATATTCCCGCCCTTCTTCCCTACGAGCGCGAGCTCCCAGGTATCCCAGTCCACGTCCGCCAGCAGGCGCTGGAAACCGAGAAGGCGATTCGCGCCAGAGAAAAGTAATTTGAGTTGTTTGAAACGGACTTCGGGTGGATTGGCTAAGAGCTAATAGCTAAAAGCTGCTTTTCAAATCGCCATCACTCCAACTTCTTTCTCCACTTCGGCGGTATCGATCATCACAATCGCATCCCACGGACAGCCGTCCAGGAAGCATCCATCCGGCCCCTTGCTGATGCATTTCTTGCAGCCGATGCAGAGGATGGGATCGACTGCGATTCGGCCGAACGGCGTACAGTCCTCGTCCGGCACCCAGAACATGCAATCTTCCACCGGACAGTACTCCACGCACGCCGGCGACCCGGCGCAGCCGGTGCAGCACTCGGTGATGACCGCCAGTTCCTTCGGTTTTTTCTTGCGTGGGGTGGCGAGGCCTTTAGACTTCGGCTCAAACTTCAGCTCGTCGGGAACCATTCCGACGGCCCTGGTGGCTCCGGGTTGGGCAGGCATCGCAGTGATTATACCGCGAACCGCCCAATTTGCTGCCTGGCCTTTTCGACAGTGTTCCAGCCTCAGCGGCCCTGCTCCGCGCCCTCTGCGATAAGCTTTCTCTTCCCACGACGGGAATACCCGGTCATTCCGCACAGCTTCCTCCGCCCGCCTTCTGGTATATTGCTTCCACCGGACCGAGCAAATGTTCTCCCGGCCGCTGGCGAGGCCTTCCCGGTTGCGCCTCTGGCAAAGCCCATCACATCAAGGAGCACTCCCATGGCAGCAAAAAGCGTCAACAAAGTAATTCTCATCGGCAACCTGGGCAAAGATCCCGAAGTCAAGTACACCCCCAGCGGCACGCCCGTGGCCAAGATTACGCTCGCCACCAACGAGCGTTTCAAAGACAAGAGCGGCGAGTGGCAGGATCGCACCGAGTGGCACAACGTCGTGCTCTGGCAGCGTCTGGCAGAGATCGCCGGAGAATATCTGAAGAAGGGCGGCAAGGTCTACATCGAAGGCCGCCTGCAAACCCGCTCCTGGGACGACAAGACCAGCGGACAGAAGAAATACATGACCGAAGTCGTAGCCAACGACCTCGTCCTGCTAGGCGGACGCGGCGAAGGCAGCGGCGGTGACGATGCCGGCGGCCGGTCGCGCGGCGCAGCAGCAGGTGGCGGCAACAACTTTGACCAGCGTACTCCCGAAGCCGAGCCTGCCGCCGCAGGCCCGATCACGGATGAAGACATTCCTTTCTAGAAAGGGCAGGCAACAGCAACCGGTCTCGATATCGGCGTCGGCGACTCGCCTCAATTCGTGGATCGCACCGTCCGCTGCGTCAAGAGGCGCTTCGCTGCTCGGCTCCCGCGAATCGCCCCTCAATCCGATATACTAGACCTGCAATGCCGGTCTTGAAGAACATCGCGGCCATCGCCAAGGGCATGAGCATCACCTTCATGGAGATGTTCCAGCCCACCACGGTGGAAAATTATCCCGATGGAAAAGGTCCGCTCCGAGGCGCGCGCATGGAAGCCCGATTCCGCGGAGCCCACGTTTTGCAACGCGATGAAAACGGCCTGGAAAAATGTGTAGCCTGCTTCCTTTGTGCCGCCGCCTGCCCTTCGAATTGTATCTACATCGAAGCCGCCGAAAACACCGCCGAACATCGCGTCAGTGGCGCCGAACGCTATGCGAAGGTCTACAACATCGATTACAATCGATGTATCTTTTGCGGGTATTGTGTGGAGGCTTGCCCTACGGATGCGATTACACATGGACACGGCTTTGAGTTGGCGACCTTTAGCGCCAGCAATTTGATTTACCGTAAGGAGCAAATGCTGGCCCCCCGGCCAGCACACATGGGCGCGAACGCAGTATTCAATCAGGCCGACGTGGACGGTGGGGCTCCAGCGGAGATGGTACCGGGGAGTTAAAAGTTCCTGCGCAGTTCGAAGCTTTGATACGCCGGTCCTCGAGGCCGGCGTTTGTGCATCGTGTAACCTTCTTCCCCGCAGATTCACGCCACCGAACGCGAATCGGAAGCGACGAGCAACCAAGGGGAACCGCTCAAAGCACCAAGGGTCAGGGCAGACACGGTGACAGCAGAAAGCATGGATCCGGAGCGAAGCGCTAAAGGCCCGGAGCTAAAAGCTGCAGTATGACCGATTTCCTACAAACCGTGAAAGAGCGCGTAGTGGTTTACGACGGCGCGATGGGAACCAACATCCAGTTCCGCAACCCTGGTGTGGACGATTTCTGGGGCAAGGACGGGTGCAACGAACTGCTAGTGCTGAGCCGGCCGGACATTATCAAGGATATACACGCGTCGTTCTTCAAAGTCGGTTGTGACGTGGTGGAGACGAATACATTCGGCTCGACGCGCGTAGTCTTGGCCGAGTACGAGTTACAAGACAAGACTGCGGAGTTGAACATTGCCGCTGCGCGCCTCGCGAAGGAAGTGGCGCAACAGTTCTCTACCCCGGGTCGCCCTCGCTTTGTGGCGGGCTCGATGGGTCCGACTACCAAGCTGCCCTCTTTGGGACACATCACATTCGACAACATGGCGGCGGCATATGAAGAACAAGCTGCGGCCTTGATTGACGGTGGCGTGGACGTGTTGTTGGTTGAGACCTCGCAGGATTTGCTTCAAGCCAAAGCTGCTCTCGTGGGGGTGTTCGATGCGATGCAGAAAGCGGGCAAGCGACTGCCAGTCACAGTTCAAGTAACACTTGAAGCTACGGGCACGATGCTGTTGGGGACGGAAATCGGCGCGGCCTTGACCGCGCTGGAGCCGTTTGATGTGGATGTAATCGGACTAAACTGCGCCACTGGGCCGGTGGAGATGAATGATGCAGTGCGTTTCCTGGGGGCGAACTCGAGCAAACAGGTGTCAGTGCTGCCGAATGCCGGACTCCCGCAGAACGACGGCGGGCGCGCTGTATACAAACTCACGCCTCAGGAACTGGCGACCTATCACAAATATTTTGTGCAGGATTACGGAGTTCGAATTGTCGGCGGATGTTGCGGGACCACTCCCGAGCATTTGAAGGCCGTCGTCGAAGAAGTCTCAGGCGTGGAACCGGCGCGGCGCGAGGTCAAGCGGTCGGCGGCGGCATCCAGCGCATACACGTCGGTTCCTCTCGATCTCGATCCTAAGCCTCTCATCGTAGCTGAGGAAATGAACACCACCACCCGCGTTGAGCACTTCCGCAATCTGGTGCGGGCAAAGAATACGACGACATTCTGGCGCTGGCCAAGAGGTTGGTGAATGAAGGCTCGCACATGCTGGATTTGTGCTGCGCCATCGTGGGCGAAGACGAGAAGGGTTACATCACTTCGATCCTGGAAAAGATTGCGACACGCGTGCCCGCGCCGGTGCTGGTGGATTCGACCGAAGCTGACGTTGTGGAAGAGGCGTTGAAGCGCATTCCGGGCAGGGCAATCATCAATTCCATCAATCTGGAGGATGGCGAGAAGCGGACTTCAAAAGTGTTGCCCATGGCCAAGCGTTACGGCGCTGCCGTGATTGCCCTGACTATCGACGAAGATGGCATGGCGCTCACAGCAGAGAAGAAGACAGCGATCGCGAAGCGGATTTTTGATCTGGCCACGAAGAAATACGGGCTTGATCCGACAGATTTGATCTTCGATGCGCTGACTTTGCCGATTTCGACTGGGCAGGAAGAGTACCGTACAGCCGGCATGGAGACATTGAAGGCGGTCGAGCAGATCAAGAAAGAACTGCCGGGAGTGAAGACCATCCTGGGAGTCAGCAATATTTCATTTGGACTCGATGCTTATCCCCGGCGAGTGTTGAATTCCGTTTTCATGCATGAGGCGGTTGATCATGGACTCGACATGGCCATCGTGAATTACACGAAAATTTATCCGCTGTACAAGATTCCGCAGGAAGAAGTGAACCTGGCGCGAAAGCTAATTCAGCGCGACGCCAACTCGGATGGAGACCCACTCCAGAAATACATGGCGCATTTTGCCGGCATGAAAGGCAAGCCTGCGGCTTCGACCCAGCACATGTGGATACGCTATCGGTAGAAGACAAGTTGAAGTTTGCCATCATCAATGGCGAGAAGTCCGTTGGTGCGGGCGCGCGGAAAAAGTCTCTGGAACAATTGCTGGAAGATGCGCTGGTCGAGTATTCGCCACTGGAGCTGATCAATACGGTGCTTCTGGACGGGATGCGGACGGTTGGCGACTTGTTTGGCGCGCGCAAGATGCAGTTGCCTTCGGTGCTGGATTCCGCGGGTGTTATGAAGCAGGCGGTGGCTTACCTCGAGCCCAAGATGGAGAAGAAAGCCGGGTCGCAGAAGGCACCATTGTCCTGGCGACCGTGAAAGGCGATGTCCACGACATTGGAAAAAATCTGGTCGACATTATTTTGTCGAACAACGGATACAAAGTGGTCAATCTCGGAATCAAGCAGCCTGGGGACACGATTATCCGGGCGGCTCAGGAGCATCAGGCGGATGCGATCGGACTGAGTGGCCTCTTAGTCAAGTCGACGTTGGAGATGAAGTACGTGATCCAGGACTTGCAGCGGCAGAAGCTGGAGTTTCCCGTAATCTGCGGCGGCGCCGCTTTGACGCGGAAGTACGTTGAAGATGACTTGCGACGGGAATATTCGAATGCTGTCTTCTACGCCGATGATGCATTTGCCGGGCTACACATAATGGAAGACCTGGCGACGGAAAATGGAGCGCGGGAGACGCGCCTGACCGAAGGCCGCACGGTGAAGGAATACGCGAAGGCCGCGGCCGTGGATGAGGAGACTGGGCCGATCTTTGCGGAGCGCAGTCCGGTGGTGGGGGACGCTCCGAACACTCCAGCGCCCCCGTTCTGGGGAGTGCGGGTTCGGAAGGATTACGATTTGCGGGAAGTCTTCAAGTACATCAATGAGACGGCGCTCTTCAAGAATCAATGGCAGTTGAAAACCGCTTCGCAATCGGACTATGTGCGCCTGGTGGAGGAGAAATTCCGCCCGATCAAAAAACAGTTGGAAGAGGAAGTGATTGCCTCGGGGTGGTTTGAGCCCAAAGTCGTGTGGGGATATTTCCCGGCTCAGAGTGACGGGAATGATGTGGTGGTGTATGACCCTGACGACCAGCCGAAGGCGACTGTCCCCACACAGTCAAAAGGGCTACTAAGATTCACGTTTCCCCGCCAGCGCGAGGGGCGACGGTTGTGCGTATCGGATTTCTTTGCCCCGAAGTCATCGGGAAAGATGGATGTAATTGGATTGTCTCTGGTGACGATTGGGGCGCGGGCGTCGGTCGAAACTCAACGCCTGTTCGAGGGTGGTGAGTATACCCGCTATCTATATGTCCACGGACTCAGCGTGGAGACGGCAGAGGCTTTGGCCGAGCTGCATCATAAAAAAATGCGGGAGGAATTGGGAATTGCCAACGAAGATTCGGCGGAGATTCGCGATTTGTTTCATCAGAAGTATCGCGGCTCACGATATTCGTTTGGGTATCCAGCCTGTCCGAACCTGGAGGACCAGACCAAGCTGTTTGCTCTGCTTAAGCCGGAAGAGAATGTCGGGGTGCGTTTGACTTCCGGATTTTTGCTGGAGCCGGAGCAAAGCACTTCGGCTATTGTCGTGCATCATCCCGGGGCGAAATATTTCGTGGTCTGAGGCGTACGACCCGCCTTCGAGATAGCACACGCGAGACTCGACCACGGGTTCCGCATTATTACAAATCTTTTACTTCCGTCCGACAAACTTGCGTAGGCAACTGGAATATAACCAGCAGGTCACCCTGCGGACCAGCTTATCGGAATTCCCCGACAGTAGGAAATACCCGTGAAACCCTACCTACTGGTCCTCTTCCTGCTATTGTTGGTAACCGGCGCATTCGCGGCAAGCGCGCAACCGGCGCAGCTGGTTGCTTTGGCGTGCTTTGGCGTCGCGCAATTCCAAAATTGTCCAAGCGGCGGCCGCCCCGACAACGTCATCCGGGCGTCGGACGGCAACTTTTACGGCGTAAGCGAAGTGACCCAGGAAGGAGAGTCGAATCCGCAGGGGGGTCTGTCTTCAAAGTCACGCCCAGCGGGCAGTTCACTCTGCTGCACACTTTTCCTGCCGGCACGAACAACAACTATCCCAGCGGCAACCCGCCCGGGTTTTTGGCGGAAGGTTCCGACGGAAATTTGTATGGCACTAAGCTTGACGGTGGAAGCCACAACGGCGGAGTGCTGTTCCGCATCAGCAAGACGGGCACGGGCTTTAAAATCGTGCATCAGTTCTGCTCCGCCGCCAACTGTGCGGACGGCCAGAACCCAGTCGGGCTGATCGCCATTTCGGACGGCAATCTGTACGGGGGCAGCTTCGTCTGGGGGTGCCTTCCCTTGCGGCAGCATTGGTGGCTGCGGTGCGATTTTCAAGTACCACGTCGCCACCGGCTCGTATTCCGCTATACATTCCCTCAACTACGTCACCGATGGAGCATTTTCCTCGGGATTCATTCAAGCCAAGGATGGAAACTTCTACGGTGTCGTCGCCGGAGCCTTTTACAGGGTCACGACGACGGGTCAGTACTCCCTGGTCTTGACCTTGCCCCAACTCCACTTCCTCGAAATCCCTGTAACGCAGGGAGTGAACGGCAATCTTTACGGGATTTTCCGCGTCTATGGCCAAGCTGGCGCGCACCTGTTTTCCGTCGGTGTGGACGGCAGCAATTTCCAGAAGATTGCCGATCTGCCGTCCTCGGCGGTGAGCAATACGCGATTTGTCTCCGCCAGCGACGGCAATTTGTGGGGGGTTTCGGGTAACGTGGTGCAGATCTCGCCGGGCACTGGCGCAGTGTTGCAGACGTTCTTCTTCAACGGTAAAAATGGGAGCTGCCCCTGGTCGTTGATACAGGCCAAACATGGCACTTTCGCGAGAACCGCCGGTGGAGGTAGAACAGTCTCGAAGGGAACGCCCGATGGCGTCTTCACACTGAATGCAAGCCTTCCTCCGCCGAGCCGGTGACAGGCAAGCACCGGTTTGGGTTCGTACGATTAGCATGCGCGGCGCACGGTTTCAACCAGGTGTAGGGCGTGCAAGGAAAGCAGGCGAGGCGTCCCTTAATTTTCTGACAACCAACCAAATTACGCCTGAAGGCGTCTTCCCATATATGATCCGGAAACTGAAAGCAGGGGGATATCGGCTCTACTCTCGCAAGAAGGATGCCCAGACGGGGAAGCGGAAGAACCTAGGCACTTTTTCCTCTCGGGCTGCGGCGGAGAAGCATGAGCGGGCGGTGCAGTATTTCAAGCGGGCGTGAGTGGCTAAAGCCGCGGTTTATTCTGCGGCACTTACGGCGTTGCCTGAAAGACTCTGTACAGACACCTCGCTCTCCAGACCGTATTTTGCGGCTACTGACTCTGTCCGGGCAGCCCACTCCACAGAGATCTGGTGCTCTAGAACGTGGTTTGGAAGCGTACGGAATAGCTCCTCGGTGGGGCGATGGCATTGCCCGAGAACAGGCCGGCGAAGTCGATTACGTTGAGGCGGTTGTTCAGGTTTTCGATGTTGGCAGCGAGGCGCAGGGACCGCGTGTCCTTTTTCCAAAGCTCGATGCCGGTTGATACGTCGAGTGACAGTGACGGTTTGACGCGATCGTGGGCGAAGTTGACGCGATTAACAACGGCCTGTCCGTATTGGACGACGGCGTTAGCGATTGCGTTCGGTTGGGCGGTGTCAAATTGCACAGGCAGTCCGGAACCGTACTGGCCTCCGAAGGCAATCCACACGCGGTTGACCAGTTGATAGCGGACGCGAGCGTGCAGCGTGTGACGCTGGTCTTGCGAATCCCATAGGCGGCCGTTGGTGTTGGTCGGGGCGTTGGTCGCATCGCTGCCCAGGAAGAGGCCTCCGGTAACGGGAAGGTAGACGCTGCCGACCTGGTAGGAGTAGCTGACGAATCCAGAGAAACGGTGTACCGGAGAGAGAGTGAGCTTGGCTTCGGCGCCGTAGACGTAGGCCTTGCGAAAAGCGATGGGGAAGCTGACGGCGGTGTTGAGGAGTTGATCGTCATCGGCAAAATTGTTGAAGTAGCGACGGAAATAGTTGACATCTAGCTTGAGCTTGTCCCCGAAGGCCTTGGTCGCGCCCACTTCGTAATAGTTGCCATGCGAAGGCTCAACCGCCAATCGCAAAACATTGGGATTGAGCGTGACCACTTCTGGTGAACTCGCAAGAAGAATATTTTCGAACGCGGGCGTCTGAAAGACCCGATCATACGATAGATGCACAATCAGTCCGGCCTCCGGGAAATAGCGTGCGACTCCGAGGCGTGGGCTGAGGGCGTTTTGATTGGCTAAAAGTTGGTAGTGGTCCCAGCGAAGACCCAGGCTGGCGGTCCAGTTGCCGACGTGAATAAGGTCCTGTACGAAAGCGGACTGCTCGAGGTCGATGCGCCTGCTGCGGCTCGAACGAACGCCGGGGAAGGCGAATGTAATCGGCGTGGCGGGATCAAACTGCGCTTGATCGGTGATGACGTCGCTGAAGTTCTCTCTGAGCTGAGTGAAATCGACTTCGAAACCAGCTTTGAATTCGTGGCGGCCGCGATGATAGGCGGCGCTTCCCTTCAGATACTCTTCGTGGAATCCGCGGTCTTGAAAAGCGATGATGGGCGTGGACTGGGGATTGGACTTGAGGCGGTCGGTATCGTCGCGCATCATGAAATGAAGATCGGCGAGCAACTTCGAAGAAAAGACGTGTTGGTAGGAGAGGATGCCCAGAGTTTCGAAGTTCTCGCGATGTTGCAGCTGGCGAGCCCGGTATTGAAGTTGCTCGTCCGGTACGAGGAATTTTGCAAATTCGCGTCGCAGGATGACGCCGACACGGTCGTGGTTGGTCAGTTCGCGTTCGTAGCGCACGGCGAAATCGGCGGTGGTAGCCGTGTTGGTGTAGTTCTGGATAACCGGTGGATTCAGGTAGCGATCGGTCACGGCGCCGTCGGCGCTGAGGGCCGCGGTATTTTTTCCCCATCCAAATTGCGCGAGTAGATAGGCATTTGCGGTTCCGAAACTGCCTGCAGTGAGGACAGCTTGGCCGTGCAAGCCGGGACGCGAATCTTTGCTGGTATCGACTTCGACGACGCCTCCCATTTTGCGTCCGTACTCAGCAGGAATGCCGGCGGTGTAGACGGTCAGCGAGCCGACGTCATCGGCCTCAATCTCGGGACCGGAAGCAGGAGAGCGATTGTCGGTCAGCGGCACTCCATCGATCACGAATTGGGTTTGATATTCGGAGCCTCGGGGATGCAGCACCGCGCTGCCTTCATAAACCCATCCGGGCTGGGAGCTGACCAGGTCCGGAAGAGAGCGGCCGGGGAGCGAAGAAGTGCGGTCGGCGATGGCTTGAGAATCGATGCGGTTGATCGTGCCGGTGCGATCGGGATCCAGCATGGTGGATTCGGCCGTGACCTGGATGGCGGTGCTCATGGCGGCGATGCCGAGCTTGACAATGTACTCGATAGGAACAGCGGAGCGGACTTCTATGAGCCCAGAGAAGGTTGAAAATCCTTCGTGCTCGACCTGAATATGGTAGAGCCCGAACGGAATGTTGCGGGCGGTGAGGCCTCCGGACGCGTCGGTGGAATAGTTACGGTGGAATTGAGTGGCGTCGCTGGAAAGTTCGACGGAGCTTTTGACGCCCAGGCTGTCAGCGTCGGTGACTTTGAGGCAGAGCTCTCCACTGTTGCTCTGCGCCAGGAGCGGAACAGGACATAGGAAAAGAATCAGCAGGGGCTTAAGAAATACTCTCACGGGATGTCGATTGTTCCGGGGAGCTTTATGTTAACAGTTTTGGGCAGGCATCTCGACTACCAAAGGACACGGGTGGGTTTTCGCCTTGGAGGACTTGCGGCTTAGGGGTTACATAATTTTTACAAACTCCAGACTTCGTTGTGACAATTCGATTGCGCAGTTTGCGGCATCTTGGATGGAACCGATAGGCGGGCAGACCGGATCGGCGGCAGCATTCGGCGGAAAGAACTTTTGTGAAGGGTCTTCACGCCCTCCGTAACCGGGAGGGAATGGGGGAAACGGGCGCTCACACCGCAGGGGGTGCGAACGTCCGTTTCGTTTTGAAACTGAAGTCGTCTGCTTCCATTGGCGCAATTAGTTGGGAAATTCCCAGCCTTCTTCTCTCATCTTCTTGTTAGTCCAGTGCTGGAGATCCTCGAATAGTAGGGGCTCGATGACCGCGAAACGAAGGCCAACGCGGCCTCCATCTCCGGCCCAGACTAGGCGGCCTTTGGCCTGGAAGATGGTTTCGCTTTCCGGCAGCAGAAAACTTACGTCGACGAGACCGGAGAATCGCATGGGATCAGGGAGACCGTCGAGTCCCATGCCGCCGGTACTGAGATTGACCCCTTGAACGTGGGCCTCTTCACCCTGAGAGTTTCGGATGGTAACGGACAGTTGCACGCGAGCCCGGAAGAATTTTTGCTGCTCGAAGCTGATGACTCCGAGGGAAGAGGTGTCTCCCATAGGGCTGCTGATGTTGTACTCCTTCAACTTGCGGCTGAGAGTGCGACGAGAAATGCCAAGTTGTTCAGCCGCTAACGCGCGATGGCCTCCAGTGCGCTCCAGGGCGCGGATGATCATCTGCTCTTCCATGCTGTCGAGGTTCCCGACGGGCATGGCGGTGGCGTGGCGAACGATTGCGGTCTCGCCGCGGAGTTCGGCTGTGATCTTCGAAGCATGGATTTCCGGCCCGGAGCTATCCATTGAGACCCTTCCGACCAGGTTGCGGAGTTCGCGAATGTTTCCGGGCCATGGGTGTGACAGGAGAAACGATGCGACTTCCGGCGCGAAGACCTTCTCTGGAGCCTTGAGGCGCAGGAAGTGTTCGGCGAGGGCGACGATGTCCTCATGACGTTCACGCAGAGGTGGCACGCGAAGTTGGAACTGACTGAGACGATGGTAGAGATCTTTGCGGAAGCGGCCTTCTTTGATCGCGGCTTCGAGGTCCTGATTCGTAGCGGCGACGATGCGGACGTCGACTTTAATTTTCCGATGACCGCCGACGCGGTAAAAAGGCTGCCCGTCTAGCACGCGCAGCAGCTTGACCTGGGTTTGCAATTGCAAGTCGCCAATCTCATCGAGGAACAGCGTGCCTTTGTCAGCCAGCTCGAACAGGCCAGC
>Ga0137379_10003756_pt1 | contig 14215 bp, 16 predicted proteins | sample SagtaG_18_FD_104812 | JGI IMG/M metagenome (GOLD analysis project Ga0137379, IMG submission 104812) | Vadose zone soil microbial communities from Sagehorn Ranch, Mendocino, California, USA - Sage2_L_80_16 metaG | ecosystem: Environmental > Terrestrial > Soil > Vadose zone | place: USA...
GAGGAGGAGTGCGGCTCGAACCATCTCTTTGGCTTCGTGCGCGAGAACGCCGACGAGTTCCGCCTCGATCATGCGCTCGTCTGCGACACCAGCATGTGGGATCCGTCGCCGCCCGCGATCACCGCCTCGCTGCGCGGCCTCGTCTATGAGGAGGTGAAACTCACCTGTGCAGACCGCGACCTGCATTCCGGCATTTTCGGCGGCGCCGCGCAGAACCCGCTGCGCGTTCTCGCGCGCGTTCTCGCCGCGCTGCACAACGACGGCGGGCGCGTCACCCTCCCGGGCTTCTACGACGGCGTGAAGGAACTCCCGCCCGACATCAAGGCTGACCTAACCGGCCTCGGGCTCACGCCCGAGGATTTTCTCGGTGGCGTCGGCCTCAAGGCGCCCGCAGGCGAGAAGGACCGCCTGCTGATCGAGCAGATCGCGACCCGCCCGACCGCCGAGATCAATGGCATCATCGGCGGGTATACGGGGGAGGGCGCGAAGACCGTGATCCCTGGCCAGGCGATGGCGAAGGTGTCGTTCCGACTGGTCGGGGCGCAGGACCCGCAAAAGATCCGCGACGCCTTCCGGGCCTTCGTACATGCGCGGTTGCCGATCGACTGCAAGGTGGAGTTCGCCAATTTCGGCAGCGCGCCCGCGATCGAGCTTCCCTTCGACAATCCGATGCTGGCGAAGACGCGCGCCGCGCTCTCCGAGGAGTGGGGCAAGAAGGCGGTGACGGTGGGCGAGGGCGGCTCGATCCCGATCGTTGGCGACTTCAAGCGCGTCCTTGGCATGGACACGATCATGGTCGGCTTCGCACTCGACGATGACCGCGTGCATTCGCCGAACGAGAAATACGATCTCACAAGCTTCCACAAGGGCACCCGGAGCTGGGCGCGGATCCTCGCGGCGCTGGCGGGGTGAGCGGATCATCCTGCCGACAATCGCGATTTTCCAGGGCTCCGTGATCCAAACTTGCGGAAGTGCTGTCAAAGCGCCTTGTACCAGCGCTGGTCGTAGAGCGCGCCGATCACCGGTGCGAGCTTGACGCGAAATTCCTTGGTGTGGGCGGCGAGCTCATGGGCGTTATCGGATTTCTGGTCCCTCCAGACCTCGACGACCTCGAAATGGTTGGTGCGCATTTTTTGCTGCAGCAGGTCAAAGCGCTGGTTGCCCGCCTCCTGGCGTGACGTGGCGCTGAATGCCTTGAGCACGGGGATGGCATTGTCCCGGTTCGCCGGATTCGGCGGACCGATATCGACGTGGGTTATCACATAGCGTGCGCGGGCGCCGCGGGCCGCCTCGATCGCGCCGACCTCCATCGCAATACACAGCCGCTCATCGACCGGGGCAACGAGCAGTGGCTGCAACCGATCGCGGAATTGCTTGGTGTGCGCAGCACCTGTGTGCGCGTCGAGCGCCTGCTGGTCCTTCCAGACCTCGAGGAGCGCAAAGTGATTCGATGGCACCGTGCGCTGGAGCGCCTCGAAGCGTAGGACGCCCGCCTCCTTGCGAGTCGCATCGGCCAAGAGCTTGAGCAAGCCCGGCGTCTGGCTCGTCGCCGTCGGCATGACCTCGATATAGCTCACCGCGTAGACGGCCGCGTTGTTGGTATCCTGTGCCAGTGCCGAGGGCGTCGCGGCCAGCGGCGTCAGCGCAGCGGCAAGCAAGACATGACAGAATAGGCGCATGTTCCCCCCTCCTAATGTGGTTGTGAACGGGATCGTGATGCGGTCAGTACGGCGGCGCAAAGCTTTTACGCCCAAAAGCCAGGGGGAACTCACCACCCCGGTTTCGCGTTGTCATGACAAAGCAATGGAGGCTCTCATGGTTGCACCGATGATGATCAAGGAACACATGGAAGTCCTCGGCTGCGACGGCGTCCACGTAGGAATCGTCGACCATATGGAAGGGGCGGACGAGGTCAAGCTGACCAAGGACGACGCTGACGCTCACGGCGAACACCATTTCCTCCCGCTCGCCTGGGTTGACCACGTCGATGCCAAGGTTCATCTCAAACAGTCCGGCGCCGAGGCCAGGGCGCGGTGGAAGACCCACTGACGAAACAGGTCCTCTTTGAAGAGCAGCCGCTACAGCGGCCGATACCAGCGCCGGTCGAAGAGCGCGCCGATCAGGGGCGCGAGCTTCGCCCGGAACTCCTTCATATGCGCTGTGGCTTCATGGGCCTCGTCGGCCTTGGCGTTGCGCCAGACTTCGACCAGCTTGAAATGGTTGGTGCGCGCCTTCTGTTGCAGGGCATCGAAACGCAGGTTGCCGTCATCCTTGCGGCTCTCCTGCGCCATCATTTTGAGCATGGGGATCGTAGCGTCCCGGTTCGGCGGGCCGACGTCGACATGGGTTATCACATAGCGGGTCCCGCGGGGCTGTCGGCCGGTTGGCGGCGGACTAACGTCGGCGGCGATGCACAGGCGCTCGTCGATTGGCGCGAGGAGGAGCGGCTGCACCTGGTCGACGAATTGTTTGTTGTGGGCAGAAGCCATGTGGGCGTCGAGCGCCTGTTGGTCCTTCCAGAGCTCAAGCGTCGCGAATTGGCTCGACGGCGCGGTGCGCTGGAGAATCTCGAAACGCACGACCCCCGCCTCCTTCCGGCTCTCCTGCGCCAGTTGCTTGAGCAAAGCGGGCACCCGCGTCCTCGCCTCCGGGGTGGCCTCGATATAGCGGATGACGAAAAGGGTCGGGTCAGCGGCGCCCTGCGCGCGAGCCGCTGGCGCGGCGAACGGCAACATCAGCGCCATGGCACATATGAGATGAAAGGATCGCAACATTTTTCCCCCCTGTCGTTTGCTTTCGCGGGATTATCGTAATGCGACCGCCTCGCTGCCGTCAAAGGGCCCAGCGGACGTTTCGCCCGGCGCGTACTCGCGCGCTCGGGGTCATAGGCCAGGCACCGTGAGGAGGGTGGAGAACGAGCGGCCGCGGATATCGTAGACGCGGGCATAGACGACCCCCTCGCGCGCCACCTCGACCAGGATCGGTGCATCGAAACTCGCACAGTAGAACTCCCCGAGCATCATGGCGAAGTCGGCGCCCCTGGGATCCCAGCTGGTCTCGAAATCCGCCCCCAGTTCGACCTGCGGCGAGCGATGCGGGCCGCAGACCGCAAGCTTCCAGCGCCGATCCGCCGGTCGCTTCTCGTGGCGCTCGGCGAGTTTTTCAGCGAGCCCCTGCGAGGCCTGCTTGAACGAGAGACCCCAGTAATCGAGCATATAACGCCCGCGCGCGGCGCGCACGCCCCCGGAAAGCCAGTTGAAATTTGTATACTCGTAGGGGTGAAGATGGATCATCTCGACGAGCGCAAGCACAATGCCGGCGGCAAAGACGAGGGCAGCGACGGGCGTAGCCAGGCGCGATTGCTGCCGCAGCCGATCGAACAGCCAGGCGCCGGCGAGGCCGCCGAGGACCGCGAGCGGCGGCAACACGAACACGAAATGGCGAATGCCGTTGTACATCGCCGGCCGCGCGATGATCGTGACCGCGACCGGCAGGATCGCCGCCAGCATGACGAGGAGGAGGATGGCACGCCGGTTCGGCGCGATGTCGCGGGAGAGCGCCCCGATCAGTGCACCGGCTGCGCCGCCGAAGCCGAGCGCGACGAAGATTTCCGGCAGCTTGAGCGCAATCAGCGTCGGCACGTAGCTGCGCGGCATGTCGGGGACGAGGATCAAGGCGCCGCCGAAGAGCTCGTGCCAGGGCTGCTCGAAGAATTGCGAGAAATATTCGACCGCGCGCAACGGATTGAGCGGGTCGATCACCGACCAGGGCCACACCAGCGCCATCACTGCATAAGCAAGCACGAATGCGGGCACCATCGACAGCACGAAGCGTCCGAGCTGCTGAGCAGCTGGCCACAGGCCGTCGCAATTGGCTTCGACGGCAAACACCAACCCCAGCGCGCCAAGTGCGTAGATTGCGCCGAAGCCGCCCATCACGCGCGATCCGATCGACAGTCCGAATCCGATGCCGAGCAGCATGCCGGTTGTGAGCGACGCCCGTGGATAGCTTTCGAAGGCGCGCACCAGAGCAAGCAGCAGGATCGCCATGGCGACTGCAAAGGGCGCATCCTTCGCGTTCATGAAGGCGTGGCCCACGTAGAGCGGGCATGTCGCCAACAGGACGAGCGCAAGGAGGCCGGCGAGCGGGCCGCCGATGCGACGGCCCGTCCGCCAGGTGGTGAATAATCCGATCAGCCCGACCACTGCCCCCACAAGCCGGCGGGTCTCGAACACGGTGAAAGGGAGGATTTTGGCGGCGAGCGCCGCAGCGAGATCGAATCCACCGCCATACATGTAGAGATTGACCCAAGACAGGGCACGCTGGTCCGAAAAACCGGAAGCATAGAACGCGACCAGGAGGTCGCCGTATTCGGCATGGGTGTAGTCGTCCCAACCGAGGCCATAGTCTCGAAAAACCAAGACCGCCACGCCCGCCGCGAGCACCAGCACGGCGACGGCGATCCAGTCGAGGACGCGGTTTGGCTGCGACTCCATCGGCCGATTATGGCGCGATCCTCACGCGTCGTCGCGCACCGAAGGCGATCCTGGTGAGGGCCTCTGCGATTTCGTCTGCGAAAGGCGGGGGCTTGGAAAGGTTGCTGGTCATTCCAGGGCGCGGACAACGTTCCGCGCCCCGGGACGAGGGCATTGATCAGGCTTTGCGAAGGCGGCGATCAAATTATGCCGCATCCGACATCTTATGCATCGCGGCATCGAACATCTTGGCCACGTATTCCCAATTAATCAGATGGTCGACGAAGGCCTTGAGGTAGTCGGGCCGGCGGTTGCGATAGTCGATGTAATAGGAGTGCTCCCACACGTCGCAACCAAGGATGGGCTTGCCGCCGTGTACAAGCGGATTCTCGCCGTTGGGCGTCTTCATCACGACGATCTTGCCGCCCTTGACGGCAAGCCAGCACCAGCCGGAGCCGAACTGACTCACGCCGGCCTCGACGAAATCCCCCTTCATCTTCTCCACCGAACCGAGGTCGGCAACGATTTTCTTTTCAAGATTGCCCGGGATCTTGTCGCCGCCCCCGTTCGGTTTCATCCACTGCCAGAAATGGAGGTGGTTGTAGTGCTGGGCGGCATTGTTGAAGAGGGCCGCATTCTTGCCGAAGGAGCCTTTCACCAGGTCTTCAAGGGACTTGCCTTCCCAGGGGCTGCCTTTGACCAGCTTGTTGGCGGCGTTGACATAGGCGAGGTGGTGCTTGTCGTGGTGATATTCGAGCGTCTCGCGCGACATATAGGGCGCCAGCGCGTCATAAGCATAGGGTAGCTCGGGGAGCGTAAACGACATCGGAGTTCTCCTGATAATGGATCGATAAACCCAACGCCGAGACAACCTTTGCGGTTCCGGCGGCCGGCCGTCACGGCCGGTCGCCCTTGCGCCGTTCGCATAGGCGCGCCGCGGTTCCCGAACCGTGTTGAGCCCCTGGGCGCCTGTGCTATCGTGCGAGTCGCAAGTTCTGGGATGAGGGGGGTCTATCATGGCGGCATTTTTCCAATCGCTCGAGACGACGCTGGCTGCGGGGGTCGGCGTTCTGCTCGTGATCATCTTCTTGGCCGGGCTCATCAGCGGCCAATGGATAGGATTTGATTCTCGCTGGTGGGCTTTCTTCTTTCGCTGGCTGCACATCATGGCCGGCATCATGTGGATGGGCTTCCTCTGGTACCTCAACTTCGTGCAGACCCCGACCGTGCCGAAGATCGAGCCGCCCGAGCACCGCGCCGCGATCACCAAGTACATCGCGCCGAACGTGCTGTTCTGGTTCCGATACTCGGCACTTGTTACGGTCGTCTTCGGTCTGACGCTCGCCCTCCATCGGGGCTATTTGATCGAGGCGCTGACTTTCCAGAAGCCCTACTACACGATCGGCATCGGCATTTGGCTGGCGCTGATCATGGCGTTCAATGTCTGGTTCATCATCTGGCCGAACCAGAAGAAGGTGCTCGGTTTGGTCGAGGCCTCAGCCGAGGAGAAGGCCGCGGCGGCGCGGCTCGCCGGGATGACCTCGCGCATCAACACCATGCTTTCGATCCCGATGCTCTATTGCATGGTGGCGCAGCAGAATGCGCCGCTCTGATCGCGACCGGGTCAGGCGGTCGAGACCTGCGAGCCGGAGACGTGCCGCGCTGCGGCATCACGGGAAAGTTCCCTACCGCCAAGTGGCTGCCGTGCAGCGTAAGGGCGGCTGACGTGCTGATATGGGCTACAAGATCGCGGAGGGTGTGACGCTGGGACAGGAGCGTCGGGCCTTCGATACTGCATTGCATTAATCAAGTTTGGATTTACGCCCGCCGGATCAAGATTAATTATTGCGCATATTCAAGAAGAAGATCAAAATTCTTTGCTAACCATCCCAGCGGGGGGCTGCATTAAGCGCTTGGGCTGGGGCGAGTACGAGTATGTCTGTGATCTTGTTGGTGCTGGGTCTCTTGGTCGCCGGGGCGGGTGCCGGTGCGATCGGATTCGGTATTCTGATCAATGAGTTGAGCCTCGGCCCCACGTTGATCAGCGCGGGCACGAGCGCGCTCGCAGGGGGCTTGATTCTGGTCGGCCTGGCCGCCGCGGTGAGCGAACTGACCCGGATCGCCGAGGCGCTGCGCGCCCGACCGGTTTCTCGTCCGACCCGGCCTGCCGAGGCAAAGCAGGCCGAATGGTCGGTCGCTGAGCCCCGCCCGCTCGAGCCGCGCCCGGTCGAACCCCGCGCGGTCGAATCACGCCCGGCCGAGCCGCGCCCGGTTGCGGCGTCCAACGTCGACGTTTCGGCCTCCGCCATCGAGCGCCTGCGGTCGACCATGGTGCGGCCCGACCGGATCAAGCCCGAAGTGGTTGCGGCCGCCGAGGAGGTGCCCTTGTCCCCTGGCGTGCCGGCGCCAAATGGGCACAACGGCCAGAACGGGCCGGCGCCCGAACCGAAGGTTGCGACCGGAGTTCCGCCACGTCCGACGAGTGAGGCGGCGGTCGAGACCCTGAAGGAACCTCGCCTGGATTTCCTGTTCCGTTCCCGGCCGGCACGCCCCGCGGCCCCCCCTCCGCCCGCCCGGCCGGAACCGCCCCTGCGCCCCGCGAATCCGGAATCATTCGACTCGCTTTGGCCCAGGCGCCCGGGACGTGAGCAGGTCCGCCAGCCCATGGTGGAGGAGGAGGCCAGACCAGTCGAGGCGGAGAAATCCCCCCCTGCAGCCGAGGAGAAGCGTCCCCCGCCCGAAGCCGCCTCGCTGGCGCCGGCGGAGGAGCCACGGTCGGTCGGGATTCTCAAGTCCGGGGTGGTCGATGGCATGGCCTATACGCTCTATGCCGATGGCTCGATCGAGGCACAGCTTCCCCAAGGCACAGTGCGGTTCGGGTCAATCGCCGAACTGCGCGCGCATATTGAGAACAACTCGTAGCGCGAGGCTCACTGTCTCTCGAATTTGAGCGCGGTGCCGTTCATGCAATAGCGCGGGCCGGTCGGCTTCGGCCCATCGGCGAAGAGGTGGCCGAGGTGCGCGTCGCAGGAGGCGCAGCGGACTTCGGTGCGTTCATGAGCCACGATCGGTCATCGAACTCGCTCACCGCGGTCTTGTCGACAGGCGCCCAAAAACTTGGCCAGCCGGTGCCCGAGTCGAATTTGGTGTTGGAGGAGAACAACGGTGCGCCACAGCAGACGCAGCCATACATGCCGCTTGCCTTCTGGTTCCAATAAGGGCCGCTGAAAGCGCGCTCGGTGCCGTGCTGCCGGGTCACGTGGTACTGCTCGGGCGTGAGCTCCTGCTTCCACTGGGCTTCGGTCTTGATGACTTTCGGACGGGTATTGGCGGGGGAGTTCATTTGAACCTCCGGTGATTGCCAGGGCTTCATCATCTAGGACGGTCTGCGCAATACACAACTTACATCTGCTCAACCGCCTCCCCATCGAGCGCTCGCGCGGATTTGATCTTCAAATTCCAGAAGATCACAGCAATTCTCAAGGATTATTTTGCCTCAACGTTGAAACTGTTCTTGCTTTTGGCCAAGAATACGAATACAGACAGTCAAATCCGGCTTTCCGAATCTTTCGGCGCCCCTGTTTGGCGGCCGATTCCTGGTCCCGGAGACTACATTATCTGGGAATGCCGCTTCGGATCACCAGATCTGAAGATCAACCCACGATAGGACCAATCGTCAATGAGCGACAATTCGTCAGGCGGAACATTCATCGAGCTGACGGCGGAAATCGTCTCGGCTTACGTCAGCAATAATTCAGTCCCGGCGGGGGATTTATCGGCGTTGATCAATCAAGTCCACTCCGCGCTCACCCGGGTGTCGAGCGGCCACGGTGAGGTTCCCACCGAGCCGCTCAAGCCTGCGGTGTCGGTCAAGAAGTCGATCACACCGGACTACATCGTCTGTCTCGAGGATGGAAAGAAGTTCAAGTCGCTCAAGCGTCACCTGCGCACGCAATACAAAATGACCCCCGAGCAATATCGCGACAAATGGGGCCTGCAGCCCGATTATCCGATGGTGGCGCCGAACTATGCCGCGGCGCGCTCGCAGCTCGCCAAGCAGATGGGTCTCGGCCAGCAACGCAAGCGCCGCAAGTAGACTTCGAGATTTACTCTCGACAGTGGCGAGGCCGCCGCGCCTGCGTGCGCGCGTGCTGCCGGGGGAGTCATGATCCCGGAGCTGAGGTAATATTCCTATAACAAAGAGCGCGAGCTCTCTCCAGGCCAGGAGATGAGTCTCAGGTCGCCTCGACGAGCGCGGCGCGCGCGTCGGACTTGATGCGCTCGACCATGGAGCGGAAGCCGTTCGAGCGCTGCGGGGTCAGGTGTTCGCGTAGCCCGATGCGATCGAACAGCGTGATCGCGTCGGTGGTCAGGATGTCGCGGGCGGACCGGCCCGAATAGATCGCGAACAGGATGGCGATGAGCCCCCGCACGATATGAGCGTCGCTGTCGCCTGAGAAGGAAAGCACAGGCCCGCCCTGGCCGTCGGGGCGAACCGTGGTCGCGAGCCACACCTGACTTGCGCAGCCCTGCACCTTGTTCGCCTCATTGCGGTCGCGCTCGTCGAGCGGCTTGAGGCCGCGGCCAAGCTCGATGACATAGCGGTAGCGGTCGTCCCACTCATCGAGCAGCGAAAAGTTGTCGATGACCTCGTCGATCGTCATGGCTTCGGTCGTGCCTGCGGCTCTCGTTGCGGGCATACGCTCTATATATGGTGGCAAGACGGCCTGATGAATGCGGTCATCGAAAGAAAAGACCCGACGACCGACCGTGAGGTCGTCCATCGGGTTGTGTGCCCGCCAGGGCCCAAGGATTCGAGGAAGGTCGGGGAATTGGCCTATGCCGGACGTTGGCTGCGCGCCTCCCGGTGGGGCTGCGGTCCGCGCCAGGCCGGCGCGAGATCGGCCGGAGTCAAAGTATTCTGCGAGGGTTTCGCCGCGGGCACTACGGGCCTGCTCCCGCTCACTGCGCTCACCGCGCCGGTCTCGCTCGGTCCCAGTCGCTCGCTGAGAAATTCGTAGAGCATTTTTGCGCCGGCCTGCGCCCGGTATCCGATCGCGACCGCTGCCTGCGATCCGACCGAGCACGCTTCCGCCTGCCGCTCGCAGAACTGGCCCATGTCGGTGACGGTCGCTTTGGCCGCCGACACCGCCTCGCTGGCGCTGACCTGAACTTTCGGTGCAGGCTGGGATCCGCCGCTCGGCAGCAATACCAGCACGACGCCCAGCCAGAACGCCATCCGCAAAAGGAACCGCATGACCCAGCCCTGTTTCCCCGCGGCTTGTCCGGCCGCATCGGAACCGACTATAGCTGGGAGCCTTGAAGGGCCTGTTGGCGTGAAGGACCGATTTTTGTCCATATTCAAGGAGAATGCTCCGCGTCTTTTTGGAAAATTTGAATAATAGGGATTTGAGTAAAATTTGACTCAACGCGCGTTCGGGCAAGCAGGATTCGGTGCAAGTGAGGTTGTCGATTGGTTTCAATCGTCCTCCACGCGGGGGCCAGCAACGCCTGCACGGCAACCGACCATTCACCATCCGGCACGAATGGCCATGCCGACCGCGGAAGAACGATGCGCAAGAACCGCTGCGCACGCCGATCGGGCGCCAGCCCTTAGCGTTCGCTTAAGCGGCCTCTGACACGATCCGTGCCGCAAAAAAGGGAGCGCGCCTGCAACGCAGACGTGCGCAGGGACGTGGGCCTGTTCGCACCGATACGGGACTATATCGACACGCTGGTGCATCCTTCGGCGCAACACGACGCGCTATCGGCCTCGCGCCACCGCGCCTTCATCGCGCCTCGCCTGCTCGGCAGTTTGGGCGCGCTTGCCGCCTTCCCGCTCTACGTGACTATGCGCGGCGTGCCGAGCATGCTCGAAGTCATAGTCTTCGCTTGGCTGGTCGCGCCGATGCTCGTGGCCTATTTCCTCTCGCGCACCAGTCGATACGAGAGCGCCCATGTGCTCTCCTTGCTCGCCCGCAACATGACCGACGTGATCACCCGCCATGGCAAGAACGGCGCGGTCCTGTTCGTCTCGCCCGCTGCCGAGCCGCTGTTCGGCGCCCGCATGCAGGATCTCTACGGCCACGGCCTCTTCGACCGCGTCCATGTCGCCGACCGTCCAGCCTATCTCACGGCGCTTGCCGATTCGGCAGCGCTTGGCGAAAGCTGCTCGGTGGAATTTCGCGTGCGACGCGACGAGTCCGAATCGGAAACGCAGCGCGGCGGCCGCTTCATCTGGATCGAAATGCGCTGTCGCGCACTCGCCCGGGCGTCGGGCGAAGACAGCATCGTGCAGCCCCACGAGGTTGTCGCAGTCATGCGCGACATCACGCGCAGGAAGGAGCAGGAGCAGACGCTCGGAGAAGCGCACGCCAACGCCGAGCGCGCCAACGCCGCCAAAAGCCGTTTCCTTGCCACGATGAGCCACGAGCTGCGGACGCCGCTCAACGCCATCATTGGCTTCTCTGAGATGCTCGGCAAGGAAAGCTCGCTGATGATCGACGCCCAGAAGCGGCACGAATACGCGCATCTGATCAACGAGTCCGGCCACCACCTGCTTGCAGTTGTCAACGGCATTCTCGACATGTCGAAGATCGACACCGGCAATTTCGAGATCAGTCCCGAGCCATTGGCGCTCAAACCTCTGATCGACGATTGCTGCGGTCTTTTGGCGTTGAAGGCGCGCGAATCGGAAATCGAGCTCGACATGCGCCTTCCAGACGATCTGCCCGAGATCGTGGCGGACAAGCGCTCGCTCAACCAGATCATGCTCAACCTGGTGTCCAACGCAATCAGGTTCACCAATCGCGGCGGCAAGGTGACCGTGAATGCGAAAGCCGATAGGGCTTTCCTCGCCGTGACAGTCGAGGACACAGGCGTCGGCATCGGTGCGGACGACTTGCCACGCATAGGCGATCCGTTTTTCCAGGCTCGCTCGTCCTACGACCGGCGTCACGGTGGCATCGGCCTCGGCCTCTCGATCGTGAAAGGCCTCGTCGCGCTCCACGGCGGCGATCTAGAGATCGCCAGCCGGCTCGGCGAAGGCACCCGCGTCACCGTCCGCCTGCCACTCGATTGCGAACGCGCCCGCAGCCGCGGCGAACGGTCGACGATCGCCCGCATCGTGCCGCGGGCCGCGGATGAGGCACCAGAGCGCCTGGTGAAAATCAGTGCGTAGCACCGTTCGCACCAAGCGGCCCATCACCGGCACAGCCGACGATGTCGTCGACCACAGCCGCCCGCGGCTGTTTGTGCTCCAGTCGCTCGGTTGGGGCCACCGCGACGCAGTCGCCTTCCTGGTCGGGGTGGCGGCGGCAACCGGGATCCTGATCAACGTGCTGTTCCTGCAGTCCGGTCCGCATCCTGCGCCGTTGTTCAAGACCGCGCTGATGCCGGTAGGTTCAGTCCCGGCCAAGGACGCCTCGATAGCCGCGCTGCCGCGTCCCCGACCCGTCGAGCCGGCGCCGGTCAAGGCGGAGCTGACCTCGGCCAAGCCTGATGCGCAGGCTGCTGCTCGCGCAAGCCTAGAGGTCATCTCCGACATCCAACGCGAACTCGCGCGCCGCGGCTTCTATGAGGGGACGGTCGATGGCCGCCAGGGCCCGAAGACCGACGCGGCGATCCGCGACTTCGAGCAGACCGCAGGGCTCAAACCGAGCCTACAACCGAACGAGGCACTGTTGCGCGCGATCAAGGGCTCGAACGCCAAGGTTGCAAAGGCGGCGACCTCGGGCGCGCCCGCCACCCCGATCCACGCCGTGCCCGTGCGCACCGATCCGATCGCGGAGGTGCTTGCGCCCTCCAAGCGCGTCCTTGCCGTGCAGCGCGCGCTTGCCGAATTCGGTTACGGGCAGATCAGGCCGTCAGGCATCGTCGATCCCGAAACCCGGGCCGCGATCGAGAAATTCGAGCGCGAACGGAAGCTGCCGGTCACCGGTCAGGTCTCCGACCGCGTTGCGCGCGAGCTTGCCGCGATCACCGGCCGCCCGCTGGAATAGCCGGGTCCGCATTTGCGCAAAAGGCCGCGCCGCGGCATAGCTTGGTTGGTGACACCGATCCTGGCCAGCCATGCGCCTCAAATCTGCGATTTGGGTGGCGGCTTACATTCGCCGCTGCCATGGCGAAGGGGCCTTCGCCGCGGTGCGGCACCGCGGCGCCGAGGAGGCCGGTGCCATTTTCGTCAAGCTGAACCGGCTCGATGGCACGGCGGAGCTGTTCGGCCCAGCGCCTCAGAGCGCTTTCGATGATGCTCGACCGGCGGATCGGGCGTTCACGCGCTGCCTCGGCAATGAGCCAGTATCGGACGCCAAGATCGAGGAGCGACTCGGGCGCGAAATCCGCTTCGACCCGGACGTCTGGATCGTCGAGGTCGAGGATCGGGCGGGCCGCCATTTCCTCGACCGCATCATTGCGTGAGACCGGCGCTCAGCGGCCTTCTGTCCCGGTCCCGCCCTCGGAGCGCTGGAGCGACAGCGTATCTCTCTGACCTGACGTGCGGCGGGAGATTTCGACCAGCGCTTGCCGCGCGCTTTCCGCCGCGTCGTGCCAGAGCAGCGGCTCGTGGGCGCCCGATTTCCGTCCAGTCGGGTCAGCGTCGCGCCAGAGTGCGACCAGGCGGCGTGCCGCCTCCACGCTGATCTCGCCATAGAGCGAAGCAAGTTCAAAGACGCGGTCGACCGACTCCCCGACGCGCGGATTCATGAACAGGAGCATGCGCTGCAGGACATCTGCCGGCAGGCTCATGGCTTTGGCGGCAACGACGATCGGCTCGCCGAGCTCGTCCTCGACGATCCTGCGTGCTTGCCGATGGGAGACGCCGAGCGCGCGCTCGAGCTCGCGTACGACCACGCCCGTATTGTGCTGCAGGGCCGCCGACTCGATACGCCAGATGTCCGCCCGCTGCAGGGTCGACGGAGGTTCGGCCGGCACGATCGGCGCGTAATCGAGGCTCAACAATGTCAGTCGCCGCTCGGGGCCGCCGGCGGCGAAGAAGAGTTCGCAAAGTTCCGAGGCTTCCGCGGGGGCCGGCACGCTCGCGTCGGCCGTGGCTGGGGCGCCCTCAGCTGGCGCGACCGGCTCGCCGCGCTTGGCGATGGTCGCCGCGTGCCCCGGCCCGCATTCCTTGGCGATTGCATCCAGGTCGGCCGGGGTGAGGGAAGAGCAGTGCTTGAGGATGGGCTCGGCAACTTCGCTCACGTCGCGCGCCAGGCGGTGGATGATCTCGCGCGGGGCGGCGGGGTAGGTCGCAAGCCTCTTGGCAAGCACTGCCCGCGCAGGAATATCGACCGCATCCATCAGCCGCAGCGCGAGTTCCGTGTACTGACGTTCGTCATCGGGCGCGTGCGCCGGGCTCTGCACGTAGAGGTCAGTCAAGACCCGCAGCAAGGTGGCGCGGATGTCGACCCCGTCGCGCTGGGCCAGATCGATCAGGCCGTCAAGGCCCACAGATGTCGAGAAACGCCCCATGATCGCCCACGTCCCCGAATCGCAGGTCGGAATTTTCACCGCAGCCTTAAGGGGGGCGCGTTAGCGGAGCGTTAACCTTGCAGGCCTTCTATGTCGCTGAGTCAGTCGGTATCTCGGAAGGGTCCGCCGACCGGGCGGGGGGATTGTGCGATGGGAACAGTCATCAGGTTTCCCGAACCGGGGCGTGCCACGCGTCGCGGCAGATCGATCAGGGTGAAGCCGGAATCGGCCACCGTCATCATCCTTCCTGTGATTCGCATCGAACGCTATCC
>Ga0137379_10003766_pt1 | contig 14201 bp, 14 predicted proteins | sample SagtaG_18_FD_104812 | JGI IMG/M metagenome (GOLD analysis project Ga0137379, IMG submission 104812) | Vadose zone soil microbial communities from Sagehorn Ranch, Mendocino, California, USA - Sage2_L_80_16 metaG | ecosystem: Environmental > Terrestrial > Soil > Vadose zone | place: USA...
CAGGAATTGCTCAATCACGCCGTGATCGTAGCCGGGGTCGAGTTCATAGGCGCGGTCAATCAGCGCTTCCACTTGCGGCTGCTCAGCCACCAGTTCGGGATGGTCCTTGGAAAGAGAAATCGCGGCGCCCCAGGACACCGCGGTCCAATAAAGCAGCGGGACGTCGCGTTTCTTCGCCGCGCGCACTGCGGATTTCGGCTCCTGGCGCAGGGTCCGCGAGAATCCGGAATGCTTCGCGTTGAGTCCGCGCAGGCCGTAATCGCGCGCCCGCAGATAGAGGTTTCGAGAGCGCGTCCGCAGCACATCCGATTTCGGCAGATCCTCGCTCTCGATTTCCTCGGAGGGCTGCTGCACATACACATAGGAATACTGCGTGAATCCGCTGGCCGCCGCGAAAAGCAGCCCGCGATGCTTGGGGCTTTCCGCCAGACAGCCTTCGATGAGCTTGAGGCTGAACGGCACAGCCTGGCCGACGAATTCGGGGTCGTTGTCGGAGGCAAAGGTTGTGCCGCTGTTGGCCAGCGAATCGCCGAGCTTGTTGATGGCGAATTTCTTGACAGAACAGCCACCCACCACAAAGGGAATGATGACGCCCACCAGTGCCACCCTTGCCCAAGACGGGCGTCTTCCGCCTGCCACACAGTTGGCGGTCTCCGCCTCAGCGAGATTTCGATTCCGCATTTTTGTCCTCCAATCTCTTTTCCTTGGAATCGCCTGTGGGAGACTGTTGGGACTTTCGGACACGGACGAAGTGGAATTGCGGAAGATCCTTGACAAATGCTGCGGGATCGTCGGCGTAGGTGCGCGCGAAGTCTCGGAGCTTCTTGGGCTTCGAGGCCAGGATAACCGTGTCTGGGAACCCGAATGCGCCACTCCCCGAGTCAATCCGTCCTTCCACTTGGAGTTTCTTTTCCCTCAGCTTCCGAGCCACCCAGTCCGAATCGAATGGGAGAGCCGCGAGAGAATCTCCGTCCCGATCCAGCTTGTAGAAACTGTGGAGATCCCAACTGCATTCATTTTCCGCCGTCGGCTCCAGGTCGGCAAATCGGTGCGTACCAATCTGAACAAGTTCCCCCCAGAATTTGACGCTTTTCCCGTTGTCGATCCAGCATCCGTCGCCCTGTTTTTCCGCTGGGGCGCTGTACTCGACGTAGTACGACGCGATGCGGTTCGCCTTGCGGATTTCGAGCGTGCATCCGTTCTCTTCGCTTCGCCATGCGCCAACCAGCGAGGGATCAAACACGGTTTGGTTAGCGTCGTCGAACAGAGGAAAAACCGAGGTGACCAGACATCCTTGGAGAGGTACAAGCAATGTCATGGCAACGAGAACGACCCAGATGTGTTTCGCCCCAACAGAAAATCTTGTTCGCATCGCCGTTTTCACTCCGGCGTGGAGCAGACGGTGCAGGAGGTAGCCCAGCGACTCCGGCGTCACGCAGGGACACACCGTCCAAATTGCGACCGCCAGTAATGTGCCCAGGGGTCCTTCCAGAACCATTTCACCACCTCCTGCAACCGCCCTTTGTGAAGGCGACCGCGTTGTGCCGACCCTACGCGGACGCCGCCACGCCGCGCAAGCGACATGGGGCGCCAGTGGGCTTTCCGGTGTCCGATGTCGCCGAATTTCACGCTTTGTCGTGCCCCTGGAGGCCCTTTCGCATGGCAAAAGGGCTTAGGTGGGCCCGCCAGGCCTGGGAAACCCGTTTGGAAGTGGAAGACGAAAAGGAGTTATAATCGCGGCCAATTAGCCTACTCAGAAGGTAGAGGTATGTCTGATCCAGGAACTCGCGCGGGTGCTATGCAGGGCGCGTCCCCAGCCGCTCAGCGGCTGGAGTCTTGGAAAGAGATTGCCAGTTATCTCAAGCGGGATAAGCGGACGGTCCAGCGGTGGGAGAAGGAATACGGTCTGCCCGTGCACCGCCTCCAGCTCAATACGGGCAGCACTGTCTATGCCTATGCCGCCGAGCTGGACGCTTGGTATATCGAGCGCCGGCCGCCGAACTTCCCGCCTGACACGACGGCCAACGACTCCGATGACGCGGACGACCCAACGCCAGTTGAGATGTCCACCGGACCCACGGGCGCCGATGCTTCGGTCGAGCCCCAGGTCAATTCCGCCGCAGTGACACCGGCCGCTGAATCGCAAACAGAAAGCGCGGGAAAAGAATCACAGTTTGCCCGCAGGCGCGTCATCCAGCTGCAAGTTAGCGTCACTCTCGCTTCCGTTGCGATCGTTGCGTTTCTTGCCTACTCGCTGAATAGCAGCTTGTTTCGCCCAAAGCCGCCCTCGGTAAAAACTCGCTTGGTCGTTCTGCCCTTCACGAATCTCAGCGGCGACTCCCAGCAGGATTACTTCAGCGCCGGCCTGACCGACGAAATGATCACACAGCTCGGCCGCCTCGACCCGCAGCATCTCGGCGTGATTGCCGCTGGTTCCTCGAAGGTCCTCGCCGGAAAACCCATCCCTGAGCTCGGCCGAACGCTCGACGTGCAGTATGCCCTCGAAGGCAGCGTACGCCGTGGGGGTAACCAGGTTCGGATTGACGTCCAGCTCATTCAAGTCAGCGACCAGACCCACTTATGGGCCGATTCCTATACCGGCGACCTCGGAGACATTTTGCGCGTTCAGGACGAAGTCGCTGCCGCCGTCGCCAGGCAGATCAGCGTCGCGCTTCCCGTGAGCTCCGTCGGTGCGAACAGCAGCGTGCGTGCGGCGCCCCGCGCAGTCAACCCGGAAGCCTATGACGCTTATCTTCGCGGCCGCTTCTACTGGACCAATCGCGGCGATTTCCGCAAGAGCATTGCTGCGTATCAGCAGGCCATTAGCCTCCAGTCCGATTACGCGGCGGCCTATGTGGGCCTAGCTGACGACTACGTCCTGCTCGGCCAGGCGCCCAACGACGGGTTGCCTCCGCTGGAAGCCAAGCCCCAGGCCCGTGCCGCCGCCGAGCGCGCCCTTGCGCTGGATCCGAATCTTGGCGAAGCGCACGCCGTCCTCGCCCTAATTGCTTTCGGGTTCGACTGGAATTTTGACGCCGCCGAACGCGAATTCCATCGCGCGCTCGAGCTTGGGCCGAATAACCCCACCATCCACGAGTGGTACGGCCACTACTGCATTGTCCGCAACCGCCTGCCGCAGGCCCAGGAAGAAACAACCCACGCGCTCGAACTCGATCCCGTCTCTCCTCTTTTCAACACCGTTCGCGCGGAAACGTTCTACTACGCACGCGATTACGACGCAGCCGTCGCCCAGGCCCGCCGAACGATCGAACAGTACCCCAACTTCCTTTTCGCGCACTACTGGCTCGGCTCCGCCTATCGCGAAAAGAAAATGTACCCCGAAGCGGTCCGGGAGTTTTCCGAGGCGCGCAGGGTCTCCGGCGACAATCCCGCAATGATCGCTGTGCACGGACACGCCTTAGCTCGATCCGGCGACGCTGCAGGAGCGCACAAAGCGCTTGCCCAGCTACAGCACATCGGGCAATCCCGCTACGTTCCTGCGGTCTACTTCGCCGCGATTTACCTCGGCCTCGGCGATAACGAAAGCGCCATGAACTGGTTCGAGCGCGCCTACAAGGAGCGTAACGATCGCCTCGTCTACTTGGCCGTGGATCCCATAGCCGATCCCCTCCGCTCCGAACCGCGGTTCCGCGACTTGCTCCGCCACATCGGGTTACCCCAATGAGAAGACCATAGCCAAACGTCGCGTTTTTTCCACGTATTCGTCCGGCGCGGAGAAGGCGGCACCGGCGGCTCTTAATCCATTCCGCCTGCGCTTCGGGAATCTCTCAATTGTCAAGGGACTGGCCTCCAGAGGAAATCGCCGGTTCCCGCCACGCATTGTCCGCGCTCCCGGAATGTGCCATACAGTATGCTGTGTTTCGCGAGCTTCAGGCCAAGAGGCGCTGATGGACCTACGTCTTTCTTACACGGAGAGCGAAGACACATTTCCTTTGCCGGCGGGGATTAGGGAGCGGTATGGCCCGTTTGGGTTTCCTGAAACGGGCGGCCTCACCAGGCCTTATATTTCGTCAAATCTTGTAATGGGACTGGACGGCAGAACTTCATTCCGAGAGTTAAAGGTTGATGCCGGAGGCAGGGAAGTTTCCAGGAGCAAAACGGATCGCTGGCTGATGGACTTTCTGCGGGCGCACCATGACGGTTTGCTCCTCGGCGCGAGCACGCTCCGTGAGGAAACCGGTCCTGACGGAAAGGGCTGGGATTATGGGATCAACGACGAAGAATTGTTGCAATATCGCCGCGAAACGCTAAAGCTTGGCCCGCAGAGAATCATCGTTCTCAGCGGCTCCGGGAACATTGATTTCAGTTACCGGCTCTTCGCCTCGCAGCGGGTCGAGCCCTGGATCCTTACGTCTGCAGACGGAGAAAAGAAGATCCGGGCAAATCTGCGGCAGCAGGGGCGGGAGGGCGAAATCAAGATCATCTCCGCGGGCGGAAGCGCTCCGCTCGATCTGGCCGCTGCCGCACAACTCCTCCGGCGAGAGCACGGCATCCGCACGCTGCTGTGTGAGGGCGGGTCCAATGTTTACGGTGAACTTCTCAAGAAGAAACTCATTGATGAAGATTTTCGGACGATTTCTTTGCAAGTCTTGGGAAGTTCCACTCTGCCCGGAACTGATCGCCCGACGGCGTACGGGAGTGCCGGCTATACGCCGGAAACCGCGCCGTGGTTCCGGTTGATCAGCCTGCACTACGCTTTGCCTTATCACATTTTCCTGCGCCTTCGATACCAGGGGCCGAGAAAGTTTTAGCGCGCGCGGGGAGTAATAACCGAAAACAGCAATTCTTCTACTTCCAGCCCTCCTTAACTCCTTTGTTTTGAAGCGCAATAAGGAGTTCGTTTTGCAAAAATGGCTATTGGAGCAAGCATTGGGGCAGAAGCCCCCCCATTGAGCTTGGCGGAAAGTGAGGCCCTACGAAAGCGAGTAGCTCGACCAAGATGCATGGCGGCGGCTCTTAGGGAGAAGGTCAGATAAGAGGCCGAACTCCAAGCGAGTCTTGCACGGAGATGGGCGGAGAAACGAGCGGGATACTACGAGAGGTGCGAGACGGCTAGTTGTGACCAGCAGCTATTTGGAAGTATGAGCCAGAGGGCGCTTTGCTGACTTCCTGTTTCAGCGAGGCTTCTTGGAAGGAGTATTGAGGAACAATTTCCTTGATCTTGGCACGGACCGGCGCCGGTCCCTTGACGGACATCGATGAGCGGAGTTCTTCGAGTTGGCGACATAGCTCGGACCAGTCTCTGTTCGCTCCGTTTGTTCGCTTGATCTTTTCGCAAGTGGTCGGAATTATTACTTCATGCTCATAGAAAAGTTCTTCCTTGAGCTTTTCTCCTTCGCGCAAGCCCGTAAACTGGATTTCCACATCATCTTCAGATTTGCCGGAAAGACGAATGAGGCTTCGAGCCAGGTCCAGAATTCGGACTGGTTCTCCCATATCCAAGACAAGGATGTCGCCGCGGCTTCCAATCGCGAAGGCTTGTAAGACTAACGCCACAGCTTCGCGGGTGGTCATAAAGAAGCGTTTGATCTCCGGGTGAGTCACTGTCAGAGGTTGATTATCGCGGAGCTGCTGCTTCAGGACGGGGATTACACTACCACTCGAACCCAAGACGTTTCCGAATCGAACAGAAACACAGCGCATCCCGTTGGCGGGCTTGGAGGCAAGGATAAGTTCGCAAATGCGCTTGGTGGCTCCCATCACATTGGTCGGATTTACGGCCTTATCGGAAGAGATCAGCACGAAGCTCTGACAGCCCGCCGCTTCTGTCTCGTTCAAAAGCTCGATCAATGCAAACACATTGTTCTTAACGGCTTCTTGAACGTTGGATTCCATCATCGGCACGTGTTTGTAAGCCGCAGCGTGGAAGACGATCTGCGGGTGATACTCGGAAAGGAGGCACCGAATATGCTGACTATCTGCCACGTCTCCTACACAGAATGCAAGCTGTGATCCGTTTTTAAGACGGGACAGGTTCAAGCGAAGAAAAAAGAGCCCATTCTCGCTCTGGTCCAAGCAGACCAAGCAGGACGGACCATAATCCAATATTTGCCTGCAGAGTTCCGAGCCGATCGAGCCGGCCGCACCTGTGACGAGTACGCTGCGATGCGCAATTTCCTTGCGGACTGCGCCAAGATCGATTTGAACAGGGTCCCGATTGAGCAGGTCTTCCAAATGGACCTCGCGGATCTGGCTGACGATGACTTGACCCGCAATTAAATCGCGCAGTCCTGGGACAGTCTTGAATTTCACCTTAGCCTGCTCACAAACGGCCACAAGTCTTCGCATCTGCTCCGCAGTCGCCGATGGCACAGCAATAATGACTTCGTCTGCAGGATGGTTTGCGAGAACCTCTCTCAATTGGCCGACAGTGCCCAGAACTGGGACTCCGTGAACCTTGATTCCTCGTTTTGTGAGGTCGTCGTCTACGCAGCCCACGGCCTGATAGCCGCTGTCAGACCGCGCAATCTCGCGAAGAATCATTTGAGCTGCGAACCCGGCGCCAATAAGAATGACGTTCTTTTCGGATGCATCCTTGCGAACGGATTCCACGAGTGCCCGCGAGAACAGCCGTACTCCCGAGAGAGAAACACCGCTGAGCATCGCCTCCAAGACATAGATCGACCGGGGAAAACCGTTGCCCAAAGGAAGAATATGTATGGCCAGCCAAAACAGGGCTGTTCCCGAAAGAATAGATTTGGTGATATCCCAGACGTCACTCACGCCGGTGTATTGCCACCAGCCATGCAATAAATTGAATTTAGAAAAGGTTCCCAACCGAATCAGAAGCAGCACCAGTGTAGATTGGACAAGCATTTTCCTATAGGGAAGAGAAAAATCAAAGCGGAGTAGCCATGCCAAGACGATGGAGCCAATTACAAGAAATCCTTGAACAATGCCGACAAACCAAGTCCGACGCTGCAACAGCAACATTGAGAATCGGAAAAGACGTCGAGTCATAGGGTTCCTACGAGGAGGTTCGATTCGTTTCTAGCAGGTCAGGATTGGACAAAAGAGTTTGCGGTCTTCAGTGGAAACTCAGCGTGCGTCCTGTTCTGGGCTGGGTTTTCTGAGTCTTTCATAGACACTCAAACCAGCTTGGTGACCGCTTCAAGCAAAGATTGGACAACTCGATCGACTTGTTTTTCTGTCAGATTGTTGTGAAAAGGCAGAGCAAGGCTCCGCTGCGCTATAGATTCCGTCGTTGGTAGCTCGCCTCCCTTGAACCCAAAACGCCTGCGGATATATGGTTGCAGGTGTATCGGAGAAAAATAGCACCTCACGGGAATGCCGCTCTCTTCCATAGTTCTAGCCACAGTATCGCGTTCAATGTCCTTCAGTAGGGTCACTACGTAGACGAACCAACTTCTGCGCACATGAGGCTTTGAGCGCGGTACCTGAACTGATTCGGAGCCTTTGAGGCAGTCAGCGTACATCTCGGCAACTCGGTCTCGCTTTGCCAAGAAACTCTCTATCCGTCGGAGCTGTGAAAGCCCCAGCGCAGCTGACATCTCGTCCAAGCGATAGTTGTATCCCAACCGCTCGTGCTCAAGCCAAGTTCCCATCTCGCCGCGGCCCTGATTTCGAAGGCTCCGACATAAACGAGCAATTTCTGAATTGTTCGTCGCAACGATCCCGCCCTCCCCCGTTGTCATCTGCTTGTTCGGATAAAAAGCAAACGCGGAGGCATCGCCGAATTGTCCCACTTTGCGTCCCATATATTCGGCACCCAATGCCTCACAAGAATCATCGATTACTTTCAGTTGATACTGGTCTGCAAGCTCCTCAATGGCGTCCCATTCCGCTGGATGGCCAAACACGTCGACAGCCATGATCGCTTTCGTATGAGGAGTGATCTTGCGGCGAAGGTCAGTTAGGTCCAGGTTGAAGGTTTCATCTTCGATATCCACAAAGACAGGCGTCGCGCCTTCGTACAATAAAGCATTCACACTAGCTGCAAACGTAAAGGAGGGTACCAAGACTTCATCGCCGGGCCCAAGCCCCAGGGCCTTTACGATCGAATGCAGTGCTGCGGTGCCGGAGCTAACGGCAACTGCGTGCCGGACGCCAATGTACTGACTGATTGCCTCTTCGAATGCTTCGATCTTCGGCCCAAGCGATAGCCGGCCTGAACGAAGCACTTCAACGACAGCCTCTATGTCCAGATCATCGATATCGGGTGCTGACATTGGAATCACTTCAAGCATAGGTTTGACGCGGCGATTTCCTTCCTACCGTCTAATTTTATCGTCGATTTTTGTTTACTAGGGGTCTACGTTCTCCGCAGAATTCGAGCAGGAACTCCTACCGCCACAATTTTGCTTGGAAGATCTTTTAGCACTACAGCTCCAGCCCCAACGATACTTTCAAACCCCACACTAACGCCGGGTAGTAGCACCGCGCCCAGACCCAGATGAGAAATGGCACCGAGCCGTGAAGCCCCACCTAGGGAAGCATTTGGCGAAATATGAGCGTAATCGCCAATCTCAACGTCGTGTTCGACTACTGCGCCCGTATTAACGATTACACCGTGACCAAGCATCGCTTCGCTGTTGATTACCGCGCCTCCCATGACAACTGTTCCTCGCCCTAGTTCTGCTGAGGACGCAACGACGGCCGCGCGATGTATAGCGGTGAGTATCTGAACTCCCCACCCAGCGCAGCGTTCTGCGAGTTGGCGCCGATTGCAGTTGTTACCTACTCCCAAGACAACTGCCACTGCGTGCTTGGTCGTCTGTTTATGCAGCCAGTTACCGTTACCGAGAACCGGATAACCGACCACTTCAGTTCCAGTCAGCTGGTCCCGATCATCTACAAACCCGGCGAAGCGTTTTTCTTTCTTTGAGATCAAAATATCGGCAACAACTTTCCCGTGACCGCCAGCACCATAGACGAAAATCCTTAGGGATTTCATGGCTCGGCCCGGCCACCCCTCGTGAATGCCGGCATGGTCGCATGACCGTCGTAGGAGATGTTCTTGCGCTTAATGACTTGCAAAATGGTTCGCATGAGTATCCAGGCATCGAGGCCCAAAGTCCAGTGGTCGACATACCAGAGATCGAGGCTAAATCGGGCTTGCCATGACAGACCGTTCCTCCCATTGATTTGGGCCCAGCCGGTAATGCCCGGCTTCACCTCATGACGCCGGGCTTCTGCAGGAGTGTATATGTTGAGGTATTCCATCAATAGGGGCCGAGGCCCCACAAGGCTCATTTCCCCTTTGAGAACGTTCCAGAGTTGGGGTAGCTCATCTAGACTCAACCGACGAAGGAGCTTCCCACAACGCGTCAACCTTAGTTCGTCGGGGAGCAGGGTTCCCGTGGAGTAGCGTGCGTCTGTCATGGTCCTGAACTTTAACAGCTCGAATGGCACAGCCTTGTAACCCGGGCGCACATGTCTAAACAACATCGGCCTGCCCAAGGTGAGATAGATGGTCACCGCTACAATTCCCACCAGTGGCGACAAAACGATAAGGGCGACCGCCGAAATGAAAACATCGAACATTCTTTTGAGAGGACGAGTCACCTGGACGCCCCTGGCAAGTCCGTGTGAGGTAACGGCCGGGCGAACTCAGTACCTGGCGCGGAATCACCCGACCACAGAGTCATAGAAGTCGACCAACGCTGACGTTACCAAGCCCTTGGCGAAAAGCCGATGTGCGCGCGACTGCGCCTTTCTTCCCAGGGCGTCGCGTAGTTGAGGGTTGTCGATCATCTGCCTCATCTCGGATTGTAGAGCGTCGATGTCGCCTGGGGCGTGAAGGAACCCGACCGCACTCGGCTCAATCGCGTCGAGGATGCCGTAGATATTGGACGCCACCGCCGGAATACCCGCCGATGCCGCCTCGATGATCACGCTGCCAAAACCTTCCCGGTAGCTTGGCAGACACAGCACATCGGCCGCAGCCATATATTCCTGCGGCGCATCCGTGTAACCAACGAAGCGGATCCTGCTGCCAACTGCAGAGCAAACCCTCTCGATGCGGGGTCGAAGACCCTCTTCATCCGGGCCAACGATGAGCAGCCAAGCTTTCCCGCAATTCCCACCTATCCGCGAGAAGGCTTGCGCCAGATCCAAGACGCCCTTGTCGACCTTGAGCCGCCCTACGTAGAGAAATACCACAGCATCTTCCGGGATGCCCTCCAGGTGCCGGATCCTCTTTCTCAACTCAGAGTCAGGACGGAACCGGAATGTGTCCACGCCGCAAATGGACCCGTTGGCAAGGACTCTCGACTTCTTCTCGGACACAACCCCTTCGTGCACCAGGAACTCGCGCTGAGAGGGACTATCCACTAGAACGTGGGTTGTCATGCGCGCCAGCGCCTTATCGACGGCCTTCAGCACGCGTCTAGCAAGCCCCGTGCGGGTGACCCACACCTGACCGGTGAAGGTATGGATTCTCACCGGAATTCGAGCTATCGCACCAGCCATAGCAGCTATCAGGCCTGCCTTGGGGGTGACCGAGTGGACGGCATCAAACCTTCTGCGCCAGAACACGGCAACCAGAAGGAGAAACGCGTGCAGGTCGCGAAGCACGGAGACGCTCCTCACGATGGGGGCGGCTATGACTTCGACCTTGGCGTTGAGGTCCGGAAGAGCATCGCCTTTTTCGATGTTGAGAATTAGGCAAACCTTATAGCTCCTACTCAGGGCCTCGATTTGGTCCATCAAGAACGCCTTGACAGTCCAAGGACTTGAAACGATGATGCCGATTCTCTTCACGCGGAAGCTTAGAAGAGCCGCTTGTATCGGCCAGGCCGCCTGCAAGAGGCCACATGTTGATAATCCTCTGTCTGCCGCAACAAGGCCGTTAAATCAATGCAAAATGGACACCGACTTTGAACGGCTGGCGTCGGTTGCGATAATGGCTGCAATCCGTTCCGTCTCTACAGACATTGTCTACTCGCGACCAATTCCGATGAACGAAACATCGGGTCCTCTTCCTGGACTTTCCTCCAGACCTGCGCCCAACGTTCCTTCACGGATTCTTCGACTGGCATTGCTCGGTGCCGCAGCACTCGGTAGTTCAGACCCGTGGTGACAGCAAGAATATCGACCAATCCTTTTACGTTTTGGCTTATTACTCCTCTAACCGCCAGGAGATAGTTTTTGTGCTCGAAGGCGTTCTGGAGAAGACATTTACAAACAAAGTGCCTGCTGGCGAGGTTTTTCCCAAGAGATATGGATTCTTCGCGGTAACCAACGAGAATATTTGGAAGATTTGCAAAACGGCTCGTCTTGTAAGTTCGACGAAGAAGGTCCTGATCCTCGCAGCGCACGGCATCCGAACGATAGCGATGTCTGCGAAACCATTGCATTCGCCCTACCCAGGTTGGATGGGCCAAATCGAATCCCGCCCATGGCCGTGCGCAGATGTCTCGGTGCGACAACGGAACTCGACGCGTTCCCAGCACAAGGCCGTTGCCCTTGAACGCAAGAACCCCACAACCCAGGAGATCAACATCTGAGTGTTCTTCTAAGTACCGCACCTGGCGCTCGAACCGTTCAGGGTAGGAAACGTCGTCACCGTCCATTCGTGCGAAATACTTGCCCTCACTGAGGTCAATCGCCTGATTCAAGCGCTCCACCAGCCCCCGGTGCAGGCCATCCACAAAAACGCGAATTCGCGGGTCCGAATGACCGCGAGACACATGCAGCGTCTCGTCTGTCGAACCGTCGTCAATCAGTAAGAGCTCCCAATCCGAAAACGTCTGATTCAGGATTGATCGAAGGGCGGTGCCCAGCGTTGCAGCGCAGTTATAGACCGGCATGCCGATGCTTACGCGGGGAAAGGAGTTGTCACTCATAATTCCGGGCGCTCATTGGATTCCAGGCAGCCGTCTGCGAAAGTCGCACTGTCTGCTGAAGGTCTTGCTTCAATCCCATCTGTTCAATTAAGTCGGTGAACCGATGCGTCCACAGATGCTCTCGCAGCGTCCGATCCCGATAGTTCAGAGCAATTCTTGCCCGCTCGTTTTCATGTGCGAGATACCAAGAAGCCTTCTCTACACAATCATCTAGGGATTCGAAAGCGACAAACTCTTTCCCCGGCTCGTAATAGCGCTCCAAGTTAGGACTGTGCTCGCAAAGCATGAGCGTCCCGGAGAGTCCCATTTCAAAGACTCGGCCCTTAATTTGCAGAAATTTTTCGCCTTTGCTGCCTTCCAGCGGAGCGTACGAAATGCGGCTTCTGTTCCAGATGTCGTATACTGCTTCGAACTCCAGAGCCGTCCCGGCAAGCCACGGAAATTTGAAGGCGCCTCGGAAATACGGCAGCCCTAACCGAACTAGCCGCGCCCCGCGGCCGAAGCAGACTAAGCCAGCTTTGCTTCGCAGGTACCGGCAGGCGCGATTCCTCTTGCCGTATATGCCCCCGGCGAACGAGAAAGCGATGTCTTTCTTCCTCCCGTAATCGCTAAACTGCCCAGGGCATGCCCACTGACTCAAAAGCAGATTGGGATACTGAGTGCGGTTTTGTTCGTAGATGTGCGGGTACGTCGTGATCATGAAGCTGAAATGCCCTGCGATGCGTCGCGTGGCTTCCCATTGCCAATCATCGTCGCTGTTCCAGGCGGCAATGCAAACCTTTCCTGAGATGTCGCTAAGCGCGGCAGTCTCCACCGGCTCTCGACCCGACGTCTGATAGAAGACGACGTCGAACTTTCCCTTTTCGATTCTGTCCACCAGGACTTCCGTAGCGCGCTGCCTCCCAACTGTCCGACTCGTTTCGTAGTGATCGAAGGTTTCGACCTCGTGCCCCATCTCTCTCAGGGGAAGCGTAAAATAGAGATACATCGGCTCGATTGCCGCCGACACACCGTAATACTTCTTACGTACGACACTCAGGATGTGCATGCCCTAAACTCAGGCGATTGTTCCATCGCCATTTCTACGAAAATAGGCGTTGATAAACACCTTTGCTTAGAAAATCCAACCCTCTTACAGCAATCAGCAGAAACCGTGCGGGAAGATTCACCTTCAAGTACTTTTCACAGTAATATAACTGGCTTCGTAAGTACTCTCTAAACGTCCGGTAGGGCATCCTGCTCGCACGCCCCGTTGAGGCCCCCTGTAGGTGGTCCACGACGACGGAGGTCGTCAGGCAGCATTTCTTATGGTTCTGCTTAATCTGTCTGCCCAGAATTACTTCTTCAAACATGAGGAACGTTCCCTCATCCAGAAAACCAATGCTTTCTAGGAAATCCGTGCGAATCACAAAGCAGCTGCCATTGATCGAATCGCATTCATAGTCTTCATTTCTCCGGTAGGGCCTCATGTCTGCATAAACATGCCGGTCTGCAATCCCCCGCAACAGAGGGAGCCTTCGCAACCACCAGCTGCCTGAAACTATACATGTAAGAAAATCGGCGTCCCGGCGCACTTGTATCTGCTCCTCCGGAGCCATTTCTGTCCACACCGTGTTCACCAACGGTGAACCAGGGAAACGCTAAGTAGCTGATTCGTATAGCCTCTAGCTGCGTCATGTAGGACCGTTTTGGGGGGTATTTGGGGGGTTCTGTTATCAGGTTGTTCTCAGATTGGTTCGATTGTGCACCTTGGGTGAACAAGGCGAGCGCGATCCCAACAGAGGAATTCAGGCGGGGCGTAGAACAGCACCTGACAGTTCAGGAGGCGGAGCCTTGGGAAATCACCTACTTCAAGATGTACAAGAGCCAGCTGCCGGTGATCGAACAGGCGCTCGAAACTGCCGCATTGATGCTCGGCTCAGACAAGTCGCGAGGCTATTGCCTAGAGATGATCTGCGCGGATTTTCTGGCGGGCGCGAACCTGGAGGGAGGAAATCCAAACGCCTTGGTGTTTTCCTTGTGCCGGATCTACAAACTACTACCCCATGAACAGCAGCTCGAGTTGCTGGAAGAAATCAAGGGAATGCCGTGCCGGGCCTGAGGCCAAGACGACCTCGGATACGGCTCGAACCTGAAGCGTACAGAGATCTCTGTAAGCAAGTTCTCGCGCGGGACAATTGGCGCTGCCAAAATTGTGGCGCAGTTGAAAATCTACAGGTTCATCACATTCGGTCGCGAGGCCGCCTTGGGCATGACAGCCCTGAAAACTTGATCACGCTATGCGCCAAGTGCCATGAGGTTGTCCACCGCATCTGCCGGCGGCAGCCTTAGCCACCGGTGCCTCGAACGGATGTCATCGCACCAACATAAAGA
>Ga0137379_10003767_pt1 | contig 14201 bp, 9 predicted proteins | sample SagtaG_18_FD_104812 | JGI IMG/M metagenome (GOLD analysis project Ga0137379, IMG submission 104812) | Vadose zone soil microbial communities from Sagehorn Ranch, Mendocino, California, USA - Sage2_L_80_16 metaG | ecosystem: Environmental > Terrestrial > Soil > Vadose zone | place: USA...
ATCTCGGCCGATAGTCGCGGGGACATCACCTACTTCAACCCGGGCGCGACCCGGATCTTCGGCTACGCCTTGGAGGAGGTGACCGGCAAGCCGCTCACCGTGCTGATGCCGGAGCGGTTCCGCGACGCGCATCGCGCTGGCCTGGCGCGCTACCTAGCGACGCGCGAGGCGCGCGTGGTCGGCAAGACGGTCGAGCTGGCGGGCAGAAAAAAGGACGGAACGGAATTCCCGCTGGAGCTGTCGCTTGCAAGCTGGCGACATGGTCCCGAGGTCGCCTTCACGGCGATCATCCGCGACATCACGGAGCGCAAGCGCGGAGAGGACACGCTGCGGCGCCACACGGCCCAGCTCGAAGCCGCCAACGCCGAGCTCGATGCGTTCGCCTACTCGGTCTCCCACGACCTGCGGGCGCCGCTACGCGGGATCGACGGCTTCAGTCAGGCCCTGCTCGAAGACTACGCCGACCGGCTGGACGGTACCGGCAAGGACTACCTCGCGCGCGTGCGCTCCGGGAGCCAGCGCATGGCCATGCTGATCGATGACCTGCTGAATCTGTCCCGCGTCACCCGGAGCCAGATGCACCTGGCTGCCGTGGACCTGAGCGCCCTCGCCCGTGGCATCGCCGTGGACCTCCAGAAGCGCGACCCCGAGCGACGAGCGGAGTTCAACATCGCTCCCGGGCTGCAGGTCCAGGCGGACCCTGGCCTCATGCGCGTGGCACTGCAAAACCTGCTGGACAATGCGTGGAAGTTCACCGGGAAGCGTCCCACCGCGCGCATCGAGGTCGGGAGCGCCACGCACGACGGGCGCCCTGCCTACTTCGTACGTGACAACGGCGCCGGCTTCGACATGACCTACGCGCACAAGCTATTCGGCGCGTTCCAACGGCTCCATGGCGCGGAGGAGTTCGACGGCACGGGCGTCGGCCTCGCGACGGTGCAGCGCGTCATTCACCGTCACGGCGGCCGCGTATGGGCCGAAGCGGCGGTGGACGGCGGCGCGACGTTCTATTTCACCCTATAGACAACCCGAGGACGCATGGACGACAAGGTCATCCTGCTGGTGGAAGACAACGCTGACGATGAGGCGCTCACGCTGCGGGCCCTGAAGAAAAACAACATCAAGAATGACGTGGTCGTGGCGCACGATGGAGTCGAAGCGCTCGACTACCTCCACGGCGCCGGCGCCTCCGCCGGCCGGCCGCCGCGCGCCATGCCTCAACTGGTGCTGCTCGACCTCAAGCTCCCGCGCGTCGATGGGCTCGAGGTGCTGCGCCGCCTCCGCGGCGATCCCCGTACCCGGCTCCTCCCGGTGGTGATCCTCACGTCGTCCAAAGAGGAGCGCGATCTCGTCAGCAGCTACAGCCTCGGCGCGAACAGCTACGTGCGCAAGCCGGTCGACTTCGCCGAATTCACCGAAGCGATCCGCCAGTTGGGCCTGTATTGGCTGATCCTGAACGAGCCGCCCCCGAACAAGGCGCCGTGACGGGGACCCGCGGCGTGACGCGCGTCACGCTCCGCCCCGAGCAGGGTGTTGCCCCCCGCTGGCCTCCGGGTGAGTATTGTGGCCCCGCGATGACCACGCACGCGCCCAGTCCCATCCCGCCGCTCCGCCAGTCCGAGGCCGAGCTCCAAGCGCTGTTTTCGGCGATCAGCGACGTCATCGTCGTGCTGGACGTCGAGGGGCGCTACGTGAAGATCGCCCCCACGAGCCCGTCGCTCCTCTACCGGCCTGCTCCGGAGCTGATCGGCCGGAAGCTGCACGAAGTCTTCGACCAGGCCGACGCCGACAAGTTCCTCGGCTACATCCGTCGCGCCCTCGAGACGCACGCGACCGTGCACGCCGAGTACAGCGTGCAGATGGAGGGGCGCGATGTGTGGTTCGCCGCCGCCATCTCGCCGCTGGACCAGCGCCACGTCGTGCTCGTCGCCCGCGACATCAGCGACCGCAAGCGCGCCGAGCAGGAGCTACGCGCGACCCTCTCGGTCCTCAACGCCACGTTCGAGTCCACGGCGGACGGCATCCTGGTCGTGGACCTCCAGGGGCGGATCGTCAGCTTCAACCGCAAGTTCGCCGAGCTGTGGCGCATACCGGACTCGGTCCTCGAGTCCAAAGACGGCGCGCAGACCCTGGCGTTCGTCCTCGAGCAGCTCAAGGATCCCGACGGCTTCCTCGCCAAGGTGCGCGAGGTGTACGGCCGGCCCGAAGCGTCGAGCTTCGACGTCCTCGCCTTCCAGGATGGCCGCATCTTCGAGCGCTACTCGCAGCCGCAGCGGATCGCCGGCGCGACCGCCGGCCGCGTCTGGTTCTTCCGCGACGTCACCGAGCGCAAGCGAGCCGAGCAGATCCAGCTCGCCACCTACCGCATCTCCGAGGCGGCCCACTCCGCGCGCAACCTGCAGGACCTGTTCGCCGCGATCCACGAGATCGTGGGCGGGCTGATGCCGGCGAAGAACTTCTACATCGCCCTGTACGATCACGCCAGCGAGCTGCTCAGCTTCCCATATTTCGTCGATGAGTTCGACGCGGACTTTCCGGCGAAGCGCCTCGGCAAAGGCCTAACCGAATACGTGCTGCGCACGGGCCAGGCGCTGCTCGCCACTCCCGAACTCCACGAGGAGCTCCAGCGGCGCGGCGAGGCCGAGCTCATCGGGCCCCCGTCCATCGACTGGCTCGGCGTCCCGCTCAAGGCGGGGGACCGCACCATCGGCGTGCTCGTCGCCCAGACGTACACGCCGGGCGTGCGCTACGGCGAGCGGGAGAAGCACATCCTCCAGTTCGTCTCCACCCAGATCGCGATGGCCATCGAGCGGAAGCGCACCGAGGAGCAACTGTTCGAGAATGAGCGGCGCTACCGCCTGCTGTTTCAGGCGAACCCCGAAGCGATGTGGGTCTACGACTGCGAGACGCTGCGTTTCCTGGCCGTGAACGCCGCCGCCGTGGCCCGCTACGGGTACGCCGAGCAGGAGTTCCTGGCGATGACCGTCCGGGACATCCGCCCGGCGTCGGAGCTACCGCGGGTCGAGGAGACGCTGCATGGACACGATGGCGGGACTTTCAGCGGCTACCGGCACCGTCGCAAGGATGGCACGCCGATCGACGTGGACATCGAGGCGCAGCCGATCACGTTCGCGGGCCGCTCCGCCCGCCTGGTGCTGGCGCGGGACGTGACCGCGCGCCGTCAGCTCGAAGAGCAGCTCCGGCAGGCCCAGAAGATGGAGGCCGTGGGCCAACTCGCCGGTGGCATCGCGCACGACTTCAACAACCTCCTCACGGCCATCCTCGGCTGCACCCAGCTGCTGCTGCACGCGACCCCGCCCGAGGACCAGCGGCGCGAGGACGTCGAGGAGATCAAGAACGCCGGGCTTCGGGCGGCAGAGCTCACGCGCCAGCTGCTCGCGTTCAGCCGCCGCCAGGTGCTCGCCCCCAAGGTCCTGGACGTGAACGCCGTCGTAGCCAACATGGACAAGATGCTGCGGCGGCTGCTCGGCGAGGACGTCGCGCTCGTGACCCACCTCGCCGCTGACCTCGGCCCGGTCAGCGCCGATCCCGGCCAGCTCGAGCAGGTGCTGCTCAACCTCGCCGTCAACGCCCGTGACGCCATGCCGCACGGCGGCCGGCTCACGATCGACACGGCGAACGTGTTCCTCACGGAGGAATATGCCGAGCGCCATCACCGCCTCCCCCCCGGCCCCTACGTGTTACTCGCCGTCTCGGACACTGGCGTCGGAATGGACGAGATGACCCAGAAGCACCTGTTCGAGCCGTTCTTCACGACCAAGGAGGTCGGCAAGGGGACGGGCCTGGGGCTCGCCACGGTGTACGGGATCGTCAAGCAATCGGGTGGCTATATCTGGGTGTACAGCGAGCCCGGGCACGGGACCACGCTGAAGGTCTACCTGCCGCGCGTCCCGGGCGCGGCCGAGCCGCTCCCCGTGGCCGTCGCATCGCCCGAGCTGCGCCGCGGAACCGAGACGGTGCTGCTGGTCGAAGATGCGGCGCCGGTGCGATCGCTCGCCCGCAAGGGCCTCCAGGGCTACGGGTACCAGGTGCTCGAGGCGGCCGACGGTCCCGCGGCGCTCGAGCTGTCGGCCCGCCATCCGGGGGAAATCGACATTCTGGTGACCGACGTGGTGATGCCGGGGATGAGCGGGCGCGAGCTCGCCGAGCGGCTCGCGCCGGCCCGGCCCGGCATGCGGGTGCTCTACACGTCGGGCTACACCGACGACGCCATGGTCCACCAGGGAGTACTGCGCTCAGGCGTGGCGTTCCTGCAGAAACCGTTCGTACCGGAGACCCTGGCGCGGAAGGTCAGGGAGGTGCTGGACGGGGAGAAGGGAGAAGGGCGAGGTACGCAACGCTGACCGACGGAGCTCACCGCACCGGATCGGACATCTCCCTTCTCCCTGCTCCCGCATCGAGCACCTCCCGCACCCGTACCAGCAGATCGTTAGCCGTCCAGGGCTTGCGTAGGAAGGGGAGCGCCGGGTCGAGCCGCACGCCGCCTCGGCCGTCCGGATCCGAATAGCCGCTCGCGAACAGGAAGCGCATCGCCCGCCCTTCCCGGCGGAGGGCGTCATACAGCGCTCGCCCACCGAGTCGCGGCATCACGAGGTCGGAGAAGACGAGGTGGACGGCCGGCCCGCGCTGCCCCAGCACTTCGAGCGCCTCCTGCCCGTCGGCCGCCGTCACCACTTGATAGCCGGCGTCCTCGAGGATGCGCTTCGCCGAGCGGCGCAACTGGTCGTCGTCCTCGACCACGAGCACCGTCTCGGTGCCGCCCCGGACGTCAGGCGTGCCCGCCTCGCCCCGCGTGGCCGCCGCGGCGGGGTGATCCGCGACCGGGAAGTAGATCCGGAAGCGCGTACCCTTCCCCGGACCCGTGTCGACTTCAATACCGCCGCCGTGCTGCTTCACCAGTCCGTAGACGGTCGCGAGGCCCAAGCCCGTTCCCCGCCCCGCCGGCTTGGTGGTAAAGAACGGCTCGAACATGCGCCGTCGGGTCTCCTCGTCCATCCCGACGCCGGTGTCGCCGACGTACAGGCAGACGTATTCGCCGGGGGCGGGTGCGCCGCAGGCGAGCTGCCGCTCCTCGGTCAGCGTGGCCCGGGCGGTCTCGATGCGCAGGACGCCGCCGTTCGGCATGGCGTCGCGCGCGTTGGTGGCGAGGTTGAAGAGGATCTGCTCCGTCGCGTGCACGTCGGCGCGGGCCTCCGGCAGACCGGTGCTGCCGGCGATTACCACCTCGACGTCGGCGGGGAGGATGCGCCGGAGTAACCCGGAGAGCTCCGCCACCAGGCCGCCCAAGTCGGCCGACTGGAGGTCGAGGCTCGAGCGCCGCGCGAACCCGAGCAGCTCCTGCACCATCACCCGGCCGCGCAACGCCGCGGACATAACGTCGCGCAGGTCGGCGTGCGCGTCCCCGTGCCCCACGGGGAGCGCCTTCGCGACCAGTTGGGCGTTGGCCAGGATGATGGTGAGGAGGTTGTTGAAGTCGTGGGCGATCCCGCCGGTGAGCTGGCCGATCGCCTCCATCTTCTGGGAATGGCGCAACTGCTCTTCGAGCGCGCGCCGCTCGGTCACGTCCTCGGCGATGGTCTCGAAGTACTCGATCCGTCCGCTCGGCCGCCGCACCGCGCGCGCCGAGAGCCGCACCAGGATGCGTTGGCCGTCTTTGCGCTTCCAGGCGACCTCCACGCCGCGGATCGCGTCGCCCCCGTCGAAGCGGGCAATGACCCGCTCCCGCTCGCTCGGGTCCGCGTACACATCCCGCGCCAAGTCCACCCCGAGCAGCTCGGTTTCGGACGCGTACCCCAGCAGGCTCACCACCGCGGGGTTCGCGGCGAGGAACCTGCCGTCGGGAGTGGACCGGTAGATCCCGTAACTGGCGTTCTCGACCACCGCGCGGCTGCTCTCCTCGGATCGCCGCAACGCTTCCTCGGCGCGGTGGCGCTCGGTGACGTCCGTCCCCACGCCGATCACGCCGGTGACCCCGTCGGCCGGGTCCCGCACCGGCGAGTACCACGCCTCGAACACCGTCCCGAACACCTCGACGGTCGAGGAGAACGTCTCCCCGGCGAGCGCCCGGCGCACGTCCGCGAGTGCCTGCGGCAGGTCCGCGTACAGCTCGTACACCGACCGGCCCACCAGCTGCGCCGGCCGGAACCCGAGCGCGTCGAGCCCCCGTCCCTCGACCATGGTGAACACACCGTTTTGGTCGAAGGCGAACAGCACGAGCGGCGCGCCGGCGATGACCGTCCGCAGCCGCTCTTTGCTCTCGCGCAGGGCCCGCTCCTGGCGCCTCCGCTGAGTCACGTCCCGCGCGTTGACGATCAATTGGGCCGAGCCGCCGTGATCGACCCGCGCCTGACCGACGGCCTCCAGCACGCGCCACGAGCCGTCGTGGTGTCGGAACCGGAACTCCGCCGACTGCGGCACGTTCGGCCGCTGGATCGCGCGAGCCAGCGCCTCGGCGACGAGCGCAATGTCCTCCGGGTGGACGAGGTCGAACGCGTTCCGCTCGAGCAGCTCGACGGGCGCATACCCGAGCACGCGCTCCACCGACGGGCTCGCGTAGCGGAACACGCCGTTGTCGCCGACGATGGTGACGATGTCGGACGCATTCTCGATCAGCGAGCGGAAGTGCTCCTCACTGCGGCGGAGCGCCTCCTCGGTGGCGGTGCGGTCGATCGCGGTCGCGAGCACGTTCGCCAACGCCTGCAGAAAGTGCGTGTCGTGGATCGTGAAGTCGCGCCGCTGAGCGCTGTGAGCGCCCAGGATGCCGAACGGCCGATCCTTCCCGTGGATGAGCACGCTCAGGCTGCTCACGACGCCGTGCGGCGCGAGCAGCGGCGCGCTGCCGAACCGCGTGTCCGTCGCCAGGTCTTCCACCACGACCGGACCCGCGCCGCGCAAGGTGTAGCCGGCATGGGAGTCGGCGTCGGCGGGGATGATGACCCGGCTCTTGTCGCCCCAGCCCACACCCGCGCGCAGCAGCAACGTCCGGCTTTCGGGGCGGAGCTCGAGCACACTGCCGAATTCCACTTCGAGCACCCGGGCCGCCAGCGTCACGGCCGCGTCCATCAGGTCCCGAACGGGCGCGCCGGCCAGAGCCTGCTGCCCCAAATGGGCGACAGCCTCCTGCTGCCGCGCGGTGGAGCGCAGCGTGGCTTCCGTGCGGGACAACCGCGTGTCGCGCCGATCGTCGTCCCCGCGCAGCAGGCGAAACCGAGTGGCGTTCATTGAGGGGCCACAACCTTGCATTCCTCTGGCTTTTTTTCCACAGTAAGGACCACTCGGATAAGGTGCGCCCCATCACGGCACGCGTCGTAATCGGAGGTCACGCAAGGACTTCGTTACTGGGTCGCTAACTCCCTCAAAACCCCAAAAACCGGGCGGGCCCCGTGGAGCAACTCCTCGTCCTGAAGGATCTCGCTGTCATCTTCGCGGTGTCCCTGCTCGTCATCCTGGTGTTTCACCGGGTCAAGCTCCCCGCCCTCCCTGGCTTTATCGTGGCGGGCGTGCTGCTCGGCCCGAATGCCCTGGGCCTCGTCTCCGACGTGCAGCGCGTGGAAGGCCTCGCCGAAGTATGTGTCGTGCTGCTGCTCTTCACCATCGGCATCGAGTTCTCGCTCAACCGGCTCCGGGAGATGGGCCGGCAGGTCCTGGTGGGCGAGGGCCTTCAGGTGGGCTTGACGGTCGCCGTCGCCGCCCTGGGAGCCGCCGCACTCGGCCTGCCCTGGCAGGTCGCGCTCTTCCTAGGATGCCTCATCGCGCTCTCGAGTACCGCCCTCGTGCTGAAGGGGCTTACCGACCAGGGCGAAATCGATGCCCCGTACGGCCGCCTGGCCACCGGCGTGCTGATCTTCCAGGACTTATGCGTGGTCCCGATCATGCTGGCGCTGCCGTTTCTCGCCGGCCGGGCGACGGGCGGTGCCGCCCAGCTCGCTTTGGCGCTGGGGAAAGCGGCCCTGATCGTGGTCGGCGTCACCATCCTCGCACGCACCATCGTGCCCCGCCTGCTCGCCGAAATACTGAAAACGCGGAGCCGGGAGCTGTTCCTGATCGCGATCATCCTGCTGGGCACCCTGACGACGCTCGGCACGGCGGAAGCCGGCGCCTCCCTCGCGCTCGGCGCCTTCCTGGCGGGGCTCGTGATCTCGGAGTCCGACTACGGTCACCAGGCCATGGCCGAGCTGCTGCCGTTCCGGGACGTGTTCATCTCGCTGTTCTTCGTGGCCGTCGGGATGCTGGTGCAGGTCCACTTCCTCCGCGAGCACCCCGTCTTGACGCTGGGCGGCGTGCTCCTGGTGCTGGGCGGCAAGACCGTCGTGGCGGCAGCCGGTCCGGCCCTGCTCGGCTACGCGGGACGGGTTGTGCTGCTCGCCGGGCTGGCGGTTTCCCAGGTCGGCGAGTTTTCCTTCGTCCTCGCGCGGGAGGGCCGCGGCATGGCGCTGCTGTCTGAAAGCGCCTACCAGACCTTCCTCGCGGTAGCCGTATCCACCATGCTCGTGACGCCGTTCCTGTTACAGGGTGGCCCAGCGCTCATCGATGGGCTGGAGCGGGTGGTACCACTGGACCGGTTGCTGCCGGGGTTCCGTGCCTCCACGATGACCGCTGGCGAGCAGCCGCTCACCGACCATGTCATCGTGGCCGGCTACGGCTTGAACGGCCGAAACCTCGCGGCGGCGCTGCGGTCGATCGAGGCGCCCTATCTCATCGTCGAGCTGAACGCGCAGACCGTCCGACAGGCGCGGTCTCGCGGCGAGCCCGCGTTCTACGGCGACGCGACGCGTGAGGAGATGCTCCGCGCCCTGGGAATCGACCGGGCCCGCATGCTCGTGGCCGCGATATCCGACCCCGCGGCCACCCGGTGCATGGTGCGGGTCGCGCGCGGGCTCAATCCGGGTGTCCACATCATCGCGCGCACCCGCTATGTGGTCGAGATCCCCGAGCTCATTCGCCTGGGCGCGAACGATGTCATCCCCGAAGAGTTCGAGACGTCGATCGAGATCTTCGCCCGGGTGCTCGCCTATTACGGGGTCGACCGCGCCGAGATCGAGCGTCTCGTCGAGCAGATCCGGGCCTCCCACTACGCGGCGCTCCGCACCAGCGCCACAGGCGGCGAACGCTTGCGCCTCGGTACGGTCGGCCGGATGCCGCGCTGCTGACCATCGGGCAGCTTCGAAGCGTGGCGGCGGAGCAACATAAGTGTGGACCAGAGTCCTCGCTCTCTGGCAAGTGCGCACTAGCTGTGTGAGCTAGATCACCAGATGCGGATGTGGGGCCCAGCCATCGGATTGGTGCCGACACCCGAACATGAGCCGAAAAAGCAGGTAAACTGGGCATTATCTAGCGAGTGATGGCTCACTTATGCTCGTAAGATATTGCAACAATGATCATTAGACTAGCACAAGCCCCTGCCAGTAATTGTAAGTATCTGCGTAGCAATAGGTTCCAAAATGGCTTCGACACCTGACCACAGACCGGGTCTACATTTGGCCATGCCCATCCCCGCCCTATACGGACACGAGGGGATCCGCAGCCGGCTGGTAGGCGCTATCGCCTCCGGCCGGTTGCCGCAAGCGCTCCTCTTCGAGGGGCCCCGCGGGGTCGGAAAACAACGCCTGGCTCTCTGGCTGGCGCAGGCCTTGATGTGTGAAAACCCGGGAAAAGGCCGGGGAACGGGGAAGGGCGAACCGTGCGGGCAGTGTCAGCACTGCAAACTGGTCCTGAACCTGTCGCACCCGGACGTGCACTGGTTCGTGCCGGTCGAGCTTTCGAAGAAGGGGGCGGACGCCGACAAGCAGGTCGATCTGGTGGCGGAGGCCCTGGCAGAGGAAATGGCGGAGCGCCGCGAGCGGCCGCTGTACGAGCCTGCGTCGGGGCTGGCCAGTCACGGGATCGCCTCGGTGCGCCTGATGTTGCGGCGCCTCGCGCTCACCCCCGCCTTTGGGCGGCGCAAGGTGTTCGTGATCGGCGACGCCGAGCGTCTGGTGCCGCAGACCGGAGCGGAAGCGGCGGCCAATGCCTTGTTGAAGGCGCTCGAGGAGCCACCAGCGGACACCGTGTTCATGCTGACGAGCTCCGAGCCGGATGCACTGCTGCCGACCATCCAGTCTCGCGTAGTGCGCGTCCGGGTGGCACGAAGTGCCGACAGCATCGTGGCAGCGTTCGCACAGCATGAGCTCGGCCTAAGGTCGCAACGCGATATCGCAGAACGAGTTACGTCAGCAGAGGGACGCATAGGCAAGCTCCTTGCAGCTAGGGAGGGCGCCGGGGGAACGGGGCAGACAGCCGAGGCGTTCCAGGCAGCAGTGGTGGGTGGGGCCGTCCAACGATACGGATTCGCGCTGCGCCAGGCTCCGTTCCAGGCGCGCGGCGGATTCACGGCGATGCTGGACGGCTTGCTCGAGCAGCTACGGGAGCAGGCGCGGGCCGGCGGGGAGACGGCCCAGGTGGTGCAGGCGATCGCCCACACGTTCGCAGCGCGCGAGCTGGCCCAAGGGAACGTGAACCCGCAGCTCGTGGCAGCCGTACTGGCGGATCAGCTGGCGGAACTCGGATGAAGCTTTCGCATGTCGATGCGGCGGGCCGAGCCCGCATGGTGGACGTGAGTGACAAGCCGATCACCGTCCGCACCGCGGTGGCGGAGGGCAGCATCCGGATGTCGGCCGAGGCGTATCGCCTCGTGGCCGACCAGGCGGTGGCGAAGGGGGACGTGCTGGCGGTGAGCGAAGTCGCGGGCACCCTCGCCGCGAAGCGGACGGGAGAGCTGATCCCGCTGTGCCACCCGCTCGGCCTGGATCACGTCGAGGTAGACGCGAGCCTGGACGAGACGCTCCCCGGGGTGCGGGTGCGGGCCGCCGCGCGAGCCGTAGGGCGCACCGGGGTGGAGATGGAAGCTCTGACGGCGGTGTCGGTTGCGTTGCTCACCGTCTACGACATGGTCAAGGCGGTGGACCGAGGGATGGAGATTGAGCGCGTGCGGCTGCTCGAGAAGACGGGCGGGACGCATGGCGACTGGCGGCGGGCCGCCGGCGATTGACGGGGAATTGATGGCGCGGCGCCAGCATGGGCCGCATGGACTTACCTGAGAGGGCTATGCACACGAAGACCCAGAAATTGATGCTGCAGGGGAGTCTCATCTTGGTTGGCGCCCTGGTGGTGAGCAGCATCGGCGGGTGGGCGCGACGCGCCACGGCGGACGACCAGCCGGCGGCGGTGGTGGCTCCCGCGGCGCTGGGCGACCTACGCTCGCTCGAGCAGTCGCTCGAGGCGACGCGGGGTGAACTCGCGGTGGCACGGCTCCAGTTGGAGCGCGCCAACGCGATCATCGACTATTCGACCAACTACCACATCGCTGCCGATCTGTCGGCCGCGATTTACGACATCGCCCTGGCCGAGGGGGTCGATCCGGCTCTCGCTTTCCGTTTGGTGAAGACAGAGTCGAACTTCACCGCCAAGGCGAAGAGTAAGGTCGGGGCCATCGGGTACACCCAGGTGCTGCCGAGCACCGCTCGGCTGTACGAGCCCGGGCTTACGATGCAGCAGCTGTACGACCGGAACACGAACCTCCGGCTCGGGTTCCGCTACCTGCGAGACCTGTTGGAGCGCTACGAGGGCACACCCGAGGCGAAGCTGCGCCTGGCGCTGCTTGCCTACAACCGCGGTCCGAGCAAGGTGCAGGAACTGCTCGACGCGGGGCGGGATCCGCAGAACGGCTATGCGACGCACATTATGAAAGGCTATAGGCGGAAGAGCTAAGAGACGTCGAGAAACGACGTCTCGAAGCAACGTCGCGAAGGACCGTAGCAGAGAGGCGTAGGGCTCCCATCGAGTCCTACGCCTTTTTGTGACGCCTTCTTTGTAACGCCTCTCTGTAACGTCTTCCCGCGACGTCTCCCTGCTACGTCTTTATTTTTGTGGGATTTTAATGACGTCCCCCGCCCGGATGACCGAGGCGAGCGTCAAGCCGTTGTAGTTCAGCAGCGCAGCGAGCGCGACACCGTAGCGACGGGCGATTTCGCTCGCGGTCTCCCCCGGCCGGACCCGATGGCTGCCGGTGCTCGCCTCGGTCCGGCTGACGCGCCGGTAGCGAGGCTCGGGGGGCGTGGACCAGGCCCCGGTGGGCACGATCCGCCCGCTCATCGGGACGATGATCCGCTGGCCGACGCGCAGCGCATGCGTTCTGATGTGCGGGTTCGCGCCCTCGATCATCGTGACGCTCACACGATACCGCTTGGCAATCTCCGACAACGTCTGCCCGCGCGCGACATAGTGATCCACGAACGTGATCCGGTCCGTCACCGGGAGGCTGTCGTAGCGCTCGGCGACGACCGTCCCGCGGCCGCGCGGCACGCGCACCACGACGGCGCGCCCCGGCGGCGTGATCCCGCGCACGAACTGCGAGTTCAGCTCGAGGATCGTCGCCACGCTCGTATCCGCGAGCCGTGCGATCACGTCCAGGCCGGTGGCCTCGGGGATGGTGACCTCGTCGAACTCGAGCCGCGGCAGCGGTTTCACGTCGTCGAACCCGTAGCGCTGCGGCTGCTTGGCGATCAGCGACGCGGCGATCAGCTTGGGCACGTAGTCGCGCGTTTCGCGGCGCAGATACCTGCGGTCGGCGAGCTGGAAGAACGTGAGGTCGCTCACCGAATCGGCGTCGCCGCCGCTCCCGCCGCGGCCGCCGCCCCCCGGCAGGCGGCCGATGCCGCGCTCGATGCGGCCCACACCCGCGTTGTAGGCGGCCGCCGCCAGGTAGACGCTCCCCAGCCGCTCCCGCAGGTCTGCGAGGTAGTTCACCGCCGCCTCGGTCGCCTTGAAGGGATCGCGCCGTTCGTCCACCCAGGGGTCCACCGTGAGGCCGTACAGCCGGGCTGTGCTCGCCATGAACTGCCACATCCCCACCGCCTTCGCCCGGCTCACCGCCGTGTTCGAGAACCCGCTCTCGATCAGCGACAGGTACACCAGATCCTCGGGCAGCCGCTTCGCCCGCAGCCGGTCGCGGATCATGCCCTCATAGCGCCCCAGCCGGGCCAGCCAGATCTCGAAGCGGTCGCGCGAGTCCACCCGGAAGAACTCGAGATACTGGAGCACGCGCCGGTTCATCGCGAAGCTCGAAACGTCGATGTCGAACGTGGGCTCGGCCGAAGGTGCCGCGCCGACAATGGCCTTGCCTTCCTTGTCGAACAGCCGTACCGCCTCCCGCTCGACCTCTTCTCCCTTGACGGCGGGCGCCGTCGCCGAGTCCCGACGAGCCCCTGCGCTGTCGGGGCGCGGTGCCGTGCGATGCAGGCTGTCGAGCACCTGCTGGTCGGCCGCCGAATCCTGCGCGACCCGCGCGATCGCCGCGCCGAGCGAGTCCACTGTATGCGCCGCGCTGCTGTCGGCAACCGCGGGCGCCACGACGCCAAGGTGCGGCCCCTGCGCTCCCCCGCACGCCGCCAGCAGGATGAGCGCCAACATTGCGCTCCCCACCCACCCAAAAGGGTGGGCTCGGCGCATCACTGTGCTGACGCACAGTGCAATGCCGAGCCCACGCTTCAGCGTGGGAACAGGTCGCGCTGCGAGGCTCATTGCGAAGTGCCTCATCGGGTGGCGAAGAAATTCCCTAGAATGCGGTTCGTCGCGTTCAACACTGCAAGAGCTGCGCCCCGGGGCGCATCAGTCTCGGTCAGGTACGCCCCTACCAGCCGCGAGGCTCGCGTCTCCTGCCGCACTGACAGCGAGACGATGATCACCGTCGCATCGAACGCTCGCACGGCCTTCACGCCCAGCAGCTCGAAGCCCAGCTTCGGCTGGACTACCCGCTCGAGCGCGCGCACCACCGCCGCGGCACCGCACCGCAGCTCCCCCGCCTGGGAGATGATCCCCTCCGACTCCCCCAGGAACTCCCGGCCATCGGACGACGACAACACCACCTTCGCGCGGCAGCGCCCGCTCGCCAGGCGCTGAAACTCGAAGTCTTTGAAGCGCAGCCGCTCGCTGCCCGGTTCCGCTCTGATCGGCGCTGCCACGGGGCCGCTTCAGTCGAACCGGACTTCGATCTGCTGTTTCGTCAACGCGTCCTGCGGCACGTCCACCACGTCCACCTCCAGCTGCGGCCTTCCTTGCGCGTCCCGCTCCGCCGACACCATCAGGATGAGCCCGCTCTGCAGCTCCACCTTGAGCTGGCGCAGGTCCGACCGGACCGTGACGTC
>Ga0137379_10003779_pt1 | contig 14181 bp, 15 predicted proteins | sample SagtaG_18_FD_104812 | JGI IMG/M metagenome (GOLD analysis project Ga0137379, IMG submission 104812) | Vadose zone soil microbial communities from Sagehorn Ranch, Mendocino, California, USA - Sage2_L_80_16 metaG | ecosystem: Environmental > Terrestrial > Soil > Vadose zone | place: USA...
AGTGTGCGCGGGAGATTTGTTGTGGAAGGAACCGGAAAAGCAGAGCCGCGCAGCTCCCGCAGGGCGCAGGCAAAGCACCGAGCGGGTGACCGAGAGAAAGCAGGGAAAAACTGGAGGGATGGCTCGACCCAAAACCTCCTGCGAGAAAGGGACGGTATTGAGGACGCTCTCAGAAAGCAGCGCTCCAGGCAACGTAGCCTCACTGCACCCAGTGACGAAACATTCAAGGGATACGCACCGTTTAGCCACCGCACCGTGAGCTTCGGCAGCCCGCCTAGTCAGCGATCAAAAGATCGGAAGGACTGTTTCCGAGTTAGCGACGGTGCGCTTGGAAGGAAGTGCCGGTTGCCGCGCGCGCAGATTGGATGGTTGGCTTGCTCCATCAATGCAGCCGAATTCAACTGAAGTTGTGCAGTGCCAAGTGCAGCGAGATCGGGCGTTCCTGCTGACAAGACGAATGCGATCGTGGAAGAGATACAGGAATCGAAGTGTGTATCCTTCCGGACCTGCGGTTCGTCCTGCTCAGTGAAGGAGACCATTATGCAGTCTACTGAAACTGAATACGAGAACATTAGAATCAAGAAAACCAGCATGACCTGCGCGCTCTGCGAGGACTATGCAGCCCGGCAGGCGACCAAGCCAGTGGTGGTAATGTCGTGCGAAGGCGGCTGCCTGCGCGGAGAGATTGCACGTCAAGCAGCAAACATCCTGTGTTTTGAGCTGGCGCCTGAGAAAGCTGCGCGCCTATGCCTGGGCGGAGCATTCACGAAAGATACTGGGCAACGTGCGCTGGTGCGGAATGCCTCGAAGCTGGTGGCAATCGAAGGATGCTCCATTGAGTGTGCGACGAGGATGATGAAGGGCGTAGTGCCGGACATCGCACCGCAAGTGGCGATTGCTGACAAACTCTGCGACTTTGATACACAGTTGTTTGGCATCAACGAAATGCCGGAAGAGCAAATCCGTCAACATGCGCGGGAAGTAGCCACGAAGATTGCGCTGACACTCTGACCTATTTGCGGCTAACTTTTAGATCACACATCAGCACGCCGCGCTCATCCTGGCCGAGAGCGCAAGCCTCCTGCAACATGGCCTGGAGCCTGCGGCGTGCCCGGTGCAACCGCATCTTGACAGTCGTCAATGGAATGCCGAGCAGACCGGCGATCTCGCTCGCAGTCAGACCGTCAACGTCATGCAGCAATAGCACGGTCTTGTAAGCATCCGAGAGCCTGGTGATGTAGGCTTGCACACACTCACTCATTTCGTTTTGCTGGATGACGCTTAGAGCAGACAGTGCGCTCTTGTCTTCGATGCACAGCTCTTCTGGGCGCTGTTCATCTTGTCTGCTCTGCAATCGAGTACGCTGGCGCAGCCTGTCCAGAGCGACGTGAGTGGCAATCTGATAAAGCCAACTCAGAAGCACGGTTTGGTCTCTCAACGTGGCGCGCTGACGGAATGCACGAATGAACGTTTCTTGGGTAAGGTCTTCCGCCTCGGCGCGGTCACGCACCATGTGGCGGATGTACCGAGCGATCGCAGGTCGGTACTGTTCAGGTTCGCCGGTCGGAGGTGGAGTCCAGGGCGCCATGTTCAACAACCTATCCCAGAGCCTGATTGGAGTCTGTGATCAAGCCTGTTTTACCGAGGCACTTCCGACAAACTTCTGCCCAGCGGCCGTCACCTTCGAGAGGCAGGTACATCACAGTTGCCGATGCAGGACACACAAAGCGAAACTCAGCCGAGTTCTGGATCTGGCTCGGCACGGATTTGCGGTCGATTATTCCAAATCCAAATCGCGAGAAGTAGTCGGCTGCGCATATAGTTAGCAGGTAGACGGCTTCTAAACTCCGGCTTTCAGCCCAGGCCAACCGATCGCGCGTGAGCAATTTCGCGAATCCGGCACCGCGGCTGGCAGGGTCGACGATCACAGAGCGAAGCAACCCCAGGCAACCATGGATTTCAATTCCGGCCGCGCCGGCGATTGCCCCGTTGTGTTCGACGACGGCATATGCCTCACCGAATCCTTCCTGTACTCCTTGCACCGGAAGTCGAGCTGCCGCAAGCAGGTTGAGAACGGCAGCAAGATCGCTGGGCTTCGCCGACCTCACCACTTCCGCGCTGTCAGTTCCCCGAATCTTCTGCGGTCTTCGAGTGTTCAGTGCTCATAACCGGCTCTTCCTTGGTAGTGGTGTCACTAAATCGTGGTTCCAGGATCTTGGGCTCAGGCCATTGCGTCCGAGGTGAGTATTCCGCAGCATGTGCCAGAGATACTGCTTTGTTTCTGGCTCGCGCTCTCCCGCTCTGCCCTCACTTTAATGAGCTCACCCAAAAGGCTGACCCCCAGCCCGCTGGCTTCCGTTGAAACAGTATATGCGTTTGCCCACATATATATATATATATATACAAACTGCGAGGTGAGACCGCGCTCGCCAACAACTGCAGGCAGCCCTAAGCGACGCATGCGAGTTCGGACGCAACGAGCGCGGGTTTTCATTTGTGAGTCGAAACCGGAACACAATTGACGTCTTTACCGCATCCGCAATCGCCAATTGCAGAATCACCCGGCCTCGCCTGCTCCAATGTGCTGCGCCCGGCTGCCAATGGTTTCTCCATGCGGGCGACCGCGTCGGGTCCAAGTGCCTTGGCTACGCACTGTTGTTTCTGCATATCGGCAAGAATGCGCAGCGTTTCATCGACGTCCTGCCACGAACTCCCTTGTGCCAATGCTCGCGTGACCATCTTTGCGGCGCATGGCTCACAACCGCCTACAACGACTACAGCGATCGGGATCAAATTCTGAAGATTGCCTTTTGAGCGAATCGTTTCCATAGCTGCCATCCTCCTTGGATGCCTATATTCGGGCTCCATACACAGGACGAAATCGGACGGGAAATGGATACACTCGCGCGGGTTTTTATGCTGCTGCGAGAGAAGATAGCCATTTGCGGCGTGAAACTGCACGCCGGTAAAGCCTGCTTCTTTGGTCTTCTGCTGCGAACGTGAACTGCTCAATGGCCTTCGCAATATCCTTCTCTGTCATTTCCCGCGGCGGCGCAAAGGTTCCAAGACGACCTACTCTGTGAGAATCGCAGGAAGGACGACCGCCACTACCTCATAAACAAAACCGCTTTGCTCAGCCGAGGACTTACAGAAGTACAAGGCGGAGCAGCGCACAAACCTGATAGCGAAGAACGCCAACCTGACGCAGGTCACGCTTCAAGCCATTCGGCGCTAGAAAGGAATCGCCAGATCAGCAAACCGGGGTCTGACGCCGAGCATTTGGAATCTTGCTGCAAAGTGCTCTGCCCCGAACCGGACCACGGGAGACTACTCCTGGTCTGACGTGATGCCGTCAGCGAGATTGAGTTGTTCAGCACTACTCCGCGCCGAGACGACAGGACTCGCTCTGTCTCAAGCCGCTGCCAACAAACTCCTCTACTAACTACCGAATCTCTGCGGAACTACGACGTGGACGCACAACCGGAACTACAACCCGTTCTTTGCTCATGCCAAGACTTCATCACAACCGCTTCGAAACAAAACAGGTGCGTTGCTCGTACGCTACAAATGCACTAGCGGAACATAGCATTCTTGTCGCCTCAGGCCAGCCGATCGCAGGAGAACAATAGGTCCGTATGCCAGGGGCAGGCAAGGCGGTTGCGGCTTATCACCTGATTTCTTTCCACGAGCTTCGTGTCACTGTGATGCTTTGGAATGGAGGAATTGCATTCTGTCCCGGTTGCGGTACAGACGTAGGGAACCACGGCGGCCCAAAATTCCCAGCGAAGCGCTGGTCGTAGTAGGTGTCTCCGGTACCGATGTTCACGGAGTGAGCTTGGTCTTCACTGCGCCCACCAACAACCGTCCACGAATTAATACGGCTTCCCGGAGTTGCAAAACCGCTGGTGCCGCTGCCAATCGCAGCAAGGCTCGCGTCCACCGTTAGGTTGTTCTTGTTGGTTCCGCTTGAATTCGGATACAGGTTGATATTCTCGGTTGTAAAGATCCCCAGCACTCCGGCGTTGGTCGAGGTAATCAATGTGTCGGAGGGAATGTTGACGGGTGACTGCACATAAGTCAGGTCACCCGTGATGCTAACATCGCTCGATGCTGCGATAGTTATGCCTGTGTTGTTCTGAACAGTCCCACTCAGTCCTGTGATTTGTCCATTGACGTAAACCAGGGTGGGATTCACGGTGCTTCCGGACGGGTCCGTCTGCGTTATGGGCTGGCCTGTATTCGGGTCCAGTTGGGTAGGAGCGCCCTGCAGGGTCAAGGTAGTGCCGCCTGAGGACACGGTGGTTTTGCCTGTCGTGTTGTTGACCACAATCGAGGTGGTCTTGCCGCTCTGTTTGATCGTGTAGGTCTGTGTTGCGTTTGAGGTGCCGTCTCCGCCCGTAGTGGCGCTGAGATTGATCGAGGCGTCGCCGTTAACATAGAAGCCACCTCCCGCGCCGTCGCCGCCGTTGGCGGGGTCGCTTCCATACACGCTTTGACCGCTCGCGTTCGTGTACCAAGGAATGTAAACGCCAGTTGGAGCCGACCCTGAGCTAGGGTAGGACGTTCCGCTGATATTTTTCAGTTCCTGATTCATTTTAGTTTGACTAGGCGCAGGATCAGAGGCACAAGGTGCCGACGTGCAAGGCGGAATGCCTTTCCCATCCAGGACCGCCTGAACCTGGCTATAGCTGTTGGACGGCGGTTTAACCTCATCTTGACCTAGTTGAAAACCCTTTTTAAAAACCGGTTTCTTGAATCCATCCGGCGCAGTAGCGGAATTTGTGCACCCTTTGTTCGTTATCCAGCTTGCTTCGGTTCCCATCTGGCGCACCGTGTCGGTGAACGTATAGCCGGGGTTGCTGGAATTTCCGAAGTTCCATTGGCCATTCGTAAACATCGGTCCTGTGATAGTTCCCGGCACAAGCGCGCCCTGACACGGCGCATAGTCGTTAATGAACGCGCCCCATTTGGAGAATTTCGGTGGCGCCCCGCCAGCAGCAGCGCCGGGAGCAGCGAAGTAAACGATCGTTCCTGTTTCCGTGATTTCTTCGGCACCGAGGTAAGACTTCCCTTTTACAGTAACGGTATAAGGATAGGTAAATGTCAAAGGGCGCTGAGGGTCAAGAGGGTCGAACGGCGGATCAACCTTGGGGGTTCCCAGGACTGGCGCCCCACCGGGGTTTGCAATCATCCGAAATTGCTCCTTCCAGGAGCCATTGTCGCTGACAGTGTAATCACCGGCCATGTAGGGTGCATAGGCAGCGCTTACGGTGGCCGGGATTGCCCCTATCGCCGGGGTTGCTCCTATTATCGGAAGAGGAGGATAGATGGCATTGCTGGTGGCATTGCTGGCGACATTTTGTATGGCATTTTTCATCGTCTCCACCACGACGTTAACACCCGAATCGGCGGCATAGAAGGATCCGCGATAATTACGGTAGTAGCCGTTGATCATCGTATCGGACGAAACCAGAAGCACCATGGCCAAACTGGCGGCACCGAGCAGAGCGAGCAGACTCAGCGTGATAAGGAGCGCCACGCCACGTTCCCGCGATCTCTGGCCACTGTCCGAGCGGCTTAATCGTCGGCTGCAGGCGTTGGAGAGTTTTTTCTGACGTGGTTTCATGGCCTCACCTCGAATCGCTCCAATTCAGTTTGTGGAGTCTGGATTACTCATGTTGCGAAGGTCCACAACTATGGAAGCTTGCTGAACCAAGTAGGGTCCGCCGTCGAAGCCGTTCGTAAAGTTTCGAAGCGCCAGGACAGTATTGGGAACTGTACGCCCGATCATGGAAATCCGTACCGAGCGAATCGAGCTAAAGCCGTATGGGTCATTCGCAGTAGGCGTGGTGGTGCAGTCAGCGCCAGCGATCTTGTCGCTGCAATAGTTGGCGGAGTTGTAGAAATAATTGGCGATATCGGGGGAGCCAACCTGAGCATTGTTCCAGAGACTCGCACCGACTTTGAATCCGATCACCTGATCGGTGAGCGTCTGCGCATTCGTCCCATTGCACGATGTTCCGGTGCAGCGCAGCAATTGAGAGTTGCTGGCGTTTGCAGGATCGGTTCGAACGGCATACGTGATGTCATCTGTTCCCTTGCCGAGATCGATGATATACGCGCCGTTATTAAATTCGGAGGTCAGGGAGTTCGCTTTTTGAAAGTTGGTCGTACCAGAAGACGCGTTGAAGATGATTCCCAGGGGATCACTGTCTGCTCCGGTCGGCCTGTGCTGGAGCTGGATTCTGCTGCCAGTTACCTGCGCGTCTTTCGTGAGCGTGACAACCGCCATGCAGTAGCCGCTGTCGCATTGGACCTGTTGCTCTCCGGCGGTTGGAAGCTGAACGACCAGCACTTCGTCCCCGTCCTTAAAACAGTTGGCGTCATTCGCAAGGATCGCGTCATCATCCGGGTGATTCGGGTCGTTCGCCTTCATGATGGCGCTTGAGTCCAAGCTCACTTGGCTGCTTCCTGGGTCGTCAATGTTCAGGACGGGGCATGATGCTTTGGCATTGATAATCGTCAGCGAGTCGAAGCAGGCGCTCGGAACGGGATAAGCCCAATCCGCGGTATTGGGGGCACAGGCAGGAGCAGAGCCCGGAACGTTGTTATTAATGATTATGCCGAGGGAGAACGGTGGAATCGATTGACCGTCAACGCTTGGCAGGCCGCTGAGCAAGTTCTGTCCCGCGCCAGCGAGGTCCATTTGCAGCTGTGACATCGCGTTGCGAAGTCCGATGTTTACCCCTGAAAGATTTTGCTGCTGCGTGGCCACCTTCACGTGCTGGTTGAATAACGAAAACGCGGCGGCCGACACGACCAGAAACATGGCCATGGCGACCAGGAGTTCCACTAGCGAAAACCCCCGCATTGCACTGCGAGCCTGCCGAAGCGACTTCCTATGATTGTGAACAGCTGTTTCGATTTCGCTCATGGTCGCACCATGCTCATTTGGAATCTTACGGGACTCTGGCTGTTTTGATTATTGAGAGAAACCACTACCGTGATTCGCCTCGCCCCGGTCACAGTCATCGTGCTCCCCGTAGAAGAGGTGATGGTAGGATCGAGCGTAATCAGCCACCGGCGAGTAAACTTGGAGCCACTGTTGTCTGTATTGGGCACGCCGCAGTTTGCCGGGGTGTCCACGCATCCGGTATTAGTGTGGACAATCGTGGTGGTGACCCCATTTACCGTTTGGGTTTCGTAATTAGCGCCTGAGGTCTCAGACAGGGTTATTTGGTCGCAGTAATTATCCCCAGCAGCACATGTGTCAGGTCCGACAAGCGCGCCTCCCGGTGCAATGTTAGGGTCGTGGTTCTCGTCACTCGATGGCCACTTGTTTAGGCTATCTAGCTTGTTGGAAGCCAAGGTGTTGGCCATGTTGATATATTTTGCCTGAGTGCCTGTAGTCAGCGTGCTGCTGATCAACGCCGCTATGCCCAGCAGGCCCACCGTCAATATCGCCATGGACACGATAACCTCTGCCAATGTAAAACCGCTGGCGCACGATTTACCGTTAGTGGACCGTCGTCGCTGTGACATTTCCCACTCTCGAAACGTTGATATTGACCTGTCTTCCCTGATAAGTGGCTGTCAGCGCCGGTGGCGCATTGTTGCTGGGGCAAACTCCCCCAGCACCATAGACTGTGCCATTAGGGCAAAGCGTAAATATGTAAGTCGCGTTTGCGCCACCGTTGATGACAATGGCTGGGCTCGGCAAGGGCACGGGGTTATCGGGATTGTTCGTGGCCACGTTCGTTACTGCATATATGTTGGTAGGCGTGGTGAGCACAAAGGTGTACACCTGGCTGTTCATAACGGCCCGTTGGCGAGTTTGTGAAATGCCCGCCGTGATGGCGCTCACCGTAGAGTTCATGCGCATGTTGGCCATGGCGCTGTTTATCACGGGGACTGCGATGGCAGTGAGAATCGTTGCGACAAGCAATACAGTCAGGAGCTCTGGCAGGCTGAAGCCATGGGACTTATTCTGTGTCTGATCCAACATTGAATCATTCCTGTCACGTTCACTCCTGCCCTGTCCGAGCAGGGTAAAGCCTAACATCTCAGACTTCTGTCTTCTGTCCGGACTCATGGTTTCTGTTCTCACTCATGTAGTACTCATTCCTCAGCTTATTCGCCCGTCTCGCTGATTGCGGGCACACCACGAGGAAACCCTTTGATTCAACTACTAAAATTAGCAGATGTTGCCCGCGTTGTACTCACTTCTGAACCTATAGGGTGAGTACCTTCGTAACACCCGCCTTGTCGCTTGCGACTCAATTTGTGCCCAAAAGGTGCAGCGGCGCATCCAGTCCACAGTGATCTAGACGGAAAGTCGCCCACACGACAGGTTTAGCGCGACAGGCAACGCCAGTGCCAGCATCGGCAGATCGTTGGAGCCATCGCCAACGGCAAACACCTGCTAGTCAATGGCGAGGACCTGCCCTCGCACAGGTACGGGAAACTGGGCGCAGGCATTCGGGTTCAAGTGGGGATCGGCGAAAGCTAACACCCTCACTGCCTTTGGCCACCCATTTCCACCAATGCGGAATTCCTGAACATTGCGACCGATTCACGGCAAAGGCGAGTGATGTTTGAACGTACACTCCCGCGATGGATAACATCGTGCATTTTCGCATCTGGAGCCGAGGAGCACCGCACTGAGTTCTGGCACCCGACTTGCAGCACGTGCCAGGACACAATTCCCATTTTGTCCCATTTCTAATTAATGTTCCCTCACCGATATGCCGATAACACATCCAACTGTCTGGAGGTATCCATGATTCAGTTGGCTCACGATCGGGAGTCATCACCGGCACATTCTGCGGGACCGTGGATGCGGGCAGTAGCAGGAGCAATGTTCTGTTTCTTTCTTCTTCTACAGAGCACCCAGCTCGTGGCGCAGGCAACCGGCAACTCGCTCTCGAGAGCGCGGACAGTCAGAATATCGGCAGTGGTGCAAGGTTCTCTCAGCATTAACGTGAAGAACATTCCGCTCCGTTTCAATTTGTTTGACCCTGATGATCCCGGCGGAAAGACTCTTGTTTTTCCGGTATCGACTACCTGGAACGTCAATCCACAGGAAGTTCGCTCGGTTGAGTTGATTGGCTATTTCTCTGACCGTTCGCGTGCGCTTTCCAGTGAAGACGGTACAACGGTCGCCGCTTCGGATGTGAAAGGTCGATTGAATGGCGGGGCGTTCAACTGCTTTGATCAGTCCAACGTGGGTGGCCCGTTGGGCGGCAGTATGCGGCTATTCAGCGAGCGCATTGATCGTACAAATTCCCGGCGCACCCGTACAGACAATCTCGAACTGCAAGTTGATACTGTAAGCCATCCCAATCTGAGCAAGTCTATCTACAGCGGCGTGTTGATCCTTGAAGTTAGGCAATTCTGATAGCAGATTTAACCCCTTGGCCGCTACAGCGCCCCCTTGACGGGCGCGTCCGGTAGTTGGATTTCTGAGCGCTTGTGTTTTTGCGGCACCGGACGCGTATCACGCTCTACGACGATGATGATGGTCGGCGCGAGCTCTTCTGTCTCCGTCAAAACGGAGACCGGGGCGCGCACGATACGGTACATCTGAGAGTTAAGCGACTGCTCTGGAATGATTGCCACTGGATACTGCTCGCCTCGACGGAAGCGCAGGAAAAAACGGCCGGCGCTATCCGAGTACGCATTCTGACCATCGACATGCACGCTGATACCCCAGACCGGCTTACCCTGCGTGTCCTGCACCACTCCCTTGACCACGAACCTGGAGAATGATGGAATGGCTTGCGTTGGACGCGCACCTGCATCCTCTGCGTTCCTTCCCATACCAATCCCGTCTGCCCAGGCAGTGTAGCGAACCTTCCCTGTGGGATCGACCATGGAATCAGTGTGAATACTAATTCCGTGAAAGAGCGGCACGTTCAGATTCACGGTCCAGATATGCATGGACGAACGCCCACCAAAACCGCCTGCCAACGTGGAGTACACCATGTCATGTTGGAGACCCAGTATGACTCGATTGGAAAGGAATCTCCCCCCAAAGGTGAGATTGTTCGTGGTCCCCTGTCTTGAGATGCCCTGATTCAGGGACAGCCTAGGCGAGATCTTTTCCCGCAGGTTGCCGATATAAATGTTGGTTGTTTCAGAGTTCAAGGTCATCCGCATAAGAGAACCGGAGACTGCGATTCCCTTTGTAATATCTCGCGCAGCGGTGAAGTCCTGTGTGCGGGACTCGATGCTCCCGGACTTGCTATTGGATGCCGACGCGGAAAGATTGAAACCCTTAATGGCTGTAAATACGCTCGCAGCGTCCATGCTTACGGTTCGCTGTTCCTCGCCATTCTTCAGAACGGGCGAGAACAAGTTCTCATGCGAGAGTGAGAACCCCAGCCGGCGAAGCGGCTGATAACGAAATCGTACATTGCTTCCCACGTGCTCTGGTGCATTTGCGGGAACACCGCCGATCCGCTGAAATGAGTGGCCCATCGCGCTGTAGCTTGCCGCAGCAAGGAATTTGCGCGAGGTGTACTGGGCTCCACTAGAAAAGTACGGGCTGTTGTAGCCAATGCCGCCGCCAATGCTGAGCTTGAAATCGGGGGTGACGCTGTACTGCAGAGAGTGGATCGAGGTAGCCTTGTTTTGCGCAATCGTGAATGAGCTCACGGCAAGCTTCGCGAACTGGCGCGAATAAAAGAAAGCCGCAGTGGATTGCTCGGTGTCAAAAGCATGGAAGAAGTTGTAGGAGCGCTCTCCGGCGGTTGCACCTGCGAAAGCCGTCCACGACTGGCGTTCACCACGTCGCGAAAGATAGACGCCACGCCCGGCAAAGTACCGGTTTCCATCGAAGATGTCGGTTTCGAGATTCATAGGCTGATACCGATCGCCAAGTCCGATGTCGTAATTATGGTAATGCGAGCCCAGATAGCCGCCGATGACCGCGCCATCGGAAACTCCCGCACCAAACCACCCCTGCACTGGCGCCCACTTGTAATCGAGTTGGAAACCTGAGGCGCTCATAAGCGTAGACGTGCCGCCTTGCGCCCATATGGATTGGGCCAAGACGGGTAAAGGCAAGCCTGCCAGAACCGTCAGCATGAGAAATAGCGCCAAGGGTTGCAGCATTCGCCATCCCGCAATCGAGCTGTGGGGTGTTGTAACCATTCGACCAAGGAGGACACGCATTGCTGAAAGAAAACATGACTGCTACCGAATGGCGACCTCTATCGAGAACCCGTCTTCGAAATTAACTTTGACGGAGGGAGCCTTCGATGCCATTCCCGTCTCCTGCTTTATTCGACGAGTAGCGTGCGGAAATACCGGAAATCCACCGCTGTCGGCATTCTTCTGGAAACCACGCCAGGCAACACCTTCAACACGCGCGAGTTTGTCTGACCTGTTCTGGACCTGCAATAGATATTCACCGCTTTTTTCGCTGGGCAACATTGTTGCGATCACGTCGTCCTTCTTCAGCTTCTGCTTCTGGTACATATAGACGATGTGTGGCAGAACAAAATTAATACGCATCCGGTTGCGATCTGAAGCTGCCTGCGTGAGTGTACTCAGAATCGTGAACCAAGCATGTTGCCCACTGACGGTGGCCTTATAGAAAACCATGTGCGACTCGTGGGGAGCAATTACGAAGCTATTGGTTCCAATCTCCACTTTTGTAGCCGGATCTGCGGCCTGGTACCCGAACTGTCCGTTCTCGTCGACCGAAAAACCCTGTATTTCGACGATTGCCGCAAGCGGAACGTCGCCATCGTTGTGAAGCTCAAACATTCCCTGCGCCTTGCTGCCGCGGTACTCCGCGATGGGTGGGGTGATCGTTTGCCCCACCCCCACGGCTGACAACAGAAAGAACAGGCAAGCAGCCTTGACTGAAATTTTAAGGTGCTTAAACACAGTCCACTCCAGACACGACTACGGCGTAACGTTTGCGTACACAGTGATCGTACCGGTATAGGTATCGGCCTGCAGGGTCGTTGCAAGTCCAGAGAGTTGAAGATGCAATGTGTCAACCTTGCTTCCTGCCTTGCGGTTTGCGCCACTGAGAGTGGTGCTGCTAACGCTGGTTACGCTGCCTGGAGCGGCGCAACCCGCACCAGCGTTGATTGCCGCAAAGGTGGATCCCGTGCTGGCGAGCACACTGCTGGCTGCGATGCTGTCAGTGTTGCTCGGATCAGAGGCGATCAAACCTGCGGAAGTCACTCCCGCGCAGACCGCGACGGCTGTACGGCTGGGCTTCAGGTTCCAGGTCGTAGTGATGGTAAGGTCCTGGTTTGCGGTCGAAGTTGCGGCGCCTGCGGCAATGGCAAACGCTGGGATGGTACTGGCTGAAATTGTAAGGCTTTCGGCTTTCGTTGCGGTGATCGGAGTCGTTGCGGTCGCGGGGTTCGTGATCTGGGCAAAGGACGCACCCACCAGCATCAGAGCCACCAAAGTCAAATACAAGGATTTCTTCAATTGATATCTCCTAATTAGTTTTCAAGAAACTCAGAGCCCGTTGCTTAAAGCCCTAAATCGGAACCACAGGCACTCAAAAAGTTAGTGCATACAGAAAGATGGTTCCGGTGTATGTGTCCGGAGCAAGCGTATTCGAATACCCCGAAATCCGAATTGCGGGGGAATCGGTTCGACTGCCCGGTGTGAGCCATGAGGTTGAGCCACTTCCAATGAGTGTTGCGCCCACTACTCCACAGTTAGTTGAACCGCTCACAATGGAAACGCCATTGACCTGCACTCTCGCCTGAGGAATGTTGTCCGTGTTTGTGCCAGTTCCGGTAAGCGGAGCATTCATGGATACGCAGACATTGATCGTGGAATTACCCGATAGCCATCCCCACTGCGAGGAAACTGTCAACGTTTGCGATGGCGTAGGGTTTGCGGTTAATTGAAATGTTGAAAGTGATGTCGAGGAAATGGTCAGGTACTGAAATTGAGCTGAAGCTGGCTTCGCCGTCAGAAGTATTAGCAGCACTGCACCGATCAATGAACAGACGGAGCGCAACCAGACCCACCTCCAGAAACACAGTTCTCCACCCAACTCTTGAGCAGAGTTACCTTTGGGCGCTCGACTGTCCAAAAGGGACACAGACCTGCTGAGGTCTGCGTGCAAAGCTTCATTAGAATCAGATGAGCCGATTATTGCCGAGTGCCTCAACGGGGTCAATTATCAACAGTAACCTTTCAAATATTCCGGGTAACTACTACGCGGTAACCAGAAAGATTCAGAATATTGCTTGGCGAGACCCGAGTAAGCACGGTAAGCATGGATTGATGGCCGTCCAGGTAACGATTTAATCCGGGTAACACATTTGGTAACAATCGCGCCCAACACTGCCAATTTCTGCTTGCTCTATTACGTGGAAAAATGTTGAAACCAATTTGTTTTTGACCTGCTCCCTGTTTCCGTTCACGAGATAATACGGCAACGTGGTTGAACTCAAGCAAGACGGGTGGGGAGACCAGGCTACAGGTGATGTATTTGGCTTCGGATTGCGGACGTGCCAGGTTCTGCCACTGCCTGGGTGCGAAGACTTGCGCACGCAGGTTGAACAGGAGTTTACGGCGACTCACCATCTGCTGCTCACACAAAGGCCAGGAGGTCCGAACGGACCACACACGCTGGGTTTAGCGATTGATGTTCGTTCGAGCCTTCCATTGCAGCAGTTCTAAATTTGGCAAGCCAGTGCCCGCTGTATAAACCATTACCCGTGACCGATTCGGTCCACTTCATTCATGTTCAATGAAGGGAGAGCTATGAAGACGAATCAGTTTGTATTTCTGACTTGCTTGTTCCTCATCCTTGCTCTGTGCGGAAGCTCTGCACAGCAAGCGCCGACCGTGACGGTAAAGGCATATCAGTGGAATCAGCCAGACGGCACCACACGATACGAGTACCGCGTCGTCAACGGAGGTACCAGCCGAATTGTTGGTTTTGCAATCGGGAACGACTACTACCATGGCGTTTCCGAACTTCAAGTGCCACCTAGCGGATGGAACTTCGATACAGGTCTCGCCTTGGGCAGCTCAGCTTCGCCGACATCCTGGCACGCCGCCCTTGAAACAACTGAAGAGAGTCCTTTTATGGACCTTGAGTGGCGTAATGACGGCACGGCGGATATTCTCGCAGGACAAAACGCTACAGGGTTCTCCATCGTAACGCCTCAGCCGGACTCCAAATACCTA
>Ga0137379_10003782_pt1 | contig 14177 bp, 15 predicted proteins | sample SagtaG_18_FD_104812 | JGI IMG/M metagenome (GOLD analysis project Ga0137379, IMG submission 104812) | Vadose zone soil microbial communities from Sagehorn Ranch, Mendocino, California, USA - Sage2_L_80_16 metaG | ecosystem: Environmental > Terrestrial > Soil > Vadose zone | place: USA...
GACAGCAGCTCGAGCTCGGCCTCGGATTCGACGTTGACGCAGAGGATGTCTTCATCGACGGCGAGCGCGAGCTCGGCCGCCGTCTTGCCGATGCCGGAGAACATGATCTTGTCCGCCACGATGCCGGCGGCCCGCGCGCGCTTGAGCTCGCCTCCCGACACCACGTCGGCGCCGGCGCCGAGAGCGGCAAGCGTCTTGATCACCGCTTGGTTGGAATTCGCCTTCATGGCGTAGCAGATGAGCGCCTTCACGTCGGCAAAGGCGTCGGCGAATACCTCGTAATGGCGCCTGAGCGTGGCAGTCGAGTAGCAATAGAACGGGGTCGCGACCGCCTGCGCGAGATCAACGAGACTGACCGCCTCGGCGTGAAGGACGCCGTTGCGATAGACGAAATGGTGCATGGCGCGGGCTCAGTTGAGCAGCCAATCGATGGGCGTGCTGCGTTTTGGTCCTTGCGGAATGACCTTGCCATCGGGCCCGATCGCCGGCTCGAGGTCCGGTCGCGAAACGCTGGTGTCGGCGGCCGTCGCTCCCGGTGGTGGGTCGAGCCCGCCTTTGCGTCCGCAGCCGGCAAGGCCGAGCGCGGCGACAAGCGCGCCTATAGCTGCAATCCGGGCAAGGCGCAGGTCAGACGAAGAACTCAATTCGGTCCTCCTCAATCGGCGGCACCATAGCAGATCAGACGCAAGCGGCGACAGCGTGGCGAAACTACCCCATTCCGGTGCGGAACAAGGAGTTTATCAGCGCCCCTTTGCCAAGGCCTTAAGCCACCTGTTCGCTTGCCGGCGCACGTTCTTCGGGGCGGTGCCGCCATGGCTGGCGCGGCTTTTCACCGAATCGTCGACGGTGAGCACCGCGAACACGTCCTTGGTGATGCGCTTCTCGATCGCCTGCATGGCGGCGAGCGGCAATTGGTCGAGCGGAACATTCTCCGCCGCCGCCTTGGCCACGATTCGCCCAGTGACATGATGCGCCTCGCGGAACGGCATGTTGTGCGTACGCACCAGCCAGTCGGCGAGGTCGGTCGCGGTGGAATGGCCCGCAGTCGCGGCTTGGCGCATGCGCGCGACATCGGGCGTCATGTCGCGCACCATGCCGGTCATGGCGGCAATCGACAGCATGAGGGCAGAGAAGGCGTCCATGGCGCCTTCCTTGTCCTCTTGCATGTCCTTCTGGTAGGCGAGCGGCAGTCCCTTCATCACGATCAGCAGCGCCTCGAGCGCACCGATGATGCGCCCGGTCTTGGCGCGTACAAGCTCGGCGGCATCCGGGTTGCGCTTCTGCGGCATGATGGAGGAGCCGGTGGTGAAGCGGTCGGAGAGCGAGATGAGGCCGACGAGCGGCGAGCACCAGATCACGATCTCCTCGGCGAAGCGCGACAGATGCACCGCGGTGATGGCGGCGGCGGCGAGCGTCTCCAGGACGAAGTCGCGGTCGGAGACGGCATCGAGCGAATTGGCCATCGGCGCGTCGAAGCCGAGCGCCTTCGCCGTCATGTCTCGGTCGATCGGGAACGCGGTGCCGGCGAGCGCCGCGGCGCCGAGCGGACAGAAGTTCGCCCGCTTGCGCGCATCCGCGAACCGGCCGCGGTCGCGCGCGGCCATCTCCACATAGGCGAGAAGATGGTGCCCGAAGGTCACGGGCTGCGCGGCCTGCAAGTGGGTGAAGCCCGGCATCACGGTCGCGGCGTGTTCGAGCGCCTTCTCCGCGAGCGCGCGCTGGTAGGCGGCCAGAGCCGCGTCGACGGTGTCGACCGTGGCCCTGATCCACAGTCGGAAATCGGTCGCGACCTGGTCGTTGCGCGAGCGCGCGGTGTGCAGCCGCCCCGCCGCCGGCCCGATCAGCTCGGCGAGCCGGCTTTCCACGTTCATGTGGATGTCCTCGAGCGCCCGCTTGAACTTGAACTTGCCGCTCTCGATCTCTGACAGGATCGTGTCTAGACCGTGAGCGATCTTGCGGGCATCGTCGGCCGTGATGATGCCTTGTTTGGCGAGCATCGCGGCGTGGGCCTGGCTCGCGGCAATGTCCTGGCGAAAGAGGTGCCGGTCGAAATCGACGGAGGCGTTGATGTCCTCCATGACCGCGTCGGGGCTGGTGCGGAAGCGCCCGCCCCACATCTTGTTGCTCATGGCACGTCTACCGAGGTTTCGCCGACTATGACCGGACCCGAAGACGCAGGGCGAACCCATGCCAAGAAGCGGCTTGCCATGGTCGTGGCCGGTGGTATCGCCGGCGTCGCCGCCGGACTGGCGGCGGTATACGGGATCGGGACGTTGAAGCGCAATGCGGCCGATGCCGCCTGCGCCGGCGCGGTCGACCTGGCGCAACGCCTGGCGCCGCTGGCACGCGGGGAAGTGGCCGCGTTCACGGTCGCCGATCGATCGCTGCGCCTGCCCGACCTCGCCTTCCGGGACGCGGAGGGGAGCGAGCACCGCCTCGCCGATTGGCGCGGGCGCACGGTGCTGCTCAACCTGTGGGCCACCTGGTGCGTGCCCTGCCGCAAGGAGATGCCGGCACTCGACGCGCTCGAAGGAAAACTCGGCGGGCCGGCTTTCGAAGTGGTCGCGATCAACATCGACACCCGCGATCCCGACAAGCCGCGCGCCTGGCTCAAGGAGGTCGGCGTTGGTCGGCTGGGCTATTATGCCGACCCCAGCGCTAAGGTTTTTCAGGACCTGAAGACGGTGGGTCGTGCCGCCGGAATGCCGACGACGTTGCTGGTCGATCCAGCCGGCTGCGAGATCGGCACGGTGGCGGGCCCGGCCGAATGGGCAAGCGAGGACGCCGTAAAGCTCGTGACCGCGGCGCTTGAGCGATAGCGTCCGCGCTGGGGCGAGCTTCGGGACTCACGGAGCAGGAACGATGAGCCCTGCGATCAACGCCGCATTCGCATCGATGAGCCTGATAGCGGGGTTGCTCGCTTTGTCCTCGTCGATGGCATTGGCGGAGCGCGCGGCGCCGGCGCGTCGCGTGATCAAGTGCGAGGGACCCTTCGGTCGTAACGGCAGCCATGCCGGCCTGGTGAAGGCATTCGGAAACAACAACGTCGCCTACCAGGAGATCGGCGATGGGCAAGACAAGAGAATCAAGGCCAGCGTGCTTTATCCCAATGACCCGAAAGCGAGGCTGGAATTCATCTGGAGAGACGAGAAGGCGCGGCGCCGGCCGACGGTGATCAGGGCCAAGGATCAGTCGGCCTGGTCGAGCGCGAACGGCATTCGCATCGGCACGGCGCTCGCCGACATCGAAAAGATGAACGGCAAGCCATTCAAGCTGTCGGGCTTCGACTGGGATTACGGTGGCCGGGTCACGGACTGGCAAGGCGGCGCGCTGGGCAAGCCACAGCCCGGCGGCTGCGTTCTCGGCATCGAATTCGTACATCCGGAGGACGCCGCCGAGGAGAATTTGACCAAGGTGAGCGGCGACCGCGAGTTCCTCTCCGACAATGCCGATATGCGCGCTGTCGAGCCTTACGTCGCGGTGGTGACCTTGTCCTATCCCAAGCGCTGATCACCCGCGCCGGCTTTTGCGGACGTGCGGTGCTCGCCACACATGGCGCGGCGTACCGGACGCGCAAAAGGAATTGTCACCGCGTCGGCACCGGCTTTTCGCCGCGATAGTCGTAGAAGCCGCGCTGCGTCTTACGACCGAGCCAGCCGGCCTCGACATATTTCACCAACAGCGGACACGGGCGGTACTTGGAGTCGGCCAAGCCCTCGTGCAGCACCTGCATGACCGAGAGACAGGTGTCGAGCCCGATGAAGTCCGCCAGCTCGAGCGGCCCCATCGGGTGGTGCGCGCCGAGTCGCATGGCGGTGTCGATCGCTTCGACATTGCCGACGCCTTCATAGAGCGTGTAGATCGCCTCGTTGATCATCGGCAACAGAATTCGGTTGACGATGAAGGCGGGGAAATCCTCCGCCACCGCGATGGTCTTGCCAAGCTTTGCCACGTATTGCTTGGTCGTGTCGAACGTCGCGTCATCGGTGGCGATGCCGCGGATGAGCTCGACCAGCTCCATCAGCGGCACCGGATTCATGAAATGGATGCCGATGAAGCGCTCCGGCCGGTCGGTCGAAGAGGCGAGCCGCGTGATCGAGATTGACGACGTATTGCTGCCGATGATGGCGTCAGGCTTGAGCAGGGGGCAGACCCTGGCGAAGATCGTGCGCTTGATCTCTTCCTTTTCGGTCGCCGCCTCGATGACGAGATCGCAATCGCCGAAGGCTTCGAATGTCTCCGCCGGGGTGATGCGTTTGAGCGCGGCCTGCCGCTCCTCTTCGGTGATGCGCTTGCGGCTTACCTGCCGCGCCATGTTGCCGTTGATGGTTGCAATCCCGGCCTTGATCCGGTCGGCGGACAGGTCGTTGAGCTTGACGTCGAAACCGGCGAGCGCGCTGACATGCGCGATGCCGCCACCCATTTGACCCGCCCCGATAACGCCGATCTTGCGAATATTAAGCGCCATGTTGCCGGAACGGGGCTTCGGCCGCTCTTTGACCTCGATCATGTTCTTCCGCCTTTTCTACGCCGATCCTGACCGCGACACCACGGGTCCGTGGTCGCACATGCCGCCATGGTCAACGGCCGAGCTTGCCGAGTTCCGCCGCCAATTCCGGCAGCGCCTGGTAAAGATCGGCAACGAGTCCATAGTCGGCGACCTGGAAGATCGGCGCCTCTTCGTCCTTGTTGATGGCCACGATCACCTTCGAATCCTTCATGCCGGCGAGATGCTGGATCGCGCCTGAAATCCCGACTGCGATGTAGAGTTCGGGCGCCACAACCTTGCCGGTCTGCCCGACCTGCCAGTCGTTCGGGGCATAACCGGCATCGACCGCCGCGCGCGAAGCGCCGACCGCTGCACCCAGCTTGTCGGCGACCGGCTCGATATATTTGGCGAAGTTCTCCCGGCTTTGCATGGCCCGCCCGCCGGAAATGATGATCTTCGCCGAGGTGAGCTCCGGGCGCTCCGATTTCGACAGTTCCTCGCCCACGAAGGTGGAAACGCCGGGATCGGCGGCGGCACCCGCCTCCTCGATCGGCGCAGAGCCGCCGCCCGCGCCGGTCCCCTGGAAGGTCGAGGTGCGCACCGTGATCACCTTGGTCTTGTCCTTCGAGCGCACGGTCTGCACCGCGTTGCCGGCATAGATCAGCCGCTCGAAGGTGTCGGGACCGATCACCTTGACGATGTCGGAGACCTGCATGACGTCGAGCAGCGCCGCAACGCGCGGCATGATGTTCTTGCCCGTGGTGGTCGCCGGCGCGACGATGGCATCGTAAGCTCCCGCCAGCGAGTGGATGAGCGCCGCCACCGGCTCGGCCAGCATGTGCTCGTAGCCGGCGCCGTCGGCGAGCAGAACCTTGCTCACGCCATCAAGCTTGGCAGCGGCTTCGGCCACCGGGCGACAGTTCTTGCCGGCGACCAGCACATGCACGGGCTGTCCTAGCGCCTTGGCGGCGGTCAGCGCCTTGGCGGTCGCATCCTTGAGCGTCTTGTTGTCGTGCTCGGCGAGGAGGAGCGTGGTCATGTCGACGGGCCTACCATCTGGGCTGTTATCCTCCGCGCAGGTGGATGATCCAACTAACCACCGCACGCCGTGAGGGATATGGCGCGAGCTTGTGAACGTTCGATGTTTACTGAGTGCCCGCTTGCGCGCGCATGCCACTTGCGCGGCTTGAGGGCCACATGCGCCGGCATCAAATCAGCCCCATCTCGTTCTTGAGCTTGTCGACGAGCTCGCCCACCGTTTTCACCTTAACCCCGGCCTTGCGGCCCGCTGGCTCGGTGGTCTTGAGCACGTCGAGCCGCGGCGCGACGTCGACGCCATAGGCCTCGGGCGTCTTCTCGTCGATCGGCTTTTTCTTCGCCTTCATGATGTTCGGCAAGCTGGCATAGCGCGGCTCGTTGAGCCGCAAATCGGTGGTCACGATTGCCGGGCTTTTGAGCTTGACCGTCTGCAAGCCGCCATCGACCTCGCGCGTGACCAAAAGGCTCTCACCCTCGATCACCACTTTTGATGCAAAGGTGCCCTGCGGCCAGCCGGTGAGCGCCGCCAGCATCTGGCCGGTCTGATTGCAATCGTCGTCAATCGCCTGCTTGCCCATGATGACGAGACCGGGCTTTTCCTGCTCGACGATGGCCTTGAGGATTTTGGCGACCGCGAGCGGCTCGAGCGTCTTGTCGGTCTTCACCAGGATGCCGCGGTCGGCTCCCATGGCCAGGCCGGTACGGATGGTCTCGGCCGCCTGCGGCGGGCCGATCGACACGCAAACGATCTCGGTCGCCTGGCCCTTCTCTTTGAGCCGGAGCGCCTCCTCGACGGCGATCTCGTCGAAGGGATTCATCGACATCTTGACGTTCGCCAGCTCGACGCCGCTGCCGTCGATCTTGACGCGACTTTTGACGTTGTAGTCGACGACCCGCTTCACGGGCACCAGAATTTTCATGGAGTTCGCTCTCGCGACGACAGCCTCGGCGGGCGCCCGGCAAAGACGGCGGCAACCTAATGGCCGCTGCCTTGCAGTGTCAACGGAGGTCGGTCAGCCTCGCCGCGCGGGCGGCGGGGTTGGGGCCGATCTGCACCACCGTATCCGGCACTGGCTGCAGGCATTGGAACAGCTTGACCGCCCGCGGTTTGAGTAGCGGGAACAGCACAGCCCCCGCCAGCAGACCGCCGAAATGGCACCAATAGGCGACCTCGCTCTTCGATGACGCGCCCAGATTCCACAACTGGCTGATCACGAACAGGCCGACCACCCAAAAGGCGCTGATCCGCAGCGGGATGATGGTGAGCAACACCGTGATCTTGGCGCAGGGGCGCAGCATCACATAGCCCACCACGACGCCGGCGATCGCGCCCGAAGCGCCGATCAGCTCGATCGTGGAATGTGGATCATTGGCCACGAACACGAGCCCGCCGATGGCCCCGCAGAGAAGATAGAAGGCGAGATAGCGGGCGCGGCCGAGCGCCCGCTCGACGTCGTCGCCAAACACCCACAGGAAGACCATGTTGCCGACGAGGTGTGCGATATCGGCATGGAAGAATTGGTAGGTGACGAGGGTCACGAAAGCCGGCACCCATCCCCGCGCGCCGACCTCGCCGATCAATGCCGCGGGCGTCAAACTGAAGGTATCGATCAGCCGATCGAACGCGAGCTGGCTCGCCCCGGTCTCGTAGAAGAAGACCGCGAGGTTGGCGGCGATCAGGCACCAGGTGACGACCGGCTTCACCGGCGGGACGAAGGGATTGTCGTCGTAGATCGGCACGACCACGCAAGGTCTCCCCGATCACCGATTCTGTCCCGGCTGCCACAGCACGTCGGATGCCCCCTTGTCGTTGGCGTGCCTCCCCGCGACGAAAAGAAAATCCGAGAGCCGGTTGACGTATTTGAGCGCCGCCGGCGTGACGCCCTCGCCCGGCTTGTCGTTGAGCTCGACCATCATCCGCTCGGCGCGGCGGCAGACGGTCCGGGCGAGGTGAAGGTACGCGGCGGCCGGACGTCCGCCTGGCAGGATGAAGGACCGCAGCGGCGCGAGATCGGCGTTGAGCTCATCGATTCGCTGCTCCAGCCACTCCACCTGCGCGTCGGTGACGGTCATGCGCGCGCCGCCCGGCCCCTTTTCCGACAGGCAGAGATCGGCCTCGACGTCGAACAGATCGTTTTGGATGTGCGCCAGCATGGTATCGAGCGCTCGGTCGCCACCGGCGTGGAGCCGCGCGATGCCGATCACCGCGTTGACCTCGTCCAGCGTGCCATAGGCGGAGACGCGCAGGTCGTACTTCTTTCGCCGCGCGCCGCTGCCGAGCGCGGTGCTGCCATCGTCGCCGGTGCGCGTGTAGATCCTGTTGAGAACGACCATCGCCTCGCCCTATTTGCCGATCGCCCAGATGGTCAGCATTATGACGATGATCGCGATGAATTGCAGCAGCACGCGAAGCCTCATCAGCTTCTGCGAGCGATGGGGCGAGCCGCCGCGCGCCATGTTGGACAGTCCGAGCAACAACACCACCGCGACGGCGCCGATCGCGATCGGAACGAGGGCATAAACCAAGAACTCGGTCATCGGCAATCTCTTATCACCTTCAAGATATGGGGGCACCATTCCCCGATTTTCAATTGCCGCCGACATCTGCTTCGTCGGGCGTTCAGATCGGCGGGATTTGAAATCACAATCACGGCGCGTACCATCGCATCGCCTGCCGGATGAACGCGAATGCTTTTTCCTCTCGCTCGTCGACGATCATGAGTGCGCGTGTTCTGGTGCTCGGCGCCGCCGGGCGGCTCGGTCACACGGCGGCGGAGGCGTTCCGCGACGCCGGCTGGACCGTGGCGAGCCTGGTGCGGCCGGGCAGCGCGGCCCGCGCGCCGGCCGACACCGAGGTCGTCGAGGTCCACGCGCTCGACCATGCCGCGGTCGGCGAAGCGGCGCGCGGCGCCGATGTCGTTCTGCATGCGCTCAACCCATCCTATACGGACTGGTCACGGCTGGCTCTGCCGCTCGCTTATTCCGCCATCACCGCGGCGGAAACCGCCGGCGCTACGCTCTTGTTCCCGGGCAATCTCTACAATTACGGCTCGCCGCTGCCGCCGGTGATCGACGAGAATACCCCCGTGCGGCCGTCATCGCGGAAGGGACAGTTGCGAGTGGCGATTGAAGATCGCATGGCGGAAGCGGCCGAGCGCGGTGCCCGCATCGTCATCCTGCGCGCGGGAGATTTTTATGGCGGTGGACGAGGTTCGTGGTTCGACCTCGTGCTCACCAAGGAGATCGGCCGCGGCCGCCTCACCTATCCCGGGCCGCTCGACCTGCTCCACGAATGGGCCTATCTGCCCGATCTCGCTTCCACCCTCCCCCGCCTTGCCGCCATTCGCGAGACGCTCCCACCGTTCGCGAGCTTCGGCTTTCCCGGCCACGCCGTCACCGGCCGGGAATTCACCAGCGCAATCGCCGCGGCGACGGGAAGCAAGCTTCAAGTCGACCGTATGACGTGGTGGCTCATCCACGCGTTGCAGCCGATCGTGCCGCTCTCTCGAGAGTTATCCGAAATCGCGTATCTCTGGAACGAACCGCACCGCATCGACGGCGGCAAGCTTGAGGCGGCGATCGGCGACATCCCGCGCACCCCGCTTGACGTTGCCGTCGCGCGCGCCCTAGAGGACCTCGGCGCAGTCGGGTGAAGCGCGCTCCACCGGCGCAGCGACCAGATCACGGGAGAGGAGACACCGTCCGATGATCGTCGATTTCCAGCACCACTTCACGCCGCGCGAACTGATGCCGAAGGATCTCGGCCGGCGCAAGGTCGTCTCCTACGACGAGCATGGCGCACCCAGCTTCATTCTGCATTGGATGTTGTTCGACCTCGACGAGCATATCCGCATGATGGACGAGGCCGGCATCGACGTTGCCTTCCTCACCAGCGCTGCCGGCATGTGCGCAGATCTCGACAAGTCGCGCCTGTGCAACGAGAGCGCCAAGAAAGCGGAACGCGATTATCCCGGCCGCTTCATCGGCGCCGCGCATGCCAATCCCCTCGGGGGCGCAGGGGCTTTGCGCGAGCTGGCGCGCTGCAAACACGAACTCGGCTTTCCCGGCGTGGTAATCACCTCGGAGACAAACGGCCTTTATCTCGATGCGGGCGAATTCGAGCCGTTCTGGGCCGAATGCGCGAGGCTCGGTTTGTTCGTTTTCGTGCACCCCGCGCTGAAGCTCAATCAGACCCGGCAGTTCGACGGTTACGACATGGCGCGTTCGGTCGGCCGCGAATTTTCCCTCGTGATGGCGACGATCCGGCTGATCAATTCCGGCGTGTTCGACCGCCATCCGACCCTGACCATCCACATGTCGCATCTCGGCGGCGGACTCTCCGCGCTGCTCGGCCGCATCCGCTCCTACCAGGACAAAGAGTTCTGGGGGACGCTGGACAACGCCCGCCACGGCATGAAGCCAAAGCGGGATTTCGACCATTACCTGCAACACAACATGGTGTTCGATACCGCCGGCTTCTGCGGAGCCATGGGCGCGGTGAGAGGCGCATTGATCGAAATCCCGGTGGCACGCATCGTCTTTGCCACCGACTACCCGCAGGAAATCCGCGAGCGCGCGGCGGTGCGCGATTTCGTCAAGGACCTGCGCGCGCTCGGCAAGGATGGCGAGGCGATCCTGTCTGGCAATGCCGACAAGCTGTTGAAGCAGCCGGCAAAGGCAGCGTAGCGGTAACGCAAATGCAGATGGGGCAACGGCGAAGCCCCCGTCGCCCCTATTCACCGCGCGAGATGCTTCTCGATCTCATGCACGGGAAGCTTGACGAAATCCTTGTCGATCTCGGCGCGCACCGCGGCGCGCAGATTGTGGGAATACGTTTGGCGTAGCACGCCAAGCGCGCGCGGCGGGGCGATCAGGATCAGTGACTTGGCCTGCCCGGCGCTCACCGCCGCGTCAAGGCGATCGGCGAGCTTGCGCAGGAACCTATCTTCCTCCTGCGCATGCCAATCGGTCTGCTCCACTGCGCTGCGTTCGGTTCCGACGGAGCTGAAGGCGCGGCCCGGCGCATCGGTTCCCAACTCGTGCGTCTTCGGGTCGGGATGCTCGTGAACCTCCTTGGTCCTGAGGTTGAGAAATTTTTCGTCGCCGGCGTTCTCCAGCACCAATGCTTTCTTGCCGTCGCAGACGATGACCCAGTCGCCTTGCCGGATTTTGAGCTTTTGCATACGATACCTCTTGGCTCAAACGATACCCCCGCGGGACGTCGTTGCCATCTCGTCATGTATTGGCCCGTGGAGCAAACGCCGCAGAGCCGATTCAGTTGCTCGCTGCGAGCAGCCGCCGCGCGATGACCTGCGCTTGGATCTCCGCCGCGCCCTCGAAGATGCTGAGAATGCGGGCGTCGCAAAGGATGCGCGAGACCGTAAACTCGAGCGCGAAACCGTTGCCGCCGTGGACCTGCACGGCGTTATCGGCATTGGCCCACGCGACGCGGGCGGCCAGGAGCTTCGCCATGCCGGCCTCGAGATCGCAGCGTTTGCCCGAATCCTTCTGCCGCGCCGCGAAATAAGTGAGCTGGCGCGCGATCATGATCTCGACCGCCATCATCACGATCTTGTCGGCGACGCGGGGAAAATTGATGATCGGCTCGCCGAACTGCTGGCGCTGCTGGGCGTAGGCGAGGGCCTGCTCCATGGCCGCTTGCGCCACGCCGATCGCGCGCGCCGCGGTCTGGATGCGCGCCGATTCGAAGGTCTGCATGAGTTGCCGAAAGCCCTGCCCCTCGACGCCGCCGAGCAGGTTCTGCGCCTTCACCTCGAAACCGTCGAAAGCGATCTCATACTCCTTCATGCCGCGATAGCCGAGCACCTCGATCTCGGTGCCCGACATGCCGGCGGCCGGAAACGGATCGTCGTCCGTGCCGCGCGGCTTCTCCGCCAGCAGCATGGAGAGCCCGCGATGGCCGGGCTCGTTCGGATTGGTGCGCACGAGCAGCGTCATCAGGTCGGCGCGGACGGGATGCGTAATCCAGGTTTTGTTGCCGTAGACCTTGTAGACGTCACCCTCCCGCACCGCGCGCGTCTTGAGCGAGGCGAGATCGGATCCGGTATTGGGCTCGGTGAACACCGCGGTGGGCAGCACGTCGCCCGCGGCGAGCTTCGGCAGCCAGTGGCGTTTCTGCTCCTCGGTGCCACCGCCGATGATCAGCTCGGCGGCGATCTCGGAACGCGTTCCAAGCGAGCCGACCCCGATATAGCCACGGGAGAGCTCCTCCGAGACCACGCACATCGACTCCTTGCCGAGTCCCAGGCCGCCATAGTCTTGCGGGATGGTGAGGCCGAACACGCCGAGCTCGGACATCTGCGCGAGGACGTCGAGGGGGATGTAGCTGTTGGTGCGATGCCATTGCTGCGCCTGTGGTACGACCTCGCTGTCGGCGAACTTGCGCATCTCGTCGCGGATCGTCGCCAGCGTCTCATCCAGCCCGCAGTCGCCGACGGTGGCGTCGTGATGGGCGCGCATCAGCTCGATCAGACGGGCGCGGCGCTCGACGTTGCCGGAGGCGAACGCTTGCAGTGGGCCCGCCATGCGCGCGGCGACCGCCTCCGCGGCGAGCCCGACATCGGCGGGACGCACGATCTCACCCTGACTCATGGGAATGCCGCCCTGAATCTGGGCGAGATATTCGCCGATCCCGATCTGGACGAGCAGTTCCTCGATCTCGCCCAAGGTACCGGCCGCATGCATCCGCTCGGCATAGGCCGCAAGCTGCCGCACCGATTCGACATAGGTCGCGAGCCAGGCAAGGCCGTGCGTGGCGCGTTGCTCGCGGTCGAGCAGACGGTCGACCACTTGATGATCTATCGTGACACGCTCGCGCACCGCGACCGTTGCGTCAGCGAGCAACGCCCCGACGGCCTGCGTCGCCGCGCGTGCAAGCGCGATCAGCTTAGCCCCGGCGTCGCGGCGTTGAGCTTGGTCCAGCATGGTGAACTCCGTGCGGTGGCTTCCAGCGCGCGCTCCGTGGACCGGCATCCACTTAAGCTTGCAAGGACCGACCCCCAAGACTACGCGTGCAGTGCACAAAAGCAACGCCGCAGAGATGTGGGGGTAGCTTGCCGCGACTTTGCACAGCCGTTGCTGCATTGTTGACCACTTGGAATGACATTGACCGCTTGGGATAACCCGCGCTGACTTGCAATCGTCACAAACGGCCAGAGTTGAACGCTTCGATGCGACGAGCTTTTAATATCGCCCTCGATGCCTATTGGCGTTTCCTCGCCGACGACGGTTGGGCGATCGCAAGCCACATCGCGCTCTCCGCGCTGATGGCGATGTTTCCATTCTTCATCTTGCTCACATCGCTCGCCGGCGTTTTCGGCTCCAGCGAGCTACCCGATGAGGTTGCGAAGCTGATGCTTGCGACCTGGCCGGAGGAGGTTGCGCTCCCGATCGCGCGTGAAATTCATGACGTATTGACCACCACGCACACCGGCGCGCTCACGGTCGGCGCCTTGTTCGCCATTTTTTTCGCCTCGAGCGGGGTCGAGAGCCTGCGGATCGGTCTCAACCGCGCCTATGGCGTGCTGGAGACGCGGCACTGGATCCTGTTGCGGCTCGAATCGATCGCCTACGTGCTGGTGGCCGCGGTGGGGTTGTTGGCGCTGGGCTTTCTCATCGTGTTGGGGCCGCTGATATTCCGCACCGCGCTGCGCTACGCGCCATGGCTGGAGCCGCTCGAGGGCACCTTCACCTTTTTCCGCATCGCCATCGCGGTCGTCGTCCTCACCGTCGCGCTGTTCGTCGCGCATAAGTGGCTGCCGGCCGGCCATCGTCGGGTCCTCGCAATCCTGCCCGGCATCGTCGCAACGCTGGTCTTGTGGCTGGTCGCGGGCATCGCCTTCGGCCGCTACCTCGCCGAGTTCGCAACCGCCTATGTGAGCTACTATGCGGGCCTCGCCTCCGCTATGATCGCGCTGGTGTTCCTGTATTGGACGGCATCGATCTTCGTGTATGGCGGCGCGCTCAATGCGGCGATGCTGCGCCCGCGCTCCGCCGCCACGGCGGCGACCGCCGACACCTGAGCGCGGACTGCTCCAGCGCACCGTCATTCAAACAGCAAAAAAGGCCGCCCCGCCGAGGAGCGGCCCCTTCACCTTCTGCGCCGCCGTCGTGCGGCGAGGTACTACTACCCGACGTAGGCGACGCGCTGCTGAGCCTCCGCCTCGGCTGCGGTCGCAGGCTGCGCGGGAAGCTGCAGCACGGTTGCCTCCTGACCCTCGACGAGCTCGGTCAGCAGGACAGTCTGCCCATCCGGAAATTCGAGCGCGTCATGGTGCACCCGCGGTTGGTCCTTGTTGACCTGCCGAAAGATCGCCGTCTGGTAGGCCATCCTGCGCGCGCCCAGGCCGAGGAATCCGGACGCCGTGCATGCGACCTCCCGGGAAAACGCGAGCTCCGTTCCCGGAAGAACGCACACCGCCATAGTGGTGTCTTCCTGGGCGGCAAAGCCACGTGTGCCGGTACCAAAGTTGCGCGTCGTGAGCTTGTCGCCAACTCTCGCAGCACGCGACTTCACATTGTGTAGGCTGTAGTCGCACATGGTGAGGCTCCTCTCTTCCAAGCCCCCCGTACCGTCCACCTGCGCGATTCGAAGCAAGAAAGGTGCCATTCTTATGGCAAGCGGTGGAAA